>Ga0065165_1001432_pt1 | contig 25860 bp, 22 predicted proteins | sample AraplaMF_Cvi_mMF_FD_63813 | JGI IMG/M metagenome (GOLD analysis project Ga0065165, IMG submission 63813) | Arabidopsis root microbial communities from the University of North Carolina, USA - plate scrape MF_Cvi_mMF (version 2) (version 3) | ecosystem: Host-associated > Plants > Roots >... | reverse complement strand
GCCATGTACATGGCGGCATCGGCCTGCTGCATCAGCGTATCGATGTCGGTGGCATGATCCGGATAAAGGCTGATGCCGATGCTGGCCGACATCGGCAACAGCTTCGATCCGAGCCGCAGGGGCGCCGCCAGCGCCTCGGTGATGCCGGCGGCGACGCGCTCGGACTCCGCGGCACCGCGCTGCGGCAGCAGGATGACGAATTCGTCGCCGCCGAGCCGGCCCAGCATGTCTTCGGGCCCGATATGCTCGCGCAGCCGCTGCGCCAGCTGGATCAACAGCTCGTCACCGGCGGCATGGCCGAACGTGTCGTTGACGTCCTTGAAATGATCGACGTCGAGGAAGGCGAGCGCGACGTGGCCGCCGGTCGGACAGGCGTCGATCGCGGTGGTGATGAGATGGCGGAGCTGCGCGCGGTTCGGCAGGCCGGTGAGCATGTCGTGATAGGCGAGCCGCGCGATCTCGGCGCGCGCTTCCTTGCGCTCGATCGCGAAGGCGCCGAGATTGACGCAGGCATCGACGATCTGCCGGTGCCATCTGCTCGGCGCGCGCGGCTCGCGATAATAGAAGCCGAACGTGCCGATGACGCGGCCATCCTTGGCCTTGATCGGCGTCGACCAGCAAGCACGCAGGCCCATTTCGAGCGGACGCGCCTTGTAGGGCTCCCAGCGCGGATCGGCGTCGATGTCGGCGACCAGGACAGGGATGCCATAGAAGGCGCCGGTGCCGCAGGTGCCGACTTCGGGGCCTATCGCGATGCCGTCGAGCGAGCGCGAATAGTCGTCGGGCAGGCTCGGACCACCCAGTGGATGGAGCAGGCCGGCAGCATCGACATGCAGCAGCGAGCAGATGACGCCGGGGGCGATCTCCTCGACACGCCGGCACAGCCGGTCGGCAATCTCGGTGATCGGCGCCTCGTCGGCGAGCGCGGCCATGATGAGTTGCTGCAGCGAGCGTAGCTGCCGGGATTCGGTGATGTCCTCGATCAGCGCGAAGATGTGCTTGACGCGGCCCTTCTTGTCGCGGAAGGCATCGATCCGGGCACAGACCCAGATCTCCTCGCCGTCCTTGTCGTAAGCAAGCACCTCGATCTCGCCGCGCGGGCCGCCGTTCATCACCTGCCTGACGAGCGTGGAGACCTCCTTGCGGTCGGTGTGGCGCCCGGCAATGAGCTCGGCTGCGCGCCGCCCTTCTGCTTCCTCACTGGTGTAGCCGAACAGCGTCGTGAAGGACGAATTGACGTAGCGGATGTTGAGCTCAGTGTCGGTGATGATCACCGCGCGGTTGGTCTGGTCCGAGACCGCGTTGAGGAGCCCGATCCTGGCGCGGCGTTCGGCGTCAGCGGTGACGTCGCGGGCGAACACGATGTGATGCGTGGTGCCGTCGACGGTCGCCGACGACAGCGCGAGCTGCACCCTGATACGGCTGCCGTCGTGCCTGACGAGGCTGATCTCCTCGCGAAACTCCACGACGGGATCGGCCTGCAGCGCCTTGAGCGTGAGAACTCGGGCATCGCGGCCGAGCGCGTCCGTGCGCGCAAGCTTCCATATCCGCTCGGCGCCGGCGTTGAAATGCGTGATGCGGCGCGCCTCGTCGACGATGACGATCGCGTCGTCGGCGCACTCGAGCGCAGCCCGCAACACGTGGGGAGTATCGGCGACAAGGCGGTCGGAAGCAGACATCGTTCTACCCGGTAAGCGTCGTCAAGGCACGGCAAACGGCCCGAAGATACCGCTGTGATAGTGTCCAAGACGTTCTTGCAACCCGGACGATCCCGACCAAGACGCGGCATGCTTAACGTTCCGCGAAAGGCGCAAAGGCAATGCGGCCTAGGTGGAACCTATCGCGCGCCGGCCTCAGTCTGAAGCTTGTGCAGGCGGCCGGCGACGGCGCGCACCTTGCCGGGCGAGGCCCGCCAGATCGACAGCGCCGACAATCCGCTCACCACCAGCGCGATGGCGAACGCGAGCGTGTAGTCGCCGGTGCGGTCATAGAGGAAGCCGGTGAGCCAGGGGCCGGCCGCACCTCCCGCCAGCGCCGCCAGCATGATGGTGCCGAAGATGCTGCCCTGGTGCTTGCCCTGGAAGATCTCGAACACGACCGCGCCCATGATCGAGGTGAGGCCGTAGCCGAGCGCGCCCTGCACGAACACCATGAGATAGACCAGCCAGAGCGAGGGCTGGAATTTCAGCGCGATCAGCGCCGCGAAGCAGATCGCAAAGCCGGCGCAGCTGATCGCCCACACCCATTCGCGCCCGATGCGATCGGAGACATAGCCAAGCAGGATCTGGCCGGGAATGCCGAGCAGGCTGACCATGCCGAGCGCCCACACCGCGACGCCGGGGCTGAAGCCGATGTCGAGCAGGAATTTGGTCTGATGCACCTGCACCGCGTACCAGATGTACAGGCCGCAGAAATAGCCGACCGCGATCCACCAGAAGCGCGCGGTCGCCAGTGCCCGCTTCAGCGTCCACTCGGTCGCGACCCAGTCGGGATCGACCACGTTGGAGACGGGCGGTGCCGCGCCCACGGCCGGCGCGGCATCACCGTCGGGCCGCAGGCCGATATCCTCGGGGCGCTTGTGCAGAAACAGATTGATCGGCGCCAGCACGATCAGGATCAGCAGGCCCATCGCGGTGCAGGCGGTGCGCCAGCTGGTCTGCTCGATCATGTGCTGCACCCATGGCAGCAACGTCACCGAACCGATGCCGACGCCGGCAAAGGCAATGCCGATGGCGAAGCCGCGCTTGCGGATGAACCAGTTCGGCAGGAACAGCGACTGGCCGGAATAGCCGAGGCAGACAGAGCCGGCGCCGACCATGACGCCGATGGTGACATAGAGATGCCAGGGCTGGGTGGTGAGCGGCGCGAGCAGCATGCCACCGCCCATCAGGAAGGCGCCGAGCTCCATCACCGCGCGCGGGCCGGCGCGATCCATCAGGCGTCCGATCAGCGGACTGACCAGGCCCGACACCACGAACCCCACGGAGAACGCACCGGCGGTGACACCGCGCTCCCATCCGAACTCGGAGATGATCGGCGGATAGAACAGCGAGAAAGCAGTGCGCGCGTTGACGCCGATCGCCATCGTGACGAACGTCACCGCGACCACGACCCAGCCGTAGAAGAACGGTAGCCGCATGTGTTTTTGTTTCATCCCTGGACGATCCCTACCGATCATCCGGGACCGCCGGGGTCAAGCGATTTTCGCTGATCCTCGCACCGCGCTCAGGCGGCGCTGCGCTGCGAGGATTGAGCCGGCGCGCTGAACTCGATCTGGTCGACCGGCTGCGGGCGGCCAAACAGATAGCCTTGCGCGAAATTGACGCCGAGTGCGGTCAGCCGCTCGAATTCCTCGCGCGTCTCGACGCCCTCGGCCGTCACCGACATGTCGAGACCGCGTGCGAGGGTCACGATCGAGGAGATGATCGCGGACGAGCGCGGATGATGCGTGAGGTTGCGGATGAACGACTTGTCGATCTTGATCTTGTCGAACGGGAACGCGGTGAGATAGCTCAGCGAGGAATAGCCGGTGCCGAAATCGTCGAGCGCGAGCTCGATGCCGATGCTCTTGAGCCGCTCCATGAAGGCGTGGTTCTCGACGCCGCGCTCCAGCAGCACCGATTCCGTGATCTCGATCTCGAGTCGATGCGGCGCCAGGCCGGAAGCCGTGAGCGCCGAGCAGATCGTCTCGAACAGCTCGGCTTCCTTGAACTGGATCGGCGACAGGTTGACGGCGACCATGAGATCGGACGGCCAGCGGGCGGCGTCCTCACAAGCGCGGCGCAGCACGAACTCGCCGAGCGGCACGATCAGCCCGGTCTCCTCGGCAAGCGCGATGAACTGGTCCGGCGGGATCAGGCCGCGGCTCGGATGCCGCCAACGCACCAGCGCCTCGAAGCCGCGGCGGGTGCCGCCGGCGACGTCGACGAACGGCTGATAGTGCACCTCGAGGTGACACTGCGCGATGGCATCGCGCAGATCCCCCTCGAGCGTGCTGCGCGCTTCGAGCTCCGCCGACATTGCCTCGTCGTAGACGGTGAAGCAGTTGCGGCCGAGCGATTTGGAACGATAGAGCGCAAGGTCGGCCTTCTTCAGCAACTGCTCCTGGTCGCGGCCGTGATCCGGCGCGATCGCGATGCCGATGCTGGTGCCGATCTCGACACGGTTGCCGGGCAGCAGGAACGGCTCGGCCACCAGCTTTGCAATCCGCGCCGCGAGCTCGACGGCACAACCGCGCTGGTCGTCGCGGGCTTCCTGGATGATCGCGAACTCGTCGCCGCCGAGCCGCGCCAGCACGTCGGTCGCGCGCAGCGCCGATTTCAGCCGCAACGCCACCTGGCGAAGCAGCGCATCGCCCGCGCCGTGGCCGAGCGAGTCGTTGACGTTCTTGAAGCGGTCGAGATCGAGCATCAGGATCGAGAACGGCAGCGCCCGCGCGTTCAACTGCGCATTCATCTCGTCGAGGCGGGTGAGGAAGAAGGCGCGGTTCGGCAGGCCGGTCAGGATGTCGGTCTGCGCCAGCTCGAGCACGCGCCGGTTCGCCAGCGACAGCCGCCGTGAATTGCGGCTCGCGAGCATCAGATAGGTCGACAGCGACAGCGTCAGCAGCAGGCCAACGGTGAGCACCGCGCCTGCGCGGTCGTAGGTCGTCTCCAACGGACCGCCGGGGGTTGGCACCGCCCGCACCTGCCAATCGGTGTCGCCGATCTTGAGGAGGCCCGCCCAGTGCCGGCCGTGCGCGATGTCGCGCATCGATTGGGGCGCGGCGGAGGCGGACGAATAATCCGGCATCGTACCTTCCAGGCTGACGATGCCGGCGCTGAAGGGCGGATAGACGCTGACGCTGACCGCGGGGCTCGCGCCGGTCCTGACGCGGATGGACTGCATCAGCAAAGGCAGGTCGAACACGCCGACGATGAAGCCCGAGATGTTGCGGCGCCGGTCGGCGATGGTGTCGCGCGAAGTGCCCTTGGCGTAAACGGGCACCACGACCATGGTGTTCGGAAGCTGGCCCGCGTCCTTCGGCGCGTAGAGCTCGGTGCGGATCGCGGCGATGCGGTCGTAGTCGCGGGCGCGTTCCAGGACAATGCGCCGGGCGGGAATGCTCATGTAGTCGATGCCGTAGACGCCCGACGTCTTCGGATAGGTCGAGTAGAAGACCGGGAAATATTCCTCGCCCTGCGGCGCGGTGACGAAGCCTTTGTCCGCGAGCGACTTGATGTGATAGCTCGACACGCCGTCGATGATCGCGGCGGCTTCGTATTCGGCCCGCTCCTTGCGCGTGATCCGCGGCAGCCAGCCGATGCGCAGCATGCCGGGATGCCGGTCGAACAGTCGGCCGCTGAAGGTTTCGAACTCGCTCCGGCTGACGCCCTCGTTGGAAGATTCGAACAACGTGCGCAGCGCCATGAGCCGGCTGATATATTCGTTCATGCCGTTCTGCATGACGATGGACTGCGTATCCGCCGCGTTTTCGAACTCGATCTTGTTGACGCGGTCTTCCCAGCGCGCGACTGCGGCCGCGCCCACGATCGAGAACAGCAGACCGACGGCGGCTGCGACCAGCGCAGGGCGATAAAGCCCGAGCAGCGACGCGATGCGCCGCCGTCCGGTTACACGCCTCCGATCCTGATCATTCTGATCGCGACCGCCCATCTTGAAATCCGCACGTCCCCTCGGCGCAGTGACCAGAACTTCTGGTTGAGCCACTGTAGCGACTATCGGACAAGGATCGCAGTTAAGAACTGCACAATTTCGGAACCGGGCCGCCGTGCATTGCTCGGCGTAGTTAACGATTGCCCCGCGAATTCCCGGAATTTCGTCGCCGATCGCCACATTCTCCGGAATCCTACGGAGCACTCTCTCGGCGTCGGTTAGCGGCCTGTTCAGGCCGCAAAACTATCGTACGGACGACTTCCTCCTGCATCCGGCAGCATATTCATGAAACGATCGCACGCAGCGACATGCATCGCCCTTGCCGCCGCCTTCCTCGCGGCGATGACGCCTGTCGCAAAATGCGACGAGGCCGGCGTCAGCGCCGATGCGATCCTGTTCGGCCAGGCAGCGGTGCTCGAAGGTCCCTCCTCGATGCTCGGCCAGCGCATGCGGCACGGCATCGTCGCGGCGTTCAACGAGGTCAACGCCAAGGGCGGCGTCCACGGCCGCAAGCTGCAGCTCGTCAGCCGCGACGACGGTTACGATCCAGATCGTTCGGTGGCGCAGACGCTGCGGCTGATCCAGGACGACAAGGTATTCGCGCTGATCGGCGCCGTCGGCACACCCACCGCGATGGCGACCATCCCGTTCACCAGCACACGCGACGTGCCGTTCATCGGTCCGCTCAGCGGCGCGGAGTTCCTGCGTGACCTCGAACTGCCGAATGTCGTGAACATCCGCGCCAGCTACCGTGCCGAGTCCGAGACCCTGATCAGGCACCTCACCGAGGACCGCCGCTTCAGCCGCATCGGCATCTTCTACCAGGACGATTCATTCGGCCGCGACGGCCTCGCCGGCGTGAAGGAGGCTCTTGCCAAGCGCGGCCTCGAGCTCGCGGTCGAAGGCACATTCGAGCGCAACACCCGCGCGGTCGGCGCGGCGTGGCGTACGATCAAGCGCGCCGAACCCGAGGCCATCGTCATGGTCGGGACCTACAGCGCCAGCGCCGAGTTCATCAAGCTCGCGCATCGCGACGGCGTCCATCCGACCTTCGCCAGCATCTCCTTCGTCGGCGCCACCGCGCTCGCAAGAGAACTCGGCTCCGGCGGCGAAGGCGTCGTCGTTGCCCAGGTCGTGCCGTTTCCGTGGGACCGTTCGATCAAGCTCGTCGCCGACTATCAGGCGGCGCAGAAGGCCCTCGACCCCACGCAGGCGCCGGACTTCGTCTCACTCGAAGGCTATCTGTCCGGTCGCCTCGCAGCGGCCGCGCTGGACAAGGCCGGGCCGAACCCGACGCGCGCGAACCTGTTGCGCACGATCAACGACACCGGCCGCTTCGACATCAGCGGCAGCGTCATCACTGTCGGCACGCGCGCGATCGAGACCCCGCCGCAGGTGTTTCTGACCATCATCCAGCGCGACGGGACGTTCAGGCCGGTCGATCAGCTCCCTAAGGCCGCCGCGTCCAGCGCTCCGCGTTGACGGCGCCTTGCGGCACCTCGCCCTTCACGATCGCCTCGACCTGCCGCACCGTTTCCAGCGACTGGTATTCGATCGCCTGCGGCGTCAGACCACCGACATGGGGCGTGGCGACGACGTTGGGCAGCCTTGCGAGTTCAGGCGTCGGCATCTGATCGGGCGCGCGGCCGACATCCATGGCTGCACCGGCGATGCGGCCTTCGCGCAACGCGCGGGCCAGCGCGGCTTCGTCGACCAGGTTGCCGCGCGAGAGATTGATGAAGACGGCATGCTTCTGCATCCGCGCCAGCGTCGCCTCGCCGATCAGATTCTCGGTCTGCTCGTTGGCGATGGCCAGGCAGACGACATAATCGGAGGCAGCGAGCAGCTCGTCGAGGCTGACATGCCTGATCGCGCTGTCGTTGATCGTGGCAAAGGGATCGGCGACAAGCACGCCCATCCGCATGACTTTGGCGATCTCGGCGAGATAACGTCCGATGCTGCCGTAACCGATGATGCCGATCTTGCTGCCCGCAAGCTGGCGCCCCATTCGGGCCTCAGGCTTTCGGCCGGCCTGATAGTCCGCCGTCGTCCGCGACACGCCGCGGGACAGATCGACCATGTAGCCGACCGCGAGCTCGGCGACCGCCTGCACGAAGCCGGGACCGGCGCGTGTCACCAGCACGCCGGCCTTCGAGGCCGCATCGACATCGACGTTGCGGATGTCGACGGCGCAGCGGACGAAGGCGCGCAGGCGCGGCAGCTGGGCAAAGATCTCGCCGCGTCCCTCGGTCATGCGATCGGCGACGATGATGTCGGCATCCTGTGCCGCGCGCACGAGGCCCGCGGCATCCAGCGTGTCGTCGCTCTCGTGCAGGACCACATCGGCAGCCACGCGAAGACCGTTCAGGCTGCGGTCGCCATAATAATTACGGCGCATCTCCGGCGTATGAGCGAGCAGGACCTTCACGGCAGAAACTCCTTCAATAGCCGAATGCCCGCGGCAGCGCGGTCGAGAGCCATGGCACGAAGGCGATGACGAGCAGGCAGAGGAACAGCAGGCCGAGATAGCCCATGATCGGCTTCACGGTCTGCTCGATCGGCACGTTGCCGATCAGGCAGGCGCCGTAGAGTCCGAGCCCGAGCGGCGGCGCGAACAGGCCGATGCCCATGGCGATGACCAGCACCACGCCGAAATGCAGGGGATCGACCCCGAGTTGCACGGCGACCGGCAGCAGCAGCGGCCCGAAGATGATCAGCGCGGCCGCGCCTTCCAGCACCGAGCCCATCACAATCAGCACCGCGATGGCGAGCAGGATGAATAACCAGGTGCCCGAGGTCTTGGACAGGCCCAGCATGAAATCGCCGACCGCATGCGGCACCTGCTGCAGGGTCAGCGTGAACGCCAGCGACTGGGCAGCGGCGACGATGAACAGCACCAGCCCGGCTCGCGTCGCCGCTTGCACGAAACTGTGTGCGGTGGATTTGAAGCTGAGCTCGCGGAACACGACGCTGCCGACGCCGAGCGCATAGGCGACGGCGAAGGCCGAGATTTCCGTCGCCGTGGCAAAGCCGCTCTTGAAGCCGAAGAAGATCATGAAGATCAGGCCGAAGGAGGCGATCGCGCCGCTCCACAGGCCCGAGGCCGGCATTTGCGGCTCGATCTCCTCGGTCTCCGCCGGACGCTTGCCGAAGATGATGGAAACGGCGATCAGCACCGCCGCCATCAGCGCGGCCGGCAACAGGCCCGCGACGAACAGGCCGCCGATCGACAGGTTCGCGACGAAGCCGAGGATGATCAGGTTGATGCAGGGCGGAATGGTCTCGGCCATCACCGCGGACGCGGCGAGCAGCGCCACCGCGCCGCCTGGGTTCTGCCGGGAACGGCGCGCAGCCGGGATCAGCACCGAGCCGACCGCGGCGACATCCGCCATCTTCGAGCCCGAGATGCCGGAGAACAGCACCATCGAGGCCACCATCACGACGTTGAGGCCGCCGCGCATGCGCCCCACCGCGCGCTGCAGCAGCTCGATCAGCCGCACCGACATGCCGTTGGCTTCCATGAGGTAGCCGACGAGAATGAAGAACGGGATCGCGAGCAGGACAAAATTGTCGATGCCGCGCGCCATCTGCTGGGCGAAGATCACGCCGGGCAGCGCACCCTCGACCCAGATGAAGATCAGCGCGGCCAGCGCCAGCGCAAAGCCGATCGGCAAGCCACCGAACAGGGTTGCAAAGAAGCCGATCAGCATCAGCACGCCCGCAGACGGCACCGTCGACGGCGACAGGTAATCCCAGGCGAGATAGAGGCCGCTGACGATGGCGATCGCAACGAGCCCCCTGACGATGTCGGGCAGCGGCCGCGCGCAGAGCTGATCGATAGCGAACACGGTCATGAACAGCGCGCCGACTCCCATCGGATAGAAGGTCAGCTCGAGCGGCAGGCCAGAGCCTGTGGTCTGGCCGGCCGTGATCGTGCCGAGCTTGATGGCGTTGTAGGCGACGTAGCCGGAAATCAGCACCACCAGTACGGCGCTGGCGGCATCGACCAGCGTACGCGGTCGCGCCGGCAGCAGGTCGCGGAAGAAGGACACACCCACATTCTCGCCGCGCGCCAGCGCGCTCGCCGCGCCGAAGAACGCCGAGCCGACCATCAGACCGCGCGCAACGTCGTCGGACCATTCGACCGGCGCGTTGAAGAAGAAGCGCAGCAGCACGGAGCCGCAGACCACGATGAGATCGGCGGCCAGCAGGATGGCGGCGATCGCATCGCTCAGGCGAAGTAACAGGGTGATGCTCCCGTGGCGCTCGCCCGGGAGAGACACGGCAGCGGTCATTGCCATTTCAGATTGGCCACCTCAGGCCTGCGTCGCGCGGATGATGTCGATGACGGCCTTGGACTCCGGCCGCGCCTTGATGAAGTTCTCGTGCTGCGGCGCGACGCGCTTCTTGAAGGCCTCGCGGTCGCATTCGGCCACTGTCACGCCCTTCTCGGTCAGGGTCGCCAGCGCCTCCTTCTCGACCGCGAGCCCATGGGCGCGGGTGTCGGCCGCAGCCTTCTTCGCGGCGTCGAGGAAGCCCTCGCGCAGCTTCGGGTCCATGCGATTGAAGGTCATGTCGCTGAAGTAGATCGCGAGCGGCGAGAAATTGTGCTGCGTCAGCGCGTAGAACTTCGCGGTCTCGAAGAACTTGCTGGCGAGGATGGTCGGCGGATCGTGCTCGAGGCCGTCGAGCACGCCGGCCTGCAGCGCGGTGTAGATCTCGCCGAACGCCAGCGGCGTCGCAGCCGCACCCATCAGGCGCAGGCATTCGGTAATGACGGGATTAGGCAGCGTGCGGATCTTCAGGCCGGCGAGATCCTCCGGCGTCTTCACCGGCTTCTTCGCGAACACGCTGCGCGAGCCGAAATTATAGGCCCAGGCGATGATGCGGATGTTGCTGCCCTTGAGCAGCGCGTCCTCGATCGGCTTCGCGGCGCCGGACTCGAAGGCCTTGGTCTGCTGCGGAAAGCTCGAGAACAGGAAGCCGAGATCGAAGGTGCCGACCAGCGGCGCGAGATTCGCGGAGATCGACGAGCCCGACACCATGAGGTCGATGACTCCGAGCTTCACCGAATTGATGACGTCGATTTCCTGACCCAGCTGGTTGTCGGGGAAGAACGCGACCTCGACCTGTTCGCCGAGCCCGTTGCCCTTCAGGTTCTTGACGAGGTTGTCGTAGTAGACACGGCCGTTGGCGAATTTGGGATCGTTCGGCAGCGAGGAGGAGCATTTCAGCTTCAGCGTCGCAGCCTGCGCGCGGCCGATGATGGCAGGAGAGAGCACGAGGCCGGCGGCGAGCGCCGTCGACGACTTGATGAGCGTGCGACGGCTGACGGGCACGAGGGTCATGATGCGGTCTCTCCCCAAAAGTATTATTTTTGCGATCGCGATCATTGTCGCGGCCTGTTGCGTTTGACTGTATGGCCAAAGCGACGGAGCAGGCAAGGGACACACCTTGCCCGCTCAAAGCGACGCGCATCGACGATCGATGGAACGGGTGCGCAGCGACACGTTCGTGTATTGCAGGATTCCCGGCGCGTAGCTGCCTGCAGCCTCGATCTGCGTGCGGGCGCGATTGCACGCATGAGTTGGCATCAATCCAATTGGCGCATGGATCAATGCGCGATTCACATGGATAACGTGCGAACGATGTCTCGCCGGCTCCGGCAGATACCCTGCCCCATTTTGCCGCACATCCCTGCGTGAGCTAGCGCACAGACAGAATCGCGGCAGGCACCTAGAAGAGATAACATCCTTCCGCCCATTGCCGATGGAGGTGACGCCATGCGCCGCCCGACCTTTTCCAGTTTGTTCCTTGCCTCCAGCCTTCTCGCACTCACGCAACTGATGACACCGACACAGGCCGCAGCCGAAGCGCGGCTGGCGCTGGTGATCGGGCAATCCGCCTATCGCACCGTGCCGGAGCTGCCCAACGCCGCCAACGACGCCAAGGGCATGACGGAACTGCTTGGCCATGCGGGCTTCACCGTCACGACCGCCGCGAACCTGGCGCAAAACGACATGCGCCAGGCGATCTCGGATTTCGCCGGCAAGGTCAGCGCCAGCGGCGCCGATACCGTCGCGCTGGTGTTCTACGCCGGCCACGGCCTGCAGATCGACGGCGAGAACTATCTCGTTCCCGTCGATCTCGACCCCAAGCGCGAAGCCGACATTCCGCTGCAGGGCGTGCGGCTGAACGATCTGCTCAACACGCTCGGCGCACTGCCGACACGGGCGCGCATCTTCATGCTCGATGCCTGCCGCAACAATCCGTTCCCCGCGCTCAGCGGCGCCGGCCACGGGCTCGCGATCGTCGACACCAAGGCCGGCGCGCCCGGCTCCTTCATCTCCTATTCGACTTCGCCCGGCGCCGAAGCCGAGGACGGGACGGGCGCCGACAGCCCCTACACCACCGCCGCGCTCTCGGTCGCACGCGAGCCGAACCTGCCGATCGAAGAAGTGTTCAAGCGCATCCGCGTCGCGGTGGCGCAATCGACCGACGGACGGCAGATCCCGTGGGAAAGCTCGTCGCTGACCACCGACTTCAAGTTCTTCGGCGAGAGCGGCGGCCAGACGCCCGGCCTTCCCGGCGCAACCGCGATGGCGCTCGCCAGCGGCACGCGCAGCGTCGAGGACTGGCGCAAGGATCTGCAGGGCAAGCCCGCCAAGGTCGCCTACGAGCTCGTGATCACCGACGACACCGTGCAGGCCTACCAGGCTTATGTCGAGCTCTACGCACAGGACGCGCGCACGCCGCGCGTCCGCACGGTGCTGGAGCGCCGGCGCCAGATGCTGGCCTGGGAACGCGCCACCGCGATCAACACCCGCGCCTCGTTCGAGGCCTATCTCAACAATTGGGACAACAGCGACCTCGCGGCGACCGCGCGCCGGCTGCTGCTCCGCGTGCAGAACCGCAACTATGCCGTGCCGGTTGCAGCCGCTGCGACGCCTGCCCCGGTCGCGGTCGCGATGGCCCCGACCTGCCCGTGCACGACGCCGTCTGCTCCGGCAACGCCGGTCAATCCGGCCGTTGCGCCCGTGATCAAGAAGCGGGTCGACGACACCCCGCCGAAGCGCAAGGTGGTCGAGACCCCGCCCAAGCCGCGCCGTCCGCCGCCGCCTGACGAAGTCGTCGTCTACGAACGCGCGCCGCCGCCACCGCCGGTCGGTGTCGGCATCGGGATCGGAATTGGCATGGGTCGCGGCGGCTATGGCGGTGGCGGCTACGGCGGCCCGGCGCGCGGCGACAATTATTACGGCAGACATTGAGGTCATGACGAGAAGCGGAGGGCCCCTGTGCCCTCCGTCATTGCGAGCGTAGCGAAGCAATCCAGAATCTTTCCATGGAGGGACTCTGGATTGCTTCGCTACGCTCGCAATGACGATGGAAAGAGCGCTACCTGCCTCCCCCGCCAGAAATGCTGTAGTTTGATCACTGCAGCAGCTTTCCGGGGACCTCGATGCCGAACGACGCTCACGCCAAGGGATCAACGCGGCACACATGGCCGATCTTTCGCTCGCTCGCATCCTACTCCCTGCCCGGCGACCTCATCGCGGGGCTGACGCTGGCGGCGATCGCGATCCCGGAGCAGATGGCCACCGCGCGGCTCGGCGGGTTCGCACCGCAGATCGGCTTTTTCGCCTTCATGGCGGGTTCGCTCGGCTTTGCGCTGCTCGGCGGCAACCGCTTTTTATCCTGCGGCGCCGATTCCACGATCACGCCGATCTTCGCCGGCGGGCTGGCGGCGCTCGCGGCTGCCGGCACGCCTGAATATCAGGGCCTGGCGATTGCGCTCGCGCTGATGGTCGGCGCGATGATGCTGGCCGGCGGCGTCTTCCGGCTCGGCGGCATCGCCAATCTCCTGTCGGTGCCGGTGATGGTCGGCTTCCTCGCCGGCATCTCGATACACATCATCGTCTCGCAATTGCCCGGCGTGCTCGGACTGCAATCGCCGACCGGGCCGACGCTCGATCGCATCGGCGTGCTCGCCACTGAACTCGGCCGCACCAATCCCTTCACGCTGTGCATCGGCTTCGGCGTGCTTGCCGCGGTCTTCATCTCCGAGAGGATCAGCGCAAAAATTCCCGGCGCGCTGATCGGGCTCGTCGGCGCGACGCTGGCGACGATCGCGCTCGGCCTCGAGAGCAGAGGCGTCAGCGTCGTAGGCAACGTGCCCGGCACGCTGCCGCGGCCGACCTTGCCCGAACTGGCGCCGGAACTGTGGGTGCGCCTCGTGCCGCTCGCCTTCGTCATCACCGTGGTGGTGATGGTGCAGACCGCGGCGACGACGCGGTCATTTCCGTCCGATCCCGACAAGCCAGCCGATGTCGACCGCGATTTCCTCGGCGCGGGCGCCGGCAGCGTGCTGTCCGGACTGTTCGGTGCGTTTCCGGTCAACGCCAGCCCGCCGCGCACCGGCATCGTCGCCGAGACCGGCGGACAGTCGCAGCTTGCGGGCCTGGCCGCCGCGGCGATCGTGCTGGCCTTGCTCGCCTTCGGCGCCGGCCTGCTGCAGCACGTGCCGGATGCAGCCCTCGGCGGCATCCTGCTGTTCGTAGCGCTGCGCATCATCCGCGTGAAGCAGATCGTCACGATCTACCGGCAGTCGTTCAGCGAATTCCTGCTGATCGTCGCCACCGCCGCGTTGATCATCGTACTGCCGATCCAGCAGGGTGCGTTTCTCGGTATCGTGCTGTCGCTGCTGCACGGCATCTGGAGCATCACGCGCGCCAAGCTCGTCGAGTTCGAGCGCGTGCCCGGCACCACGATCTGGTGGCCGGCCCATCCGCACATCACCGGCGAACGCATCAACGGCGTCGCCGTGATCGGACTGCAGGCCCCGCTGTCCTTCCTCAATGCGCCCGGCTTTCGCAGCGACGTCACCAAGGTGCTGGGCGCCGCGACGCCGCAACTGCTGGTGCTGGAGGCCAGCGGCATGGTCGAGATCGATTTCACCGCCGCGCAGATCCTGCTCGATGTGTTCAAGACGTGCGGCGAACAGGGTGTCACGGTCGCGCTGGCCCGGCTGGAATCGGTGCGCGCGCAGGACGCATTCGAACGGTTCAGACTGTTCGAGGCGCTGCCCCGCGAGAATGTTTTTCACAGCGTGGATGAGGCGGTGCGGAAGCTGGCGAAGTGACGCCTTCCGGAAAACACGCCCCTAGGACCGGTCAGTTGGAACTCGCGGGTCTTCTCCCGATTGGAACATCAACCAGGGAGGATTTTAGATGGCCGGATTGAGCGAGGAAGACATCCGCGTACGGGCGTATCAGCTTTGGAAAGAGGCCGGCGAACCCGCCGGAAAGATGGACACGTTCTGGTATGAGGCTGAGAAACAGCTCCTCATAGAGAGATCAGAACAAGGCGATGTGCCGCCCGGGATGACGGACAATCTGCCCGTGTAGCACTCCTTGCGATAGTCCTTCGGATCGCTTTCCGCACGCGACAGCGTCCAGCAAGATTCGCCCAGCAGGCTCTACTGGTTTGCAAACTTCGCCTGGCGAAGACCCTTGTGGAAGCCGTCGGCAGGCGGCTTGCCCGCGATCGTCGCGATGCCGACAGCAAGGCCGATGATGGTCAGCAGAAGCCCGATCAGAGACGGCCTTCGCATGATTCCCCCAAACAAAGATGCGCGATCAACGTGGGCCGTCCTGACTAAACACAATGCCCCACGCCGGATCGAAAGCGGCAACATCCCTTCGAGATGCATCAAGACCATGACAACTCCAAGGCCTAATGTGAATCGTCCTCTAAGTTGTATATCCACATAATACAATCAGCGACGCTCTGCTCGAATGCATTTCGAATTGTCCTTGTTTGAGTTCTTGCTGTTCCATCGTCTCTCACCCCGTTGGGTGACGCTTCGCGATCATGCGGCAGATAGGTTGCGATCGTTGGCGCGGCCGTTTGTTCTCGACGTTCTTCGAGGTGAATTGGTTCACAGACGTTTCGCCGAAGAAGAAGTAACGTCTCTGCTGAGCTTCACGTCCATTGCGTCGACAGCACCTTTCTTCTGATGCGAATTCATCCTGTGCCTTTGCAATCGGAGAGCTGTTTCATGCAGAAATTCTCTTACGATCTCACTGCCACCGATCGCCGCCTCGTTCGCAAATGGCGGCTTGCCGTCGTCGGGTTCTACGGATCCCTGCTCGCACTCATGTTGGTCTTTGCGCTCACGACCAACAGGGACATCCAGGTCGCGCACACGGACGTGGCTGTCACTCCTCAGAAGTGACAGACTTCCTGGAAGCTCTGGACTGCGAAGATGGAACACATCCTCGATCTGATCTATGACGCCGCCGGCGAGAACGAGCTTTGGCCGGCGGTCCTCACCTCCATCGCGGATGCGACCGGGAGCGAGGGCGGAATACTCTTCGGACAGTCCATCGCGGCCGAACAGGTCTACTTCGATTTCAACGGCCGACTGAATCAGGCGTGCAATCGAATCTACCAGGAACGCCACATGCAAAACCCCTGGTCGGTCGCGATGGAGGACAAGCCGGTCGGCCGCCTGGTCTTTTCCGACGAAGTGGTCGCGCTGAAGGAGCTTGAAAATTCGAGCTTCTACGACGAGGTGTTGCACCCCCAGGGTATCGGCCACAATGCCATGATCGCGCTCGCGGCAAAGGACGATTTTCGCGTGGCGTTCAACATCTGCCGGAGCAGACACCACGGCGAGTTCGGATCGCCGGAGCGAAAAGCCCTCGAAGCCCTGGCTCCGCATCTTCGGCGATCCGTCACCCTGGGTTTTCGACTGACGGGATATCTCGCGCTTCGAAACGCGGCGCTCGACGTGGTCGACGCGCTAGCGGACGGCGTCGTGCTCATGGGCCCGCGGGGGCACGTTCTTTTCGCCAACAACACGGCTTGCGCACTTGAAGCCGAGGGCACGCTCAAGCTCAAGCCCTCGATCGCGACCTGGTCTTCGCCGCATGCGAGACGCCTTGCGCGCCTGGTCAGCTCGACCTTGGCTGGAGGCGCCGGCGGTACGATGAGTATACCGTCTTTCGACCGAGCGCGGCTTCTGACCATCCTGGTTGTCGGGCTGCGCAGCCGCGAGGTCAACATTCTGGGCGAGGCGCAAATCCGGAACGCCGCTTGCGCTGCTTTTGTGATCGATCCCACGCGCAGAGGCACGGCGGGCACGCAGCAATTGATGGATGCCTATGGACTGACGAGAGCAGAAGCCCGCGTCGCCGTTTCAGCATTGACGGGGGGCACAACTTCGGAAGCGGCAACCGCGCTCGGCATCTCTCGCAACACCGTCAAGACGCATCTGCGGCGGGTTTTCGCCAAGACGGACACGAGAGGCCATGCGGAACTGGCGGCGCTGCTCGCAACGATCGGTGTCGTGAGAGCCCGTGCTGATTGACGGCGCGTCTCCAGCGCTAGGCCAGCGTCGGATGATCCCGCTGGATCGTCTCGCGGATCCAGCCGGCATGGATGGCGCGAAACAGGATCTGCGCGGTCTTGAGGTCGCCTGCAATCATGCAGAGATCGACGATGCGACGGACCGCGTCGTCGCGCATCAGGCCGTCCGAAATCTTCATCGCGATTTCCATCGCGACCTTGGCGGCGCGCTCGTAGCGCTCGCTGCCGCGCTTATCGTTGCGCGCGGAGCCGGCGGCGCTTGCAGCCGCGGCCCCACAGATCGCGCGAATGCGCGCGGCGGCCTCGATGTCGCCGAGCGGTCCTTCGATGGTCTCGTCCCAGATGTCTTGTCGCGTCGGTCGCCCGAACCAGCGCATTGCCACTCCGTATGATGGAGCGAGCATAAACGGCGGTCGGCCCGCGCGCTACACCTCCGGCACGATCTTGCCGGGGTTGAGGATGTTGAGCGGATCGAACGCCTGCTTCAGCGCCCGCATCGCCTCGATCGCCTCGGGGCCGAGTTCCGCCTTCAGATATTTCTGCTTGCCCTGGCCGATGCCGTGTTCGCCGGTGCAGGTGCCGTCCATCGCCTGTGCGCGTTCGACCAGGCGATGCATGAACTCCTCGCCGCGCTCCATCTCGTCGGCGTCGTTGGTGTCACACACCAGCGAGCAGTGGAAATTGCCGTCGCCGACATGGCCGACGATCGGCGACAACAGGTTGAGGCGCTTGAGGTCCTCCTCGGTCTCGTTGACGCAATCGGCAAGGCGCGAGATCGGCACGCAGACGTCGGTGGCGACCACGCCGATGCTGTCGCCGGGGCGAAGCGCCTTCACGGACCAATAGGCGTCGTGCCGCGCCTGCCACAGTTTGGTGCGGTCCTCCGGCTTGGTGGTCCAGGAGAAATCGCCGCCGCCGCAATCCTTTGCGATCTCACCGAAGGCCTTGGACTGTTCGCCGACCTCGACCTCGCTGCCGTGGAATTCCATCAGCAGCAGCGGCGTCTCGGGCAGGGTCAGTTTCGAATAGGCATTGCAGGCCTTCACCTGCGCGGCATTGAGTAGCTCGATGCGCGCCACGGGAATGCCGGTCTGGATCGCCAGGATCACGGCCTGACACGCCCCGTGCACGGTCTCGAACGACACCGCGCCGGCCGCGATCGTATCGGGGATGCCGCGCAGGCGGATGGTCAGCTCGGAGATGATGCCGAGCGTGCCTTCGGCGCCGACGAACAGATGCGTCAGGTCGTAGCCGGCCGACGACTTCTTGGCGCGCGTGCCCGTGGTGATGATCTCACCGTCGCCGCGTACGACTTTCAGCGCCAGCACGCTGTCGCGCATGGTGCCGTACCGCACCGCATTGGTGCCGGAGGCGCGGGTCGAGGCCATGCCGCCGAGGGACGCATCCGCGCCGGGATCGATCGGGAAGAACAGACCCTGGTCGCGCAGATGCTCGTTAAGGGCCTTGCGGGTCACGCCGGGCTGGATCACGCAGTCGAGGTCCTCGGCATGGACCGCCAGCACCTTGTTCATGTCGCGCAGATCGACCGAAATGCCGCCGGCGGGCGCGTTGACCTGGCCCTCGAGCGAGGTACCGGTGCCGAAGGGAATGACCGGGACGCGGTTTTTGGCGCAGATCCGCACCACGTCCTGGATGTCGGCGGTGTCCTGCGCCATCACCACGCCGTCGGGCGGCTGGTTGACGATCCAGGTGGTGGTATGGCCGTGCTGTTCACGCACCGCCTGCGAGGTGATGAGGCGGTTGCCGAACCGCGCGGCAAGCTGTTCCAGCGCGCTCGCGAGGGCTTTCGGCTCCGGCCGCGGCGGATTATTGGTGATGGTCGTACCCACGGAAATTCCTCCCGACAGAAGACCGTGGCAAAGGACATATGACCGGTCAAGTCAAGGGACCGGGCATGCGCCGGATAAAATTGGGTAAAGAAGAATTCGCTTGGGAAGGACGTAGACCGCCGATGACCGCTGATGTGCCCAAGGCCAAACCGTCAAAGGCCGAGCCGTTCAAGGCCTCGATCATGCAGATCGAGCCGCAATGGATCGACTACAACGGCCATCTCAACATGGCCTATTACAACGTGATGTTCGACCGGGCGATCGACCAGATGTGGCTCACGCTCGGGATCGGGCCGGGATACATGAAGGAGCGCAACGGCTCGACCTTCACCGCCGAGTGCCATGTGCGGTATCTGCGCGAGATCCATCTCGGCGATCCCGTGCAGGTGTCGGTCTGGCTGCTGGAGGCCGACGACAAGCGGCTGCATACGTTCCAGGAGCTGCGGCATGCCACCGAAGGCTGGCTGTCGGCCACGTCGGAAAACATGTCGCTGCACATCGACATGGGCTCGCGCAAGGTGGCGGCTTTTCCGCCCGATATCCGCGAGCGCATCGCAACTGTGGTCAAGGCACACGGCGCCGTGACACGGCCCGAGGGCATCGGCCGCAACGTGGCGATGCCCCCGAAACGTTAGGGTGATCCGGCGCTAGATCCTGCGCCCACGGGCGAGGCCGACCACGGCCGAGACCAGGAACAGGACGATCGCGATGAAGAAGATGATCTTGGCGATTTCGATCGACGCGCCGGCGATGCCGCCAAAGCCCAGAATACCGGCGATCAGTGCGATAACCAGAAACGTCACAACCCAGCTCAGCATGGCGAAACCTCTGTCTTGATGTCTGTCCGCGATCGGCGCGACTGACGCGCCTCACCTGCGGAAATAATCACCAAAGCGGAACAATGGTTCCGGCCGACAATGGCTGGAAATTCACCTGGCTCTGAGGAACAAATCGCCCTGCCGCGTACGTGGAAAACCCCGCCCGGGCGCCCCATATAGGCTCCAATCCCTGTTAAGAAGGCTCCCCTTCCACACCCCCGCGGTGCAATCGTGGGGCCGATGATTCGCATGACCGAGCCAAGCAAGATCACAGCCGTCCCCGACCACCAGCCCGCAGCCGGCGGCATCGCCGCGCGAGCGCGTGCCTCCGTGGGCCCGCAATACCTCTCCGGGCTCAATCCCGAGCAGCGCGATGCCGTGGAGACGCTGGACGGCCCGGTCCTGGTGCTGGCCGGCGCCGGCACCGGCAAGACCCGCGTGCTGACCACGCGCATCGCCCACATCCTGAGCCAGGGCCGCGCCCGCCCGGCCGAGATCCTGTCGGTGACCTTCACCAACAAGGCCGCACGCGAGATGAAGCACCGGCTCGGCCAGATGCTCGGCCACGCGGTCGAGGGCATGCCGTGGCTCGGCACCTTCCACTCGATCGGTGGCCGCATCCTGCGCACCCATGCCGAGCTGGCGCAGCTCAAGTCGAACTTCACCGTGCTCGACACCGACGACCAGGTACGCCTGCTCAAGCAGTTGCTGCAGGCCGACAACATCGACGACAAGCGCTGGCCGGCGCGGATGCTGGCCGGCCTGATCGACGGCTGGAAGAACCGCGGCCTGATGCCGTCGCAGGTGCCGTCGGGCGAGGCCGCGGTGTTCGCCAACGGCAAGGGCGGCAAGCTCTATGCGAGCTACCAGGAGCGGCTGAAGATCCTGAACGCGGCCGATTTCGGCGATCTCTTGCTCGAAGACATCCGCATCTTCCGCGAGCACCCGGACATCCTGCGGCAGTACCAGCAGCGCTTCAAATTCATCCTGGTCGACGAGTATCAGGACACGAACGTCGCGCAATATCTGTGGCTCCGGCTGCTGTCGCAGGCGCCGACTTCTTCCGCCTCTCCCCGCGTGCGGGGAGAGGCCGACGCGCCCGGCAGCGCAATTGCGCGCCAGAGCGCGGCGGGTGAGGGGGACTCTCCGAGCACCGAGCTCGTGGAGACTCCCCCTCACCCCGACCCTCTCAGCGCGAGCGAAGCTCGTCGCGACCCCGCAAGCGGGGCGAGGGAGCACGTCAAAAACATCTGCTGCGTCGGCGACGACGACCAGTCGATCTATGGCTGGCGCGGCGCCGAGGTCGACAACATCCTGCGCTTCGAGCACGATTTCCCGGGCGCCAAGGTGATCCGCCTCGAGCGCAACTACCGCTCGACCGGCCACATCCTGGCCGCCGCCTCGCATTTGATCGCGCACAACGAAGGCCGGCTCGGCAAGACGCTGCGCACCGAGGACCATGACGGCGAGAAGGTCACTGTGACGGGCTCGTGGGATTCCGAGGAGGAAGCCCGCGGCATCGGCGAGGAGATCGAGCAGATCCAGCGCCGGGGCGAGAAGCTCAACGAGGTCGCGATTCTGGTGCGCGCGTCCTACCAGATGCGCGAGTTCGAAGACCGTTTCGTCACGCTCGGCCTGCCCTATCGCGTGATCGGCGGCCCGCGCTTCTATGAGCGCGCCGAAATCCGCGATGCGCTGGCGTATCTACGCGTCATCAATTCGCCCGCCGACGACCTCGCCTTCGAGCGCATCGTCAACGTGCCCAAGCGCGGGCTCGGCGATGCCACCGTGCAGATGCTGCACGACCACGCCCGCAAGCGCCGCATCCCGCTGTTCGAGGCGGCGCGCGCCGTGGTCGACACCGACGAGTTGAAGCCGAAGGCGCGCGGAAGTCTGCGCGACGTCGTCGCCCAGTTCGACCGCTGGCGCGCCCAGCGCGAGGTGACCTCGCACACCGATCTCGCCCAGATCGTGCTCGACGAGAGCGGCTACACCGAGATGTGGCAGAAGGATCGCTCGGCCGACGCCGCGGGCCGGCTGGAGAATTTGAAAGAACTCGTGCGCTCGATGGAGGAGTTCGAGAACCTGCAGGGATTCCTCGAGCACATCTCGCTGGTGATGGACCGCGAAGGCGGCGCCGAGGACGATGCGGTGTCGCTGATGACGCTGCATTCGGCCAAGGGCCTCGAATTCGACAACGTGTTCCTGCCCGGCTGGGAGGAAGGCCTATTCCCGAGCCAGCGCACGCTGGACGAACAGGGCCGCGCCGGCCTCGAGGAAGAGCGCCGGCTCGGCCATGTCGGCCTGACCCGCGCCCGCCGCCGTGCCATGATCTATTTCGCGACCAACCGCCGGATCCACGGCACCTGGTCGACCACCATCCCCTCGCGCTTCCTCGACGAATTGCCGGCGGCCAATGTCGAGATCACGGAGTCCAAGGGCGGCTCGGCCTGGGGCGGCACCGGCGGCTACGGCGCCTCGCGCTTCGACGACATGGAGGCGTTCGGCTCGACCTATTCGACGCCGGGCTGGCAGCGCGCGCAGGCCAACCGCAACCGCGGTGGCGGCCGCAACGGCGGCGGCAGAAGCGGCGGCTTCGAGGAAGAGCCGGCGACGTTCTCGTCGTCCTCGCCCGGCCCCGATTTCGGCAGCTTCTCCTCGCGCCGCCGCGGGCCGCTGACGATCGAGGGCGAGCTCGTCGCCAAATCGACCGGCACGACCTCGGAATTCTCCCTCGAAGACCGCGTCTTCCACCAGAAGTTCGGCTACGGCCGCGTCACCAGGATCGACGGCAACAAGCTCACCATCGCCTTCGACAAGGCCGGCGAGAAGAAGGTGGTGGACAGTTTCGTGCAGCGGGCGTGAGGCTCGCCATGCCCCACTACCTCGCTATCATCGACGAAACAGACCCGGACGCCGTCAGCCTGTGGTTTCCGGACTTGCCGGGCTGCATTTCCGGCGGCGACGATGTCGATGACGCGCTGGAGGCAGCGCCCGACGCGCTCGCATTCTATGCGCAGGAGCTGAGCGCGGAGGGCCGCGAGCTTCCCGCGCCGCGGACGCTGGACCAGCTCAAGGCCACCCCGGAATTTGCCGACGACCTCGGGAAGCACACCGTCGTCCTGATCGAATGGCCGCCCCTGGCCGACGACGCCGAGTGAGGACTGTTCGCCGCACTGGCGGGGCGTTCGACCATTCTGGTCCGAACAGCCCTTGACCATGGCGAACTTCCCCGTATCAGATGCGCATATGGTCCGGGGCATCGCACTGATCTTGCTGACATTGGGGATGCCGTCGCTTGCCGCGGCGGAAACCATGAGCTTTGGCGATTCGATCGGGCTGCTGGCCAAGAGCTGCGGCGCGGAGATCGTCGCCAATTGCCGCGGCGTCAACCCGGATTCGACCCGGCTGAAGGAGTGCCTGTCGCGCAACCGCGACGTGCTCTCCCAGCAATGCGCGAGCGATTATCTCGGCGCCTTCGACGCGATCCAGAAGCGCGTCGCCGCACGTGTCACGGTGGCGAACGCATGCCAGCGCGAGATCGTCAAACTCTGCAACGGCTCGACCAAGGAGACCAGCAAGTCGATCCCCTGCCTGGTCTCGACGCCGAAGGGCATCACGCCGAACTGCCTCAAGGCCGTCGACGACGCGGGGTATCGCTGATGCGCGCGGCCGGATTCGCTATCACGCTGGGATTGGCCCTGGTCGCCGGCGCGGCAAGCGCACAGACCGCCGCGCCAACCCGCGACGACATCGTCGCCAAGCTCAACCATCTCGAAGAGGCCGGCGAGGTCGACCTTCCCGCGCTGAAAACGCAGGTGATGGAACGCGCCAAGGCCCGGATCAAGAACGATCCGGGTCCGGTGAACCGGCCGCCGATTGCGCCTGATCTCGCCAAGCTGCCGACCTTCAACGCGCAGATCCAGTTCGATGCCGACACGCCGATCATCCAGCCGGCGTCCTACCAGATCGTCGGCCGTATTGCCGATGCGATGGTGCATTCCTCGATGTTGCCCTACACCTTCCTGATCGTCGGCCATGTCGAATCCAATTCGAAGACGCGCGAGGCCAATGCGATCCTGAGCCAGCGCCGCGCCGACGCGATCCGCGACGTGCTGGTGAACACGTTCAAGATCTCCACCAAGCGGCTGCACCCGATCGGCCTCGGCGAGGAGCAGTTTCTGGACCGCGCCAAGCCGACCTCCGCGGTCAACGGCCAGTTGCAGATCCAGACCTATGCCAAGCTCGCGGAAGAGGCGCCCGCGCATCCGGCCGCGACGCCTGCGCCTGCGGCGAAAAAACCCGCCAAGAAGCGCTGATCGACGCGTCACAGAGCATCACGGAACCCGTTGAAGTCCTGACCGTTTTGCGGCCCGCCCCGCGCGATTCGGCTATGCTCCGTGCGACATATCCATCGGTTTGTGCACTGCCCTGTCAGGTGCTATAGCCTGATCTCGCCCTTCCCGCCCCCATGCTGCACGAGACCGAGATGGCCAGTTATTTTCAACGCCAACTGGCCGACTACGTCGAATATCATCGCGATCCCTGGAACTGCGCGATGCACGTGGTCGGTATCCTCCTGCTCTTCACTGGCGCGGTGCTGCCGCTGACCCTCGTGCATTTCTCCGTTTTCGGGATCCAGGTCAGCCTGGCGGTGATTTTGGCGCTGCCGGTGCTGGTCTACTGGCTGATGCTGGACGCCGGGATCGGGCTCGGCATCCTCGCCTCGATGATCGTGCTGCTATCGGTCGCAACCGCGATCGGCAATCAGGTCTCGATCGTCATGATGTGGTCGATTTTTGTGGTGCTGATCGGGTTTGGCGTCGCGGCCCAGATCGTGGGCCACAAGGTTTTCGAGGAACGGCAACCGTCGATGGTCGACCATCCCACGCATTTCCTGCTTGGACCTATGTTTGTCATGGCAAAATTATTCATTGCACTGGGCTTCCGTCGCGACCTTGCCGCGATTCTGGCGCCTGTTCCGGCCAATTCCCTTTCAACCCGATAGCTCTGAAGCGAAACAGTAAACCTTCTGCATGGCTCTCGTACTGGTTACCGGTGGCAACGGCTTCATCGGACATCATCTCGTAGAAGCGCTCCGCGCCCGTGGGCAGCGGGTGCGTGTTCTCGATGTTCGTCCGCCGGCCGCGGCGAACGCCGACGTCGAACATATGCACGGTTCGGTGCTTGACGCGGCGGCCGTCGATGCCGCGGTTGCGGGCGTCGATCAGGTCTACCACCTCGCCGGCCTGCCCGGCATGTGGGTCGCCAACAAGCAGGACTTCCACGAGGTCAATTGCCGCGGCACCGAAGTGGTGCTTGCAGCCGCGATGAAGCGCAATGTCTCGCGCTTCCTGCACTGCTCGACGGAATCGATCCTGTTCCCCTATTCCAACCTCAACGGTGCTGCCGCCGAGGAGGCGCTGCAGCCGGCCGACGCGATGCCCGGCGCCTATACGCGCTCGAAATCGCTCGCCGAGCATCACGCCGCGAAGGCCGCGGCCGGCGGCTTCCCGCTCGTGATCGGCACCCCGACCATGCCGATCGGCGCCGCCGACCACAATCTGACGCCGCCGACCGCGATGCTCTGGTACTTCCTCCAGAAGAAGGTGCAGCCGCATCTCAACTTCCTGGTCAATCTCGTCGACGTCCGCGACGTCGCCATGGGCCTGGTGCTGACGATGGAGCGCGGCCGCACCGGCCAGCGCTACATTCTCGGCGGCGACTGCGTCCCGCTCGGCGACATCCTGCGGATGATGTCGGCGATGAGCGGCCGCCGACAGTTCCCGGTCGTCGTACCCGGCAAGATCGCCGAGCTCTCCGCGATCATGCTCGAATCCATCTCCGATCACATCACGCGCCGGCCGCCCAACGGCACCGCCGAGGGCGTGCGCATTGCGCTGGCCGCGAGCGATCTCTCGATCGCAAAGGCCCGTAACGAGCTCGGCTATGCGCCGCGCCCGATCGAACCCGTGCTGCGCGAAACCATCACCCATCTGCTCGCCCGCAACGGCCAGCTGCCCTCCGGCGCCATCGAACATCACGCGCTGTCCTCGCGCGCGGGCTGACGCCGCCGCCTAACGCAAAGAACCTTCATGTCCTTCGATTTCAGCAAGCTTCTCTCCGTCGCCTGGGGTGGCTGGACCACGGCCTGGCCGACCGAACTC
>Ga0065165_1001431_pt1 | contig 25880 bp, 22 predicted proteins | sample AraplaMF_Cvi_mMF_FD_63813 | JGI IMG/M metagenome (GOLD analysis project Ga0065165, IMG submission 63813) | Arabidopsis root microbial communities from the University of North Carolina, USA - plate scrape MF_Cvi_mMF (version 2) (version 3) | ecosystem: Host-associated > Plants > Roots >... | reverse complement strand
GCCGAAGGCCAGCGGCGCTACGTCGAGTCGCTGTCGGCCTATGCCCGGCAGTTCCTCTCGATGATGGAAAAGCCGGACGTGGACACGATCGAAGGGCTCTCGCCAGCCATCTCGATCGAGCAAAAGTCCACGTCGCACAACCCGCGATCCACCGTCGGTACGATCACCGAGGTGTACGACTACCTGCGCCTGCTCTATGCGCGTGTCGGCACCCCGCGCTGCCCGAACCACGGCATTCCGCTCGAAGCGCAAACCGTCAGCCAGATGGTGGACACCGCCCTGGCGCTGGATGCCGACAAACGCTGGATGCTGCTGGCGCCGGTGATCCGCGAGCGCAAGGGCGAGCACGTGCAGGTGTTCGACCAGCTGCGCGCCCAGGGCTTCGTGCGTGCACGTGTGGACGGCGAAGTGTACGACCTCGACGCCGTACCGCCGCTCACGCTGCGCCAGAAACACACCATCGAGGCGGTGATCGACCGCTTCCGTCCTCGTGAGGACATCAAGCAGCGTCTTGCCGAATCGTTCGAAACGGCGCTGCGCCTCGGCGACGGCATCGTGATCCTGGTGGACATGGACGATGCCAAGGCGCAGGAACAGCTGTTCTCCTCGCGCTACTCCTGTCCCATGTGCGACTACTCGCTGCCGGAGCTGGAACCGCGCCTGTTCTCGTTCAACTCGCCCGTGGGCGCCTGCCCCACCTGCGACGGCCTGGGCGTCACCCAGGTGTTCGATCCCGCACGCGTGGTAGGTCATCCGGAACTGAGCCTCGCCGGCGGCGCCATCCGCGGCTGGGATCGCCGCAATCCGTACTACCACCAGATGATCGTGTCGCTGGGCAAGCATTACGGATTCGATCCGGAAACGCCCTGGCGCGAACTGCCGAAGTCGGTACAGAACGCCGTGCTCAACGGTTCCGGCCGCGAGCTCATTCCGTTCCGTTACATCACCGAGCGCGGCGGCAAGGTCACCCGCGAACACAAGTTCGAAGGCATCCTGCCGAACCTCGAGCGTCGCTATCGCGAAACCGAGTCGGCCGCCGTGCGCGAGGAACTGTCGCGCTACATCGCCGACCATCCCTGCCCCGACTGCGAAGGGCAGCGCCTGAATCCGTCGGCGCGCAACGTCTTCGTCGCGGACCGGGCCATTCCGGAGATCACCTCGCTGGCGATCGACTCGGCGCTCGGCTTCTTCGAGAAGCTGAAACTCCCGGGCTGGCGCGGCGAGATCGCGGTGAAGATCGTGAAGGAGATCCGCGAGCGCCTCACCTTCCTCAACGACGTGGGCCTCAATTACCTCACGCTCGACCGCCAGGCGGATTCGCTTTCCGGCGGCGAGGCGCAGCGCATCCGTCTGGCCAGCCAGATCGGTGCCGGTCTCGTTGGCGTGATGTACGTGCTCGACGAGCCGTCGATCGGCCTGCACCAGCGCGACAACGAACGCCTGCTCGGCACGCTCACCCGCCTGCGCGACCTCGGCAACACGGTCATCGTGGTGGAGCACGACGAGGACGCGATCCGCGCGGCGGACCACATCCTCGACATCGGTCCAGGCGCGGGTGTGCACGGCGGCCATATCGTGGCCGAAGGCACGCTGGAACAGGTGCTCGCCTCGCCCGCCTCGGTCACGGCGAAGTACCTGAGCGGCGAGCGCGGTATCCAGGTACCCGAAAAGCGCCGCCAGGCCCGCGACGACCAGTGGATCGAACTCAAGGGTGCCAGCGGTAACAACCTCAAGGATGTCGACGTCCGCATTCCGGTCGGCACGTTCACCTGCGTCACCGGCGTGTCCGGTTCGGGCAAGTCCACGCTCATCAACGACACCTTCTATCGCCTCGCCGCGATGGAATTGAACGGCGCGGGCGAGCAGCCGGCACCTTACGAATCCATCGAGGGCCTGGAACTGTTCGACAAGGTCGTGGACATCGACCAGTCGCCGATCGGCCGTACGCCCCGTTCCAACCCGGCCACCTACACCGGCCTGTTCACGCCGCTGCGCGAGCTGTATGCGCAGGTGCCCGAATCGCGTCAGCGCGGTTACACGCCGGGCCGCTTCAGCTTCAACGTGCGCGGCGGCCGCTGCGAGGCCTGCGAAGGCGACGGCATGATCAAGGTGGAGATGCACTTCCTCCCCGACGTGTACGTGCCCTGCGACGTGTGCCACGGCAAGCGCTACAACCGCGAAACGCTGGAGGTCATGTACAAGGGCCACACCATCGCCGACGTGCTCGACATGACGGTCGAAGACGCGTTCAAGCTCTTCGAGAACGTGCCGGTGATCGCGCGCAAGCTCGAAACCCTGCGCGCGGTGGGCCTGGATTACATCAAGCTCGGACAGAGCGCCACCACGCTTTCCGGTGGCGAAGCGCAGCGCGTGAAGCTGTCGAAGGAACTGTCCAAGCGCGACACGGGCAGCACGCTCTACATCCTCGACGAGCCGACCACCGGCCTGCACTTCCACGACATCGAGCAACTGCTCGACGTGCTGCACCAACTGGTGGAACACGGCAATACCGTGGTCGTGATCGAGCACAACCTCGACGTGATCAAGACGGCGGACTGGCTGATCGACCTCGGCCCGGAGGGCGGCGCCGGCGGTGGCCGTATCCTGGTCAGCGGTACGCCCGAGACGGTGGCTGCCACGAAGGCTTCGCACACCGGGCGGTTCCTGTTGCCCCACCTGAAGCCGGCACCTCCGGCCGCGAAGAGCGTGACCAGGACCTCGGCCAAGGCACCCGCGAAGACGCCGGCCAAGGCCGCCGCCAAGAAGACCGCCGCGAAACCGGTAGCCGCCAAGAAGAAAAGGACCGCATGAGTACCGAAGCCTCTCTAAACCCCGCCCCCGTGCCGCTGTTCATCACGCCGATGGACGTGCGCTGGCAGGACCTCGATGCCTACAACCACGTCAACAACGCCAACTACCTGGTGTACCTGCAGGAAGCGCGCCTCAAGTGGCTGAAGGATGTTCCGGGCGACTGGTACAGCCCGGAGGCGGCGCCGGTGATGGCGCATAGCGAACTGAATTACCGCCTGCCGATCGAATGGCCGGCGGACATCCAGATCGAGCTCTTCGTCAATCGCATGGGCAACAGTTCGATGACCATCGGCCATCGCATCCTGGACAGCAACGATCCCACGCGCATCCATTGCGACGGCAGCATCACCATGGTGTGGATCGATACCCGCAGTGGCCGTCCGGTACCGCTGCCCCAGGCGGTCCGCGACGCGGTTGCGGAAGCCGAACGGGGCTGACGCTGACTTCGACGGGCCCGTAGGAGCGCGCCGCGCGCGCGACAGCCCTTCGCCTCGGTCGTCAGGCTCCGCGCGCCAGCTTTGGCGGCACGGCCTCAAGACATGTCGCGCGCAGGGCGCGCTCCTACGGAATCCGAGGGCGTCGCAAGAGATCGCGAATGTTCATGCAGGCCCAGTATGATCCGCGAGGGCCTACCTGGAGAGCACCATGCTGCAACGTTCCCTCGTCCTCGCGATCGCCTGCGCCGTCGCCCTGCCCGCCTTCGCCGCCGACGAGCGCATCGCGCTCACGCTCTACCGCGCCGATGGCGATCAGCTGTTTTCCACGGGCGGCGACGCCGTGTCCGGCGACGGCTATGCCGTCGTGCACGAGCGGCGCGCATTCGACCTCAAGGGCGGCACGCAGGACCTGACGATCGATGGCCTTCCCGCCGCGCTCGACAGCGAAGCGCTGTCGCTGCGCTTTCCCGGCAAGGAAACCCGCGTCGTCTCGCAGCGCCTGCTGCTCGGTCAGGGTTTCGACGGCGCGGTGGCCGGTCTCGTCGGCCGCAACGTCAGCGTGATCGGCGAGAGCGGCCAGCCCATCGCCAGCGGCACGCTGGTTCGTGGCGGCGACGCCCTCGTGGTGCGCGAAGCGAACGGCCAGGCCACCCTGGTGCGCCAGTACGCCGCGCTGCGGGCCGCCGACAGCACCGACTTCGCGCGCGGTTCGACATTGCAGGTGCGCGTGACCGGCGGCAACGCCGGCAAGGCGAATGCCCAGCTCGACTACCCCACCTCCGGTCTCGGCTGGCGCGGCGCCTATGTGGCCACGATCCAGGCAGGCAGTGCCTGCCGCATGACCTTCGACTCGGCCGCCAGCATCGCCAACCGCAGCGGGCGCGACTGGAAGGACGTCACACTGAAGCTCATCGCGGGCGAGGCGCGCCGCGCGAAGACACCGCCGCAGCCCAAGATGTTCGACCGCGGCGTGGTGGCGATGGCGGCAGCGGCGCCAAAGATGCCATCGCAGGCCACGCTCGGCGACCTCCGCACCTACACGCTCCCGACCGCCGTGGACCTGCCGGACGGCAGCGTCACGCAAACCCTGCTGTACGACCGCCGCACGCTCGACTGCGAACGCCAGGCGCTTTACGACTCGCAGGCGGGCGGCTGGTTCCCGCCGCGCCCGAACGTCGAAAAGGAAACCGTACCTCCCGCCAACGGCGTTCCGGTGGTTTCAAACCTGCGCTTCAAGGCGTTCGACAGCCTGCCCGCGGGGTATGTGCGCGTGCTCACCACCGACCGCGACGGCAACGCCGAACTGCTGGGCGAAGGGCGCATCGACGATACACCGAAGAACCAGGACAGCACGGTGTCGCTGGGCAATGCGTTCGACCTCACCGCCGCGCGCGAGCAGACCACGTTCACCGTGGACCAGGCCGGGCATCGCATGGACGAGGGCTTCCGCATCGTACTGTCCAACGCAGGCGATACGGCACGCACCGTCACCGTGCACGAGCATCCGAACCGCTGGCGCGCATGGAAACTCTCCTCGTCGTCGGTGAAGCCGACCAAGGTTTCCCCCGAACTGCTGGAGTTCAAGGTGGACGTGCCGGCGAACGGCAGCACCACACTCGATTACGCGGTGCAGTACACCTGGGTGGAGTCGGACCTCGCGCAGTAACCGTCGCACCCTGTAGGAGCCGCCATGGCGGCTCCTACAAGTCGGCTTCGGCGGCATAATCGGAACGAACTTACGCAAGGACCACCATCATGCTCGACATCCTTCCTCACGACGGCGGCATCCACGAGATCCGCATGGCGCGAGCGCCGGTCAACGCGTTCGACCTCGGGCTGGTCCAGGCACTGCGCGAGGCCATCGTCGATGCGCCGTCCAACGGCGCCCGCGGCATCGTGCTTTCCGGCGCGCAAGGCATGTTTTCCGCGGGCGTGGACGTCCCGGCGCTGATCCAGCGCGATCGCGCCGGCGTGAAGGCGTTCTGGGACGCGTTCTTCGCCCTCTGCGGCGCCATCGCCACATCCAGCGTGCCCACCGTCGCCGCCATCACCGGGCACAGCCCCGCTGGCGGTGCCGTGGTCTCGCTGTTCTGCGACTACCGGGTGATGGCGCACGGCGTTTACAAGATCGGGCTCAACGAAGTACAGGTGGGCCTGTCGGTGCCGGATCCCATCCAGTTCGCCATGCGTCGCATCGTGGGCGCCTACCGCGCCGAGCGCCTGCTCGTGGCGGGTGCGATGGTCGACGCGGAGCAAGCGCACGCCATCGGCCTGGTCGACGAACTCGCCGCCGTGGAACAGGTGGTGACGCGCTCGGTGCAGTGGCTCGACGATCTGCTGAAGTTGCCGACGAAGGCCATGCTGCGTACGCGCGCCATCGCCCGCGCCGATCTGACCGCCGTCTGGGGCGACACCACCCATCTGCTCGATCCGGGCTTCATCGACGACTTCTTCGGCGAAGAAACCCAATCGGTGATGAAGGCCCTGGTCGCACGGCTGAAGTCGAAGTAGCCCCTAAAGGAAGGCGGTGATGCCTGCGACGCCTTGGGCGGCGTGCAGCCGCGCTTCCTGCAATTCCTTCGGACCCATGCCGCCCAGCGCGTAGACAGGCAGCGAGGCGGCTTCCGCCAGCCGGGCGAACCGCGGCCATCCGAGGGGTTCCACGCCAGGATGGCTCGTCGTGCCGCACACAGGCGACAGCGTGGCGAAATCGCAGCCGATGCGCACGGCCAGTTCGAGTTCGACGGCGTCGTGACACGATGCGCCGATGGGTAAGGACAGCGGCAACGGCCGCTCCATCCACTCTCGCAATTGTCCGGAGGCCAGGTGCACGCCGATGCCGAGCGCCTGCGCGCCGGCCACGTCGCGGTTCAGCAGCAGCTGCGCGCCGTGCCGCCGCACGTCGGGCAAGACGGCCGCGGCCACGCCGCGCACCGTTTCGAACGACTGGGCCGGCAGGCGCAATTGCAGGAGGCGCTCGCCTCGTCCCAGCGCCCCACGTATCCAGGCCGCCGCCTCGTCCGGCGAGGCCTGCGCGGGGCTGATCGGGTAGTGCCGGGGCAAGCGCAGCGCGGCGAGGATCGGGCGGTCGGCCGGGGCCAGCAGGGCCGCGTCCACGGAGGCCGGTTCGCGCCAGGCAATGTCGGCCGCATCCAGCGCCTCGGGCTCGCCTTTCCAATCACGCACCAGCACGGCCTCGAGCAGCATGTCGCGGTCGCCGTAGCGCCACGGCACCCGGATCAGCGCTTCGAACGTGGACGGATCCACGGCGATGCCGAGTTCCTCATCCAGTTCGCGCTCGAGCGCGGCCATCGCCGGTTCGCCGGGTTCGAGCTTCCCGCCGGGGAACTCCCACATGCCCGCCAGGTGTTTGCCCGGCGGACGTTGCGCGATGAGGATGCGCCCGCTGGCGTCGACGAGGACGCCGGCGACCACGTGCATCAAGGTGCCCGGTGCGAATCGCCGGTCAGGCTCGGATGCGGGTGCTCCCGCTCCACGGCGTGGTTTCTCACGTATTCGACCATGTCGAATGCGTAGGGATGCTCGCTGTCCGCCTTGTGCCGCACGCGGGACACTTCGGTCCAGTCCTTGAAGTCGATGCCGGGGAAGAACACGTCGGCGCCGTCGACGGCCGCATACACCCATGTCAGGTAGAGCGTGCTGGCGAGCGGCAGCGCTTCGCGAAAGACCTCGCCTCCGCCGATCACCATCAGGCCCGTGTGTCCGCAACTGGCCTGCGCCTCCTGGATGGAGCGCACGGTGATCTGGCCCGGGTACGGTGCCTCGCCCTTTCGCGTGAGCACGTAGTTGTCGCGGTCCGGAAGGGGCTTGCCGATGGATTCGGCCGTCTTCCGGCCCATCAGCACCGCCCTGTCCTTGGTGAGCTTTTTGAAGTAGCGCAGATCGTCGGGAAGATGCCAGGGCAAGCCGCCCTTTTTGCCGATGGCAAAGTTTTCGTCGAGCGCGGCAACCAGGTGAACAGCCATGGAACTTCCTTCGCGTTGAGTTGGCACGATCGGGCCCGAGGCCCGCGGTGGAGATAGTAGTCCTCTGCGTGCGGGGACGAAACCGAGCGAGCGGCACCCCGATCGCGATTCCCTGCGGTTCGGCGAGGGGTCAGCTGCGCGGCCAGAGCCGGGTGAGCGGTGGCTCCGAGCCGGTCACCGGGTCGGTAGCGGGGAAAGGGAGGGTGGCGATGCGCTCCAGCATGGCTGCGTCAGGCGCCTCGCGGCAGATGTCCCATTCCTGCCCGTCGGGATAGGCACCCACCATCTCGAAATCGTCCGAGGCGGCCAGGCTGCGATGCCCCGTTCCGGCCGGCAGCAGCACGACATCGCCCCGGCTCACCGTTATTTCCTTCCCGCCGGGACCACCCAGGACGAGGGTGGCGGAACCCCGGCTGCACCCGAGCACCTCGTGGGCGGAGGAGTGATAGTGGTGGTAGTCGTATACGCCATCGCGCCAGCGCGGCACCCAGCCGTTCCCAGCGAACAACGCTTCGAATGCCGAGGCCACGTCGCCTTGCGACCGCACGCTGCGATACAGCAGCACCGCAAGGCGCGGGTGGTTCGGGACCCAGTCGTGCGGCGGAAAATGCAGGCTCTCCGGTGTCATGCGTCGCTCTCCCACGGTTCGGGCCGGTGATGATGCCTGCGGCACCGTGGAAGCGGAGTCATCGGCGGGATCGTATCTTCCAAGGCATCAAAAGGCAGCTTCCGCTGCCAGTTCGCGTCGAGCCACGACCGGCGCACGGTCGAGGCGCGTGCGACGCCGCTAGGCGTCGCTGGGTTTTCCGCTGTGCGCGACGATCGGCTTTTCAGGCGCAGGCCGCGCCATCGCGCGGCCGAAGGTTCCCACGGCACGGGCAAGCGGCGTGAGCGTTCGCCAGACCTCGTCGACGTTGAGCAACCGGTAGACGCCGCGCACGCCGGGCGCGGCGTCTTCTGGATCGCGACGTGCCTCTTCGAGGACGGCTGCGGCCTCGCGCACCGCTTCCGCGAACTTGTACACTGCCCCCGGTGGCACCTTTCCCAGCACCATCGCGAGAGCCGACACGTTCTGCATGACGTTGCGTGCGCCTTCCGTGTTCAGGCCCTTGACCACGATGGCGGCGACGTCCTGGTTCCTCGCGACGAGGTCGTTGGCCAGACGCAACACGCCGTGGCGATGGAGTGTTTCCAGCAACCTCTCCCATTCTTCCTGCGCCGTCGTCTCGGTGCGCACGGGCGCGGGCTTGAAGTCCAGGGGCTCGGCCATCACAGCGTCTCCGGGTGTTCGATGTGGCGCGGCGGCTCCTCGTAGTCCGGCTGCCGCCACTTGGCCTCCGCATCCGGCCCATCGTTCGGCGTGCGCCGCCCATAGCGGAAATTGCGATACGGCAGGGCAGGCTCGCCCTTTGGCCGCGCCAGCTTCTCGATGCGCACCGCCAGTTCCTTGTATCCCGGCGTATTCACGTCGGGATCGTGGTGTTCGCCGGTCAGCGTATTCACGCCGGGCTTGGAATGATGGATCGGAAGAAACAACGTATGGCCCTGCACGCGGTCCGTCACCACCGCGCGCACTTCGATGCTGGCGCGCCGCGAGGTCACCTTCAGCCAGGTGCCGTCCTCGATGCCGCGTTCGCTCGCGAGGTCGGTACCGATCTCGACGAACCAGTCCGGTGACAGGTGATCGGTACGGCCGCCGGGGCCGGTCTGGTTGCGGGACTGGAAGTGTTCGAGCATACGGCCGTTGTCCAGCATGAGATCGAATGCCTCGTCGGGCGCCTCCCCGGGCGCCTTCCATTCCAGCGGGCAGAGCTTCGCCTTTCCGTCGGGGAACTTGAACTGCTCCGTATACAGGAGCGGCGTGTCCTTCCCGTCGGCGGCCACCGGCCACTGCAGCGATTGCCAGCCGTCAAGCCGCTCGTAGGTCACGCCGGCGAACATCTCCGCGATGCCCGCGCATTCGTGCATCACATCCTCCGGGCCCGCATAACCCCAGTCGTATCCGAGACGCTTGGCCACCTCGTTCAATATCCACCAGTCCGGCCGGCTGTCGCCCAGGGGCGGCATCACCTCATGAAAGCGCTGGATCCGCCGTTCCGTGTTCGTGAAAGTGCCCTCTTTTTCCACGCTTGGGCAGGCCGGCAGCACCACATCGGCGAACTGCGCCGTGCGACCCAGGAACATGTCCTGCACGACGAAGAACTCGATACCGGGGAACGCCTTCTCGACGTTGGCGGTGTCCGCGTCGGAAAGGGCTGTCTCCTCGCCGATGACCCACATCGCCTTGACGTTGCCCTTCCCCGCTTCCACCACCATGCCGAAGTTGTCCAGACCCGGTTCGTTCGACAACCGTTCCACGGGAACGCCCCATGCCTTCGCCCACTTCGCGCGCATGGCCTCGTCGGTCACCTTCTCGTAGCCGGGGTAGACGTCTTTCAGGCAGCCGAAATCGCTCGCCCCCTGCACGTTGTTGTGCCCGCGCATGGGATAGCCGCCGGTACCCGGCCGGCCGTAGTTGCCGGTGACCAGGAGCAGGTTCGACAGCGCCGTGCTCGTATCCGAGCCGTGCGTGTGCTGCGTGATGCCCATGGCCCAGAGGAGGCACACACTCCCCGCTCCGGCGATCATTCGCGCCGCTTCCACGAGCCGTTCGCGCGGCACGCCGGTCACCGTTTCGGCCAGTTCCATCGTGAAGGGATCCAGGGACCGTCGATACTCGTCCAGACCGTTTACCCGGCGATCGAGGAACGCTATGTCGGCAAGCCCTTCGTCCAGAATGTAGCGTGCCGTCGCGCTCGCCCATACCAGGTCGGAACTCGACTTCACCGGCAGGTACATATCGGCGCGCTCGGCCATCTCGTGCCGCCGCGGATCGACGACGAGCAGCTTCTGCCCGCGCAGCTTGTGCGCTCGCTTGATGCGCGAGGCGATCACCGGGTGGCATTCCGCCGTGTTGGAACCCACCAGCGCGACGAGGTCGGCCTTCTCGATATCCTGGATCGATCCCGAGTCGCCGCCATAGCCCACGGTACGGAAGAGCCCCATGGTGGCGGGGTTCTGGCAGTAACGGGACGAATTGTCCACGCTGTTGGAACCGAAGATCAGCCGGGCGATCTTCTGCGTCAGGTAGGCCTCCTCGTTGCTCGCCTTGCTCGACCCGATGAACCCCAGTGCCTTCGGCCCATGCTGCGCATGCACCTCGCGAAGCCGGCTGGCCACGAGGTCCAGGGCTTCGCCCCAGCTCGCCTCGCGGAAGGCGCCGTTCTCCCGGATCAGCGGATGGGTGAGGCGATCGGGACTGTTCACGAAGTCCCAGCCGAACTTGCCCTTCACGCATGTGGATATGCCATTGGCCGGCGCGTCCACCACCGGCTGAACCTTCAGGATGTGCCGGTCCCTCGTCACCATCTCGAACGAGCAGCCCACGCCGCAATACGTGCAAACGGTCTTCGTGCGGCGGATCTCGGCCTGCCGCATTGCGGCGTCGATCTCGGAAAGCGCCGTCACCGGTCGCGCGCCCGTGGTGTTTTCCAACGCTTTCACCAGGTCGATCAGCGGACGCTTGACGCGTTCTTCCATGGCGGTAAACGGGCCCGCGTCCGGTTGCATGGTCTTTTCCATGAGCGCATTGCACGGGCACACCGTGACGCAATGGCCGCAGGACACGCAGCTGGAGTGGTCGATGGGGCGGCCGCCGTCCCAGAGCACCCGCGGGTGTTCCGCCGTGTAATCGATGCTGAGGGTTTCGTTGACCTCGACGTTCTGGCAGGCCTCGACACAGCGGCCGCAGAGAATGCACTGGTCGGGATCATACGTGTAGAACGGGTTGCTGGTGTCCTTCGCGTAGGGCTTGCGCACGAACGGGTAGCGCTGGATGGGCATGTCCATTGCAGCCACGGTGTTGTGCAACGTGCAGTCGCCCAGGTTGTGCTCGCACACCGTGCAATAGAGCTCGTGCTTGGCCAGCAGCCGATCCATGCCTTCCTCGCGTGCGGCAAGCGACCGGGCCCCTTGCGTCTCGACCTTCGCCCCGGCTGTCGCGGTATGTGCGCAGCTCCGCACCAACTCGCCGTCGACTTCCACCCAGCACGTGTCGCATGTCCGGAGGGCTCCCAGTGCTTCGTTGTAGCAGACGCGAGGCACTTCGACACCGTGACGGACAAGCGCATCCACGAGGGGTTCGCCTTCGCGAACGAGACAGGGAACACCGTCGACGACGATGGTGAGCGATGGCGCGGACATGGTGTCTCCTTCGACCCTTCCATAGGGAAGGGTGGGCGGACCGACGGCCACGTCGTGTGTAAGTCACGCGTTGCGCGACTTCACGAAGCGCGCACGGGAGCACCACTAGCGTGAACGTGTTACGCCGGGACCCGAGGGAGATGGCACAGATATTCCACCCGCGTTCCGGTCTCTACGCGAAGCTGACGATACTCGGGCTCGTCGTGGTCATCGCGGCCGCGGTATTTGCCTGGCGCAGCGTCACCGCCGAACCGGACAGCGAAAACGAGGCCGTGGAACAGCCGGTACCTTTCAGCCACCAGCACCACGTGGGCGAGGTGGGCATCGACTGCCGCTATTGCCATGCCACCGTGGAGACGGATGCCTCTGCCGGCATGCCGCCGATCTCGACGTGCATGACCTGCCATTCGCAACTTTTTACGGACCAACCGCCGCTCGCACCGCTCGTTGAGAGCTGGCGAACAGGGATACCCCTGCACTGGAAGCGCGTGCACGACCTCCCCGGTTTCGTCTATTTCGATCATTCCATCCATGTGGCGAAGGGCGTCGGCTGCGTGTCGTGCCACGGACGCGTGGACCGCATGCCCCTGATGCGCCGGGTCGCACCGTTGTCGATGGAATGGTGCCTGGATTGCCATCGCCATCCGGAACGCTTCGTGCGCCCGCGCGACGAAGTGTTCGCCATGGACGACCGGAAGGCCGGTGACGACGATGCACTCGGCATGCACCTCGTGGATGCCTATCGCATCGATCGGCGCCGCCTCACCGACTGTTCGGTGTGCCACCGATGAAGCCGGGGGACGCCTTGCGCGATGCGTTGCCGCCGCCGGGGTCGCCGACGTTCTGGCGCGCGCTCGACGAACTCGCGGCGGACCCGGCCGGCCGTGGCCTTCTGGCGGCGGCATGGCCGTCGCTTGCCGAGATGGAGCCTGCACTCGACCGACGTGGATTCCTGCGCCTGCTCGGCGCGTCGATCGCCTTCGCGGGCCTGGCCGCCTGTTCCGGCCCACCGCCCGAGCACATCGTTCCGCAAGTGGGGCGCGACGGCCGCACGGTTCCACGCTCGGCGCGCTATGCCACGGCGCTGGCCACCGGTGCCGATGTGGTGGGCGTCGTCGTGACCTTGCAGGACGGACGCCCGGTGAAGATCGACGGCAATCCGCGCCACCCGGCCACGCTCGGCGGCAGCGACGCGCGCATGCAGGCGGCCGTGCTGGATCTGTGGGACCCGGCGCGCTCCGACGCACCGCGCCGCGAAGGCACGCCTTCCAGTTGGGCAGCCTTCGAAGGCGAGGCGGCGGCGCTACGCAGGCAGTTCGGCGAACGGGGCGAGGGCCTGCGTATCCTGAGCGGCGACGTGGTCTCCCCTACCCTCGCTCGCCAGCGCGATGCGCTTCTTGCACGCTATCCGTCAGCCCGCTGGCACGTGCACGAGCCGGTGCGAGGCCGCCCGTACGACGTCTCGCCGGACCTGTCGAAGGCCCGGATCATCGTGGCCCTGGATGCCGATCCGCTCGGTCGCCTTCCGGGCCACGTCCGCCACGCGCGCGATTTCGCGGCGGTGCGTCGCGACACGACCGCGATGTCGCGGCTTTATGCGATCGAACCCTCGCCATCGCTCACGGGCCGGAACGCCGACCACGCATGGCCCGTGGCGGCGAGCGATCTGCCCGCCATCGCCGCCGCTCTCGCATCCGCCCTGGGCGTGCATGCCGATGTGCCGGACCTCGACGTCCTCACGCGCGAACGGATCGCCACGATCGCCGGCGACTTGCGCGCGAACGCCGGCGCCTCTCTCGTTCTTGCGGGCCCTTACCAGCCATCCGCCGTGCACGAGCTCGTTCGCACCATGAATGCGGTGCTCGGCAACGAGGGAAACACGGTGCGCCCTGCTCCGAGCCACGACACGGCCCGGCCCTTGGGCGAACTCCTCGACGACATGCGAGCCCGTCGCGTCGATACACTGGTGCTCCTGGAAACCAACCCGGTCTATACGGCACCCGGTTTCGCCGACGCCATGCGCACCGTGTCCCGGACAGTACATCTGGGACGCTATCGCGACGAAACCGCGGAAGCCGTGCAATGGCACCTTCCCGCACTCCACCCGTTCGAAACGTGGTCGGATCTGCGCACACCGGACGGCGTGGCGAGCATCGTCCAGCCCGTACTCGCTCCGCTCGCCGACGCCCGCTCCGCGCACGACGTGCTCGATCTCCTCACCGGTGCAGCGATGGACGATCCGCGCAAGCGTGTGCGCGCGACGTGGCCGGATCTCGACGACGAAGCCTGGACCGCCGCCCTGCGCGACGGCGTCGTTCCGGCGGCCGGCACCTCCGCTGCAGGAGCCGCCACGGCGGCGAGGCAATCTCGCCCCGGTCCGTCCCCCCTCGCCACCATGTCCGCTCCGACAGCGACGGAAACCCTGGAACTGGTATTCCGCCCGGACGAACACCTGTGGGACGGACGCCACGCGGGAAACGCATGGCTCCAGGAATTGCCGCGCCCGGTCACGTCGCTCACCTGGGGCAATGCCGCCTGGATCTCCCCGGCCCTCGCCGAGCAGCACGGTCTCCGCGACGGCGACATGGTTCGTCTCGCCGTCGGCGGGCGTCACGTGGAGGCGGCGGTGCTCGTCGTGCCCGGGCAGGCCACGCACAGCATCACCGTCACCTTCGGTTACGGGCGGCGCAGCGGCATCGCCGACGGGCTCGGTTACGATGCGTACGCGTTGCGGGAACACGACGACACCTGGCACGTCCAGGGCGTGGAACTGACGGCGCTCGACCGGCGCGAGACGCTCGCCTCGACGCAAGCCCACCAGGACATGGGCCATCGCGACATCGTGCGTGCGGGCACCCCGGCGCATCCGCCCCGCGGGAGCGACAAGCCCCCTGCCAGCTTCTATCCCGACACGCCGCACGGGGAGTACCGCTGGGGGATGAGCATCGACCTCAACGCCTGCATCGGCTGCAACGCCTGCACGGTCGCCTGCCAGGCGGAGAACAATATTCCGGTCGTGGGCAAGGAAGAAGTGGCACGCGGACGGCGCATGCACTGGATACGCGTGGACCGCTATCACGAAGGCACGGCCGCGGCTCCACGCACGTACCACCAGCCGGTGCCCTGCATGCACTGCGAACATGCGCCCTGCGAAGTCGTGTGTCCGGTCGAGGCGACGGTGCACGACAGCGAGGGCCTGAATCTGCAGGTGTACAACCGTTGCGTCGGCACGCGCTTCTGCTCCAACAATTGCCCGTACAAGGTGCGCCGCTTCAACTTCCTGCAGTATGCCGACCTGGCGAGCGAGAGCCTCAAGGCGATGCGCAACCCGGAAGTGACCGTGCGCTCCCGCGGGGTCATGGAAAAGTGCACCTACTGCGTCCAGCGCATCGAGCGTGCGCACATCGACGCCGATCGCGAGGGGCGTCGCATCGGCACCGGCGAGGTGACGACGGCCTGCCAGGATGCATGCCCCACGCGAGCCATCGTCTTCGGCGACCTGGACGACGACGCCAGCGATGTGGCAGTGGCCCACCGCTCGCCGCGCCGCTATGTGCTGCTCGAAGAACTCAACACGCGCCCTCGCACCGCCTATCTCGGCGCCTTGCGGAATCCGAATCCGGCATGGAGGGACGCATGAGCGACCGCGAGGCCGCGCACGCCGGCACGCCCGGAGAGGTGACCGACATCGTGACGGCGCTCGTGCTGTCTCGTCCGGGTGGTCGCGCATGGAAGATCGCCACCGGCGTCGCTTCCTTGCTCACCGCCCTGCTGGTTGCCGCCGTCGTCGTCCTCCTGGCGCGTGGCGTGGGCATCTGGGGCATCACGATGCCGGTGGCCTGGGGCTTCGCCATCGCGAACTATGTCTGGTGGATCGGCATCGGCATGGCCGGTACCTTCATCTCGGCGGCGCTGTACCTCACGCGACAGGGATGGCGCTCCGCCCTCAACCGGTTCGCCGAGGCCATGACGGTGTTCGCCCTGGCAGTGTCCGGCATCTTCCCGGTGCTGCACCTGGGCCGCCCCTGGTTCGCGTACTGGCTGGCGCCATATCCCGACCGCATGGGGCTCTGGCCGCAATGGCGCAGCGCGCTGGTGTGGGATTTCTTCGCCATCGCCGCGTACGTCATCGTGTCGGTGATCTATTTCTACGTCGGACTCGTGCCCGACTTCGCTGCCGTTCGCGATCGTGCCACGTCGCGTGGCCGGCAGCTGGTCTACGGCGTGCTCGCCATGGGCTGGCGCGGCGAGGCACTGGAATGGGAGCGGCATGCCACACTGGCGAGGATCCTCGCGGGCCTGGCCGTGCCGCTCGTGTTCTCGGTGCACAGCATGGTGGCGCTGGATTTTTCCGAAGGGCTGCTGCCCGGCTGGCATTCGACGATCTTCCCTCCGTTCTTCGTGGCCGGCGCCTTGTTCTCGGGCGCCGCCATGGTCATCCTGCTGGCCGTGCTCCTGCGCCGCACCTATGCGCTCCGCCAGTTCATCACCGACGAACACCTGGACAAGCTCGCGAAGATGATGCTCGCCGTTGGCTGGGTGGTAACGTACGGTTACGCTGCGGAAGTCTTCACCGCTTACTACGGGGGCGATCCCCACGAGCTGGCGATGCAGCGGAATCGCCTGCATGGCGCGTACGCCTGGCTGTTCTGGAGCACCATCGCGTGCAACAGCCTCTCGATACAGGCGCTATGGTGGCCGCGTGTGCGCACCAATCCAACCGCCCTCGTCGTCATTGCCCTGCTGGTATTGGCCGGCATGTGGCTGGAGCGCTTCATGCTCATCGTCACCAGCCTCTACCGCGATTTCCTGCCTTCGAGCTGGGGCATGTTCTATCCCACCTTCTGGGACGCCGCCTTCCTTGCCGGTTCGATCGGCCTCTTCGCGCTGCTGTTCCTCGTCTTCGTGCGCGTGGTGCCAGTGCTGTCGATCGCCGAGCTGCGGCGGCATGCGGCCGAGCGTGTGGACAACCGCCCATGAGCGTGCATGGACGCCTCCTGCAGGTACGAGATGCGCACGCCCTGGCCGCGGCGGTCGACGCACTGCATGCGCTCGGCTATACCCGTCTCGAAGCCTTCTCGCCCTACGCCGTGGAAGGGCTGATGGAAAAGCTCGGGCCACCGCCCAGGCGCATTCCCCTCGCGGCCCTGGTGGGAGGATGCATCGGTGGCATCGGCATGCTGTGGCTCCAGTACCACGCGGCCGTCGTCGACTATCCGTTGAACGTCGGCGGCCGGCCCGCCGCCAGTTGGCCGGCCTTCGTGCCGTCGGCCATCGAAGTGACGATCCTGCTGGCCGTGCTCGCGGGATACGTGGTCTATCTTGCGAGCAGTCGCCTGCCCACACTCTACCGGCCGGAGTTCAACGTCGAGTGGTTCGGGGAAGCCAGCCGCGACGGATTCCTCTTGCTGATCCGCGCCGACGATCCGCGCTGGGAACCTCGTCGCGCCGCCGAGGACGTCGCCGGTCTCGCGCCGATGCGCCACGCGGAGGTGCCGGCATGAAAGGGCATATGCTCGTTGCGTCGCTCTGCCTGCTGGCCGGATGCGAACGCGGCATGCACCAGATGTACGACCAGCCACGCTACGAGCGAGGTGACGAAGCCCCCCTGTTCGCCGATGGCGTTGCCGCGCGCACGCCACCCGAAGGCAGCGTGGCAACGACAGGGCCGCAGGCGGTGCCGACGCCGGCGCCCATCACCCTGGCCTTGCTCGAGCGCGGGCGCGACCGCTACACCATCTTTTGCACTCCGTGCCACGGCGCGGGCGGCGACGGCGACGGCATGGTGGTGAAGCGGGGTTTTCCGCGACCGCCGAGCTACCACGAGCAGCGGCTGCGCGATGCCGACGACCGGCATATCTACGATGTGATCACCCATGGCTGGGGTGTCATGTATCCGTACGCCGACCGCGTCCCGCCCTCCGACCGGCAAGCCATCGTCGCCTATATCCGCGCGTTGCAGTTCAGCCGCCATGCGCCGGTGGATCGCCTGGAGCCCGAAGATCTCGCCCGCCTGCGCAATCTCCCCGGTGCCGGGAGCCGGCGATGATCCTGCATGCCTATCTCGCGGCGTGGTTGTTGCTCACCGGTGCAAGCGTCGGCGGCATCGCCTGGCAAGCCATCCATCGTCTGACCGGAGGCGCCTGGGGCGACGACCTCGCGGGCCGATGGAAGCGCTTGCGCTCCCTGCTGCCACTGGCGGCACTTGCCGTCGTACCGCTGCTGCTGGACGGCCACCATCTTTTCCCATGGATGGACGAGCCGGTAGAGGAGGCACGGCTCTGGTACTTCAACCACACGTTCCTCGTCTGGCGCACCGTCGCCTGCTTCCTGGCCTGGGCCGCGGCGTGGTGGTTGCTTCCCCGCGCAGCGGCGGCGAGCTTGATCCTGTGGCTGTTCGCGTGTGGCATCTTCGCGACCGACTGGATCGTGTCGCTCACACCCGAATGGCGTTCGTCAGTCATGGGCCTCATCGTGTCAATCGGCCAGCTGTCGCTGGGACTTGCCGTGCCCCTGCTCATGCCTGTGCCTCGCGAAACACCGGCTGCTCCGGAGCGCACGCGGCGCGATCAGTCGTCGCTGCTCTTCGCGACTTGCCTCGGGTGGTCGTACCTCGTGGGCATCGACTATCTCACGGCATGGATGGCCGACCTTCCCTATGAAGCGGCCTGGTACCTGCCGCGCACCGAAGGCCTCCCGGCCGTGCTCGCTCTCGCAGCGGTCGCGGCGCAAGGGATCGTTCCCTTCATCCTGCTCCTTACGCAGCGCACGAAGGCCATGCCCGGGGTCGTACGGGCGGCCGCGGCTTCCGTCGTTCTCGACCAGGCCTGTCACGTGGCCTGGATGGTGATGCCATGAGCCACGAAGCGCAGGACCTGGCCAGCGGCCGGCTGGCAACGATCGCGGCGATCCTCGCAGGATCGACGGCGATCGTGCTCGTCGTCTGTTTCTTCCTCTGGCGGATGTGGGCCACGGCGCCCGTGCCGGCGCATCGACTGGTCGGGCCGAACCTCCAGGCGCAACCCCGGCGCGACCTGGAGCGGTTCCGACGCAGCCAGAGGAACGCGGACCAGTGGGGCTGGGTGGATCGCGAGCATGGCATCGCGAGGATCCCGGTGGAGCGGGCCATGCAGCTGATGGCCAGGGACGGGAGTCGGAAACCGTGAACGAACGGCGCGCGCGCACCGTTGCCCTCCTCGCGGCACTTGCCGCCTTCGCCTTCGCCTGCGGGCAGGCGTTTGCCGGCGTACCGCCGCCGACGGATCTCGATGCGCGTGCAGGCTTCGACCAGCATATCGGCGCCGCCCTGCCGATGAACGCCGCACTGACCGATGCCGACGGCCGCACCGCGTCGCTCGCAGCCATCGCGAACGGCAAGCCCGTGCTGCTTGCGTTCGGATATTACCGTTGCCCCAACCTCTGCGACCTCACGCTGCACGGCATCGCGTCGGCCGCCGCCTCGTTGCCGTTGCGCGCCGGCGACGATTACGCCGTCGTGTTCGTGAGCATCGCGCCGGACGAAACGCCTGCCGATGCGCGCGACGCGCGTGACATGCTCATCCACATGACGCCGCGCGGCCGCGCGGAACACTGGCACTGGACGACCGCAGGACCGCCGGAGCTCGCAGCGCTGACTCGTGCCGCGGGTTTCCGTTACTTCAAGGATCCACGCGATGGCCAGTACGTACATCCCGCCGGCATCCTGATCGTTTCCCCGGGCGGACGCGTGACGCAGTACTTCTTCGGTGTGGACTATGATGCGCACGCTCTGCGCCTCGTCCTTGTCGATGCGTCGGAAGGCCGTCTTGGCAACGTCATCGACCGTCTCGTTCTGCTGTGCTGCGGCTACGATCCTTCCACCGGGCGCTACAGCCTGCTCGTGTCGCGCATCATGATCGCGCTGGGCTGCGCGTTCCTGCTCGCCATGGCCCTCGGCGCCCTGTGGCTGCGTCGGAGGACCCCATGAGCTTCCTGCCCGAAGCGTCGGGATTCGCCCCGCGGATCGACGGTCTCTTCTACGCGATGCTAGGCCTGTCGACCCTCGTGGTCGTGGCCGTGTTCACCACGATGCTGGTGTTCGCCATACGTTTCCGCCGCGGCAGGAATGTGGACCGCAGCGGCGAATCGCATCGCGACCTCGGCATCGAACTGACCTGGACCCTCATTCCCTTCGCGCTGTTCGTCGGCATCTTCGTGTGGAGCATCCGTCTCTGGATCGACATGCGCACACCGCCGGCCGACGCCACGACGATCCATGTCGTCGGCAAGCAGTGGATGTGGGAATTCGAACATCCCGACGGCCAGCGCGAGATCGATACGCTGCACCTCGCCACCGGACAGCCCGTGCGCCTGGTGATGATCGCGCAAGACGTGATCCACGACGTCTCCATACCCGCTTTCCGCGTGAAGCAGGACGTGCTGCCCGGCCGCTACACCCAGATGTGGTTCACGCCGACCCGGCCGGGCACCTACGACCTTTTCTGCGCGGAGTACTGCGGCACCGACCACTCACGCATGGGCGGCGTGGCCGTCGTGCAGACGCCGCCGGAGCACGCCAGGTGGCTCGCAAGCCACGCCGGCGGATCGCTGGCCGAACAGGGCCGTGCCCTTTTCACCCGTTACGGCTGCGCGGGCTGTCACGATGCAGGCTCGTCGGTCCACGCACCGCGACTGGATGGACTTTACGGCAGCACGGTACCCCTGGCCGATGGCCGGCAGGTGCTGGCCGACGAGCGCTACCTGCACGACTCCATCACCTTGCCGGGCAGCGAGGTTGCGGCCGGCTATGCGCCGGTGATGCCCAGTTACAAGGACCGCATCGACGAAGCCGAGATCCTCGCGCTCGTCGCCTACCTCAAGGTCCGTGGCACGGACCGGGAGACTCCGCATGCTTCCCGCTGAACACGCCGCCCCCAATTACCTCACGGACGGCAACACGCTCCGCTCCTGGCTGGCGACGCACGACCACAAGCGCATCGCGATCCTCTATGCGGTAGCCATCACGTTCTTCTTTTTCCTCGGCGGCATCGCGGCCGCGCTGATCCGGCTGGAACTGGCCACCCCCGCGGGCGACGTGACGAGCGCGGACACGTACAACAAGACCTTCACCTTCCACGGGGTGGTGATGGTCTGGTTCTTCCTGATCCCGTCGATTCCGAGCACGCTCGGCAACTTCCTCCTGCCCATCATGATTGGCGCCCGCGACGTCGCGTTCCCACGCCTCAACCTGTTCAGCTGGTACCTGTACATGGCCGGCGGCATCTTCACCGTGGCCTGCCTCCTGCTCGGCGGCGTGGATACGGGCTGGACCTTCTATACGCCGTTCTCCACCATGTTCTCGAACTCGCACGTGATGCTCACGGTGGTGGGCGTGTTCATCGTGGGATTCTCGTCGATCCTCACGGGGCTCAACTTCATCGTCACGATCCACACCATGCGCACCACCGGCATGACGTGGTTCCGCCTGCCGCTTTTCGTGTGGTCGATGTACGGGGTGTCGCTGGTGATGTTGCTGGCGACGCCGGTGCTGGCGATGACCCTGGCGTTGATCGCAGCGGAACGGTTGCTCGGCGTGGGGATCTTCGATCCTGCACTCGGCGGCGACCCGCTGCTGTTCCAGCATTTCTTCTGGTTCTACTCCCACCCGGCGGTGTACATCATGGTGCTCCCGGCCATGGGCGTGGTGAGCGAGCTCATCACGGCAAGCGTGCGGCGGAAGATCTTCGGCTACCGCTTCATGGTGTACTCGATCATCGGCATCGCGGTCATCGGCTTCCTGGTGTGGGGCCACCACATGTTCGTGGCCGGACAGTCGATGTACGCCAGCATCGTGTTCTCGATCCTGAGCTTCATCATCGCCGTGCCGTCGGCCATCAAGGTGTTCAACTGGACGGCCACGCTCTACAAGGGCGACATCGCCTTCGGCGCTCCCATGATCTACGCCCTCGGGTTCGTCGGCCTGTTCATGCTCGGTGGCCTCACCGGCCTTTTCCTCGCGGCCACCGCGCTCGATGTGAACCTCACCGACACCTACTTCGTCGTGGCCCACTTCCACTACATCATGGTCGGCGGCTCGGTCATGGCCTACCTCGGCGGCATCCATTTCTGGTGGCCCAAGATCACCGGTCGCATGTTCTCGGAAGCATGGGCGCGATTCGCCGCCATCCTCATGTTCCTCGGCTTCAACCTCACGTTCTTCCCGCAGTTCCTCGCCGGCGCCGAAGGCATGCCGCGGCGCTATCACCAGTACCCCGCCGAGTACGGCCTGCTGAACGTGCTGTCGTCGGCCGGGGCCGTCTTGCTCGCGGCGTCTTACCTCCTCCCGATCGGCTACTTCCTCTGGTCACTGCGCTTCGGCGAACGCGCGGGGAACGATCCATGGGGTGCGGAGGGGCTCGAATGGACGACCTCTTCGCCTCCGCCGACGCACAATTTCGAGCAGCCACCGATCGTGACCGAAGGACCCTACGCCTACACGCACCCATGAACGTCCCCGCCCCGCGCACCGCCGAGCAGTTCGACGACGCCGCACAGCAGCGCGACGCGGCGACGCTCGGCATGTGGGCGTTCCTGGCCACCGAAGTACTGTTCTTCGGCGTATTGTTCGCGGCATACACCGTATGCCGCGTGCTGTGGCCCGATGCCTTCGCATCCGCCAGCCAGCATACCGACCTCACGCTGGGCGGTATCGAGACCGCCGTGCTGCTCACCAGCAGTTTCACCGCAGCCCTGGCCGTTCGCGACGTCCAGCTGGGCGGGCGCCGCCTGGCCACGGTGCTGCTCTGCGGCACCGCGGTGCTCGGCCTGGCGTTCCTGGCGATTCATGGCGTCGAGTACTACGACGATTACAAGGCGGCCGTGATCCCGGGCATCCGCTACGAGGAGGTCGGTGGCCTCGCCGCACAGGAGCGCCTCTTCTTTTTCCTCTATTACATCACCACCGCTTTCCACGGACTGCACGTCGCCATCGGCGCGGTGTTGCTGCTCATCATGGCAGTCCGTACCCATCGGGCGGAATTCGGGCCCGAATACCACACGCCGCTGGAGATCACCGCGCTGTACTGGCACCTCGTGGACATCGTGTGGATCTTCGTCTTCCCGCTGTATTACCAGGTGGGCCGCGCATGAGCGAACGACCGCCCTCGATGTTTGCGCACGTCGCCGCGTTGGCCGCACTGGCGCTGCTGCTCTTGCTCAGCATCGTCCTGTCGAAAATCCACCTCGGCACGTGGAACACGGTAGCCGGGCCGGGCATCGCCGCCGCCAAGGCCGCCATCGTGGTGTTCTTCTTCATGAAGCTGCGCCGCAGCGCCCCCGTCGTCCACTTCGCAGCCTGCTTCGGGGTGGCGTGGCTCACGATCATGATCGTCTTGACGCTGGGGGATTTTCTGACGCGGCTGCCGTTGCTTGTGCGGTAGGGCGAGCTGGGAAAGCGTGTCTCACCCGGACGGTGCGTTGGGCGGGTCAAAGCAACCCCGGGCTCGAAACTCGAGCGCCGCTTGGAATGGGGGACGCCGGACTAGCTTCGTGAATTCAGGTCAAGGCCACCGTGTAACTCGGCTTGAAAGTCGTCGACTCGGCTTACGACCACCTCCCAACCGTCGGACGTGAGGACTTCTCCAGTCATGACCATCGATGATCCTCCCGAGAATTCGATGGATGAAAGGCGACCTGCCTCGCACGCAACCATCGCGTCGATCGCCCCATGTAATCCAGGGTGGTTCAACCGCACAGTGGCAATGACAAACGTTGTTCGCTTCGGTAGCAAAGGTAGCGGCAAATAGGGATTACGCCCAATTCCACGCATGTCAAAGCTCACCTTGAAGCCGTCTGAGGAGCGATGCACCCTACGAATCGCCATTACCTGCTGATCCCATACATCCCTTACAGGGTCGACCAGCCTTGCGCCAATGACGCCGAGGATCATGCATTCCAATGCCGACAGTCGAGCTCGGTCCTCCCTTCGCCTGAACCACCCAAGGAACGCCGGTATGCCAACCAATACCAGAACAAAGTTCAGGCCCGTCTCGAACACCAGAAAATCGAGCACGTCCGGAACACCGAGCGCCGAAGTTACGAGGTAAATTGCGAACAGGAGCAGTGCTGAAGCGATGCTCGCACCCATCACGGCATGGACAAAATTGCGTGCCGTCATTTCGCACAACCACATGACGTCCAGTTCGTTTGGGTGACCCGACTTCTTCCTACGGCACCCCCCGTACTCAACTCAAGGCCCATCTCTCTACCGAACGATGGAGAACCAAAGGCTCCCGAATAGCGCGGACGTGCCAGCACTCTACCGACACCGCCGACTTGGATTATCGACGCGCCATATCCGACACCTACTGCCACGCCGAACGTGCGCGCACGGTTCCGTTCCACGTAACAAGGCCGAGAGCATCAACATGTCTCAACGGCGAGGCCAAAGCGTATACAAATGGACTAATTCCACCCGACAACCCAATGGGATCGACCTGTATATACCTCCCTGTGTCCGCGTCGTAATCCCGAAAGTAGTTGTAGTACAGCCCTGTAGCCGCATCGTAGCGCCGCCCCGGAAACCGCATGTCGAAGACAAAGCGCATGCCGTCACCATCGGGATCTTCGTCAGGTAGCGAGGTGCCGAACGGATCATCGCTCGGGCGCCAGCGCCAAACCGTGACGTTGCGCGTTGGATCAACAACGGCACGTGGGCTGCCCAGATGATCGGGCTGCACGTAGTAGAGCTTTGTGCCTTCGACGAGGCCGACGAGGTAGTCGCCCATCCACACGGCCTGCCGCACGATGCGACCCGTGCTGTCGTAATCGGCCAGCCAGCGACCCTGCTCGTCATAGAGCCACAGGCTTGGCGCCTTGCCTGTCTCGGTGCGAACCACACGCTGTCCCGCAGCATCGTAGGCGTAGCTGATGAGGACACGACCCTGCTCGCTGGCGGACGCATTGATTTGGGGCCGTCCATTCGATTCGGAAAACTCACGATCCTTTCGATCCGGCGCCTCGGAGAAGATGACCTTCCAAGAAGGCAACCGCCCGGCTCATATCGTTGAAGAACGATAAGTTGATGCGAATTTCCGAAGAAGCACTCTTTAAATATACCCAAAACCCTTCTGTTCGAACGGAACGCACCTCTTCCCACGTGATGCGGGTTCGCGCCAACAACCGGCCTCGACGAAAGAACCTAAGTTGCTCAATTGCATTGTCATCCATGGTTATGAAGCACAGTTCACCTGCTTCTCTGCCGACACCTACGGCGAGAACGATACTCAAAATACCGATCGCAGATCGCTGAAGGGTCTCGTGTCCAGAAAGTCCGTCCAGAACGAGCCATATGCCAAAACCGAGAATTCCGGCGGCGATAACAAGATAGCCAATAGCAACTGTCAAACTAGCCTGTATCCGCTCCGGAAAACCACTTTTTCGCTTAGTCCCCACAGCCACAACCATCGTTATTGCCACGGCTCGGGCCCGGCACATTCGCAACCCCACCACCTGCCAGGGATCGCAAGATTGACGACGTTCCGGTATTGATTCGAATCGAAGCGGCTTCGTTGCTCTTTTCCAACATTTCGATCGTTGCCATCGTCCCGCCGCTGCCAAACTTCGTGTACTTGGCGACAGTTCCACCGAGGGCACCACCCCCCACTCCTGTGCCGATTGCCCAAAGAGCGTGCATGTCGGCGGCACCTCCACCGTTTGCGACGTATGAACCGTAGTTCGCCAGTCCGCCTACAGCACTGGCACCAACCAATCCACTTGTTGCGGGCAAGAATAGCCCTCCAATTGCACCCCCGGCCGTTGAAATTCCTAGTTGACGGTAATTGAACTTCTTACACCAACCACTTCGGTACATACCGACAAGTTGCAGCGTCGTGTCGCCAATAGCCGCTCCAATCGCCCCTATGGCGGCTGTGATAATGGGTAACGGAATATTCCCTTTCGGATCGGCGTATCGAAGCGGCGACGCGTTTACGTATATGTAAGGATTGATCCCACCCGCCAACCCAATCGGATCGACCTGGATATACCGCCCCGCATCCGCGTCGTAATCGCGAAAGTAGTTGTAGTAAAGCCCCGTCGCCGCATCGTATCGCTGCCCCGGAAAACGCAGGTCGAACACGAAGCGCACACCATCGGCATCGGGATCTTCATCTGGTGCCGCCGTACCGAACGGATCATCGCTCGGGCGCCAGCGCCAAACCGTCACGTTGCGTGTCGGATCGACGACAGCACGTGGGCTACCCAAATGATCGGGCTGGACGTAGTAGAGCTTTGTGCCTTCGACGAGGCCGACAAGGTAGTCACCCATCCACACGGCCTGCCGCACGATGCGACCCGTGCTGTCGTAATCGGCCAGCCAGCGACCCTGCTCGTCATAGAGCCACAGGCTTGGCGCCTTGCCTGTCTC
>Ga0065165_1001428_pt1 | contig 25940 bp, 25 predicted proteins | sample AraplaMF_Cvi_mMF_FD_63813 | JGI IMG/M metagenome (GOLD analysis project Ga0065165, IMG submission 63813) | Arabidopsis root microbial communities from the University of North Carolina, USA - plate scrape MF_Cvi_mMF (version 2) (version 3) | ecosystem: Host-associated > Plants > Roots >... | reverse complement strand
CTTCGTTCGGTAAGTGAAACTAAAAAATTAAACGTTAAGAATGTCGCTTTTACAATCAAAAAAACAGCAATATCCCCCAAAAGGGGTATTCCTAATTACCAACATCATACTGTTTTCAGCGAGCTATACCGCTTGATGGTACAACGGCGTGAACACATGTTTTGAAATCTTCTGAGCAGGGGTAACGCAATCTATCGGCTATCACACAACGCGAAGGCTACTCCTCGAAATCTTCGAGATCTTCGTCGATCGATCCCATCATAACTTCACGATACCGTTTTACCAAACGTTCCTGTAGCCCTTCTTCCGTCGTGTAGCCCTGTATCTGCAGCGTGGTCCGGCTGGCGTTTTTATTGGTTATGGGAGTTATCACACAACTCACATTCATACCTACCCGTTGCATGCCCAACACACGATTTTCAAAGCCTCCGGTATTGAACTCCTGGCCACAGACCTCGAATGTTTTCGTAGTGTCGTCTTTAATAATTTGCCAGCTTTTGGTGTACATAAATGGATGGAATGGTGTTACAGGTGAAACCAATGGCAATATTACAAGAACGGCCTTGATTTTCAGCATTCCCGCAATCGAATTCGTATCGAACCGGTGCGGCCTGTTGAGGCTTGGCAAACAGCCTCTACCCGGATCTGACTCATAAACAAATCTTTACAAACGTCCATACCCGTTACGCCTGCCCGCTGCTTTTTGACCAATAGCCGGTAACCGGGCAATAAATCACTGCGTAGCAGCCCTCCCTCCCCGACGCCATCCGTTTCGGGTAGTCGCTAACGTCGACAGCACTCACCCGATAACCCCGATCTGGTGGACGTTTACGTGTAGCACATCGCGAATAACGTAACACTACTCACGCAACAATTCCGTTAGCTCATGACTGATCGTAGCCCAGATGCTACACAGCACTCAAATTATTTTTTACGATTAATACACTATACATGCCATCATAAACGACACGAGTAGTATGTATACACGCCAGTCGAACATCGATCAGCATGACATCCGCCCGTCAGGCCTCTTTACCAGACACGTATAATTTTTATATGCTGTATACTTTGAACTTTATGTCGTGCGTTTCACTTTATATACGCACATATCATGACGGCATCACACACGTTATGATTCAATCAAGCTCATTTACTATCAGCATCTCCCGCTGGCATTACAATTTACTGTAAGTGACTGTTAAACCTTACCTGAATTCAAACGCATACCTAACCTAAACTAAGATGACTTCTTACACGATAAGCGACACATTTTCCCCACTTAAGGAATTTGCACTGAGCCTCCCCCAAAATTTCAATACGCTTGGCTCTATCATACAGGACAGCCGGAATGTCATCAAAATGGTAAAGACTCCTTACGGCAACCTGGTTATCAAAAACTTTAAAGGCATGTACTTCTTTAACCGGCTCGCCTATTCACTCTTCCGCCGGTCTAAAGCATCGCGCTCATATCTTTACGCCGACATACTTCGCCAAAACGGTGTGATTACCCCTACCAATGTAGCCTGGATAAACCGATACACGTTCGGACTACTGACCGAGAGTTATTACGTCAGTGTATACTATCCTTACCCCACATTGGCACAGTATCTGAACGCGCTAACCGAAAGCGATACCATAACGCGCAATCGTGTGATTAAGGCTCTTGCATCGTTTTCGCTTCATCTGCATTATCTCGGCATCTATCACGACGACTTCTCGGCAAGCAATATTCTGGTGATTGAGAAAGACGGGGAGTATGAATTTGGGATGGTGGATCTGAACCGGATTAAGTTTGGGAAGATAAGCTTCCGAAAAGGATTGCAGAGCTTCAGCAAACTCAGCCTCACGACGACGGACCTTGACCAACTCATCACCAACTATGCCCTGATGTCTGACCAGGCTCCCGAAGCAGCGGTTCGTCTGTTCTGGAACGACAAGAATCGTGCGGGTTCGTTACGCGCGTTCCGAAAAAAAATACGCCGGTATACTCTGACCCCGCTGGAAAAAATGTTCAAGGGGGCTTACCTTTATCTGGCTGCTACGCAGTTTGCCGAACAACTTCTGTAATACAGGAGCACACCGGTCTAAACCTAAAAACCAGAACGACAGGATGAGTCTGAAAAAACAGTTCAAGACTGCCCGGGGCTTTATTATGCGCGGGTTGACCCGGAACATTGGCGCCGCACACCCCAACGGGCCAATTACGCCCGTAGACCGAGCAGATGTAAAGCGGGTTCTCATCAGTCGCCCAAACCACCGGCTTGGCAACCAACTGCTGATTACGCCTCTCATTCAGGAAGTAAACAAGCTGTTTCCGCAGGCGCGCATCGACCTCTTTGTGAAAGGACACCTCGGACCAACACTTTTTAAACAATACAAGGCCGTTGATCGTGTTATCCAACTGCCACGAAAACCTTTCAAGGCCTTTGGCAGCTACCTCAACGTATGGATCAAACTTCGCAGCAAACGATACGACATTGCGATCAACGTAGTACAGGCTTCATCGTCGGGCAGGCTTTCGGTAAAGTTCGCTGACGCCCGTTTCAAATTCTTTGGCGACGTTTCAGAAACGGTTCGTACTGTATACCCCGAAGACCATCAGCACATGGCCAAGTACCCGGTATACAGCTTTCGCGAAAACCTGAAATACCTTGGCATCGAAGCTCCGGCAGCACGCGTGGCGCCCATCGATTTGAAGTTAACCGCCGCCGAGCTACAACAGGGCAAGACCGCACTGGCCGGCATCATTCCCCACAGCGGCGCAGTAATCTGTCTTTTTACGTTTGCCACCGACACCAAACGTTACAACGAGCATTTCTGGACCGACTTCTATACCCGCATCCGCGAGGCCTATCCGCATCACGCCATCTTCGAGATGCTGCCTGCCGAAAATGTATCGGCGCTTTCGTTCAGCATACCCCATTATTATAGCCAGGACATCCGGCTGATCGGTTCGATCTTTGCCAACTGCAGCATCTTCATCGGTGCCGACAGCGGTATGATGCACCTGGCCGCCGCGTCGCAGGTACCGACCGTGGGGCTGTTTAAAGTAACCGACATGAAGGGATACGAGCCCTACGGCAAAGACAGCACCGGCATTGACACGAAAACCAGCACGCCCGAAGCGTGGATGCAAGCCATCGACAAAATACTAAACAAGACCGCCGAGCCCGCCAGCACAGCACTATAATACCTGGTCGCTTTTTAGAAATTGGTCCAGTCGTTCTTTCTGACGGAAGTGATGCCGGAGGTGCATTTCGGCAAGCTGCAACCACTCATTGGCATTAAGGTACTGAAACCCCGGGTGCAGCGACTTGCCGCACACCGTTCCCTGTGCCATGCCTTGAGCAAGGTCGTTCGCTTCGCGCTTTACATGTTCGAGTCCACGCAGCAATTCATCTTTTGATTCCGGCTGCGGAATCAACGCATTGTCAGGATGCCCTTCTATGATTATATCCGGGAACGCGTTGTTCCGTAACATAACCAGCGCCTGATCGGAAGCGCTCTGCTGTGTGTGGCAATCGGAAGCCAGGCTTTCACGCAATTGCTCTAAATAAAAGGTTGTATCCTGAACTAAATGAATATACAGCTGCCCGACAGACCAGCCTTGCGCCGAAGGCTTTGCACACAGCTGTGTAAAGCTATACCCGTCCAGCGCGGCGATCCAGCGGTCGATGGTTTGATTGAAGCTATCGATCAACATAGGTTATCGCATTATAACAAACCTTTTTCCTCAAGCGTAAGCCGAAGCTCATTGTGTTTATCCCAAAAGGTCTTTTCAATTTTGGCCACCAGTCTTTTAAATTCAGGTCTGCCCTGGAGCGGCTCCATTACGGGATCGACCTTTATCATCAGCACCCAGTACTGGAAATCGTTTTCTTTGGTAAACAACTCCAGGTACTGAAATGCCTTGGTCATATCGCCCTGGTTGGCATAGTAGCCGCACAACGAAAGATTCTTATAGATGGATCGATCGTTATCGGCAAAGTCCTTATACGTCAACCAGAACGCTTTTGCCTCCTGCATATGGCCGGTACGTTGCATGGCAAGCGCCATGTGCATGGCTTCATGATGAAACATATCCAACTGGCGGCTTTCGCTGAGATCCATAAAACGTTTATAGTAAACGTAAGCGCTATCGTATTTACGCTGCAGGCAATAGATCTTACCCACTTCCTGCAATACATCGAGCCGTGTTGTGTCTTTACGCAGTTCTTTCACCAACAGCCGCTTGGTCGCTTCGGCATTTCCATTGAGGGCGTATAAAATGTAGGCCTTGAGGTAGCCCGCAAAAGCATTTTTCTCGCTATAGTCCAGCGAACGGTTCACGTAGGTAAGGGCTTCGTTCGCAAAACCGGTTTGAACAAGCGCGTTGGCCAGGCGCAGATAGTTGTAACTGGTAGCCACGGAATCCTGACCGGCGGCATCGAGCTTTACACCGCGCAATGCATATTCCAGATACTTGCTGGTGTTGGGCACATAGTTACAATAGAAGTCGGCCAGGAAGTTTATAACAAGAATGGAGTTGGGATTTGACTGCAGAGCTTTTTCGAGATACGGCACAGCCTGCGGAGCTTCCTTCTTATTCATATAAAACAACGCCTTGGCCAGGAGACTTTCGGCCAACCGTGAATCGTACAACAAGGCTTTGTCTGAATAATCACCGATCTCGGCGGTGTATTGCGGATTGGCCTGATATACATCGATATAGTAATAAGCTATAGTAGCCTCGGCATACGCCAGTGCAAATTCTTTATCCTGTGCTATAGCCTGCTTATAATATACGACAGCAGCCTCCAGATTTTTCGTGTCACTTTTACGGGCCAGCTCACGTCCTTTCAGGAAGAGGTCGTATGCTTCCAGATTCTTTGTCGGAATCTTATCGATCCGTTTGGCTTCTTCAGGAGTGATGATGACCTGAATCTCTTCCACAATGTTCCGGGCAATTTGCTGTTGCAGCAAAAAGATGTCGGTTACCTGCCTCCGATATTGTTGTGACCACAAATGGCGATCGGTAGTCGCGTCGATCAACTGAATATTGAGTACGATCTGATCACCGATTTTCTGGCCACTGCCCTCTACGAAGTAGTTAACGTTGAGCTCGCGCGCCATTTCAGGTATGGACTTGCTGGTGTTACGATACTTCTCGGCCGAAGTGCGGCTAATTACTTTCAGGTCTTTTATCTGCTGTAGATTATTCAGCGTAGACTCCATCAGCCCGTTAATCAGGTACACGTTGGTAGAGTCGTTGCTGTCGTTCTTAAACGGCAATACGGCAATAGACTTTTCTTTGAATTCCAGGGGCTGCGCCAGTGGGCGGTAGTATATAAACAACCCAACGGCGGTAATGGCCACTACAGCAACCGCGCCCAGTATAGCCAGCACCGGCCTACGGCGTGGAGCAGCGGGTTCTTTAGGAATTTGCGCCACAGGTTGCGCTGCAACATCGGCACTACCGGCCTTACCCACCTCGCCGGGCGGGTACCCATAATGCTCGCGAAAACACTTTATAAAATACGAAGTGCTGCTAAAGCCTACGTCGTGGGCCACTTCCGACACGTTGTACGTTCCCGTTTTCAGCAACACCATACCCTGAGCCAGGCGCGCCTCGCGAATGAGCTGGTTCACCGGCAGATTGGTTTCCTTCTTAACCCGCCGCAGCAGGTTGGACCGGCTCATATTCATTTCTTCAGCCAGCTCGGATACGCCAAACCGTTCGTTCGCCAGGTTTTTCCGGATTATGACGTTGAGCTGATCGATAAAACCGTTTTCAGATGGCGTTGTTTCGGGCATGGTTCGGTGAGGCAGGGTTTAACGCAATGCGTTTGTTTACGGAAAAGACAGCCCCGGGTTTACACAGAACAAAAGGCTTTCTACAGCGAATTTAGAGCCATTTGCGTCAATTTTTATATCCCGTGCGTCATAATTTACAGGCTACACCGCAAAGTTGATGGTTTTGGCCGCACCGGTGTTTAGGCCTGCGGGGTGGCGCCGCCGACCTTTACAACACAAAAAACACAAGGTCAAACCAAAATCAACAACACGTATGAAAACTGTATCACCCGCCTTCAAATCTCTTTCACGCGCACTGGCCCTGGCTGCGCTGGTCTGTATTGTATCGTGCAAAGGCAAGGACGAATCGAAATCAGCCAATGCCGCCACCGCACAATCCGACGTCAAACCACCCGAAATCGACATTCACACCGCCGTGGTTACCGGCAACCTCGACGCACTGAAGCAACACATTCAGGCCGGCACAAACCTGAACGAACGCGACCCCTTTGGCGGTTCAAGCCCACTTATCAGCGCCGGGGTATTTGGCAAAACCGAGGCCGCCCGCGAACTGATCAACGCCGGAGCCGACATCAATTTCCAGAACAACGAGGGATCAACAGCCCTCCACACCGCAGCATTCTTCTGCCGGCCGGAAATCGTTAAAATGCTACTGGAGAAAGGCGCCGACAAAACCATCAAAAACAAATACAACGCCACGCCAGACGAGTCTGTAACAGCTCCCTTTGCCGATGTGAAAGGCGCGTACGACATGATGGCCCAGGTTCTCGGACCAATGGGACTAAAGCTCGACTACACCTACATCGAAAAGACACGGCCCGAAATAGCCAACCTGCTGAAGTAAATCTAAACACCAAACTTAACCATCATCGTTATGGCTGCTGTAAACCGTCGTTATGATATGGACTGGATCCGCGTTATTGCCATTGGTCTGCTGCTGGTATACCATGTGGCCATTGGCTTCCAACCGTGGGGACTTATGATTGGCTTTATAACCAACGCCGAGTCCTGGTCATCGTTATGGTTTCCCATGACAGCGTTGAATGTGTGGCGCATTCCGCTGCTGTTCTTCGTATCGGGCATGGGCGTATACTTTGCTATGCAGAACCGCGATTGGAAAACGTTATTACGCGAACGGGCCGGGCGCATCTTTGTGCCCTACCTGTTCGGCGCGGCGGCCATTGTGCCGATACACCTTTACCTGACAAGTCGATACTACGCTATGTCTTTTCAATACCGGCCAGACCCGGCACACCTGTGGTTCCTGGGAAATATCTTCGTATATTTCCTGTTGTTCCTGCCGGTGTTTTATGCCCTGAAACATTACGAGCACAGCGCCTTTGCACAAGGTCTGAAACGTATGTTTCGCACACCGCTGGGTTTGTTGCCTGTACTTGCATTGTTTGTTGCCGAAGCGGTGCTAATCAACCCAAGGCCGTTCGAGTTATACGCCAACACGTGGCATGGCTTCTTTCTGGGCCTTATTGCGTTTGTTGCCGGGTTCCTGTTTGTGTATAGCGGCTCGATTTTCTGGAGTATGCTGCTACAATGGCGGTGGCTGTTTCTGCTGGCAGCGGTAGGTCTATACGCCGTACGGCTTGTATACCTGAAACTCAACGCGCCGGGGTATCTGCTCACGATAGAGTCTAACAGCTGGATCCTGGCCATCTTTGCATTCGGGCACAAACACCTCAATCGTCCGGGTAAAGCTTTGCATTACTTAAGCGCCGCCGCGTACCCGGTATATATTCTACACATGGTGTTTATATACCTTGGTGCGCTGTTGCTCTTTCCGCTGGCGATAGCCGCACCTATAAAGTTTGTACTGTTACTGGTGTTTACGGCAGCCGGATCACTGGGCGTGTATGAGTCTGTTGTTCGTCGGTTTACGATCACCCGGGTGTTGTTCGGATTGAATGCCGGACTATCGCCCGAAAGAAAAAACGTTACCGAACTATCCACCCCTAACGACGCGCGATAAACGCCGCCAGGTTGTCCAGTGTAGATTGTATACCTACTTCATGATCTTCCGCACGGATAACTCCGGGTACATTCATGCAGGTTACGGTAACACGTGTACGACCGCTGGCTTCGGGCACAAGTGCGGTAATAATGGTCATAGGCTCGGCAAATGCCGGGTCTGATGATTCGAACTGCACCTGTTCTACAATGCGTTCGTTTGGTATAAGTTCCACAAAACGGCCATGGAAAAAGTCCGCATGCTCCGACGTTTTACCCGCGACAGCATGTGTTGTATCGGTATAATTCAACGACATGCGGAACTCGCCTCCCGGCCGGGGATCGAACGAATAAATTTTACACGTCATCCCCTCCGGCGGACGCCATGTCACCATAGCCTGTGCATCGAGGTATGTAGTATAGATGGCCTGGGGTGAAGCGGCAATAGTTTTCGTTACGGTATCGGTGCGTTTTGAAGATGTATCCATCCCGGTTAATTGTTACGGTTTACATTGCAACTTATCAAAAACGTAGATACCTTGAAACACCATAGCTCATTGTCGTTAAGAGGCGATGGGCTATTTTCTTTTTCGTAATCTCTGTATCCCTGAATACAGCCATACTCATAACCAGTTATAAAAATCACCCTCACCATGACCACTCTCACAGCAGAAGAATTCAAAGAACGGCTAAAAACGACGCACGACGTAGCGAACGCTCTCGTTAAAGAACCGATAACCATTGATTTCCGCGACGGCGGATCATTTACCGGAGACTTCACCATACGCAACTGCGACCTGAAAGCCCTCCGCATAGCCGATAGCCAATTCACTTCGCTAACGATTCAGAAAGGCATTATACGCGATCTGACATTGCAAACCAACGCGCAGATACAGCGTGTTATTATCAACAGATGCGCCATAACCACATTAACAACAACCGAAACACTAATAGAAGAATTTCAATATCATGCCGGCGTGGTTAAAACAACCTTCACCGGTCAATTCCCACACCTCGGGAAACTCACACTCTCGGGCGTGATGAAAAGCATTGCATTGCTGAATCCCGCTTGCTCAGAGGTAAATCTCACAAATCTCCAGGCTACGGAATTACGCATGCAGGCCATGATGGGCACATCGCTGCACTGCAAGAATGTTACGTGCAACAAGATAAGCCTGGATTACGGATCCGGTTGTTTCGAAAATCTAACGTGCGAAAACATCATCAGCAAAGATCTTCAAATCATCACCGAACATGTAAGAGCATTAAAATATTCCGGAACCATTAAGAGCTTATCCATGACCACAGTGCCGGAACCCGTTCCGGAACCTGTACCTTAGAAATTACCAGACAATACCGGCGTCGTGAACCCGGTGTTGTCTTTCTAACGCTTAATGAGTGATAACAATAGCTCAGGCTCGTTTGTGGTTATAAAGTCGATACCCTGTTCCAGCAGTGTCTGCATCAAGACCTGATCGTTTACCGTCCACACATTGGTTGTAAGGTGATGTTGTTTGGCTTCCGTAATCCAGGCAGGGTTTTTCTGAAGCACACTGAAATGATAATCGAATCCAAAGAATTTATCAGCGGCAAGCTCAGCCGGGGTCTTTTCGCCGTTGAGATACGCCACACGGGCATACGGCGCAAGCGCCATAATCTCCTTACACACATCGTAGTCAAAACTAATATACTCTACCCACGCCTGCGCATGCAACTTCTCTACCAGCGCTACGACTTTGCGTGTTAATGCCAGCGAACTCTCTTTACCGAGCTCGGACTTTTTGACTTCAAGGATAAGTTTTGTTTTTGTCTGAACAACACCCGCCTTCAAGTAACTCTCCAGTGTGGGCATCTCTTCGCCATTGGCGAGTTTAAGCGCCAGCAAGTCGGCCGCCTTGTTCTGTGCGATGGAAAAGCCCTGTAACTTCTCGTCGTGATTTACGACAAGTACGGAATCGGCAGTCATGTGCACGTCGAACTCGCTGCCCATACAACCCAGGCGAATGGCATGATTCAGCGCGGCAATGGAGTTTTCGGGAACACCGGTATTCTTCCACGCGCCACGGTGTGCTATAACACGATTTTGAATAAAGGCATCGCGAACAATACGAAAGGATACTTTTTGTTCGCCGGCCGTTGTTGTTACGGTAGCGTTTACGTCAAACACCGGCGCGTCAGGCAATCGGTCACGCCTCACGCTTAGGGTATAGTCTTTGCTTATTTTGAAAGCGTTTACATACGCTCCGGTTAGCTTTACCGATTTTATAGTACCGGCTTTCGTATGTATTATACCAATTACATCACCTTTGGCAGGGAGTGTGTAGTTGCTGAGGTATACGGGGGTATGCTCAGGTTGCTGTGCTTGAACGTCCATTCTGGTATAGGCGATCAGGATAAAGAACAAAAGAAGTGCTTTTTTCATAATCATACAGTACCCAAAACTAGAAATGCACCCATACCGAACAAAGTTTTGTTTTATAAACGGCGTAAGCTTAACACACGGTTAATCTACCGGGAAAGCCATGGTGCTCATCAAAGCGTTTTCGGCCTGGCGGCTGTCGAGCCGGGTATGCTGAACCACTACGGGAACAGACGATTCGATCAGACAGCTATAGTCAGTATCGCGGGGCACGGGCATCGGATCGTTGAGATCGTTAAAACGTACGTGTCGTGTCCGGCGTGATGGAACAACAATGTTATACGGACCAACGGGATCCTTATCGGTGAAATACAGGGTAATGGATACGTGCGCATCAACATCGGCCGTATTAAGTATACAGGCCGTCTCATGGCTTGTCATTTGTGGTTCGGGCCCATTGCCAAACGAGGGTATATAACCTTCGGGTATAGCCCATACGGTGTGGCCTATACCGTTACTTTTTGTGAGTGTCATGATTATTGTCTTTTTTCTTTCGTGGTGATGGCAAACCAGCCTTCACCCCTTCGCAGCCGCCCATTTGCGGCATCTCGTTGAGATACGACAAGTCCTTGCCATGCTTCGCATCCTGAAGATCTTCACGGATCTCCACATTACCCCGCTTGCGTTTGGGCTTCTCTGTTTTCGATTTTTCAGATTGCGTTTTCATACCCGTACGGGCAAAAATCTTATGCCATTTGTTACAACTTCAGCCACCGGTGCCAACGTTTTTTCACGACGGTTTTAATTACCTCGGGCGCATGAATACGACTCGATTCAATGACATAATCTACTTCGTCGGTAATGGCATCAAATGTAATCCGCGATTCAACGATCAATATGGCCGAGCTAACCAGTAACAATACAGAACCCACCATAGCCAACGCCGTGGGCATCCACACCAGGTGCAGTTGCGTGATCGATAATACACCGATCATCAAACTCGTGGCCACAAACAACCCCAGACACATGTACAATAACCGCAAAGCGCGGGTAAGCAACTTGCTGCGTTTTGCACTCTTTTCGAGTAAGGAATACAATACCCTCCGTTTCCCTTCGGTCACCGAATCCTTGTCGGGGCTCTTCTCGATCTTCATAAACTCTTCTGAAATTTTCCGAACGCGTTCTATCACGCGGCTCAGCCGCTGCGATGTGGTCATGATCAACGAACCGCTGGCCATAATAAGAATAGCCGGCGTGATCATACTGGAAAGAATGCCCAGGGTGGGTGTTATATCATTCATGGTCTGTCTGAAAGAAAGGTGTTACGCAAAAACCAGCCGCATCGCGAAAGCCCGTATCGGCACGACTGAATTGTACTACGACTTCTACGTTGGAGCGGAGCACAAACGCATACGGCGTACCGAGCGGTATGGGCAAAGGATTTATCAGATCATTGAACCGGATCTTACGCACGCGTTGCGCAGACACTCCAATCTCATGATCCTGTACAGGATATTCGTTTTCGTAATAGATCGTTATCCGGATACTCGCATCTGCAGTGCCGGCGTTCAGCACGGCAATTTTATCGTGACTGGTAAACACAGGCTCTTTGCCCGTTGAAGTAAGCGGTATGTGGCCTGCGGCAAACGCCCAGACCTTCCTCCCGGCTGTATGGTTAACGTGCGCCATCGGTAAACAGTAATTTTCGGAGGTAATCGTTTATAAAAAAATCATCAGGATCCAGTGCTTTACGAACGCGATGGAATGCATTCCACTCGGCATACAGCGGCCGGAGCTGCCTGGCCGTAAGGCTATGTATCTTAGCCCAGTGCGGGCGCCCGCCATATTCTATGAAGATCGGCTCCACGTCGTTAAAGAACTGTTCGAACGGGAGCCCTGCATTGTGGTGTAGCGAGATAGAAATGCTGTCGCGGCCGTGGTGCGGGCTTATATAGTTATCGTCTTTCGCGATATTCCGCACCAATACCCGCCAGGCAACATCTTTACGATGCCGTTTTTTGATGCGCTCGCGAACGGCCTGAAAACAAGCCAGGCCATTGGCCGCCGGCAGCGCATATTCCATTTCATCAAACTTAAGATCACGCTTACGCGGCAGAATTTCGCCTACCCAGCCTTCTTCCTTTTTCACACAATGGTGTTGAAAAGCAAAAGACTGTGCGCCCTGACCCGGCTCGTTCAAAATACGAACCTTACTTTCATCGCTTCGCGGATACCAGTAGAAGTCCACGTTGCGATTTTCGGCCGATAGCTGATCGAAGTGTTCGAGGCATACATCTGTATCTGTAAAGAGTTCGTGTCGCCTGAGCTTGAACAGCGGCATAACACGCACCGTGATCTCCGTAAAAAAGCCGAGTGTGCCAAGCGATACCCGCAACGCCCGCAGGATATCCGGATGCAGGTCGTCTGAATATACCGATACATCACCACAGCTATTGACTACCCGGGCGGCACATAATACCGACGCCATATTTTGAAGTGTACGCCCCGAGCCATGTGTACCGGTGGCAATAGCACCGGCCAGCGTTTGAACATCAACATCGCCGGTATTAAATAAAGCCAGGCCCACCGCTTGCAACGCGGCATTGGCTTCGTGCACACTGATGCCCGACTGAAATGTAGCCGTTTGCTGTTGCACATCATACTTCAACAGCTTTTTAAAGTGACGAAGATGAATAAGCGTATCCGGTGTCTGTACGAGTGGCGAGGACGAATGTCCGGCGGCAGCCAGACGAATCTTTTTACCTGCCGCGCACGTACGCCGCACAATACCGCATAATTCATCCTCGTGCTGAGGTTCCCAATAATGCCCGGGACTGAAGCTCAATGAGCCCGACCAGTTTACCCATTGCTGCATAACGAATGAAAACTTTGGGTAAACAGCATAAAATAGAATGCCACAAATGCGGCAGAGAAACAATCAGGCTTCAATCAAATCCTGGAACGCTTCAAGATTCAGCGCCACCTCCTTACCTGTTCTGGCAGACTCATAGATGGCGGTAATGATCTCCATATCGCGTAGCCCCATTTCGCCAGAGACTTTAGACTCACGCCCTTCTTTGATACACAAGGCAAAGTCATCCATTTGCGCGGCCTGCTGATTGATTGTCGGAAACTTCATCGGGCCATTGGAAGTCTCCCCACGAAGCCCTTTATATTCATACGCCGGCTCCAACTGAAACCAATCGTGTTGAGCCTCTGCACGAAGCAGGTTGCCATCTTTTACATACGAGGTCTCACAGCTTGCCACTTTGCCACTTGCAAAATACATTTCCCACCGAATACCTTCCTCTACCGACTTAAACATAGCCGGGTTGGTCCTCGGCATAAACTCCGCTTTTACCGAAACGGGTAACTCGCCCGTGATGAATAACGCAGCCTGAATACAATAGATACCGTTATTCATAAGCGGACCACCACCTGCCAGCCCGCCCTCTATACGCCACTCTTCCTTTTCGAGCACCATACTGTCGTCTGCTATAATACGCTCTACCGGGCCAAACACCTCGTTCTGCCCGAGGCGCATCATCTCTTTGTTAAAGGGATCAAAATGCAGACGGTAACCGATCGATAATTTAACCCCCGCTTCTGCACAGGCGCTGATCATGGTATGACACTCCGCTACCGTTGTTGCCATGGGCTTCTCTACAATAACATGCTTGCCTGCGCCGGCGGCATGCACCACATACTCCGCATGCAGTACATTCGGAAGAACAACGTATACAATATCGACATCGGGGTTGTTCCGTATTTCCCGGAAGTTCTCGTAACTGTAAAGCGACGAGGTTTTAAGATTATACTTCTTGGCCCACCGCGCACGCTTCTCGGCATGACCGCTTACCACGGCTGCCAGATAACAGTGTTCGGTTTGCTGCAACGCCGGGGCCAGCTGCCCCTCGCTATACCGGCCAAGACCTACCAGGGCTACGCCCAGTTTTTTCTTATCGGATTTCATACGCATTCATTTAGGTAATGCGGCAACGCCCTAAATATGATGCCCGCCCATGAAGCCTCTGAAACGCAGACTGGGCGAAAAATACCCAACCATACCGACCCGATTTTACAGCATGCAGCCGAAAAAGCGGGGTGCAATTTAAAATGTATATATTACGATCGAAGCATTCAATCCCTTATGTCAGCAGACTCGATACGTCCCGTTATTACAGACCGCCGAAGGAAATATGAAATCATTGCGGTATTCAGCACCGGCCTCGGCAAATTCATATTCATGGATTTTCTGCAATGGAAATTCCCGTTTATCATTACCGCCATGGTGGCCTGGACGGTATACGTTATCTACCGCAGCAAAACCGCAAAGCACATCCTACCCTACTGGGGCTTTCGCACCGACAACTTCGGCAGGGTTACGCGCAGAATGTTGCCCTTTGGACTCATCACGCTGGCCGCCTTCTTTGTTGTAGGCTATCTACAGCACACCATCAATCTGACCTGGCACATCTTCCCGATTCTTCTATTGTATCCGTTATGGGGCGTTATCCAACAGTTTCTTGTCATCGGGCTGGTGGCCGGCAATCTTCAGGACATGCAACACAACACACCGCGACCAACCGGCATTATAGTCCTCACAGCAGTTCTGTTTGGACTATTGCACTACCCACATTGGTGGCTTGTGATCGGCACTTTCGTACTGGCGCTATTTTACGGCTTCGTTTACCTGAAAGACCGCAACGTATACGTAATGGGACTCTTTCATGGGTGGCTTGGTGGTCTGTTCTTCTATACGGTTGTAAACCGTGATCCGTTTGCCGAGGTATTCGGAAAACTTCTTCAACAACCGTAACCCGCAACCGTCCGAAAGCCCACTGGTATAAGAATTATATTCCGATATACCATGGCGCGGCAAGGCACATTCTATACCGGCACCAGCAACATCGTACTACCGGTAACCAAAAAAGATTTCCCGGCGGCATACCGTACGGCCAGCCGGCTTCAGTATTACAGCACGCTGTTCAATAGCCTGGAAGTAAACAGCACGTTCTACAAACTACCAAAGGCAACAACATTCATGAAGTGGGCAAACGAAGTGCCTGATGACTTTCGTTTTACCGCAAAGCTCTGGCGCAACATTACCCATGCCCGCAAGCTGGTGTACAATCCCGAAGACATTAAACGCTTCATGGAAACCGTACACAGCGCAGGCACAAAGAAGGGATGCCTGCTTGTTCAATTTCCCGGCAGCATCTCCAGCGATTACCATGACCAGGTTGCCGACATACTGGATCGTATACAGCAGCAAAACCAACGACCAGCCTGGCAGGTCTGTGTCGAGTTCAGGCACACCGGCTGGTACGAAGCAGACGCAACATACACGCTGCTCAAAACGTACAACGCGGCAATGGTTGGCCACGACATGCCCAAATCGCTAACCAGCCCGCGATCCAATACCCGTACCCTTAACCTGCGCTTTCACGGAACAGCAGGCGACTATCGTGGCAGCTATACGCCAGAGGTATTGCATGACTACGCCGCCAGAATCAGGACCTGGCTTAACCAGGGCAAGAATGTGTATACATACTTTAACAACACACTCGGCGAAGCCTTTAACAACGCCCGCGATTTACAGGCGCTTGTTGTTCCACACGCCTCAAAAATAAAAACACACCAGTCCCTCACAACCCACTAGCCCACAACCTATGCCCGAAGGACCATCCATCGTTATTCTGAAAGAAGCCATTCAGGACTTTACCGGAAAAAAGATTCTGCAAGCCAGCGGCAATAGTAAACAGGTCGATTTTAACCGGCTTACCGGCGCGAAAATCATCGCCTTTAAAAGCTGGGGCAAACACTTCCTGATTTGCTTTAAGGACTTTTCAATACGCATTCATTTCCTCATGTTCGGCTCATACCGCATCGATGACCCGAAAGATAATGCTACGCCACGGCTAAGCCTTACCTTCGCCCGGAAGCGGACCATCGATTTCTATACCTGTGCGGTCTCGGTTATTGAAGGATCTCTGGACGAGGTTTACGACTGGACGGCCGATGTAATGAACCCTGACTTTAGTGAAAATGCAGCACTGGCCAAACTTCGCAAAAAACCAGACATGCTCGTTTGTGACGCCTTACTCGATCAACAGATCTTTTCGGGCGTCGGCAACATTATCAAAAACGAAGTACTGTTTCGTATTAAAGTACATCCCTCCAGCAAGATCGGAAAAGTACCGGCCGCCAAACGCAAAGCACTGGTAAAAGAAGCCGTTAACTATAGCTTTCAGTTCCTGGAATGGAAAAAAGAATACACGCTAAAAAAACATTGGCTGGCACACACAAAAAAGGTTTGCCCTCGCGATCACAACCCAATCCACAAAGAGTACCTGGGCAAAACAAACCGGCGCACCTTCTTCTGTACGGTCTGCCAGAAGCTTTATACGTAATGCATAAATAATTAACGGCATCGGCACAACCTGCGTATAGGTGTTACGTAAAACAGAGTTCCCGGTATTCCGGTGACATTCGGAGTAACATGAAGAAGCTTTTTCTCGACGATGTGCGTGAGGTATCTATGGTCTATGACGAAGCCATGGTTAACGATTTTGTTGTGGTAAGAACGTACAATGCCTTTGTGCAATACATTCGTCAGAACGGTCTTCCGGATTTTATAAGCTTTGATAACGACCTCGGCCTGGGCGCCGACGGCGAGTTAGCGCCCGATGGTTACGCCGCCGCGCGATGGCTGGTATACGAGTCCGGGCTGGACCTGCGCAATCTGCAGTTCAAAGTTCATTCGGCAAACCCGATTGCCGCCGAACAGATTCGCGGGCTGTTAAACAACTACATCCGGCACCTTCGTAACACCTGAAGCAAAACCTATCCCGTCCGACAGCTGCCTGAAGCAGCATTGCCCACAAAATTATTGGCCCGTGTTTTAACCGCCCATACACTCCAGCCACCATTGCCCTTTAGGGCCCACCCTATATAGCATTATGGACCGCCGTACACGTAAAAACAGGAATTATATTTGCTTTACCTGCCTACCCCTTTTCCGGTACTACCTTAGACTGACCTATACATGACGCGAACTTTACGCCTTACGCTCCTCTCCGCGATTCTTCTCCCCCTTTCACTGCTCGCGCAGGATTCAAAACCGACCATTGCATTTCAACAATTACAGACGGGCAACATCTCGATGGGACGGGAACATGAGCGCGCCCTGTATGAAGCAACGCTGGATGCCCTGGTGAATTCGGGCAAGCTGAGCATGATAAACCGCAGCGCCGAACTGTGGCGTACAATTGAAAACGAATTGGCATTGCAAGACTTTATCGACCCCAAATCGGCCATCGACCTGGGAAAAATGTCGGGTGCGCGGCATCTTATTACCGGCGAAGTAATCCGCTTCAGCTGCGACCCCAAAACCAAACCCAACGGCGGCTCCTACTATAACAGCTGGATCACCGTAACGCTCAAAATTGTAAACCTCGAAACCGGCAAATACGAACAGTCTGTTATGGCAGAGGTAGACCGCAGCGACGACCAGTACGACATAGCCATAAAAAAAGCTATTGAAGACGCCGCCCAAAGCCTTTCGCGAAAAATACTTGCCGCCTTCCCCATAAGCGCGAAAGTACAAAAGCAGATTTCGGAAACCCAGATCACGATCGACAAGGGATCGGTAGACGGCGTACGGGCACAGGATGTATACACCGTCTATGATGACGACAGGGAAATCATCGGCACGTTTAAAATAACCTGGACAGCATCGAACGAATCAACCGGGCGGATTTTGCGCGGCGAACCCGCCGATATGATTGGTAAACACGCAAAAGAAACCTACGACGAACGAAACGTAAACACCGCCCGCATCGAGAAAAAAGAAGGCGCCTACGTAATAATCAATGCAGGCAAAGACATGGGCGTAAAGGCCGGCGACGTTTTTAAAAGCGTGGAGACACATGAAGAAAATGCGGGTACCATTACCATACGAAACCAAACGGTAGCAGGCAAAATCTACATCACCAAAGCACACAAAGAATACTCGGAAGGAAAAATCTTTCGCGGCGTGAACACGATCAACCCCGAACTTGAACTTGTAGAATCCAATAACGACAAAGGGATAAAGAAAAACTTCTTCCGCGTCGGCTACAAATCGGCCGTCGGAATAACCATCAAACCGAACGTTAGCAGTGGCGATGGCTATGTTAACATAACTACCGGGCTTAATACCTACCGGGTAGAGACCAACTACCTGGACCTGGTAAAGCCTATAACCAGCATTCAGATCTACACCGTAGCCTATGGCGTAAAAAATCTGGTAAAAAATCTTACAACGAGCATACAGGCCGACATATACTCCATGGGCGAACTCAACAACTGGATCGGCCACCTGAATGTATTATACGATTGTCCGATTATACCGGAGAAACTGTATTGGAGCGTAGGCCCGTCGTTAGGTTACGGCCGACTGAAACAAAACATCCCCGATGGCACAGTAATGCGCATCAGCGGTGGCGAATCACAAGACATACGCGCGAAGTCAATCTATCTCGCGTTAAATACAAACGTGAACATAACCGTAAGCCGTGTTGTATTTACGGCGGGTGTATCTGCCGACTACCTTCGGTATAAACGATGGCAGTATACCAGCGAATCGATCATCGTCGACGCTTCGAAGGCAGGACGTGTCACCGCACCTCAGGAAATTGTTCCTTACCACGACGTTGACCTGAGCGGTTTGTACTACTCCGGCAGCGTAAGCTATTACCTGAACCGATAAAAAAAATCCAGCCCGCTTCCGAAGTTCTAAGACCGGGCTGGATATATAAAAACAGGGCAAAAGGCGAAAAGCGCACATTTTGGTGCTCTATCCATTTGAGCTACGCTGTGGTCAATAATCACAGCGGCGGGGCTCGAACCCGCAACCTCCCGATTAAGAGTCGAAGTAACGCTTCTCTACGGCACCTGCATTTGTCTGCGGCATACGATGTGCTGTGAGCGGATGGCTTTAAAAAAACAGGGCAAAGAACGAAAAGCTGCGTGGTCAGGCGCTCTAATCCACATGAGCTACGCAACGAGGGTTAGTCGCTACGGCGGGAGTCGAACCCGCTACATCCTGGTTTGGCGAAGGAATGCTTCTCTACGGCACCTGTAGTTTGCCACTATATTCTCTACACGGACACGTTTACCATCTAATTTTTTTTACATTTAGCAGCCAGGGATAGAAGAAAGCGATCACCTACAGAGACGTTATTTCAGTTTTCAATTGAAGTTCGACGAAGGAATTCTCTACTACGGCATTTCACCTATCCGTGGCTATGAATATCTACGAAGTAAAAGACAAGACGAATTGTAGGGGCTACGCAAGCCGGGAGTCGAACCCGGAACACTTCCCCTGGTCTGGCCAGGGCTTGTGATTCCTCCCCTTTGTTGAGCGAAGTAACTCATCTCTACGACATCCGTATATATTCAACAATTTCTTTAAAACCCTCCCCTTCCGGGGAGGATTACACATCTAAACACTAGCAAATAATAAAACAGAACAAACAATTAAATCCTATAAATAAACACCAAATTTATCATCCTCTATCGGAATGTTTTCAATAGCCGACAGCGCGTTATGGCCACCTTCCAATGCGGCCAGCACATCGAAGATCTTATCCGACCAACCCGCAATCAGGTGTACACCGTCTTGCTGCAACGCTACCGGTGTCTGGCCATGTCCCGCCAAATCGAACAGGTATAGCTTGGCCTTTGGCGCGATCGTACGGTACTGCTTCCACAAACTGCTTATCGTGTCGTGCGAATAGCTGCTGCTGTTCCACAACTGGCAGTCGGTAAACATCATAACCTTATCGATCACCTTACGACGGTCGATCAGATCCCGTATTACCAGGTAGCCGTTCGTAGAATACCCTACTTCACCTTCGCGCGAATAAAACTCCTGAACACTGCCCAGTATGTTTTTACGCGATACGGCAATCTGCTTCCAGGTATCGCCAAACATGCCGGTCTCTACCACCGCGCAACGCGACTGAAGCAACATACCCAGCATAAGGCCCACATCGTACAACAGTACTTTGCTTTTAGGCGATACCGGCTGTTGCATCGACCCCGAAACGTCGCACGCAATCACTACAGAAGCTTCGTTACCGAAGCCGCGAATGTTACGCGCGCTGGCCTGGACCGCGCCCTCCAATGCCTCGAGTACCTGCGGCACCGTACCAAGCTTCAGCGCCTTCAATTCACGGTATGCCGAAAGGAAACGGAACGGCAGCTGCTTTGACTTAGCCACAGCGCTGGCATCGGCCAGCTGACTGCAGACGTTATCGAGCACCTCGTACGACACTCCGGCTTCGAGAATATTCCGTAGGTTACGCAGCAAGGCCATATACCCAAGCTTACCGCTGGTTACGAGTTCCTCCCACTTGCTACGGAATGCATGCGCCTTTGCCTCTGCACTCTTAAAGCTTTGCTGGCCCAAGGCCGATAATTCAGTTTCCCATGTATACGGCACCGCCAGGGTATTACCGGCAAGCTTGTTAAATATGGCTTGCTGCTCCGGGCTTACCGGCTTCGGGTGAACCAGAAACAACGCATCACGCAGCCTGATCGCACCGGCACGGTCGTACTTGGCCAACTGATACTCATCGAATGTATTGAACGCATCGGCCAAACCATGCTGAAGCTGACGCGAAAGCTTGTTCAGCTTTTTGATACCGGTTCGCTTATTCGCAAGCTGGTAATACGCCAGCAACTCGGTAATCTCGTCCGCACGCTGCACGGCTCCCCGCACGGCATTACGCACTACCCGGTTACCCGACTCAGACTGAAGCTTTGCAAGCTCTACCGCCAATACCAGGGGTACACTTCGCATGTTCATGAAATTCCGCGCATAGACCGCCAGTTTAGCCACGAATGCCGGATCATTATCACGAACCAACTTCCGGATCCTATCCACACGCCTGTCGGAAGATTCATAGAACTTGTTGTTCAGCGATGTGGTAACCACCGCGCTGTACAGCTCCATACGTGCGTCCAACGTAAACGCTTCTCCTCCCTCGTGATTCAGTGCCGGGATATTTGCCTTACGACGTACATTGAATTTCATATCCGTGTTATTTAATTAACGATACAAAGATCATGGGCTTGTGCGCAGCCTTTTTGCGCAGTTGAAAAAAGCTCAACCTTTTTTTTAAAAAAATTTAACAATAAAAAAAGGAACTGCATTTCTACAGTCCCTTTCTAAACAAAAGCGAGCTTATTTACGCGTTCCAAAGATATCCTTCAGCTGATCGACTATCTGTCCTCCGGACGAAACAGAGATGCTGTTGATCTTCTCGGCAATCTTTTCAACATACTCCATTTCCTTCAGCTTGAACAGCATGGCATTATCTTCCATCAGGCGTGCCGTATTCAACAGGCTGCGGGTAGATGCCGTTTCTTCACGACGCATAATCATGTTGGCTTCCGCCTTCTTCTGCGCCACCAGCACCTGGTTCATAATGTCCTTCATTTCGCCGGGCAGAATAACATCGCGCACACCACAGCTACGCACTTCAAGACCGAGCTCGGCAGCTTTCACACGCGTCGCCTCCAGCACATGTGTCGCGATAGCATCCTTACGATCCAAAAGCTCGTCGAGCGTAAGCGTACCCACCACCTCACGCAGCGCCATCTGCACCAACAGGTAGAATTGCTTTTCATAATCCTTATTATCGACTACGGCCTTCACAATATCCACCATCCGGTAAAGCACGTTAACATTCAACCGTAGCATCGCCTTATCCTTTGTCAGAATTTCCTGACCCGATATTTCAATCTGTTGCTGGCGCTGCTCGGCCTTCACCACCGAAAGAACGGTGGCATTCTTCCAGTATGCATATACACCGGGGTTCAACACAGCCGAAAACTTACCATCGACCCACAGTACCCCCTTCTCGTACGCCTCCACGGCATACATCCGCACATACGGAACAAGTTCCTTGCGCGTCAGATCGTTCATCGTAACCGCCTCAACAATGTCATGCTTGCGCAGATCGATCGGCAGGAATGTATAATCAACCAGTCCTCTCCAATACATATAGCGACCAGTAGTCAGTACCGATTTCAGGTTACCATCATCAAAGCGCATCACGATCTCATGATCACGCACATCGATAACGTGAAGCATAGCCGCAAGTTTCCCGTCCTGTAGCAAAATACGACTATCGGTAGCCGGTACAAACGGCACAGTCGTATCAAACAACACCACAGACTCTACCGGCCAGATCCAATGCTTACCGGGTGCAAGTACACGACGGTAGCTATCACCGCGATACACAAGGCCAACCTTTCCAGTTTCAATTCTAACGCTGATCATTATCTAAAAATTAATATTCCAATACTGTTTTAAAAAGAGAGCCGTCCGTCGCACGTCATCTACCCGAAACGGAAGTGCCGTTTAGTACACCGTTGCGCCCGTGTCGTTATGTATTCCACGATATACAGACCGGCTATACCGGTTGCCATACAATGGCTAACACAAACTGCACCCAGGCGATGCGATGTGCGGTATCCTTGCTCCTTCAGGTTGCAGGCAGACCGGCCCAGACTACGCCTGTACAATTGCTTGCAAAGGACTTACACGTCATGAGCCTGACATTCGCCAGACAAGCTCTCTCGATCGCTACCGTTTTTAGAAGCGGTAACCTTCATAAGCAATGGATTTTCAGTCCATGGCCTCCTTAAAAGGGAGGTGGGGTAACCCCGGGTCAGACTTTTTAAGAGTCAGACAAATTGTGTATACACGTGTGCAGACAGCATACTACCCGGAATATCCATGGATACCGTATAGCACTATGGCGCTGTTGTGAAACGCTCATGGAGACTGCACCCGCTGCAAGGGCTTTTGCGTCCACCAACAAAAGCGATACAAAGGTGAAGGGCTACTGCGCAACCTTTTTGCGCAGTACATTCAGACCAGAAGTTTTTATGATTTTATTTCTGCAATAGAACGATTACAAACACCGCACAGCATAACGCCCGCACTATAGTATATGTGTACGAAGCGCTGAAACGCAATAAAATCAAGGCTATACGGCAGAAATATTAAAAATAATCGCAACAACGCAAGGGTATGTAAAAAATGTTTCCATACATTTGCACCGCAAGACAGAAATTCATCAATGAAACCGATGCAAAATATAGTCACATTACCATCAATCCGAATGACAGCCGGATATGAGGAACACTATATAATGCACGGGGTAACCATAAAGCTATAGCATACAACGTATGATACTATAAGCCCCCCGAGTACCTCGGGGGGCTTTTTTGTTTTTAAGACCTGTACCGAATCATTTGCTGCCATAGCTGCAGCATCAAACAATCCGGAATAACAGGTCTGCCGGGAGCACTATGCCCTTACCTCCCGAAAAAACAATAACACCGATATGTTCACCCGCATGTTCCGCGGCGGCGAAGCTTGTTTAACAAGCTTGTGGCAGGTTCGATTCCTGATTCCGGGTGGGTTATAAAACAGAGCGAGTGTGAGAGCGAGAGCGAACACATTCGTTCTGTTTTTCTTCGCTCTCACACTGGCTCTCACTCTGGAATGCCCGTACTAACGGCGCATCTAATTAAAAACAGGGTAAGGACGGAGTGCGAGGACGAGGTAATGCCCTTACCCTGTTTTTTCCTCGCGTCTCGTTCTCACATTGTACCCGCCATAGCTTTAGCGACGGCGGGCTCGCGCTGTAATGTGCGAACTGGCTCTGTAAGCTGGAATAAACTACGCCGTACCAACGCAAACACCCGCTCCCAAAAAATCACTATCTTACATCATACACACGCAAAACATACCTATGTACACCACATCAAAAGTAAGCTCAGAAGAAGCGCTTCGCATGATTCAATACGTTGTTACGGCCGTGGAGAAATATAAACGACCCGTAGCCATTGCTGTCTGCGGCCCGGAAGGCGAACTCATAGCCTTTCTTCGGATGGATGGAACGAGCGCAGCCGCCTCACGCATTGCACAAAACAAAGCCTATACATCGGCGATAGACCGCACCGAAACCATGAAGATGGGAGAACGTATGCGCGGTCGCGATAACCCCGCCTTCTGGGGCGACGACCGCGTTACCGGCTTCGGCGGCGGTATACCCATCACCCAAAACGATATCGTCATTGGAGCCATCGGCATCAGCGGCCTGCCCGAAGCCGACGATCATAACCTCGCAATCGACGCGGTACGCAACGTATTCGGTTAACAAGGCCAAAAATACACACTGGCCATTCGATATAGAATGAGTACAACACAACCCCGTAATTATACATCGCCTCTGCCGCCAAAACACAATACCTTTACAACACAACAATTGCTCAGAGGGCATCAATTGGTAAAGGCAACGGGTAAGGGGTTACTTTAGCCTTAGACTCCGGACATGCGTGTTCGGAGTCTTTTTTTCATGAATATCACTTTCGGTAGGTGATCGGAATTATTCTACAGCACGTCGCATCGTTATCAATAACTTTTCAAAACCAATTTTCTCATAGGCCCGAATCGCCGGCTCATTTCCACAATATACTTCCAACTGCATCTCCACGATTCCTTTGGCAGCCGCCCATTGCCGCAACGCCTCAATGAGCTTTTGATTTACGCCTTTGCCGCGATGCTCCGACACCACATACATAAACCCGAGATAGACGTGCTGCGTATGCCGCAGGAAATGTTTTGCATCTTCAATACGGGCGTAACCAGAACCTATCACCATGCCATTACACTCAGCTACCATTAACGCAATGTGTGGAGCCGTTATCATATATTCGAGATCATAGTACTGTACCGGATCGTCAGCAATCGTACTATCATACGGGCGCTCGGCCTGAATCACTCCCTGCTCGAACTGGCGAAGCACTACAACGTCTGCATCCGTGGCATGACGAAGATGAATTGAATTATCCATAACATTTTTTATTTACGATCCTCTAAAATAAAATACCACATTTAATTCTCAACACTTGGTGCTTTGAATAAAGTTACTTTATCTTTGTGTCAACAAAAAAAAGTAATGAACACGGCACGTAACATATCGAACACCAGCTATCGCTATCAGTATATAGCCTATCGGTACGTTTACGCCCGGATCACCACAGTTATCATATAGTATAACACACTATAAATAACAAAAGGCCTCCCGAGCGTACTCGGGAGGCCTTTTATTTTCTATCCATTGCAACGATAATGACCTTACCGTAACTACACAGCTCTGCCCTGTGTAGCACGCTACGATCATGTCTATAGGTTGGACATTGGGATGTATCGACTCACGCTTATACCGTGTAGAAATCGTAATTGGTTACATGCTGGTTCGAGCCCAGTCATCCCGACTACGCCCGCGATAGCGGAAGCTATGAGGCGTAATGTATTTCATAGAGGTTACTGTGTGTAAACGACGGATGGTGACGGGGCTACGTCGGGCGAAGCCCGACTTGCCGGATTAACAACTGTGGATGGGAAATATATAAACAAATAATCGGCGGAGAGTAGACCGTAAGTGGAAGCGGGCCACTCTGTAAAAGTGGTGCGAAAGCCTTGGGTGTTCGATTCGCCCCTCTCCGACTTCGCCCGCGATAGCGGAAGCTATGGGGTGTAATGGATTTCATAGAGACTATTGTGTGTAAACCATGGGTGGTGACGGGGCTACGTCGGACGCGGTCCGACTTCCCGGATTAAAAACAGTGGATGGGAATATATAAACAAATAATCAGCGGAGAGTAGACCGTAAGTGGAAGCGGGCCACTCTGTAAAAGTGGTGCGAAAGCCTTGGGTGTTCGATTCGCCCCTCTCCGACTTCGCCCGCGATAGCGGAAG
>Ga0065165_1001427_pt1 | contig 25946 bp, 28 predicted proteins | sample AraplaMF_Cvi_mMF_FD_63813 | JGI IMG/M metagenome (GOLD analysis project Ga0065165, IMG submission 63813) | Arabidopsis root microbial communities from the University of North Carolina, USA - plate scrape MF_Cvi_mMF (version 2) (version 3) | ecosystem: Host-associated > Plants > Roots >... | reverse complement strand
GTATCGATCACCCGAACGATCTCCAACTCGACGCGCGACGGCAAGACGTCGAACAATCGGCGGCCACGTCCGAACAGGACTGGAATCTGGTGTATTTGCAGTTCGTCGAGCACGCCGGCTTCCAGCGCCCGTTGCGCCGTATACGCGCCAAGCACCAACACGTCCCGGTCCCCGGCGGCGGCCTTCGCCCGCGCCATTGCGCTCACGATCCCGTCGCCCACGTACTTGACCAACGGATAATTGGCGACGGATGGCCCGGGCGGCCTGTGACTGGGTACGAAGATCGCGACACCCTGATTGTCACCGCCCCAGTGATCGACCTGCTCCACGGTTCGCCGACCCGCCAGAATCGCACCTGGCGCGTTCCATTCGTCCCACAACTGTCCCACCGGTCCGGTCGGCCGGGAAAAATCCCCGTACCACTCGTGCAACCGCATAAAGTCGTCGCCGCCGGGATTGCCCACTTCATCGTTGGGCCCCGCGATATACCCGTCCAGCGACATGGACATGAAGAGCACGGATGCAGACACCTTTATCTCCTGTGGTCTTTCCAAACTGGGGCGGTGGGAATTCGCTCCGCAGGGGGGCGATTGATGTTCCCAAGGACGCTCGAGCAACGCCGACGCCGACATCCCGACAAAGCCGGCGTTAGCTTGAGGATTTCCAGGTGAAACGAGGGCGCTCGCCCTACCCCGCCTCCGTCACCTCGCCCATCCCGTCGGCGAACTTGCGCATCAGCCGCACCAGCTCGTCGAAATCGTGCTGGCTCCAGTCGCCGAACAGCTGGAGCGCCATGCGCCCGCGCGCCGCGTCGACCGCGTCGGTGGCCGTCTTGCCCCGGGGGGTGATCACCGCCTCGCGGACCCGGCGGTCGGCCTGGCCGGCGCGGCGCTCGACCAGGCCCAGCTCCTCCAGCCGGGCGACCTGGCGGCTGACGGTGGTGTGGTCGCGCCCGACCCGCCCGGCCAGGTCGACCACCCCGATCGGCCCCAGCCGCTCGACCAGCACCAGCAGCGGGAACAGCGCCCGCTCCAGCGCCAGCCCGGCCTTTTCCAGCATGGCCGCGTCGTTCTCGGGCCGGTTCAGGGCGCTGGCGATGTCGATCAGCGACCGGTGCAGGGCGGGCAGGGACCGCAAGATGTGTGTATCATGCACGTTTTTCGTTGACATGGATCCCACCGCCTCGATATGTGTGCGCAATACACACATATCGAGGCGGCCATGAACACGCAAGCTTCCACCGAAGTCCTGATCTGCGGCGCCGGCGCGGCCGGGCTCACCCTGGCCATCGACCTGGCGCGGCGCGGCGTCCCGGCGCGGCTGATCGACAAGCTGCCGGCCCCGTTCGCCGGCTCGCGCGGCAAGGGGATCCAGCCCCGCACCCAGGAGGTGTTCGAGGACCTGGGCGTCCTCGACCGCATGGTCGCCGCCGGCGGCCTCTATCCGCCGCAACGCCTGCACGGCGCCGACGGAACCCAGGCCGACGCCCAGGAGATCGCGCTCGCCCCGCCGACGGCCGAGGAGCCCTATCGCACGCCCCTGATGGTCCCGCAGTTCCGCACCGAGGCGGTGCTGCGCGAACGTCTGGCCGAGCTGGGCGGCGTGGTCGAGTACGGGCGCGAGCTGACCGGCTTCGACCAGGACGCCGAGGGCGTCACGGCCACGATGGCCGGGCCGGACGGGATCGAGACGATCCGCTGCCGTTACCTGGCGGGCGGCGACGGCGGCCGTTCGTTCGTGCGCCGCGCCCTCGGGATCGGCTTCCCCGGCCAGACCCTGGGCGTGCGGGCCATCGTCGCCGACATCCAGCTGGACGGCCTGTCGCGCGACGCCTGGCATCGGTCCGGCGAGGGCGACATGAGCCGGCAGATCGGCTTCTGCCCCCTGCCCCGCACCGACCTGTTCCAGCTGCAGGCTCCCATCCCCCTCGAGGGCGAGGTCGACCTGTCGGCGGCCGGCCTGCAGGCCTTCGTCGACGACCGCTGGCCGGCCGGCGGCCTGACGGTGCGCGGCGTCGCCTGGGCCTCGGCCTACCGCATGAACGCACGCCTGGCCGATCGCTACCGCGTGGGCCGCGTGCTGCTGATGGGCGACGCCGCCCACATCCATCCGCCCACCGGCGGCCAGGGACTGAACACCAGCCTGCAGGACGCCTACAATCTGGGCTGGAAGCTGGCGGCGGTGCTGTCGGGCGCGCCCGACGCCCTGCTCGACACCTACGAGGCGGAGCGCCGCCCGATCGCCGCCGGCATGCTGGGCCTGGCCGCCGGCCTGCTGGACAAGGCCCGACGGGGCGACGTGAAGCGCGGCCGCGAGGTGCACCAGCTGGACCTGGGCTACCGGTTCTCGTCGCTCAGCCTGCCCGCGGAACGGCCGGAGGACGCCCTGCAGCCGGGCGACCGCGCGCCCGATGGCCTGCTGCGCGGCGCGAACGGACGTCCCGTCCGCCTGTTCGACCTGTTCGCCGGCCCGCACTGGACGCTGATCGCCCGGGCGGTCGACCCGGCCCGCCTGCCGGCGCCGCGTCCAGGACTGCGCCTCCACGGGGTCGGGGCCGACGGCGCGTTCCAGGATCCCGGCGGCGCCCTGGGCGCGACCTACGGCCTGGCCGACGGCGAGCTGGTTCTGGTTCGCCCCGACGGCCATGTCGCCGCCCTCGTGGCCGCCACGGACGGCGCGCGGCTGGAAGCCTACCTGGCCGGGGTGGGCCTGGCGCCGATCCAGGCTCCCCGGGCGCGGGCGGCCTGAATTTTGCGATGGTTCGGCGAGTGATCCTGCGCTAGCGGTCCAGCTCGACCATCCGTCCCGCGCCCAGGAGCCGCCATGCCGTTCGTCACCCATCGCGGCCAGCGCCTCCACTACACCGTCGAGGGCGAGGGTCCGCTGGTGGTGCTGCAGCACGGCCTGTTCATGGACGCCGCCAGCTGGAAGGCCAACGGCGTGGTCGACGCCCTGGTCGCCCGCGGTCGTCGCGTCGCCTGCGTCGACTCCCTGGGCCATGGGCTCAGCGACAAGCCCGCCGATCCGGCCCTCTACGCCCAGGACCAGCGGGCCGGCGACCTGGCGGCGGTGATCGACGCCCTGGGCGGCGAGAAGGCCGCCGTGCTGGGCTATTCGATGGGCGCCTGGATGGCCGTGGGCCTGGCCAGGCGCCACCCCGACAAGGTCTCGCGCCTGGTCGTCGGCGGCTGGGACCTGGTGAACGGGGTCCCGCAAACCCCCAACGGGCCGCTGACCTTCGACCTGTTCTGGGCCTTCGCCCGCGCCACGGCCCCTGCCCTGGTGGCCTGGGTGACGCCCGAGATCGAGCCGGCCATGCGCGCCTGTTTCGAGGCCCTGTCTCAGCTGGACGGCGCGCCCGAGGCGGTGCTGGGCGGCGGTTTCCCGGTGCTGCTGTGGAACGGCGACCAGGACCCCTACGCCGCGCCGATGCAAGCCTTCGCCGCCGCCGAGGGCCTGCCGTTCCTGTCCAGCCCCGGCGGCCACGTCCCAGCGATCGAGACGCCGGGGGCGGAGACGTTGGCGGCCCTGGCGGGGTTTTTGGGGGCGTAGAGGGGCGGCGGCCCGGACGCTTCATGGAAGCGGGGGTGATATCCGCAGCAAGGCCGAGGTTCGATGGTCGCTCCGCGCCACCTTCGCCCCCTACCCCTTCCGGAACCCCCGCAGCACATTGGCCTCGGTGCTCAGCTGCAGCTGTCCGTAGTCGATGCGCGGCGTGTCGGAGAACAGCAGGTAGTAGTACTTCATCTGCTCGGACCACCAGTAGCCGGGGCAGTTGTCGCCCTGGGTCATCGGCCGGGTGGTGATGTCCTTCAGGGCCGTGTAGCCGAAGGCGGCGCGGCTGGTGGCCTTCATTTCACGATAATGGATGGCGGCCAGCTTGCGGTAGCGCTCGTCGCGGCCCTCCAGCCACAGGTTCAGGCAGGCGTCGGGATATTCCGGGCGCAGGCCGGTCGCCTTGCGGCGCGGCTGGCGGGTGGCGACGTCAATCGATTCCGGGATCACGCCGAACGTCGCCTGCAGCTCGGTGAACGAGGCCAGGTAGTCGTCGCCCTGGGCCTTGCGGCCGACCTGGCCCAGCAGGCCGGCATAGTAGGCGGCCAGCTCGCTCTGGGCCGTGGAGGTGACCGCCCCGGTCTCGAAGTCGACCATCGGGAACCACAGCCGGCCCTCATAGCGCCTGGCCTGGTGGGCCAGCTGGGCGTCGACGCACTCGACCGCCCAACGCTTGCAGTCTTCGTCGCCGAACAGCGCCCAGGCGTCCCACAGATATTCGTAGAAGCTGTCGGCATAGACGTCGATGCTGGCGTTTCGGCTGGTGAACGCGCCGGTCACGGCGTGGAGGTTGGCGGCCATCAGGCCGATCTTCGAGCGGCGGTCCAGGGCGTGGCGCATGGCCCGCTTGGCCATGTCGAAATACTTGCGGTCGCCGGTCAGCTGGCTCAGCACGCCGAACTCCGACAGGTAGGTGCCGATCTCGGCCAGGTTGGTCTCCGGATCGCTGACCGCCCCGGTGCGCAGGTTCACATAGCGCCAGGGCAGGCCGTGGGGCGAGGCCTCGAAGGCCTTGGCCAGGCGGTCGGCCAGGTCGCGGGCCTTCTTCAGCAGCGCGGGGTCGCCGCTGGCCAGGTGGGCCGACAGCAGGCCGCCGACCAGGCGGATGTTGGTCTCGAAGACCTGGGCGTTTCCATCGACGTCGAAGTCGAGGCTGGTCTTGACCCAGTCGACCCCGGCCTGGAACTCGGCGTCCAGCCCCATGATCCACAGGGTGTCCAGCGCCTCGACCAGCGACAGGCCCAGGTCGTGGCCCTCGACGAAGAACGACGACGACGTGCCGCTGACCGGATTGATCTCGTCCTTGCCCCAGGCCTTGGCGACATAGCCGCGCCAGGCCCACTGGAATTCGGAGCGGACGTCGGCGGCCAGGGCCTTCCAGTCTTCGGAAGGGGCGGCGGCGAAGGCCGGGGCGGCGGCGGCCGAGGCGGCCAGGGCCAGGGCGTGGCGGCGGGAAAGGCGCGGGGTCATGCCGCGAGCTTAGGCGAAGACCGGCGCGAACCGCCAGGGCCGCCCCGCGCTCTTGCGGTCGGCCGCGACTGTCGCTCGACTGCCATATGCTCCCGCTAAGGAGCATCGCCCGTCCCCTTCCCGTTTCCGGAATCGCGCCCATGCCTTCCCTCGACCGCCGCGGTTTCCTGCTCAGCGCCGCCGCCGCCCTGTCCCTGCCGCCGGCCCTGGCCAAGGCGGCCGCCATCGACGCCGACGTCCGCGCCGGCACGCTGGCCGACGTCGAGCACGTGGTGATCTTCATGCAGGAGAACCGCTCGTTCGATCACTATTTCGGGGCGATGAACGGGGTGCGCGGCTTCGCCGACCGCTTCCCGATCCCGCTGCCGGGCGACGATCGCAGGACGGTGTGGATCCAGGGTAACGACGCCGCCAAGGGCGGCCCGGCCCAGCTGACGCCGTTCCCGCTGAACACGGTCCAGACCTTCGCCCACATGCGGGTGGAGGGCACGCCGCACAACTGGTTCGACGCCCAGGCCGCCTGGGACCTGGGCCGGATGAGCCGCTGGCCGGCCGCCAAGACCGAGCGCGCCATGGGCTACTACCGCCAGGAGGACATCCCCTTCCAGTACGCCCTGGCCGACGCCTTCACGCTCTGCGACGCCTATCACTGCTCGGTCCAGACCGGCACCAACACCAACCGCCTGTTCCTGTGGACCGGGACCAACGACCCGTCGGGCCGGTTCGGCGGGCCGTCGATCTCCAACTCCCACGACCGGTTCGTGGCCCAGGGCGGGGCCGCCGACTCCTACCGCTGGACCACCTATGCCGAGCGGCTGCTGGCGGCCGGCGTCACCTGGCGCATCTACCAGGACATGGCCGACAACTTCACCGACAACCCCACGGCCGGGTTCAAGACCTTCCGCGACAGTCACGACGGCCTGCCCGGTTCGGACCCGCGCCTGGCCGCCCTGGCCCTGTCGACCCGCAAGCTGGACGGCCTGCGCGAGGACGTGCTGGCCGGGACCCTGCCGCAGGTGTCGTACATCGTCGCCCCGGCCGCCGATTCCGAGCACCCGATCCCGTCCAGCCCGGCCCAGGGCGCCGACTACACCGCGCGGGTGATCGACGCCCTGACCGCCGATCCCAAGGTCTGGGCCCGCACCGTGCTGCTGGTGATGTTCGACGAGAACGACGGCTTCTTCGACCACGTGCCGCCGCCGGCCCCGCCCGCCCGCGGCCCCGACGGCCAGCTCCTGGGCGCCTCGACGGTCGACACGACCGGCGAACACCACCTGGTGCGCAACCCGACCGAGGCCAAGGCCGAGCGCGACGACTTCATGGGCCGGCCCTACGGCCTGGGGCCGCGCGTGCCGCTGTACGTGCTGTCGCCCTGGAGCCGGGGCGGCTGGGTCAATTCCCAGGTGTTCGACCACACCTCGGTGATCCGCTTCCTGGAGAAACGGTTCGGGGTGATGGAGCCCAACATCTCGCCGTGGCGGCGGGCGGTGTGCGGCGACCTGACCAGCGCCTTCGACTTCAAGACGCCCAACGACGCCCCGTTCGCCCGGGCCCTGCCCGACACCAAGCCGCTGGCCGCCCGCGCCGCCGCCCTGAAGGGCCGCACGACGCCGCCGACGCCCACGGCGCCGGCCGCGCCGGTCCAGGCCGCCGGAGCGCGTCCGTCGCGCGCCCTGCCTTACGCCCTGCGGGTCGACGAGGGGGCCGAGGCCGGCCGCCTGCGCCTGACCTTCGCCAACGACGGCGCGGCCGCGGCGGTGTTCCACGTCTACGACCGGGCCCGCCTGGACCTGCCGCCGCGCCGCTACACCGTCGAGCCCGGCAAGCGCGCCGACGAGGTCTGGCCGGCCGGGGCCTACGACCTGTGGGTGCTGGGCCCCAACGGCTTCCACCGCCACTTCATCGGCCAGGCGCCGGGCGCCGATCCGGTGCTGCGGGCCCTGGCCGCCGGCGGGGCCGGCGTGCTGAGCCTGACCCTGCGCAATCCCGGCGAGACGGCCCGCAGGCTGTCGGCCACGCCCAACGCCTACAAGGACCGCTTCCGGCCCTGGAGTCTGGCGCTGGCCCCGGGGCGCGAGGCCCGCAAGGACCTGGGCGTGCGGGCCAGCGGCGGCTGGTACGACGTCTCGATCCAGGCCGACGGCTATCTGCGCCGCCTGGCCGGGCGGCTGGAACTGGGCGGCGACTCGATCAGCGACCCGGCCATGGCGGGCCCCGCGATCCTGGCCCAGCCGTTCCGGATCTGATCGAAAGCCTTGCAGGGATCGGTTTCCGCTGCGTCGCAGCAAAGCCTTGGCGACTGTGGGGTTGCTCGTGCTAGAAAAGCGGGCATGAACTCCGGGCCGGGCGCGTGGCGCCTGGCCCCGCCTCGAACAAGGCTAGTCTGAATGACGGATATCAAGACGGTCGGCGTGATCGGCGCCGGCCAGATGGGGTCAGGGATCGCGCATGTCGTCGCCCTGGCAGGTTATGACGTGCGCCTGCACGACGTCTCGCGCGAGCGCATCGACGCCGGCCTGGCCCTGATCGAGAAGAACCTGGCCCGCCAGGTGCATCGCGGCATCATCGACGAGGCGGCCATGTCCGCCGCCCTGGCCCGGATCTCCGCCGCAGAGGACCTGGCCCTGGTCGGCGCGACCGATCTGGCGATCGAGGCGGCGACCGAGAACGAGGAGATCAAGAAGTCGATCTTCCGCGGCCTGCAGCCCCACCTGGGCGCCGACACCCTGCTGGCCTCCAACACCTCGTCGATCTCGATCACCCGCCTGGCCAGCGCCACCGACCGCCCCGAGCGGTTCATCGGCCTGCACTTCATGAACCCCGTCCCGCTGATGAAGCTGGTCGAGATCATCCGCGGCATCGCCACCGACGTGCCGACCTACGAACGCGCCGTGGCCTTCGCCAAGTCGCTGGGCAAGATCACCAGCAACGCCGAGGACTTCCCGGCCTTCATCGTCAACCGCGTGCTGGTGCCGATGATCAACGAGGCGATCTACACCCTGTACGAGGGCGTGGGCACGGTCGACGCCATCGACACCGCCATGAAGCTGGGCGCCAACCATCCGATGGGCCCGCTGGAGCTGGGCGACTTCATCGGCCTGGACACCGTGCTGTCGATCATGAACGTGCTGTACGAGGGCCTGGCCGACAGCAAGTACCGCCCCTGCCCGCTGCTGGTGAAGTATGTCGAGGCCGGCTGGCTGGGCAAGAAGGCCGGCCGCGGCTTCTACGACTACCGCGGCGAGCACCCGGTCCCGACCCGGTAGGGACGGGGCTCGCCAGAGCGTCGGGACCCGCCCGATCGACACCGGCGTTCGTCGGTTGGCGGTCGGACGTGGTCAGGTCGAAACGCCTGTGTCGGCCAACTTGGAACCGGCCCAAAACCAGCTCAAAGCTGGCAGCGGTGCGAGGCGTTCGCGCCATCGGACAGCCCGACAGCTGACCTTGTGACGGGGCGTTATGGGTCCATCATCGCCCTTAGGCCCGGGCCCGACAGCGGACGTTGAGCGGGTCCGCATCATGTGCAGGCGCCAAGTTCGCTCTTCGACCCTTAGCCGACAAAACGCCGCCAAACCCAGAGCGCCAGCAGGAATAGCGGCACGACAATGAGCGCTTGGTTCAGCCGGATATCCCACCGCACACTCGGCAGTCTGTGGGTCGGGTATTGCAGCGGCCAGTGCTTCGTTCGTATGGCTTCACACAAGATGTCGGGCGTGATCGCGATGCGCTCTACCCTCTGGTCGGGTGATCGGAAGAACAAGCTGCCGGTATTCACTCCCTCCTCGGCGTGGTGGAAGTACCAACGGTAACCGCTCATATCGACGGCAAATCGATTGGCGAACGCCTCGATGAATTCGAAGGCATCGTCTCCCTCGATGCCAAGCTGGCCAAAGACATTAGCGTCGTCTGGTAGGCAGCGATCTTCATTCCAGAAGGCTTGGAAGAAGGCATCGAGTTCTGAACGGTTGGGGCTCACGCGGCGAAGCTATCGCAAATCCACCGAGCTGCAACGTCTGCTACCCCCCGTTTCGGACCTCCAAATCGTCCGACGGCGCCCCGGCATGGCGCATATCGGCAACCCAGCCCGTGCCCTGCTCACCCAAGCCGCAACCGGGCGCGGCGCCCCGCCTTCCTATCGCCCCATCCGCGAACCCGTGTTACGCAAAGCCTCCACCTCGGGGGAGCTGGCCTTGCGCAATCTCTATCTCGCCTTCCTGCTGGCGTTCGCCGTCACGATGTTCGGGTTCTGGCCCAGCTTCACGGGCGGGGTGGGGCCGCTGGATCCGATCCGCGTCGTCCACGGCGCCCTGGCCACGACCTGGATGATCCTGCTGGTGGTCCAGAGCTGGCTGATCGGCCACGGCCACAACCGCTTCCACCGCTGGATCGGCCGCGCCTCGCTGGTGATCGCCCCGAGCCTGGTGATCAGCGCCCTCGTCGTGGTCCACGACATGCTGGGCCCCCGGTCGCACTTCGACGTGCCGCTGCGGCTGACCCTGGCCTGGATCGACCTCTGGTCGCTGGCGCTGTTCAGCCTGCTCTACGGCCTGGCCATCGCCCACCGGCGGACGCGGTTCCTGCACGCGCGGTTCATGGCCTCGACCGTGTTCGTCGCCCTGCCGCCGGCCCTGGGCCGGGCCTACGGCATGAACATCCCGTCGCTGAACGGCCTGGCCAGCGCCTTGCCGCCCAGTTTCTGGACCGTGGAGGCGGTGCTGGTCGGGCTGATCCTCTGGGACGGCTTCAAGGGGCGCTGGCGCACGCCCTGGTGGCTGCCCCTGGGCGCGATGCTGGCCATCCACCTGACCATGTTCCAGGCTCCGACCTGGCCGGGTTTCGTGGCCCTGGCGCGCCTGATCGGACTGCCGGGCTAGCCATCGAGACTCCCCGCCCCCGTTCGCGCTAGGGTCGCACGGGGGCAAACCGGGAGACGGCGACATGGCCGCGTTCATGATTTCGCTTCGCGCCAAAACCGACGACAGCAAGATCGGCCCCGTCCGCTATCTGCGGATCGCCGACAACGGGACCCAGACCGCGCTCAGCCCCACGGCCTGGCGCAAGGCGGTGCTGGACAGCTTCACCGAGAAGACCCCGCAGGGCCTGCCCCGCGGCGACCTGCTGTTCTACGTCCACGGCTTCAACACCAGCTTCAAGGACGCCCTGAAGGGCGACGCCGAGAACCGCGCCAGGCTGGCGGCGCACGGCTGGACCGGCGTCTATGTCAGCTACGACTGGCCGTCCCTGGGCGAGACCCTGGGCTACTACGCCGACCGCAGCAACGCCCGGGCCAGCGCCAACGCCCTGATCGACTCGGCCCTGACGATGTTCGTCGCCGCCCTGGTCCCCGACTGCCAGGTGCGGGTCAGCATCATGGCCCATTCGATGGGGGCCTTCGTGGTGCGCCAGGCGTTCAGCTGGGCCTACCAGGACGTCAAGACCAACGCCAAGGCCTGGTCGATCTCGCAGCTGCTGCTGGTGGCCGGCGACGTCTCGCAGGGCAGCCTGTCGGCCGACCAGGACGGCGGCCGCTGGTTCAACAAGTACGTCGGCCGCACCACGATCTATTCGAACCGCTTCGACAGCGTGCTGAAGATCTCGGACCTCAAGAACGGCGAGCCGACGCCGCGCGCCGGCCGGGTGGGCCTGCCGGCCGAGGCCCCGGCCTCGTTCTGCGACATCGACTGCAGCGCCCTGTTCAACAGTCTGGACCTGAGCCTTCCCGAACGGGTCAATCCATCGACGGCCCACTGCTTCTATTTCGACCAGGACGCCTTCTGGCGCGACGCGGTGCTGACCCTGGAGGGCGGCATCGACCGCCACGTGATCCCGACCCGCGCCCTGCTGGGAACGACGGACAACCGCTTCACCCTGAAGGTGGAGGCGATCAGCGCGGCGGCGTACCAGGCGGCGCTGCAATTGGCGCAGGCGGGGAACTGACCTCACGCCTGTCATCCCGGACAAGGCCCGCAGGGCCGCCGATCCGGGACCGCCGGAAGCGCATGCGCTCAGGCCCCGGTCCCGGATCTTCGCGCTGCGCGCTACGTCCGGGATGACAACGAGGGGCGGTTACCCCGCCCCCATCGCCACGGCCACGTGATAGACCGTGAACGAGGCCAGGTAGGCCAGGCCGGTCATGTAGAGGAACATCACGCTCGGCCACAGCCAGCCGTTGGTCTCGCGCTTGACCACGCCCAGGGTCGCCGCGCACTGCGGGGCGAAGACGTACCAGGCCAGGAACGACAGGGCCGTGGCCAGCGACCACTGGTGCGACAGCAGGGTGCTCAGCGCGTCGTGGCTGTCGGCGTCGCCGCCCACGGCGTAGACGGTGCCCAGGGCCGCCACCGCCACCTCGCGCGCCGCGAAGCCAGGGATCAGGGCCACCGTCATCTGCCAGTTGAAGCCGATGGGCTGCATGACGGGCGCGATCAGATGGCCCAGCCGGCCGGCGAAGCTGTAGTCGATGGCCGGCCCCGTCGCGCCCTCCGGCGGATAGGGGAAGGTCGACAGCACCCAGACCAGCACCATCAGCGGCAGGATGATGCGGCCGGCCCGCTCGATGAAGATCCGGGCCCGGGTCCACAGGTTCATCAGCACGTTGCGCGGCTCGGGCCAGCGATAGGTCGGCAGCTCCATCATGAACGGCTCGACCGTGCCGCGCCAAAAGATCTTGCGGATCACGAACGACACCAGCAGGGCGCTGACGATGCCGCTGGCGTAGAGGCCGAACATCACCAGGCCGGGCAGGCTGAGCACGCCCCAGACCTTGGAGTCGGGAATGAAGGCGGCGATGATCAGGGTGTAGACCGGGATCCGCGCCGAGCAGGTCATCAGCGGCGCGACCAGGATGGTGGTCAGCCGGTCGTGCTTGTTGTCGATCACCCGCGTCGACATGATCCCGGGGATGGCGCAGGCGAAGCTCGACAGCAGCGGGATGAACGCCCGGCCGTGCAAGCCCGCCCCGCCCATGATCTTGTCCATCAGGAAGGCCGCGCGGGTCATGTAGCCGCTGTCTTCCAGCACCAGGATGAAGAAGAACAGGATCAGGATCTGCGGCAGGAACACCAGCACGCTGCCGACCCCGGCGATCAGGCCGTCGGTGACGAAGCTGCGCAGGAGCCCTTCGGGCAGGACGGCGCCGATCAGCAGCCCCGCATGCTCGAAGCCCAGGTTGATCAGGTCCATGACCGGCTTGGCCCAGGTGAACACCGCCTGGAACATCACGAACAGCAGGGCGAACAGGATCAGCAGGCCGGCGGCCGGGTGCAGCAGCACCGCGTCGACCTTGCCGGTCACCGTGTCCGGACGCTCGGGCGGGCGGACGCAGGCCTTGACGATGCGCTGGGCCTCGCGGTGGGCGGCGCGGATCTCGGCGGCGGTCGGCTCGCGCCAGACGTTGTCGTGTTCGCCCTCATGGCTGATCGCCAGGGCGTCGGCCTTGGCGACCAGCTCTTCCAGGCCGCGCTTGCGGGTGGCCACGGTGGTGACGATCGGCGCGCCGATCTCGGCCGACAGCCGCTCCAGGTCGATGCGCAGGCCCTGGCGCTGGGCGATGTCGAACATGTTCAGGGCCAGCACGAACGGTCGGCCCACCTGCTTCAGCTCCAGCACCAGCCGCAGCACCAGCCGCAGGTTGGTGGCGTCGGCCACGCAGATCAGCACGTCGGGCGCCTGTTCGCCCGACAAGCGGCCTAGCACCGCGTCGCGGGTGACCACCTCGTCGGGGCTGCGGGCCCGCAGGGAATAGGTGCCTGGCAGGTCCAGCACGTGGGCGCCGCGGCCGCCGGGCAGGGTCAGCACGCCTTCCTTGCGCTCGACGGTGACGCCGGCGTAGTTGGCCACCTTCTGGCGGCTGCCGGTCAGGGCGTTGAACAGGGCGGTCTTGCCGGAATTGGGATTGCCGACCAGCGCCAGGCGCGCGGGACGGAGAGCGGCGTCGGTCAAGGCGTCAGGCCTCTTCGAACTGGACGGTGACGGCGGCGGCCTCGCGGCGGCGCAGGGCCACGCGCATGTCGTCGATGCGCACGGCGATCGGGTCGCGGCCGAACAGCCCCTCGTGCAACACCTCGAACACCGCGCCCTCGACGAAGCCCATCTCCAGCAGGCGGCGCTCCAGTTCCTCGGGATCGATCGACTCCGACCGCCCGGTCTCGCCGCCGACCCGCACGATCACGCCGCGCTGGCCCTTGCGGGCCTTGCTGAGCGGGCTTTCGGCGCCCCGATCCGCTTGGGGAGCGGCGGGGATGGCGGTGAAGTCTGGGGCTAGGCTGAGGACGTCGGACATGATCGCACCGGAAAAACTTGCGAACGATTATCAGTCCAAGGTCACGCTGTCATGTGGCGATTGGGTGGCGGAGCGCCGCAGGGTCCAGCGCTCCGCCCCGTTCAGGCGCCGGCGGGCTGCCCGAGGCCTCTTTCCGTGCTAGGCTCGGGGCATGAAGCTCGAACCCGCGATCTTTGACGATATCGATGAAGCCCACGACGCGGCGGCGATCGCCGAAGCGCGCGCCGAGATCGCGGCGGGCGAGTTCGTCAGCCATGAAGCCGCCAAGGCCTGGCTTCTGTCGTGGGGAACCCCGAACGAGCTTCCGCCGCCGAAGGTCGGCGAATAGCCCCGGAACCTCTCGCCAACGGCTCCGAGAGCCTCCCGCTCCCAGGCCTGGACATGACAGACGCCGCCTCCGTTCGGGTCATTTGGTCCGCAAGGGCCATCCTCTCGCCGGCATTCGCGCCTATATCGGCCAGTTCGCCCCGCTCGCGGCGCAACGGTTCACGGGCGCTTGGTCACGGTCGTCGAGAGTCTGGCCCAGCATCCGGACAGAGGTCGGCCGCTTGGCGACAACCTGCGGGAACTGACCGTCGTCCGCCCTTATCTGGTGCTCTACGAGGTCAAGGCTGGGAGCGTCCATGTGCTCCACATCCGGCATGGCGCCCCGCAACCCGATTGACGACGGAGGGAACCTGATCCCGCCAACCTTCCCCACGCGTTCACGAAGAGCTGATTTGTGGTTAAGGCGCGGCGTAATGGCTCAGAGTCGTTAATCTGTTCGACTCACGGCTAGCGCGACTCGCATACTGAGCTTGACGATTCGTAGGAACCCTCGAATGCGAAGGCTGATGCTGGCGCTGCTGACCGGCGCCTATCTCTGTCTGGCCTTGGTGGTCTCCCTCGCCCTCTGGCGGATGGGAGCGGCGCCGGCCGTCGGCCTGGCCGCCTTCATCGGCGCCATGGGCCTATGCTTCGCCGTCCACGGCGTGATCGCGGGCGTCCTGCAGGGCGCGGCCCTGCGCGTCGACATCGAGACCATCCGCGAGGCCCACGGCATCCTGCTGGAGCAGGTCGAGAAGGTCGACGCCCGCATCACCGGCCTGCTGGAGACCGTCGCCGACGACGCCCAGCGCCGCTCGGCCGAGCTGACCACCGAGGTTCACCAGCTGGAGGACCTGGTCGTACGCATGAGCGAGCGGCTGGAGCACCAGCTGAGCTACCAGGTCGAGGTGGCCCGCGCCGAGCCGCGCGGCCGCTCGCCCCAGTCCAACGCCCTGATCGAGGTGGTGCAGGACGCCCTGGCCGAGAACCGGGTCGACCTCTACCTGCAGCCGGTGGTCAGCCTGCCCCAGCGCCGGACCGTGTTCTACGAGAGCTTCTCGCGGCTGCGCGACGACACCGGCCGCATCATGATGCCGGCCGAGTACCTGGCCGTGGCCGAGCCCGAGGGCCTGACGGCCGCGATCGACAACCTGCTGCTGTTCCGCTGCGTGCAGATCGTCCGCCGCCTGGCCAAGCAGGACCGCAAGGTCGGGATCTTCTGCAACATCTCGCTGGCCAGCCTGGCCGACGAGGCGTTCTTCGCCCAGTTCCTGGAGTTTCTGCAGGTCAACAAGGACCTGCACGGCGCGCTGATCTTCGAGCTGGGCCAGCAGGCGTTCAACGACCGCGGCCCGGTCGAGGCCCGCCACATGGCCCGCCTGGCCAGCCTGGGCTTCCGCTTCAGCCTGGACAAGGTCACCGACCTGGACCTCGACTTCCAGGACCTGGCCCGCGCCGACGTCAAGTTCCTGAAGATCGGCGCCCAGATGATGCTGGACCAGCTGGAGGAGCAGGACGGCAAGCTGGTCATCGCCTCGCTGCCCGACCTGAACGCCGAGGACTTCGCCGGCCTGACCCGCCGCTACGGCATCGAGGTGATCGCCGAAAAGGTCGAGCACGAGCGCCAGGTGGTCGACGTACTGGAGCTCGACATCGGCTACGGCCAGGGCCACCTGTTCGGCGAGCCCCGGGCCATCCGCGACTCGATCATCGCCGAGGCCGATCCGCCCCAGGACTTCATGCGCGGCGCCCTGCGCCGGCGGGCCGGGCGGTAGAGACCTCCCTGGACGGCCGAGATCGTGGTAGGTTGAACCTATGTCGAAGCCCGAACCCTCCCTTTTCGACGAGATCGACGACGACGCTGAAGCGGCGGCGGACGCTCGCGCCGACGCCGATATCGCGGCGGGCCGGGTCATCAGCCATGAGGCCATGAAGCGCTGGCTGCTTTCCTGGGGCGCGCCCGACGAAAGCCCCGCCCCGAAGTGCGGCGAGTAGTCTGGACGGAAGAGGCGCGCGCCAACCTTCTGGCGATCCGAAGCTATATCGCTCAGTTCAGTCCGCTGGCGGCTCAGCGATTTTCCTTGAAGTTGGTCGCCGCCGCCGAGGACCTGGCTGAAAATCCCGATAGAGGCCGCAGCGTCGGAAATGGCCGCAGAGAGCTCGCGCTCATTCGCCCTTATCTGATCCGCTACCGCGTGAAAGCCGATGCCGTCTTTGTCCTGCGGATCCGGCACGCCGCCCGAAGACCGGACTAGCCGCGCCGTTTGACGCTGGACCAACCTCCACCCTAAGGTTGTTTCACGATCAAGGGGGACCTCGTCATGCAAGCCGGACCACCGCCCGCCTCGCCGCCGCCCGTGGTCGCCCAGCCCAGCACCGTCAAGGGCGCCAGCGCCACCATGACGGTCGCCGCCAGCGACCTGCGGCTGGTCCTGACCAAGGCCCGGCGGGCGGAAAGCGCCATGGTCCGCCACCAGGTGTTCCTGCGCTACGACGTCGATCGCAAGGTCCCCGACGGCGTCGACCAGCGGGCCGTGCAATGCGGCTGGCGGCTGCGGGCCTATCTGCAGCGGTCGATCTGCTTCTCGTCGATGACCGGCCTGCTCGGCTGCACCGACCCGATCTCGGAGGAACTGCCCACGGGCGAGAGCGGCGCGGCCGACCCGGGTCAGGATCCGGCGACCAGCGCCTGCGACCTCAATTTCGCCCCCGCCCGCGAGGCCCGCGACCGCGTGGCCGACGCCGTCAAGGCCGACGCCCAGGCCCGGTTCGACGAGGACTACGCCCTGAACGTCAAGCCGCAGCTGCTGGCCTCGGGCGTGAAGATCACGCGGCCGAAATCCTGAGTCGTGGTCCGTCGTCCGGGATGACAGGCGTAGGGAACGCGGCGATACATCCGCCATGCTGATCGAAGCCACCGACGCCCATTTCGCCGCCCTGATCGCGGGCGAGTCCCCCGACGGCCTGGCCGTCGCCGAGGGCGGGGTCGAGGCGCCGGAGGTGCTGGCCCTGCTGCGCGGCCTGGCGGCCGAGGTCGGCGAGAGCTTTCACCCCAACGCCTGGCTGATCGTCGAGGACGGCGAGGTGGTGGGCCTGACCTCGCTGGTCCGCCCGCCCTATGTCGGCGACACGGTGATGATCGGCTACGGCGTCGCCGCCTCGCGTCGCCGGCGCGGCGTCGCCCGGCGGGCCGTGGCCGACCTGCTGGCCTGGGCCCGGGCCGACCACCGCGTCGCCACCGTCACTGCCGAGACCTCGATCCACAACGCCGCCTCGCAGCGGGTGCTGGAGGCCAACGGCTTCCGGCGCACCGGCGAGCGGACGGACGAGGAGGACGGCGAGCTGTTCTGCTGGTCGGTGGGGGTTTAGGGACCGAACCCCATTGATCGGCGAAGTATCCCGAGGCTTATCAGAAGCCCAGAATCGGTTGTCATCCCGGAAGCCTCGCAGAGGCTGTCCGGGATTCAGGGGCCGGCGCATTACAGCGGCCCCTGGATCCCGGCTCTACGCTTCGCTTCGGCCGGGATGACAACGGAGGTTGCATCTGAAGCCGCCCCTTGGCTTTCAAGCCGCCTCGCACCGCTTCCCAGCGGACGTCCGATCGGTAGTCTGCGCCGGGGCGGGACAATTTGGAGAGGACGATGAAGCTTGCACCCCATGGCGTGATCCTGGCGGCGATCCTGGCCGTTCCCGCCGTCGCGGCCAGCGCGCCCGACGCCACGACCTTTCCCGCCCAGGCCGCCATACCGGCCCGGTTGACCCTGCTGCCGGCCAACGGCCCGATCGGCCGCGAGAACCCGTTCTACAGGGGCTATCGACCAACCTTCGTCTTTCCTGGCGTCCGGGACGAGATGATGTGCGCCATCGAGCTACCGGGCGACCGCGAAAAGGTCGATCCGGGCGAGACCGTCGACGTCGCCTTGCGCTGCGGCGACCCAGTCGCGGTCAAGCCGGACGCGCCGGCCTTCCTCTTCAAGGAGGGCGGCCGCAAGATCGGCGAAGGCGAGATCGGCCTCGGCGGCCGCTGACCGGTCGGTCCGGCCCGGGCCCTTTCGGAAAAAGCCGGGGACGGGCGCAGGCGCCCGCCCCCAAGTTCCTCCTCCGAGGTCGGAGCTCAATGGGCGGCGGCGACTTCGGCCGTCGGCGCGGTCTTGGCCACCTGCACCGGGTTGCACTGGGCCAGGTCGGCCTCCGACAGGGTCACGCCGCGATAGCCGAAGCCAGTGATCGGCCCCAGCTCGCGGGCCAGGCGCTTGCAGCTCCGCAGGGGCGGCAGCGACTTGACCTGGGTCGAGCGGCAGACGTCGGCCTTGCAGCGCCAGACCGCGCCGTCGAACACGATGTGGTCCTGGGTGGTGGGGGCGCTGAGCGTCAGCCAGCCGTTCTGAACCTTGGTTTCGGCCATGGCGGGGCCGCCCGTCGCGGCCAGGGCCGCGACGGCGATGATGAAACTACGCATGGGTCGGTCTCCTGGGGAGATGGAGCGGCGACGGGGGACACAAACAGATCCCGCCGCCGGGTTTAGGAGGCGCGAGCCCGCGCCTCCGTTCAGGTCACGGCGTCAGGCCGCGGCCTTGAACAGGGTGAATTCCTCGTCGAAGGCCCGGGCCACCGACGGCCGGGTCTGCAGGCGGTCGCGATAGGCCGAAAGGGCCGGATAGGGCGAAAAGTCGATCGACAGGTAGCGGGCCCAGGTCAGCATCACGAACAGATAGGCGTCGGCGACGCTGAACTTGCCCTGCAGGAACTCGCGGCCCTGCAGGTGGGCGTCGAGATAGGCCAGGCGCTCGGCCAGCAGTTCGCGGGCGAAGGCCTTGGCGCCCTCCGGCGCGGTCTTGCTCAGCAGGGGGATGAAGGCCCCGGTGTGCAGCTCCGAGCTGACGAAGCTGAGCCAGCTCTGCACCTTGCGGCGCTCGGCCCCCTCGGCGGGGATCAGGCCGGCGGCCGGGAAGCGGTCGGCGACGTATTGCAGGATCACCGCGTTCTCGACGATCAGCTCGCCGTCGTCGGCGCGCAGCACGGGCACCTGGCCCATGGCGTTGACGGTCAGGAACTCGGTCCCGTCCTCCACCCGCTTGGGCCGGGCCTTGGTGTCGACTTTCAGGAAGCGGATGTCCGCGCCCGCCTCGTAGGCCGCGATCCGCGTCGCCATCGAGCAGGCCATCGGCGAGAAGTAGAGATCCATCGAACCCTCCATTGCTTTTTCATACTGTTTCGCATAAAAATAACACCGGTCAAGGAATAAACTGCGAAACGGTACAAAAAGCAGAATCAGGCCAGGAGAGTCAGATGACTGAGACGCCTGCGAAGCGCAGGGGCAGACCCCGCGCCTATGACCCCGACCTCGCCCTGGCCAAGGCCACGGAGATCTTCTGGGCTCAGGGCTTCGCCGGCGCCTCGCTGGACGACCTGAGCGCCGCCACGGGCATGAACCGGCCCAGCCTGTATGGGGCGTTCGGCGACAAGCAGACGCTCTTCAAGTCGGCGCTGGATCGCTACATGGACAGGTCGCGCGCGGCGATGATCGAGGCGTTCCGCGGCGGCGGTTCGCTGCGCGAAGTCCTGACGCGAATCTATCACACGGCCCTGAGCTTCTATCTGTCGGAGGACTTCGGCGGGCGAGGCTGTTTCCTGGCCAGCGCGGGCCTGGGCCAGGCGTTGGTCGACGACGAGGTGCGCCAGACCGTCGCCGACGGCATGCACGAGCTGGACCGGGGGATCGAGGGCCTGCTGCAACGCCGCCAGGCCCGGGGCGAACTGCCGCCGACCGTCGATCCCATCGCCCTGGGCCGCGTGGCCAGCATGATGATGAACGCCCTGTCGGTGCGCGCCCGGGCCGGCGAGACGCGCGAGCAGCTGGAGGCCACGATCCCGGTCATGGTCGGCCTGATCTGCGGATCGCCCGTTCCGGAACCGCAAGCATCGGAATGACGCCCCGGATCATGGCGCGCATGCTCCTTCCCACGAAAGGAGACCGACCCCATGACGACTTTAGGGACCGCTTCTCAATATCCCACCACCGACGACGCGCGCTGGGAGGCCATGCGCCGCCGCGACCGCGACCTGGACGGCGCCTTCTTCATCGCCGTGCGCACCACCGGCGTCTACTGCCTGGCCAGCTGCGCCGGGCGGCCGCTGCGCAAGAACGTCGAGTTCCACGACACGCGGGAGAGCGCCCGCGCCGCCGGGTTCCGGGCCTGCCTGCGCTGCCAGCCCGACCAGCCGCGCGAGACCCTGCGCTGGGCCACGGCGCCCACCAGCCTGGGCCTAGCCCTGGTGGCCCGCTCGGACGCCGGCCTGCGGCTGGTGACCTTGGGCGACGATCGGGCCGCCCTGGTCCGCGACCTGGAGCGCCGCTTCCGCGCGGCCCGGCTGGTCGAGGACGCCCCGGGCCTGAAGGCCGACCTCCAGGCCGTGGCCGCCGAGATCGACGGCCGGGGCGCGGCCCTCGACCTGCCGCTCGACGCCCAGGGCACGCCGCTGCAGCAGGCCGTCTGGGCGGCGCTGCGGGCCATCCCGGCCGGGACCACCGTGTCCTACGCCGAGGTCGCCAAAGCCATCGGCCGCCCCGCCGCCGCCCGGGCCGTGGCCCAGGCCTGCGGGGCCAATCCACTGGCGGTGATCACCCCCTGCCATCGGGTGGTGCGGGCCGACGGCGGCCTGTCGGGCTATCGCTGGGGCGTCGAGCGCAAGGCCGCCCTGCTGGCCCGGGAAGCGCGGGTCCGCGAGGCCGCATGAGCCTGGACTGGTCCCGCATCGCCGCCGAGCTCGACGCCCAGGGCTGGGCCCTGACCGGGCCGCTGCTGAAGCCCGAAACCTGCCAGCGGATCGCCGGCCTCTACGACCAGGAGGCCGGCTTTCGCAGCCGGGTGGTGATGGCCCGTCACGGCTTCGGCCAGGGCGAGTACAAGTATTTCGGCTATCCTCTGCCCGACCCGGTGCAGCGGCTGCGCCAGGGCCTGTACGGCCCGCTGGCCGCCGTCGCCAACCGCTGGGCGGAGACCCTGGGCGAGGACCGGCGCTTTCCGGAGGACCTGGACGACATGCTGGCCCGCTGCCACGCGGCGGGCCAGGCCCGGCCCACGCCCCTGCTACTGACCTACGGCCCGGGCGACTACAACTGCCTGCACCAGGACCTCTACGGCGAGCACGTCTTCCCGCTGCAGGCCGCCTTCCTGCTGGACGAGCCGGGCCGCGACTTCGAGGGCGGCGAGTTCGTGCTGGTCGAGCAACGCCCGCGCCAGCAGTCGCGGCCGCAGGTCGTGCCGCTGAGGCAGGGCGAGGGCGTGATCTTCGCGGTCCGCGAACGGCCGGCGACGGGGACGCGCGGCGTCCACCGCCGGGTGCTGCGCCACGGGGTCAGCACGGTCCGCGCGGGGCGGCGGCGGGTGCTGGGGGTGATCTTCCACGACGCGACGTGAGGCGGCCGCCGCCGCTCATGCCCGTGCGCGTCATCCTCAAATGACAGGGTGGCCCCGCCGAAGGCGTGGTAGTCGCCCGCCCGGCAAACCCGGAGAACCGCCATGTTGAAGACAGTCGCGTTCTGTGTCGGCCTTGCGTTCGCCGCCGCCGCCCAGGCGCAGATGAACACCCAAGACCTGAAATGGGCCCCCGCCCCGGCCATGTTCCCGAAGGGCGCGACGATCGCGGTGCTGTCGGGCGACCCGGCCAAGGCGGGCCTGACGACGGTGCGGATGATCATGCCCCCCGGCTACCAGATTCCAGCCCATCACCATCCGAGCATCGAATATGTGACGGTGATTTCCGGCGACCTTCATCTGGGCATGGGCGACAAGCTGGACATGACCAAGGCCGCCGCCCTGACCGCCGGCGGCTTCGTCGAGGCGCCGGCGGGCATGAATCACTACGCCTGGAGCCAGGGCGGCGCGGTGGTGCAGGTGCACGCTCAGGGCCCGCTGGAGATCGTCTACGTCAACCCCGCAGACGATCCCCGCAAGAAATGACGTCCCTCGCGCCCTACAGCGTCGCCATGTCGATCACGAACCGATACCGCACGTCGCTCTTCAGCATGCGCGCGTAGGCCTCGTTGATCTGGTCGATGGCGATGGTCTCGATGTCGGCGACGATGCCGTGCCGGCCGCAGAAGTCGAGCATCTCCTGGGTCTCCTTGATCGAGCCGATCATCGAGCCGGCCAGGGTGCGGCGGCCGGGGATCAGGGCGAAGGCGTTCAGCGGCACGGGCTCTTCCGGCGCGCCGACCAGCACCATGGTCCCGTCCACCTTCAGCAGGCCAAGGTACGCGCCCCAGTCGATCCCGGCCGAGACCGTGCAGATCAGCAGGTCGAACGTGCCGGCCAGGGTCTCGAAGGTCGCCGCGTCGCGGGTGGCGTAATAGTGGTCCGCGCCCATGGCCAGGCCGTCGGCCTGCTTGGACAGGGTCTGGCTCAGCACCGTCACCTCCGCGCCCATGGCGTGGGCGATCTTGACGCCCATGTGGCCCAGGCCCCCCAGGCCGAGGATGGCCACCGACTTGCCGGGGCCGGCGTTCCAGTGGCGCAGCGGCGAATAGAGGGTGATCCCGGCGCACAGCAGCGGCGCGGCGGCGTCCAGGGCCAGGTTGTCGGGGATCGACAGGACGTAGCCTTCCTTGACCACCATGTGGTCGGAATAGCCGCCGTAGGTGGGCAGGTCGGCGCCCGGCTCGAAGCCGCTGTAGGTCAGGACCAGGCCGGGCATGTACTGCTCGCGGTCCAGGTCGCGGGCGGCGCAGATGGTGCAGCTGTCGACGAAGCAGCCGACGCCGACCCGGTCGCCCTCCTTGAAGCGGCTGACCTTGGCGCCGACGGCGGTGACCACGCCGGTGATCTCGTGGCCGGGCACGATCGGATAGACGCTCTGCCCCCAGCCGTTGTCGACCATGTGGATGTCGGAGTGGCAGACGCCGCAGTGCTTGATGGCGATGACGACGTCGTCGTCGTTGGGTTCGCGGCGGTCGAAGGTGAAGGGCGCGAGCGGTGCGGACGCGGTCGCGGCCGCGTAGCCCTTTGCGATGGCCATCGGATAGTCCTCGGGTTCTGGGGAGATGAACGGGCCGCGACATGCCACGAGGGCGCGGGGCGCGGGTAGGCCGATCCTGTCGACTTGATGCACGATCCTGCCGATGAGGTGCGGGGCGCGGACTTGCCGACGGGGCGTTTGCCGCTCCACTCTCGGTGTCATCCCGGAAAGCGCGCAGCGCCTGTCCGGGATCCAGGACCGCCGCACCGCCTTCGCCCAGTCCCCTGGGTCCGGACAGCCCCTGCGGGGCTTCCGGGATGACAACGAGAGTGGGGCGAAAACCTCATCCTGCGCCTGTCGGAGGACGAGGACCACGCACGGCCTTGCCCCTCGCCTGGCCCTCGCGCCTCCGCGCCCCTACATGCGCTGGCGTTGACGCGTCCGTCTCCGCCCGGTACCGCCCCTGTCCATGACCGATTTGCCGACTGGCCTCTCCGCCCTCGCCGACCGCTACGACGTGCTGCTGTGCGACGTCTGGGGCGTCATCCACAACGGGGTCGAGAGCTTCCCGCAGGCCTGCCAGGCCCTGGTCGAGTGGCGGGCCCACCATGGGCCGGTGATCCTGATCTCCAACTCGCCGCGCCCTTCCGAGCACGTGGTCGAGCAGCTGGACCGCCTGGGCGTGCCGCGCGAGGCGTGGAGCGCCTTCGTCACCTCGGGCGACGCCACCCGCACCCTGCTGGCCGCCCGCGCCCCCGGCCCGGCCTGGATCGTCGGCCCCGACCGCGACATGCCGCTGTACGACGGCCTGGGCCTGGAGGCCGCCGCCGGCCCCGGTGACGCGGCCTTCGTCGCCGTCACCGGCATGGTCGACGACGAGACCGAGGCCCCCGACGACTATCGCGACCGCCTGGCGGTCGCCGCCGAGCGCGGCCTGACCCTGATCTGCGCCAATCCCGACCGGGTGGTGCAGCGCGGCTCGCGGCTGATCTATTGCGGCGGCGCGCTGGCCGACCTCTACGAGGCCCTGGGGGGCCCGGTGCTGATGGCCGGCAAGCCCTACGGGCCGATCTACGACCTGGCCCTGGCCGAAGCCGAGGCCCTGAAGGGCGGGCCGGTCGACCGGTCGCGGGTGCTGTGCATCGGCGACGGGGTGATCACCGACGTCAAGGGCGCCCACGACCAGGGCCTGGCCTGCCTGTTCATCGCCAAGGGCATTCATGGCGAGCACGCCGTCGGACCCGACGGCAAGCTGGATCCGGCCAGGGTCGAGGGCCTGCTGGCCGCCGAGCGGGTGGGCGCGACCCACGCCATGGGCGACCTGGTCTGGTAGAGCAAGGCGCGGCGCCCGGTCCGGCGCCGCCAGAAGAACAAGAGGGGGCGTCATGCCGGGACTGTTTCTCGAGGATCTCAGCGTCGGCCAGTCGGCCGAGCTGGTCCGCGTCGTGGGCGAGGCCGACATCGTCGCCTTCGCCCAGGTGACCGGCGACACCAACCCCGTGCACCTGGACGCCGACTACGCCGCCGCCACCAGCTTCGGCGAGCGCATCGCCCACGGCATGCTGTCGGCCGGCTACATCTCGGCGGTGCTGGGCACGGCCCTGCCCGGCCCCGGCGCGGTCTATCTGTCGCAGTCCCTGGCCTTCAAGCGGCCGGTGCGGATCGGCGACGAGGTCACGGCCAGCGCCACGGTCACGGCCATCGACGCGGCCAAGGCCCGGGTGACCCTGGCCACCGCCTGCCGGGTGCGCGGCAAGGTCGTGGTCGACGGCGAGGCCGTGGTCCTGGTTCCACGCCGACCGGCCGCGTAAGAGGTATTCGATGCGCCTGAAGACCATCCATGGCTGGAAGAACCTGCCCGACGGCGAGCGCGGCGCGTGCGTGGCCCTGGGCAATTTCGACGGCGTGCATCGCGGCCACCAGCAGGTGATCGCCCAGGCGGCGAAGGCCGCCCAGGCCGCCAAGGCCCCGCTGGGCGTGGTCACCTTCGACCCGCACCCGCGCCGGCTGTTCCGCCCCACCGAGCCGGCCTTCAAGCTGATGACCCACAACCAGCAGGCCCGGGCCCTGGAGGCCCTGGGCGTGGACCTGCTGTATCTGCTGCCGTTCGACTTCGAGATGGCCAGCTTCGGCGACCGCGAGTTCGTCGAGAAGGTGCTGGTCCACGGCCTGGGCGTGAAGCACGTGGCGGTCGGCTTCGACATCTCGTTCGGCCGGGGCCGCACCGGCAGCGCCCAGCTGATGAAGGCCTATGGCGCCAAGTACGGCTTCTCGGTCTCGGTGGCCGAGCCGGTCGCCAACCGCGACGGCGAGAAGTTCTCGTCGACCGGCGTGCGCGACGCCCTGCGCGACGGCCGTCCCGAGGGCGCGGCCCGGATCCTGGGCCGGCCGTTCGCCATCGAGGGCGTGGTCCGCCGCGGCCAGCAACTGGGCCGCCAGCTGGGCTTCCCCACGGCCAATGTCGAGGTCGAGGACTATGTGGTGCCCAAGCTGGGCGTCTACGCCACCCGCACCCGTCTGCCCGACGGCCGCGAGGTGCCCGGCGTGGCCAATCTCGGCAACAATCCCACCACCGGCGAGGTCGAGACGCGGCTGGAAGTCTGGCTGTTCGACTTCGACGAGGACCTCTACGGCCAGGTCATCGAGACCGACCTGATCGCCTTCCTGCGCCCCGAACTGAAGTTCGACAGCATCGAGCTGCTGGTCCAGCAGGTGCTGCGCGACGAGGTGGCGGCCCGGGCGATCGTGGCGCCGGCGTTCTAGCGACGGGACGCCCCCTCGTCCCCTGCGAAGCACAGGGCGATCGCATATGAATTGGCCGCCAGAAGAGCTGTCATCCCGGATCTTCGCGCTGCGCGCCCTCCCGCCGTAAGGCGGGCCGCTTGCGCGCCCCGAGGCCAGGAGGACAACCGTTTTTGAGCCGTCGGGAGAGCGAGCAACGGCAACGATGACCTCAAACCATCACAAACGCGGTTAACACTGTCGGCCACGCGCCGCGATTTGGCACACTCGCACCCAAAATCGCGGAAATACGGATAACGCCGATTTTTCCCCATGGACGCAACTCGCGGCCACGTCTACACTTTTAGCGTCAGTAATGGGGGAGACTGCTGATGCGGACCGAGGTTCGAGCGAAACGTGTGTGGCGATCGGCCCGGCGCGCGACCCGCCTGCTCCTGCCCCCCAAGCCGACCCTGCCCTCGCTGGAGGGCAAGCTCCTGGCCTCCGCCTGGACCCTGATGGCTCTGACCACCCTCAGCGTCGCCCTGGCCCAGGGCCTGCGCATGTTCCTGCTCTCGGCCCTGGCCGTCCTGTTCGGCACCCTGGCGGCCCTGTGGATGCTGGACGGCCAGGCCCGGCGGTAGGGGGTCACCTC
>Ga0065165_1001425_pt1 | contig 25961 bp, 27 predicted proteins | sample AraplaMF_Cvi_mMF_FD_63813 | JGI IMG/M metagenome (GOLD analysis project Ga0065165, IMG submission 63813) | Arabidopsis root microbial communities from the University of North Carolina, USA - plate scrape MF_Cvi_mMF (version 2) (version 3) | ecosystem: Host-associated > Plants > Roots >... | reverse complement strand
CGTCTTCACCGCCTGGGTGCCCGAATAGTCGAACTCGCAGGCCTGGCCGATCACGATGGGACCGGCGCCGATGATCAGGATGGTGGTGATGTCTGTACGTTTGGGCATCAACTCTCGCCGAAGTGGAATTTGGGCACAAAAAAAGGGCGCGCTTGCCGCGCGTCCCCTTGTGCGAGAGCGCGTGGTCTCCCCTCGCGCGCGGGTGGGTCTTAGACCAGTTTTCGGGGCGGCGAAACCCCGAAAAACACCCATCAACCGGCAATTTTGACGGGTTTTGGCCGGGCCTGCCAGCCTCGGGCGAGGTGCACCAGCAGCGAGGCCGCAGCGCTCGATCCGCCGATCCAGCCGAGATCATTCGGCGAGAGGGTGGCCAGCACCACGCCCCCCAGAGCCCCGCCGATGGCAAAGCCCAGATACATCGAGGAGGCGTTGAGCGAGAGTGCGATCATCGCGGCTTGCGGCTCGATCCGGATGATGCTGGCGATCTGGGCCGGATAGAACGCCCAGCCCGAGATGCCCCAGAGGAAGATCGCGCCCAGCACGGCGTAATGCGCCTGTCCGGGCATCAATTTGAGGACCAGCGAGTGCAAGATCAGCGCGCTGGCCATGCCGGCGAGGCCCAGGGCGGCGGTCGTCATCGTGCCGAGCCGGTCAGCGAGGACGCCGCCGAGCATGTTCCCGATCGCGGCCGCGGCACCAAACACCAGCAGGGCCAGGCTGATCTGCGAGGCATCGAAGCCGAGTCCGCGCAGCGGGACCGCGAAATAGGTGAACACGGTGAAGCCGCCGAGCGCCCATAAAACCGTGATCACAAGCGCGATCAGCACGTTGCTGTGACGCGCCACTGCCAGCCGTTCGCTGAGCGAGGCAGTATTGCGCGGCAGGCCGCGAGGCAGGCCCAGCAGGAGGCCGGCGAGCGCAACGGCGCCGATCACGGCGACCATCGCGAAGGTTGCGCGCCAGCCGAACAGGCTGCCGACGAGATTGCCGAGGGGGACGCCGATGACGGTCGCAACCGTGAGGCCCGAGGTGACCAGCGCTACCGCGCGACCGCGCCGTTCCGGCGTGGCAACCGCCACGGACACGGCAAGTGCCGTCGGCATGCAAAGCCCGGAGCCCAGCGCCATCAGCATCCGCGAGGCCAGCAGCAGAGCGTAGCTGGAGGCCACCATTGCCGCGAGGTTGCCGGCGATGAAGGTCGTCAGCGCCAGGGCCAGCACGGTGCGGCGGTCGATGTTGTTCAGCGCCACCGTCAGGATCGGCGAGCCCACGGCATAGGTGAGGGCGTAGGCGGTGACCAATTGGCCGGCGGCCGAGACCGAAATCGACAGGTCAGATGCGATCGCGGGCAAAAGCCCTGCAATCACAAAGCCTTCGGTGCCGATCGCAAAGGCCGCCAAGGCCAGCCAGAACACGCTCATTGGACAATATCCCTATGTTCAACGTTTATTGAACTATTGAATGCGCAGGCGGAGGAGTCAATTGGTTCAAGAACTATTGAACATTACGGCCGCTTCGCTATGATTCCGTCCATCATGAGCCGCACGCCTCTCCACCCCACCCGCGAGCAGATCGAGCTGCCGATGGTCTTGGATTGCCTGAGCGATCCGATCCGGCTGGCGATCGTGTACCAGCTCGCCCAGCAGGAACGTGTCAGCAGCGAGCTGCGCTGTGGCGACTTCTACGCGCTCAGCGGCAAGTCCAATCTCGCCTATCACTTCGCCAGGCTGCGTGAATGCGGCGTCATGCAGACGCGCGTGGCCGGAACCAACCGCTTCATGCGGTTGCGCCGCGAGGATCTGGACGCGCGCTTTCCGGGCTTGCTCGACGCGGTGCTCAGCTCAGCGGCCAAGGATGCGGAGCGGCTTCAGCTGCTGTCGGAGTCTGAAGTGGTGAAGGTGGATTGAGGTTTGGGGTGGACAGTCCGTCTTCGCTCCAGCTACGCGGGACACGCTGCGCCCCTGCGGGCCTTGCGTGGCTGCGCCACGCGTAGCCCCGACGGGGCGAAGCGTGGAGACCCGGCCTGGATTTGAACCAGGATAAAGAGCGATGCACCGCCCTCGCGTAGACGCTTCCGCCACCGGGCCGTCGCGATCATTGCCGATCGGGCTGCGACAAGCCACCCCAGCCAGCCGTTATGCTTAACGGACCCGAGAAGGCCTAACGGACCAGAGGCGGCCGCGCGATGAAGGTCATGCGCCAGCGATTATGGCCGATATTGGTGTGGGCGCGCTGGGCCGCAAAACCGGCCGCCCTCAGCTTGGCGGTCATTTCGTCCTCGCTGTAGCGCTGAAGCCCGATGCGCGAGCGCAGATGACGATAATCCGACAGCGCGGTGCTGATCAGCCCGACCAGCGCGTCCTTCAGGAAACCGTGACGCAGGCCGAAGCTGAGCAACGCCATCACGTCCTTGAACATGCCGACATCAGGCTGCAAGATATCGCCGAGCACCAGCTTGCCTGATGGCGTCAGGATGCGGCGGATGTTGACAAGCGCGGCATCGAACTCTTCCGGCGTCATGTATTGCGCGACCGAGTTCATCACGACGAGGTCGATCGACTGGTCCTGCATCTTGCGGACGTCGTCGAGCGAGCGGACGCGGATTTTCGTGTTCGGCGCAAACCGCGCGATCAGCCGGCCGCGCACGCCGGGGGCGGGCTCGGCGAGGATCAGCTTGCCGCAAGCCGCTGCCACCTGGTTCGCCGACAGCGCCTCGCCGCAGGCATAGTCCAGCACGGTCGCCTCGGGCGAGGGGATATAGCCGATGATGTCCCGCGCGATGATCTGGAAGTGCAAGTCGCGATGCAGCTTGCTGACATAGATCGTATGCGTGGAGTCGTAGTAATCGATCCAATCGTCCATGGTATCCGAGGGCCCCGGCGAAGCGGTTCCTGTGAAGGAACCGGCGCTGCCCGCCTGCGTTAGGGGTGCGACGGCGCGCCGTCAATGTCCGCGTCCTAACAGGAAGGTTTCCCGTGAGCAAAGCCCCCAGCAAGGTCTCTCCTGACCTCGACACCCCCACCGATCTGGCAGCCCCGGCGGTCAAAAAGGTCTCGGAGGCGCTGAACGTGCTTCTGGCCGACGCCTTCGCGCTGTATCTCAAGACCAAGAATTTCCACTGGCACATCAGCGGACGGCATTTCCGCGACTACCATTTGCTGCTGGACGAGCAGTCCGATCAGATTTTTGCCACCACCGACCAGCTCGCCGAGCGCGTCCGCAAGATCGGCGGCACTACGCTGAAGTCGATCGGCCAGGTGGCAAAGCTCCAGACCATCAAGGACAACGACGAGGACTACGTGCCGCCGCGCGAGATGCTGCGCGAGCTGATGCAGGACAACAAGCACGTGGCTGCGGCCATGCGGAAGGCGCATGAGGTCTGTGACGACGCCGGCGACGTCGCCAGCGCCAGCATCCTCGAGAACTTCATCGACGAGACCGAGCGCCGCACCTGGTTCCTGTTCGAAGCGACAAGACAGGAAGGCGGCAACGAGGCGTAAGGTCGGTTGTAGACGGGCAAAGCGAAGCGTGCCCACCAGTTGGGAGTGGTGGGCACGGCGCGCAAAAGCGCGCCTTTGCCCACCCGACGATACCTGCGCCTTGGCTACCGCCACAGCCGCATCAACGCCCCGTCCTTCCCTGTGACCGGATCGGCCGGTGGCCTCGCAACTTGCGGAATCGTCTTCAACGCCTTGGCATGATTGTCCGGCGTCGCCCTCGTGATCTCCATCTTCGATCCCGGCGGATAGGCGCCGATCACGCAGAAATCATGGCTCGCCTTGATGCACTGGTGCCCCGTGCCTGCCGGCAGGATCGCGACATCACCTGCCTTGATCTCAAGCTCCCGGCCGTGGTCGCCGCCGAAGCGGACCCGCGCATTGCCGCGCGCGACGCCGAGCACCTCATGCACCGTCGCGTGATAGTGCAGATAATCGTAGACGCCGTTGCGCCACGTGCCGCCCCAGCCGTTCGCTTCGAACAGGTTTTCGATCGTCTCTTCCGGCTGCTCGGGATCGAGCTTCACGGCACTCTGGTAGACTAGGAAGGGAAGGATGTTGTTCGGCACGAGCCCGTCATCCTCGAAGACGATGGCGAGCGGCTCGGCCTTGTCGCGGACGGTCGACATGGCAAGGCTCCTGCGCAAGCGTAGCAGTGGATCAACGAAGGGCGCCAGACGACGTTCCTCTACCGGCCTTGTGTCCCGGACGCGATTCAGCGCGACGCGGCGCGTCGGTGAGCCGGGACCCAGAGTGCTGCGAGCCATGGGCCCCGGTTCAGCAGCGCATCGCGCCGGGAAGGGCGGCGTGTGCACTGCGCCCGGGGTACGCAGAGAAAGCCAGCCTTACGCGCTCTTCTTCTGGCGCATCAGATCGGCAAAGCGCTGGAACAGGTAGTGCGAGTCGCGCGGGCCCGGTGAGGCCTCGGGATGGTACTGCACCGAGAACACCGGCTTGCCGTCGAGCTGGATGCCGCAGTTGGACCCATCAAACAAGGAAATGTGGGTCTGCGTCGCGCCCTTCGGCAGCGTGCTCTCGTCGACGGCAAAGCCATGGTTCATCGAGGTGATCTCGACCTTGCCGGTGGTCTCGTCCTTGACGGGATGATTGGCGCCGTGATGGCCCTGATGCATCTTCTTGGTCTTCGCGCCGACGGCGAGGCCGAGCATCTGGTGACCCAGACAAATGCCGAAGGTCGGCGTGCCCGACTTGATGACGTCCTGGATCACAGGCACGGCATATTTGCCGGTCGCGGCCGGATCGCCCGGGCCGTTCGACAGGAACACGCCGTCCGGCTTCATCGCCAGAATGTCTTCCGACGAGGTCGTCGCCGGCACCACCGTCACCTTGCAGCCGACGCCGGCGAGCAGGCGCAAAATGTTGCGCTTGATGCCGTAGTCGATGGCGACGACGTTGAACTCGGTCTTGTCCTGGCGGCCAAAGCCCTTGTCCCACAGCCAGGGCGTCTCGTCCCAGGTGAAGCGCTGGCCGGAGGTGACCATCGGCACGAGGTCCATGCCTTCGAGGCCGGGCCATTCGCGCGCTTCTTCCTTTAGGCCATGCAGGTCGAACTCGCCGTTCTTCGCGTGCGCGATCACGGCGTTGGGCATGCCCTTGCTGCGGATCAGCGCGGTCAGCGCGCGGGTGTCGATGCCGGACAGGCCGATGATGCCGCGCGCCTTCAGCCACTGGTCGAGATGCTTGGTGGCGCGGTAGTTCGAGGGATCGGTGATCGCGGTGCGCAGGATCACACCGCGCGCGCCGGGTGTCGCGGCCATGTTCACCGTCTCGATGTCTTCCTCGTTGGTACCGACATTGCCGATATGCGGGAAGGTGAAGGTGATGAGCTGGCCGGCATAGGAGGGATCGGTGAGGATCTCCTCATAGCCGGTCATCGCGGTGTTGAAGCAGACTTCACCGACGGCGTGGCCTTCGGCGCCGAGACCAAAGCCTTCGAGCACCGTGCCATCGGCGAGCACGAGGAGCGCGGTCGGTTTGTGGTCCGGCCAGGCGGTATCGTTGTCATGTTGTGTCATGAGCGCGTTTCATAAGCCCCGCGGACGCCGCCGTCAAAGCGGAGAAGCGCTGATTCACATGCGTTTTTGCATATTTGCCGGGCGACTTCAGGCACTTAAGCCGGAACTGGCAATTTTGAGCCGTTTCGGCACCCGATGGGGAAACAATGCACCGGGCCGGGGTCCGGTATGGCCTCTTCCCGGCGAACGGCTTAGATCAGGCGAAATCGAACCAGAGGACCCCGGCCATGCTGCGCGACGACATTAACAATGCGGTCAAGGAGGCCATGAAGGCCAAGGACGAGCGCAAGCTGTCCACGCTGCGCATGGTCAACTCGACCATCAAGAACGCCGACATCGACGCGCGCGGGCAGGGCAAGCCGCCGCTGAGCGATGCCGACCTGCTCGGCGTCCTTCAGAAGATGATCAAGCAGCGCCAGGAATCGGTCGAGCTCTACGACAAGGGTGGCCGCGCCGAGCTCGCCGCCCAGGAGCGCGAGGAGATCGCGGTGATCTCGGCCTACCTGCCCAAGCAGATGGCGGACGACGAGGTGAAAAAGGCGATTGCGGATGCGATCGCCGAGACGGGCGCCGCCGGCATGAAGGACATGGGCAAGGTGATCGCGGTGCTGCGCGCGAAGTACGCGGGACAGATGGATTTCGGCAAAGCGTCCGGCCTCGTGAAGGCCGCGCTGTCCGGCTAGCTCCTTCTTGTCCTCCCCTGCTCTCCAGGGGAGGATGGGTACCTTTGTTGCGGCGCCAATCCGGTCTACTCTCTCCCCACAGAAACAATCGGGAGGCAACCGATGACCGGCGCCGTCAAACCGTTTCGCATCGCCATCAGCGACGACATCCTCTCCGACCTGAAGTCGCGTCTTGCCCGCACGCGCTGGCCGGAGGCGGAGCTGGTCGACGACTGGAGCCAGGGCGCGCCGCTGAAATGGATTCAGGAGATCTGCGCCTATTGGGGTGATGGCTACGACTGGCGCGCGCGTGAGGCCAAGCTCAACCGCTTTGCGCAGTTCACCACCGAGATCGACGGGCTCGACATCCACTTCATCCACGCGCGCTCGAAAGAAGCCAACGCGCTGCCGCTGATCATCACCCATGGCTGGCCCGGCTCGATCGTGGAATTCCAGAAAGTGATCGCGCCGCTCACCGATCCCGCCGCGCATGGCGGCAATCCCGCGGATGCCTTTCATGTGATCTGTCCCTCGCTGCCAGGCTTCGGCTTCTCGGCCAAGCCGAAGACCACCGGCTGGGGCGTCGACCGCATCGCCGCGACCTGGGCCAAGCTGATGGATCGGCTGGGCTATGCGCGCTACGGCGCGCAAGGCGGCGACTGGGGCTCGGCGGTGACGACCTCGCTCGGCGCGCAGGACCCCACGCATTGCGCCGGCATCCACATCACGCTGGCGTTCAATTCGGCGCCGAAGGTCGAGGGCGAGCCCACGGTGGAAGAGAAGCGTGCGCTGGCCGGCCTCAAGCATTATGTCGATCTCGACTCCGGCTACTCCAAGCAGCAGTCGACGCGGCCGCAGACGCTCGGCTACGGGCTGACGGATTCGCCGAGTGGGCAGGCCGCCTGGATCCTGGAAAAATTCTGGGCCTGGACCGATTGCGACGGCCATCCCGAAAACATCTTTAGCAAGGACGAGCTGCTCGACAACGTCATGCTCTATTGGGCGACGCAGACGGCGACATCCTCGGCGCGGCTCTATTGGGAGAGTTTTGGCAAGCGCCGAACGACACCGAAGGTCAGCGTGCCCACGGGCGTCGCCGTGTTTCCGAAGGAGATCATCACGCCGGTGCGGCGCTGGATGGAGCCGAATTTCTCCAGCATCACGCACTGGAGCGAGATGGAGAAGGGCGGCCATTTCGGCGCATTCGAGCAGCCGGAGCCGTTCGTGCGAGATATCCGCAAGTTCTTCGCGACCGTGCGGTAGGATCAATTATGCTAACCGAAGCCAAGACCTACGACGAGCTCTATCGCAATTTCCGCTGGGACATTCCCGCGCAGTTCAACATGGCGGAGGCGTGCTGCGACCGCCATGCCGACGGCACCGGCAGGCTCGCGCTGGTCTATGTCGACGAGAACGGCGCCACCACGCGCACGTCCTTCGACGAGGTCGCGGAGATGTCGCGCCGCTTCGCCAATGTGCTGAAGGCCGATGGCCTTGCCCGCGGCGACCGCGTCGCGGTGTTCCTGTCACAGTCGCTGGAGCTGCCGATCGCGCATATGGCGGCGTTCCGTTCGGCGATGATCTCGATCCCGCTGTTCGCGCTGTTCGGCGAGGACGCGCTGGAATTCCGCCTGTCGAACTCGCAGGCCAGGGCGATCGTCACCGACGAGGGCGGCTGGGAGAAGCTCGCAGAGATTCGCGACCGGCTGCCGGACCTGAAGACCATCTACATCGTCGGCGAGCATGCGCCCGCGGGCACGACGTCGTTCTGGGATGCGGTGAAGGTCGCATCGCCCGACTTCGCGCGAGTCGAGACCTCCTGCGATGATCCCGCGCTGATCATCTACACCTCGGGCACCACGGGCAATCCGAAGGGTGCGCTGCATGCGCACCGTGTCGTGCTCGGCCATCTCCCCAATGTCGAGATGTGCCACAACTTCCTGCCGCGCCCCGGCGATCTGATGTGGACGCCGGCGGACTGGGCCTGGATCGGCGGGCTCGTCAACGCCCTGTTCGCATTCTGGTATCACGGCATCCCGCTGGTCGGCCATCGCGCGCGCAAATTCGAGCCACAGGCGGCGATGCAGATGATGGCCGATCTCGGCGTCCGCAACGTCTTCCTGCCGCCGACCGCGCTGAAGCTGATGCGGCAGGCGGGCGTGAAGCATCCCGGCGTCAAGCTGCGCAGCATCTTTACCGGCGGCGAATCGCTCGGCGGCGAGCTGCTCGGCTGGGTCCGCGAGACCTTTGGTATCGACGCGCATGAGGTGTTCGGCCAGACCGAGTGCAATCTCGTGATCGGCAGCAATTCGAATCTGTTTCCGATCCGCCCGGGGTCGATGGGCAAGGCGACGCCGGGCTTCGACGTCCGCATCGTCAATGACAAGGGCGAGGAGCTGCCCACGGGGCAGCGCGGCATCATCGGCGTGCGCCAGCCGTGCCCCGTCACGATGATCGAGTACTGGCGCAATCCGGAGGCGACGGCGAAGAAATATGCCGGCGAGTTTCTCTTGACCGGTGATCTCGGCGTGCAGGATGAGGACGGCTATTTCTGGTACGTCAGCCGCGAGGACGACGTCATCACCACCGCCGGCTATCGCGTCGGCCCCTCCGAGATCGAGCATACGCTGATGAAGCATCCGTCGGTGGCGATGGCTGCCGTGGTCGGCATCCCCGATCCGATCCGCACCGAGTTGATCAAGGCCTGGATCGTGCTGCGCCCCGGCTTTGCGCCTGATGATGCGCTCGCGCGCGAGATCCAGGAGTTCGTGAAGGTGCAGCTCGCCGCGCACGAATATCCGCGCTTCGTGGAGTTTGCCGAGACGCTGCCGATGACCGCGACGGGCAAGGTGTTGCGGCGCGAGCTGCGCGCGAGGGGTTGAGCGATAACATCATCCTATCCCGATCGCGCCGACAGCGCCGACCGCAGCATCGCGGCGAGATCCTTCCGCCGGAACGGTTTTGTCAGAATGCGGGCGTCGCCGACCCCGTCGGGCATCTTGACGGGATTTTGGCTGTAGCCCGACGTGAAGAGCACCTTCAGCCCGGGTCGCAGGCCGGTCGCCTGCCGTGCAAGCTCCGGCCCGAACAGGCCGCCGGGCATCACGACGTCGGTGAACAGCAGGTCGATGTGCCCCGCCTGACGCAGCAGTTCCAGCGCCGCAGGTCCGTTCGACCGCGTGATGACGTTGTAGCCGAGCGCCTTCAACTCGTTCTCGACGTAGGCGCGCACCATGTCGTCGTCTTCGACGACGAGAATGGTCTCGCTGCCATCGGGTGCGGTGATCCGCTCCGCTGGTCGCGGATCCGCGGTCGGCGGTGTTGCGAGGCGGGGAAAGAACAGCCTGACGACGCTGCCGTCCCCCGGCTTGGATTGAATCTGCACCAGCCCGCCGGACTGCTGCACGAACCCGTAGACCATGCTCAGCCCTAGCCCGGTCCCCTTGCCGACCTCCTTGGTGGTGAAGAACGGCTCGAAGGCCCGGCTCGCCACCTCGGCGGTCATGCCGGTGCCGGTATCGGTCACGGCGACCATGACATAGTCGCCCGGCCTTGGCTCGCCGTTGACGTCCAGATCGGATTCGCCGAGCGAGACGTTGCGCGCCTCGACCGTCAGCTTGCCGCCGTCAGGCAGGGCGTCGCGCGCGTTGAGCACGAGGTTGAGCAGCGCCGTTGCCAGCTGGCCGGGATCGACGCTGGTCATCCACAGATCCGGCTCGAGCGTGAAGCTGCACTCGATGTGCCCGCCCAGGGTCCGGCGCAGCAACGCCTCCATGTCGAGAATCTTCCCGGCGATGTCGAGGTCCCGCGGCCGCAGCGGCTGCTTGCGCGCGAAGGCGAGCAGGCTCCGCGTCAGGTCGGAGCCGCGCTCGGCGGCGGTGGCGATGTCGCCGGCGATCCGGTGCAATTCCTTGTTGGCCGCCAGACTGTCGGCGAGATGCTCGGCATTGCCGAGAATGACGGTGAGGAGATTGTTGAAATCATGCGCCACGCCGCCGGTGAGCTGGCCCATGGCCTCCATCTTTTGGGATTGGCTGAGCTTCTGGTTGAGGTCCGCGATGGCGGCGCGCTGCTGCTGGAGTGATTCCGCGGTGTCGTTGAGCAGCGTCATCAAGCCGCCGAGCTCGCCGCGCGGATGGGGCGGCGGAATTCGTGCGCTGAGGTCGCCGAGCCCGAGCTTCTTCGCCATCGCGGCGAGCCGGCCGACCTGCCGCCCGACGCTCACCGTCGCAAGGATCCAGACGCCCGCCAGCAGCAGCAACAAGGCCACCGCGAGGATCGCCATGTCCTCGTAGAGCCGGCGGTTCGCCGCTGCGACGAGGCCATCCTTGGACCGTCCGACCAGGATATAGAGGCCGGCCTTGCGGATCGAGGGCGAGCGGGCGACGGCCCAGACCTGCGTGCGGCCCGCGCGGTCGGTCACCTCCCGAAACGGCTCGCGATCGGGCGCCGCCGCGAAGCGGAGCAGATCGGAGCCCGCGATCGATGCGCCGACGGGCTCGCTCCAGCCGCCGCCTTTGGGCGCGACCAGCACCGTCCCCTTGCTGTCGACAAGCAGGATGTCCTTCTCGGCGAGCAGCCGCTTGTCGTGAAATTCCGCGAACTTGTTTAGGTTGAACGACGCGAGCAGCACGAACTTCAGCGCGCCCGCATCCGATCGCACGGGATAGGCGATCTGGAGCACCGATAGCCCGGTCAGGCGGCCGAACACCGGCTCCACCGCGACGACGCCTTGCAGACCCTTGACCTGCTTGAAATAGCCGCGGTCATTCAGATCGAGCGTGCGGTCGGTCCGCAGCGAATCGCAAAACAGGCTGCCGTCGGGATCGATGGTCAGGATACCCGTGAACTGCGGGTATTCCTCGCGTACGTCCGACAGGAACGCCGAGCATGCCGCCTTGTCGCGCGTGTCGAGGTCGCGGGCGCGCGCGAGGCCATAGTGAAGCTGGGCGGTGCCCCGGATCTTCTCGTCAAGATCGCTCGCAATGTCGTCGGCGGACGCCGCCAGATTGGCCTGCGCCGCGTTGATCTCGCTGCTGCGATTCTGCACGAAGCGCAAGCCGACGAGGCTCGCCGGCACCAGCATGGCCGCGATGACGAGGATCAGTAGCCGGGTACGCAAGCTCATCGGTCGAATGGTCCATTCCGGTCATCGCGTGCGCTGGTTCGAAGGTACAATTTGCGGCACCAGCCTCCGCTCAGTCCATAGCCATCGTGCCGAAAAGCTCCCGATGGGGAAAGATTCTGAAGCGCCGTGCATCACGGAGGCGCGTCCAAACGGGCTCACGGAGCTCGCCGCCTTCCTGCGATACCGCTATCCGGCGGATCAACTTCCCCGTGCGCACCGCAATGGAGGGCGCTAATATCGAATTTGCGTGCGACGAAGATCGCACCGGAAGGTCAGGAGGAAGCTGATGTCCATCTCGGGCAAGGTCGATCCGGTGGTGCGCCCCGTGGCGGCGACGGATATTGCCGAGGCGCTGGTCGAAGGCCTGCGCGATTTCCAGGCGCTGCCGCTCTACGGGCTCTGCTTCGGCGCGCTCTACGCCGCCGGCGGTATCGCCATCATGCTATGCCTCACCGCCTTCGGCATGATCTATCTGGTCTATCCGCTGGCGGCCGGCTTTGCGCTGATCGGCCCGTTCGTGGCGATCGGCCTCTACGAGGTCAGCCGCCGCCGTGAGCGCGGCGAGCCGGTCTCGTTCGGCGCGATCTGGTCGGCGATACGCTCGCGCAGCGAGATCGGATGGATGGCGTTCGTCACGCTGTTCGTGTTCGTGGTCTGGATGTACCAGGTGCGGCTCCTGATCGCGCTGCTGCTCGGCCTGCATGCCTCGTTCTCGAGCCTCCAGGAATTCATCACGGTGGTGCTGACGACCAATGAGGGCCTGCTGTTCCTCGCGATCGGCAACGCCGTCGGCGCGGCGCTGTCGCTGATCTTGTTTTCGCTGACCGTGGTGTCGTTTCCACTGCTGCTCGACCGCGAGGTCGATTTCGTCACCGCGATGGTGACGAGCGTGCGCGCGGTGGTGACCAGCCCGCTGCCGATGATCGCCTGGGCGGCCGTGATCGTGATGCTGCTGATCGTCTCGGCCCTGCCGTATTTTCTCGGGCTGGTGGTGACGCTGCCCGTGCTCGGGCACGCGACGTGGCATCTTTATCGGCGGCTGGTGGTGCCGGTGGCGTAAGAGGCGAGCCGGACGCAACGGCAGCGAATTACTCGCCCGCTGCCAGGCGGCGAGCGCCGGATGAGGTCAGTTCGAGTTCGCCGAGCCGCCTGATCACATAACCCAAATTGGCCAGGCGTTCGCCGTGCGCTTGTGGGGTGTCGCCTTGCGCCTTTCCTTTGCCGATTTCGGCCAACGATGCGAATTCATCGGCGCCGAGCGCAGCGGTCCTGTCTGTCATCAGGCGACCTCGTCGGTCCATACCTTGAAATTGAGCAGTTTATTCGGACCGAAGGTCTGGGTGATCGGGACGTCGGAGGCATCGCGTCCCTGCGCGATCAGCACGCGGCCGATCCGCGGCGTGTTGTTGCGCGGATCGAACATGTGCCAGCTGCCACCGATGAAAGCCTCGAACCAGCCGGCGAAATCTCCAGCAGCCCACGGCTGCGGCGTGCCGATGTCGCTGAGGTAACCGGTGCAGTAACGCGCCGGGATGTTCATGCAGCGGCAGAATGTGATGGCGAGATGGGCATAGTCGCGGCACACGCCCTTGCCTTCGTCGTAAGCTTCCCGGGCCGTCTTGGTCGCACGCGCGTGCTCATAGCCGAACGTGATGTGGCGATGAACAAAATCGCAGATGGCCTGGACCCGCGCCCAGCCGGGCGGCGTTCGCTCGAACAACTTCCATGCGATATCCGACAGGCGATCGGTTTCGCAGTAGCGACTGCCGAGCAGATAGACGAGCGTGTCGGCCGGCAGCGCTTCGACGGCGTGCTGAAGCGCGTCGGGAAACACCGGGTCGGGCAGACCGTTGTCGCGAACGATGCCGTCGCCGGCAAGTCGGAAAGCGCCGGCCGGCGCCACGATGCGGCTGCACCAATTGCCGAAGAGGTCGCGATAGGGACTGATCGCCACCGAGGGGCTGGTGGTCAGCAGGTCGGGCACGATGACATCGGAGGCGCGCGTGAAGTGCGTGCCCAATACCATGATCATAGGCGTCGGTTGCGGGAACTCGTACAGCATCTCGAACCCGACGCGGAGCTTCATACGAAAGACTTTCCCTTGGCGAAGCTCTCAACATGGCTACGGCGCGGTCGAACACAAGGCTTCGACGCCTTTATTCGATCGAAAGCGGCCCTTGGCGCCTCAGAAGCGCGGCCCGGACGAGAAAACGATGGCTAATTGCCGCGATTGCGCGCAGGGTGCGCCAATGTCGGAAGAAGCGGTCGTCTCTGCGCATACGCGGCGCCACGACGATACGCGCGCGACGTCAAATGGCTGATCCTCGCACCGCGGAGCCGACCCATCAAACCGTCGTAACGGCGGTCATTGCGCATATTGCCCGTTCCCGCGGGTGAGACGGACGCGGCAGGCTCGTGCCGCGGATGCCGAAGAGATTCCACCGCGGCTCGATATGAGATCGAGCGCCAACCGAAAGCACCCGATGCAAACTCAACCGCAAGCTCTCTCCCCACGGCACGTCAAGACAGACGAAGCACTCCGGCTCGGCGTGGAGTCGGGCTGGTATGCGATCAAGGTGAGCGGGACCTTCGTCTCGGGCCCCCATGGCTCGGAAGGGGATTGCCGTCGCAAGATCGACGAGATGCAACCGCCGCCGGAGAAGAAGAAGCGATGAGGGCGCAGGGTCTGGCCGCTACGGCGTCTTGATCCCCATCGCCTTCAACGCCTCCAGCATCTTCACCGGCGGAGACATCTTGATTTGCGGCGCCTTGCCGGTCTCCAGCAGGCTCTTCAATCCGGAGAGGATCGCGGGCCAGCCGGTGCGGCCGCCGGATAGGATGTCGTCGCTGAGTGAACGGTCGTGGCTTTCGCTCATGGTGAGACGGACGGCTTCGCCGGATTGCTCGATCTCGTAGGTGACGAGGGTGGTGCCGAGCTTTGCGACGAGGTCGGGCCAGTTGACGTTCCACGTCACCGTCAGCTTCCTCGGCGGATCGTATTCGAACACTTCGCCGGAGATGTGCTCCGAACCATCAGGCGCGCGCACGATGAAGCTGCCGCCGAGCTTCGGCTGCATCTCCACCGCAAAGCCGGAAAAGTACTTTCGGCTGAACTCGGCCGAGGTCAGCGCCTCCCAGACCTTCTCCGGCGTCGCGGCGATGTAGATGGTGTAGACCGTGAGCGGCTTGAATTGATCGAGGTTCATTTTGCATCGAATCCCTTGTTGAGGGCCGCGCGCGAGATGGAGAGCAACTTGCCGGTCTCGAGCAGGCTCTTGAGCTGAGACAGGATCGCCGGCCAGCCATTGGAAACGGCGCCGAGATATTTTCCGCCCTCGACAAAGCCGTCATGCAATACGGTCAAACGCACGACCGGGCCGAATGGTTCGAGGGTGAAGACCACGCGCGAGATCGGTTCGTCGCGCAGCTCCTCATATTTGTGGTGCTTGAAGCTGTAGGACAGGCGCCGCGGCGGATCGGCTTCCAAGATCTCGCCGGAATCGGTGACCTCGCCGTCGAGCGTCAGCGCGAAGGGCGAGCCGACTTTCCAGTCGGAGCCGACTTCGGCGCCGAACCAGTATTGCCTGGTGAACTCGCTCGACGTCAGCGCCTGCCACAGCTTTTCCGGTGTGGTCTCGATATAGGTCACGTAGACGAATTGCGGTTTACTCATCGCGCTTCTCCAACTGGCGTTTCAACTCGCTGAGTGCGGCGAGCTTGCCGCGCTCGAACTTCCGGATCCAGCGTTCGCCGATCTGATGGATCGGCACCGGATTGAGATAGTGCAGCTTCTCGCGGCCATGCCGGATGGTCGTGACCAGGTTGGCCTCTTCGAGAATGACAAGGTGTTTCGTGACGGCCTGGCGCGTCATTGCGAGGCCCTCGCAGAGCTCGTTCAGTGTCTGGCCGTTGTTGGCGTGAAGCCTGTCCAGCAGCGAGCGTCGTGACGCATCGGCGAGCGCTTTGAAGACCTCATCCATGGGAGCAATAATAGGCAACCAAAAGGTTGCATGTCAAGATGGTGTCTTTGGACCGCCCAAATGGCTGTGCTAGCGTTGGGGTTCAGCCAACGCAGATTGGTTCGGGAGGACATTGATGTTCCGTTGCGTTTTGACTGCTGCCGGCCTCGCCCTTTTCGCCTGCGGCACCGCCGCCCTCGCGCAGAAACAGACGATCGGCGCGCCGCCCGAGGCTTCCAACATGAAGCTGGTCGGCACCAACGATCTCCAGGCGCGTAGCGCCTATCAGCCCACCATCCATCACCAAGGCGATCGCTGGATCGCCTATATCGGCCATCACGGCGGCACCGATGACGTCCCCAATCCGGTCAATCCGATGACGGGGCAGGCGGAGCCGAACGGAACCTCGATCGTCGACGTCACCGACCCCGCACATCCCAAATATCTGCGGCACCTGCCGGGGCAGGAGGGCAAGTACGAAGCGGGCGGCGCGCAGATGGTGCGGGTCTGCGACGGCAAGTCCTTGCCGAAGGGCGACCCCAATGCGGTCTACATGCTGCGCACCTTCGGCAGCGAGGCGCATGAGATCTGGAACGTTGCCGACCCCGCCAATCCTGTGCTCGTCACGCGCATCGGCGGATTGAAGGACACGCACAAGAGCTGGTGGGAATGCGACACCGGCATCGCCTTTCTCGTCTCGGGCGCGCCGGACTGGCGCACGCGGCGCATGACGCAAATCTACGACCTCAGCGATCCCGCGCATCCGCAAAAGATCCGCGACTTCGGCCTGCCCGGTCAGGAGCCCGGCTCGACCGGCGCGGTGCCGACCGAGCTGCACGGGCCGATCTCGACCGGGCCCAGTGGCAACCGCGTCTTCTTCGGCTACGGCACCAACAAGAGTGGCATCCTTCAGATCGTCGATCGCGACAAGCTGCTGAACGGGCCGAAGGAGCCGACGCCGGACAATCTGCGCTATCCCGAGATCTCGCGCATGCCGATGTCCGCCTTCAACGGCGCGCATACCACGTTTCCGATGCTCGACATGCCCGTCGCGGAATTTGCCGAGGACAAGGACGGCAAGACCCGCGACATCGTCATGATCGTCGACGAGGCGATCCTCAACGAATGCGGCGAAGCGCGGCAGATGGTGTGGTTCGCCGACGTCACCACGGAGACGCGCCCGATGATGGTCTCCAGCTACACCGTGCCGGAAGCGAGCGGGCAGTTCTGCCAGCGCGGCGGCCGCTTCGGCTCGCATTCGTCGAACGAGAGCATGGCGCCGGTCTATTACAAGAAGATGGCCTTCATCGCCTTCTTCAATGCCGGCGTGCGTGCGCTCGATATTCGCGATCCCTATCATCCGAAGGAGGTCGGCTATTTCATTCCTTCGATCACGCAGGCGACCGACAAGCGTTGCATTCCGGTCGAAGGCGGGGAGCGCTGCAAGGTCGCGATCCAGACCAATAACGTCGAGACGGATGATCGCGGCTACATCTATATCGTCGACCGCGCCAACACCGGCCTGCACATCCTCGAACTGACCGGCCCCGCGCGCGCCGCCGCCGGCCTGCCGAGGAACTGACGATGCGGCGCGGGGCGGCCATGCTAATGGCCATGATCGCTCTCGGTGCGCTGTCGGGCGTGCGTGCTCTTGGCGCCGAACGCGCCGTGCAATGGCGGGAGATCGCGTGGCCATTTCCGCGCGACGGCTGGCCCGCGGGCCGCGCGTTCCGCTGCACCACGGGCGATTGCGATGGTGCCGAACTCTATGTCCGCGCCAAGCGCGGCTTCTGCAATTGCGACACCGGCGTTGCCGATGACGACGAGGTCGACCGCGTTACCGATATCGACCTGATCAGCCCGCGCTTTGTGGCCGTCGCGCCGGGGGCGATCGTGAGTGTCGCGTCGATGCAGGGTCGCATCAGGCGTTATGATCTCGACATGCCGGACGGCGCCCGCCACGCCGCTGCCGGCCTCGCACTGTCGCGCCGCTGCGACCTGCTGGTCGCGGTGGCGCAGGGCGCTGGCGAGGAAAATGCCGTGCAGCGCGCGGCGCTGGTGTTTCTGGAGACGGAGGAAATGAAGGAATGGATGGCCGCGGCGCTGGATGGGCGGTGAGGGAGGCACGCCTCGCGCCACATTCTCCGCTGTCATCGCCTGCGAAGGTTGGGCGGGCACCTGGTACTCATCTCACTTCCGTTCGCGCCGTCCCATGCATTAATCTCCCCAAACCACCCTCAGCCGAGTCCCTCCCATGATGTCCATGCAAGCCTATCTCGCCTTCGTCGCCGCCTGCATTGCACTGGCACTGCTGCCGGGGCCGATCGTGACCCTCGTCATCGCCAACGGCCTGCGCCATGGCACGCGTGCGGCGCTGACGAACATTCTCGGCGTGCAAATGGGGCTGTTGATCGTGATCGGCATCCTTGCGGTCGGCCTCACCTCGCTGATGGCGACCATGGGCTATTGGTTCAACTGGGTGCGCTTTGCGGGTGCGGCCTATCTGGTCTGGCTCGGCATCAAGCTGATCCGCTCTCCGGTCGAGGGCGTGGATACCGACGCGCCACCGCCTCCCCCTCGCGGCGGCTTCCTGTTGCAGGGCTTTGTCGTGGCGTTGTCGAACCCGAAGTTGCTGGTGTTCTTCGGCGCGTTCATTCCGCAATTCATGGACATGAGCAAGGACCACCTGTCGCAGGTCCTGGTGCTCGGAATCACCTTCATGGTGCTTGCCGGCCTGACGGATGGAATCTACGCGCTGCTGGCCGGTCAGGCCCGCAGCTTTTTTTCGGCCCGCCGCACGCGGATGATGTCGCGGGTTTCCGGGGGCTTCATGATCGGCGGCGGCATCTGGCTGGCGCTGACCAGGGCGAAATAAGCTTCCTCCGGGCCGGTTCGGCTTGAACCCTTCGCGGCGGCAATGCGTCCAATCGGGCATTGCCGCTGACGAAGGAATTTGGCCGTGCCCGATCTGCCCTGGTTCGTCTATGCGATGCTGCTCGCACCGCTCGGGCTGTTGTTGGTCGCGGCCGTTGTGAAGACCTGGCAGGTGCGCGAGGCGCGCAACTGGCCGCAGGTGCCGGGCAAGGTCGTCACCTCGGTTGCGGAGGTGCGCGAGGTCAGGGTCTCCGACAGCGACCGCGAGGAAGGCTATCGCCTCGACAAACGCAATTTCGCGAACGTGACCTACGAATATGCGGTCGGCGGCCGCAAGCTGCGTTGCAACCGCATCTCGATCGGCGAGGATCTCGGCAATTTCGAGGTCGCCGAGAAGCTCGCAAAGTATCCCGCCGGCAGCATCGTGAGCGTGTACTACAATCCGCGCCATCCCGATCAGGCCGTGCTTGAGCGCGACCTGCCCAAGGGCCTGTGGGGCTGCCTCGGCATCGGCACGGTGATCGTGCTTGGTATGGTGTTCGGCTCGGCGTTCGGGCTCAACCAGAGCTACGCCTGGCTCGCCCATCGCATCGCCCGGCCTGATCTCGCCGGCCTCGTCGTTGCTTTTGCCGCGTTCGGTCTCGTCATCGCGCTGATGGGGTATGCGGTGCGACGGCAGGCGTCGATGGCGGCGCGCTGGCCGGTGGTGCGGGGTACGATCAAGCTGTCCGGAATCGAGCAATATTACGAGGCCAGCGAGCCGGGCGATCGCCGCGGTACCGAGATGTTCGGCAAGCGCGTGACCTACACCTATCGCTATCGGAACGTCAGCTACACCAATGAATGCGCGCGCATTGCGGCCGGGACGTCCGAAGCGATGTTGAAGAAGCTCATGTCGCGCTACCGGGACGGCGCGGCCGTCGAGGTGCGTGTCAATCCCGACAATCCGGTCGAGGCCACGCTCGATGCAAACGGCGCCGGCCGCATCGCCTGGGTGCTGTGGGCCATTGCCGCGATCTTCGCCGCGCTCGCACTGTTCGTCGCCACCCGAGGCTAGTCGACCAGCCTCTCCGCCCGCAGCTCCACCTCGATCTCCGCAAAGATCCTTGCCAGCCGCTCGGCCCATTGCTGATGGCCGGACTGGTCCGCGATCAGATCCTGGCGGATCTCGATGCCGGTGTTGACGAGGCCGCGGGCTTCGCCGTGCACGGGGATGGTGTAGTCGGTGAGGTCGTTCACCGCATAGGGCTCGTTGTCGCCGACGACGAGGTCGCTCTCCGCGCGCAAGTGCTTCAGCAGGAGCTGCGGCAGCACGGTGTCGCGGTTGTAGAGCGCGCCGATGTGCCAGGGCCGTGCGACGCCGGCATAAACAGGCGTGAAGCTGTGCAGTGACACCAGCACGGTCGGCCGCTTGTCGTGCAAACGTTCGTTGATCGCGGCGTCGATGCGGCGGTGATAGGGCTCGAAGATCTCGTGCCGCCGCGCCTCGCGCTCATCCTCCGAAATGCCCTCGTTGCGCGGGATCGTCGTGGCCTCGGAGATCACGGGGATCGAGCTCGCGGCGCCCGGCGGGCGGTTGCAGTCGATCACGAGCCGCGAATAACGCTGCGCGATCAGATGTGCGTCGAGCATTTCTGCCAGCCGCTCGGCGACGCCGGCGATGCCGATATCCCAGGCGATGTGCCTGACAAGCTCGGCCTCGGCAACCCCGAGATCGCCGAGTGCCCGTGGCAAAATCCGTCCGTAATGATCCGAAGTGAGCAGAAAAGGCGATCTCCCGGCCGCATTCACCTCATGCACTGGCGGAATATCACCCTCGCCGAGGAGTTGATCGGTCGCATTAGCTGTGTCCAAAGCCATTCAGATTGCCTACGGAAAGAGCAGTCACCCCTAGAATTGGGCAGAATCGCTATAGATTGATCCGCCCAAACTCACCATGATCGCCTCACGATGCCGCTGCTCACGATTCATCACAAGACCGAATATCGCTACAACCGCCCCGTGGCGTTCGGCGAACACAAGATCATGCTTCGTCCGCGCGACGGGCACGATCTGCGCGTGCTCGACTCCAGGCTCGAGATCACGCCCACGCCGATGTCGCTGCACTGGATTCACGACGTGTTCGGCAATTCGGTCGCGATCGCCAATTTCGACGAACGTGCGGAGACGCTGACCTTCGACTGGCATGTCACCGTCGAGCACAACCCGGTCGAGGAATTCGCGCTCACGCCGGATGATTCCGCCTACTTCTATCCCTTCGTCTACGACGACGAGGAATTCCCCGATCTGGTCCAGTACATCACGCCGCAATACACCGACCCCGACGGCGAGATCGCGGAGTGGGCCCGCGGCTTTCTCGACGAGGATGCGCCGACGCCGACCTTCAAGATCCTGAGCGGCATGACCCACGGCATCCGCAAGCAATTCAAATACCGCAAGCGCCACGAACTTGGCACCCAGCATCCGCTCGACACTTTGCAGTCGGGCACTGGAACTTGTCGGGACTATGCGCTGTTTATGATCGAGGCGTTGCGCCATCTCGGCATCGCGGCCCGATTTGTCTCCGGTTACATCTTCGTGCCGGAGGATATCGAGCAGCGACATGTCGGCGGTGGATCGACGCATGCGTGGGTGCAGGTCTATCTGCCGAGCGCGGGCTGGATCGAGTTCGATCCGACCAACGGCATCGTCGGCACCCGCGATCTCATTCGTGTCGCGGTCGCCCGCGATCCGCGCCAGGCGATTCCGCTGCACGGCGTCTATATCGGCCCCGGGGATGCCTTCGAGGCCATGGACGTGAACATCAAGGTGGTCTCGGACGACCAGCAGAGCGACGAAGAGATGGAGGCGGAAGTTTCGTAGATGGAGATCAAAGTCGGCTTCGAGCTCACCTACGCGGCAGTGCAGCCGACACCGATGGTGATCATGCTCAACATCCACCCCTCCCGGCAGGCCGACATCATCGGCAAGGAGACGGTGGTCGCGGAGCCCGACGTGCCCATCCGCTTCTATCACGATAGTTTCGGCAATATCTGCGGCCGGCTCGTCGCACCCGCGGGCGGTGTGACCCTGAAGGGCCGCGCGCTGGTCCGCGATACCGGCCTGCCCGACGAGGTGATGCCGACCGCGCAGCAGCTCCCGATCGAGCAATTGCCGAACGAGCTGTTGCTCTATCTGATGCCGAGCCGCTACTGCGAGACCGACAAGCTGACAGATATCGCCTGGTCACTTTTTGCCAAGACCAGACCCGGTTGGGAGCGTGTCGCAGCGATCACCGAGTTCGTGCACAAGCACGTCACCTTCGGCTACGAGCACGCCCACCACATGAAATCGGCGCACGACGTCTACGAGCAGAAGACCGGCGTCTGCCGCGACTTCGCGCATCTGGCGCTCGCCTTCTGCCGCTGCATGGGCATCCCCGCGCGCTACTGCACCGGCTACATGGGCGACATCGGCGTTCCGCCGGATCCGGCGCCGATGGATTTTTCCGGCTGGTTTCAGGTCTGGCTCTCCGGCAAATGGTTCACCTTCGACGCCCGCCACAACATTCCGCGCAGGGGCCGTATCCTGATGGGCACCGGTCGCGACGCCGCCGACGTCGCGCTCTCGACCAGCTTTGGCCGGATGGAGTTGAAGAAGTTCGTGGTGGTGAGCGACGAGGTGGTGAAGGCGGCGTGAGCTGTTGCTCCACGTTGGTCGCAAGAGCTCCTCGCAATGACGGCGTTGTGAGTCTATAGAGCCCTCATGATCTCCGATCGTCTCTTCGTCTACGGCACCCTGATGCGCGGCTTCGACCATCCGATGGCGCGGCTGCTCGCGGGCCATGCGGATTTTCTCGGTGAGGCCACCTGCCGCGGCCGGCTCGTCCTGGTGAAGCATTATCCGGGATTGCTGCTCTCCGAGGCGTCCTCTGACATCGTCCACGGTGAACTCTTTCGCATGCACGTGTCCGACGAGCTCCTGCGTGAGCTCGACATGTACGAGGCCTGCGGCGAGGGCTTTCCGGAGCCGACCGAATATCTGCGTCAGCTGATCGACGTCATGCTGCCTGATGGCTCCACGGAGAAGGCCTGGACCTACGTCTATAACTGGCCGGTGACCGACCTGCCGCGCATCGAGTCCGGACGGTTTCTGGAGCACTAGTTATGTCTTGAGCATGATCTTTTCGGAAAACCGCTGCGCACTTTTCCGGATCATGCTCTAGGCCGACAGCACTTCCTTCACCACGCGCACGTCGACCTCGCGCTCGACATAGGTCCATTCCTCGGTTCGCCTAAGCATCGCCACCAGCTCCTCGAACAGCGAGGCGTGCGCAGGCGCGAATTCGAACCAGGTCAGGAAGTCGAAGGGGCCGCCGAGGTCGCGGCAATGATAGAGCTGCCGCGCGATCGCAGGCAGGAATCGAATACTGCTCGCGATGTGATGCGACCTGTCCTCGAAAATCCTGCGCCGCTCCTCCTGGGTCAGCTCCCACCAGGCCTGCGATTTGCGGATCGGGATCAGCGCCGCGGATGTCGCCTCGACCCGGCCAAGCCCGGCCTGCACCGCGACGAGCTGCTGCTTCTCAGGCCGCTCGGTGTAGCGCAGGCTGCTGGCAACGCCGACCAGCCGCCACGCATTGCGCGAGGGCACAAGCGGCAGCGAGATCGCCTCACTGTCGGTGACCGACAGCGCCGGCATGAAGGCGAGGGGCTCGCCCGTCACTGGTGAAATCGAGGTGACGCGCCAGCCCCCGCTCTGGCCGCCCCGAAAGGTCCTGAACATGGCGCCATCGAAGCGTGGAACCGCGCGGGGGGCAAGTGGGCTCTCCCGTCATTCCGGGTCACTTATCCCGTCATCCTTCGAGCTCGCCGAAGGCGGCGAGCGCCTCAGGGGGACAGAGAGAGGCCCTGTGCATAGGTCGAATAACCCGGATAACCCGGCCAAACCTGACTTTTAGCCCGGCCGCACCTATATCCCTGATCCTTCGCCCGACTCACCCTGGTTCGCGCTACACACATCCCATGCGCTTCACGCCCCAATTCCTCGACGAGCTTCGCGCCCGGCTTTCGGTCTCCGAAGTCGTGGGCAAGCGCGTCAAGCTGAAGAAGGCCGGGCGAGAGTGGAAGGGGCTGTCGCCATTCCAGCAGGAGAAGACGCCGTCCTTCTACGTCAACGACCAGAAGGGCTTCTACCACGACTTCTCCTCCGGCAAGCACGGCGACATCATCAATTTCGTGATGGAGACCGACGGCCTGCCGTTTGCGGAAGCGGTCGAACGGCTCGCCAGCTTGGCGGGCCTGCCGCTGCCGGCGGTGACGCCCGATGCGGCGCGACAGGAGCAGCGGCGGCGTTCGCTGCACGACGTGATGGATCTCGCCGCAAAATATTTCGCGGAGACCCTGGCTTCCCGCGTCGGTGCCAAGGCGCGCGGCTATCTCGCCGACCGCGCCATCTCGCCGGCGACGCAATTGCAGTTTCGGCTGGGCTACGCCTCGCCGGATCGCTTCGCGCTGAAGGAGCATCTCGGCAAGCTCGGTATCTCCGTCGAGGACATGGTCGAGACCGGCCTGTTGATTGGCGGCGAAGATATCCCCGTGCCCTACGACCGCTTCCGCGACCGCGTGATGTTTCCGATCACGGATATCCGCGGCCGCGTCATCGCCTTCGGCGGGCGGGCGCTGGAGAAGGACGTTCCGGCCAAATATCTCAACTCGCCGGAGACGCCGCTCTTCCACAAGGGCGACAATCTCTACAACCACCAGACCGCGCGCAAAGCCACCTATGACGGCGGCGCGCTGATCGTGGTCGAAGGCTATGTCGACGTCATCGCCATGGTCACCGCAGGTTTTGCCGGCGCCGTCGCGCCGCTCGGCACCGCGCTGACCGAGAGCCAGCTCGCGCTGCTCTGGAAGATGGCGGACGAGCCGATCCTCTGCTTCGACGGCGACCGCGCCGGGCAGAAGGCGGCTTATCGTGCGGCGGACCTCGCCTTGCCGTTCCTCGCGCCTGGCAAGAGTCTTCGTTTTGCGCTGCTGCCGGAAGGGCAGGACCCCGACGATCTCGTGCGCTCGGGCGGGCGCGGCGCGATCGAGGAGGTGATCGCCGCGGCCAAGCCGCTCGCCGAGATGATCTGGTCGCGGGAGCTCGAAGGCGGCAATTTTGCCACGCCGGAGCGGCGTGCCGCGCTCGAGGCGCGCGTCAGGGAGCTGTCCAACGGCATCCGCGACGAGGTGGTGCGGCGCTATTATCGCGACGATTTTGCCGAGCGGCTCCGGCGCACGTTTGCGCCCGAAGGCGGACGGGGCGGTTTTGGCGACCGCGGCAATTTCCGCCAGGGTGGCGGCGGCCGCCAGTTCCAGCCTCGCGGGGGCCAGCCGAATCGATTCGGGGGCCAGGGATTTGGCGGAGGCCGCCGCGGCCCGCCCGGTCCGACCCCGCTGCCTTCCGGCCCCTACCAGGCGGCGAGCCCTCAGCTCGCGAACAGCCCGATCATGCGGGGTCAGAGAAGTGCCATTTCCCGCCGGGAGGCCCTGATCCTGCAAATCCTGATCAACCACTCCTGGCTGCTGCACGACCACCTCGAGGAGGCGGCGAGCCTGGAGTTCGTCCACTCCGACGTCCACAAGCTTCGGGCCGGCATTATCGCCGCCTTCGCCAACGATCATCACCATTCTCCGGACCCCGAGGAGCAGGCCGAGAAGATGCGCGCCGACCTCGAAAAAGGCGGATTTACCCCGTTACTTCAAAGGGTTGAGAGCGCAATCACCACCGCGGCGGTGTGGGGCGCCCGCGAGGGCGCGGCGCGCGACGACGTTCTCTCCACCTGGCACCAGCTCGTTGCCTTGCATCGGCAATACCATTCACTACTTAGAGAGCTGAAAGACGCCGAGCTGGCCTTGGGGGAGGACCCCAGCGAGGCCAATATGGCGTGGCTGCGTGACGTCAAGGCTCGGATAGGCGAAGTCGACGGCACCGAGGCCCTGATCGAGGGTTTTGGCGAGCTGTCGGGCCGGTTCCAGAAGAGCGTGTGATGAAAGAATCATGCGGACGGCCGGGTCAGGTACCGCTAAAAGACTCGCCAAATCCATGATTTGGCGGCAAAAACAGGGTTAATCGAGGCTTAACGGTCTTGTAGCACTTTGGCCCGGAGGCGGCCGCAGGCAGAACAGACGCGTCAGGAATAAATCCGCGCGAGCACTGTTGGCACTACACCTGCATCCGCTGCGACAAAGAGGCTCACGAAGCGTTAGGCAATTCCGGCGAGAGAAGGTTGGGGGTGGCGAGAGATGTGCGCGCCGCCCTTTCCGTGTCGAGAGCTGACGAAGCGAGAGCGTCGAGCAACAGGTTCAAGTGATTTCACGCGGGCGCGGCGAGCCGTCGGTGTGAAGCGCGTTTAGGAGCAATGGATGGCCACCAAGGCAAAGACGCTGCAGGCGAAGGACAAGGAAAAAGACGACAAGGCAGCGGATGCTCCCGAGAAGGATTCCCAGGACGCTCCCTCGCCGTTGCTCGATCTGTCCGACGCGGCCGTGAAGAAGATGATCAAGCAGGCCAAAAAGCGCGGCTTCGTGACCTTCGATCAGCTCAACGAAGTCTTGCCGTCCGACCAGACCTCGCCCGAACAGATCGAGGACATCATGTCCATGCTCTCGGACATGGGCATCAACGTCACCGAAGCCGACGATAGCGAAGGCGAGGAGGACAAGGACGAGGGCGGCGAGGACGAGACCGACAACGAGCTCGTCGAGGTCACCCAGAAGGCCGTCACCGAGGTCAAGAAGAGCGAGCCGGGCGAGCGCACCGACGATCCCGTGCGCATGTAT
>Ga0065165_1001424_pt1 | contig 25970 bp, 25 predicted proteins | sample AraplaMF_Cvi_mMF_FD_63813 | JGI IMG/M metagenome (GOLD analysis project Ga0065165, IMG submission 63813) | Arabidopsis root microbial communities from the University of North Carolina, USA - plate scrape MF_Cvi_mMF (version 2) (version 3) | ecosystem: Host-associated > Plants > Roots >... | reverse complement strand
TCGTTCCCGGCGGCTCGGTCGGCATCGCGGTCTTCCCGCACGACGCCCACGACGCCGCCGACCTGCAGCGCTTCGCCGACATGGCCCTCTACCGCGCCAAGTCGAGCGGCGGCCGCCGCTGGTCGCGCTTCGACGCCGAGCTGCGCGACGAGAGCGAGCGCCGCCGCACCCTCGAGGACGAGCTGCGCCGCGCCATCCCCGCCGGCGAGATCGTCCCCTGGTTCCAGCCGATCGTCGATTCCATGACCGGCCGCATGGTCGGCGTGGAAGTGCTCGCCCGCTGGCAGCACCCCGAGAAGGGCCTGCTGGCCCCCGGCGCCTTCGTGCCGATGGCCGAGGAACTGGGCCTGATCCGCCAGATCGACGAGGCGGTCTTCGAGGCCGCCTGCGCCCGCGCCGCCCCCTGGGTGGCCGAGGGCCTGATCGACTCGGTGTCGTGCAACGTCTCGCCGCGCGACCTCATGGACCCCGGCTTCTCGCGCAAGCTGATCGGCCGCCTGGGCAAGACCGCCCTGCCCGCCACGGCCCTGACCGTCGAGATCACCGAGACCTTCCTGCTGCAGGACCTGGCCCTGTCGCGCCGCCACATCGAAAGACTTGCCGCCAAGGGCGTGAACGTTGCGCTGGACGACTTCGGCACCGGCTATTCCAACCTGCGCGCCCTGATGCACCTGCCGATCCAGACGGTGAAGCTGGACCGCTCGCTTATCGACGACGTGGGCCGCGACGCGCGGGTCTCGAAGCTGGTCGCCTCCATGCTGCACGCCGCCCGCTCGCTGGGCGTCCGCATCGTCGCCGAGGGCGTCGAGGACGAGGGCCAGGCGCTGTTCCTGCGCTCGGCCGGCTGCGAGCGCATGCAGGGCTACTTCTTCGCCCGCCCGATGCCGGCGGACAAGATGGAGTGCCTCCTGCAGGCCGAGAACGCGCCCATCGCGCCGTTCACCCCCGTCGCCATCGCGAGCTAGCGCCAGCGTTCCTCCTCCGCCTGCGGGGGCAGGGGGCCACGAATGCGGTGGAGGGGGCGCTGCCGCCGCACCTCCGTTCGATCAGGCCCGATCTTCCATACGCGTATGAAATCCCCATATCGTGGAGACCATGCGCAATCACCTTCGCACCTTCACCCTGCTGGCCGTCCTGACCGCGCTGTTCGTGGGCGCGGGCTACATGATCGGCGGCCCGACGGGCATGCTGGTCGCGCTCGCCTTCGCGGGCGTGATGAACCTGGTCAGCTACTGGAACGCCGACAAGATCGTGCTCTCCATGTACCGGGCGACCGAGGTCGATGCCTCGCACCCCGAGCCGCTGATCCGAAGTTACGTCACCGACGTCCTGGAGCTGGCGCAGCGGGCGAACATCCCCGCGCCCAAGGTCTATGTGATCGACCAGGACCAGCCGAACGCCTTCGCCACCGGCCGCGACCCGAGCCACGCCGCCGTCGCCGCCACGCGCGGCCTGCTGGGCATGCTGGATCGCCGCGAAATCCGCGGCGTGATGGCCCACGAACTGGCGCACGTGAAGCACCGCGACACCCTGACCATGACGGTGACCGCCACCATCGCCGGCGCCATCGGCGCGCTCGCCAACTTCGCCTTCTTCTTCGGCGGGCGTGACGAGGAGGGCCGCCCCACCGGCCTGATCGGCGCCATCGTCATCGCCGTCATCGGCCCGATCGCGGCCGGCTTGGTGCAGATGGCCATCAGCCGCGGCCGCGAGTACGAGGCCGACCGCGCCGGCGCCGAGATCTCGGGTGATCCCGAAGCCCTGGCCTCGGCCCTGCAGAAGATCGACGCCTACGCCCGCGGCGGCTACTTCAACCCCGACGCCGAGCGCAATCCGGCCACGGCCCACATGTTCATCATCAACCCGCTGGCCGGCGGCAAGGGCGACAGCCTGTTCTCGACCCACCCCGCCACGCACAACCGCGTCGAGGCCCTCATGGCCCTGACCGGCCGCGTCCGCGCCCAGCCCACCCCGGCCGCCGCCCAGGCCCGCGCCGGCACGGCGGTCCCGGTCACCCCGGACCGCCGCATCGGCCCCTGGTCATAGCCACGGAGGGGCGCGGCAGCGTCCGAATGATTGACCACGAACCACACGAACTACACGAACGGTGCAAGCTAGGCTGAAGCCGTGAGACCGCGTGTTCGTGCGGTTCGTGTGGTTCGTGGTCAAATAGGACAGCGCCTGCGGCGGGCATTGAGTCAGCGCGCCGCAGGCCCAGCTCCTACTTCAGCGACGCCAGGGGACGGGTCTTTTCCCTTCCGGCGATGAGCGCCTTGGCCTCGGCGGCGGCCTTGGCGGTGTCGGTCTTGCCCTCGGCGATGTCGTCGGCGAGGCCCATCAGCTTCGGCCCCGTGACCGAGCCGTTCTGCGCCTCCTCGGTGACGGTGACGCCGCGGTCCTTCTCGATCGCTTGGTCCCAGGCCGTCCGCACCTGGGCCCAGTAGGCCTTGGTGGCGTTCCAGTAGTCGTCAGCCGCCTTCACCTGGAACTTGTCCGATTTGGAATAGCTGTTCAGCACCACCTCATGGACATAGGTCACGGGCTTGCCGTCCTTCAGGCCCAGCTTGGCGTTGTCCTGCTCGTGGATCCAGCCGCCGGGCGTCAGCGCGTGGCGGTTCCAGCCGGCGTACCAGCTGTAGACGGGCTTCCGCACCGCGTCGCGCCGGGCCAGCGGCCGCAGGGTGCGGTCGCTCTGCCAGCTCGCCACGCCGCCCTCGTAGGTCCACTTGCCGACCCCGCCGTAGCGGGGGCTGTCGTCGGTCTGCCACACCGTCTGCGACCAGGCGCCCTTGCGCGCCTCGGCCCCCACCGGCTTCAGCACCCACCTGTTGGCGCTGTCGTAGGCCAGCACGTTCGCCGGCTCGTAGGTCCAGTCCTGGCGCCAGTGCTTCACGACGATCGGCTTGCCCTCGTCCTCCACCACCAGCAGGTGCTGGAGGCTGATGAAGTCGCCGCGGTCCTCGACCACGCGCACGGCCTCGTAGCCGCCGCTCACCTTCTCATCCAGCGGCTCGTAGCCGGGCACGAACGAGGCGGTCTCGCGCATGTCGAAGCGCACGCGGTAGTCGCCGGCCATGGCCAGGATCGAGGCCCGATCCTGCTCGGGCGGCTTGCCGGCGGCAAGCGCCAGGCCCGGCGTCGTCAAGCTCAACAACATTGCGAATGCGAGGCAGTTTCGACGGGTGGTCATGGGCATGTCCATCATCAGAAGTCGTAGGTGAGCGAGAGCGAGACGTTGCGGCCGGGCTGGGTGTAGGTGTCGCGGCTGACCGCCGTGGAGCTTAGGCCGCGCACGTCGTTCCAGTAAGCGTACTTCTCGTCGGTGAGGTTGAAGACCCCGCCGCGCGCGGTCAGCCCGTCGGCCACGCGCCAGAAGGCTGTGAGGTCCAGCACCGTCGAGGCGCCCGGCCGGTAGCAGGCCGGTGTGCAGACCTGGGCGATGCGGTCGGCGTCCTTGCGCTCGTAGTGGACGACGGTCAGCTCGCCGCCCCAGCGGCCCTCCGGCGCGCGGTAGCTCACGCCCGCGCTCAGCTTCACCGGATCGACGCTGTCCAGCGGCGCCTTGGCCGGCGAATAGCTGTCGCCCTTGGCGTACGAGGCGCCGACGAAGCCGCCGACACCGTTGTCCAGGCGCATCCGCGCCCGGCCCTCGACCCCGTGGATCTTCACCTTCGACAGGTTCACGAACTGGAAGACGCCGGGATTGGTGGGCGTGAAGGCCCCCGACACCTGCACCTGCTCGATGAAGTTCTTGTACTCGCCCGAGAAGGCCACGACCTCGGCCGACCAGGTCCGCGTCACCCACCGCGCGCCGCCCTCGAACGCCTCGCTGGTCTCGGCCTTCAGGTCCGGGTTCGGGATCGAGCGGTAGTTCTGCAGCGGGTTGGCGAAGGCGTTGTTCACTTGGGCAGGCGACGGCGCCTTGAAGCCCTGGGCGTAGTTCAGGAACAGCCGCGCCCGCGCCGTCGGCTTCAGCACGAGGCCCAGCTTCGGCGAGAGCCGGCTGTCGTCCGAACCGGTGGGCGTGAAGGTCCCCAGCAGGGCGTCGGCCTTGGGCGAGAGCTTGTAATGGTCGAACCGCAGCGCCGGGAACAGCGTCACCAGGCCGTCCATCAGCACGATCTCGTCCTGCACGAAGACGCCGGCCAGGGTGTAGTTCGTGGTCGGGAAGGCGCGGGCCGGGAAGCTCTCGCCGGCCGGCGGCGTGGTCCCGTCGCGGACGCCGGTCTGACGGGTGCGCGAGGCGTCGAAGCCGTAGACCAGACTGTGCTCCACGCCCGCCAGGGCGAACGCGCTCTCCAGCTGGGCGGCCACGCCGTAGACGCGGTTGTCGAAGGTGTTGCGCCGGGTGCGGTCGGCGGCGGTGTTGCGGTCCTCGGCGGTGAACTGGACGGTCTGGCTCTTCTGCCAGAACACCGACCACTGCACCTGGTCGACCGGGCCGTCCGCGAAGCCGACCTTCTGGTCCAGGCTCACCCGGTCGCGCTCGATGTCGTCGGCGGCGCGCAGGGCCAGCACGCTGGTCGAGGCGAGCGGCGGCTTGGCGATGCCAGACAGCACGTTCGCCTTGATGTCGCGGTCGTAGTGCTCGGCGGTTAGCCGCAGGCGGTTGGTGTCGGAGACGTCGTAGACCAGTTTGCCCAGCACCGAGCGGGTCAGGATGTCCTGCGGGTTGGCCGTCGTGCGGTCGGTGTTGGCCGCGTCGTTCGTCCCTTCAGTCTCGGTCTCGTGGCCGTAGCGGTAGGTGTAGGCGACCATGCCCGAGATCGCGCCCTGCCGGCCGGCGGCCACGGCCGTCGCGCCCACGCTGTCGTCGGCCGAGCCGTGGAAGCCGCGCACCCGGCCGCCATAGGCCTTGCCGTCCTTCAGGAAGTCGACCGGGTCCTTGGTGGTGAAGCTGACCGCGCCGGCCACGCCGTCAGAGCCGTAGAGGGCCGAAGCCGGGCCGCGCAGGATCTCCACCGACTTCATCAGGTCCAGATCCTGGTAGTCGCCGCGGCCCACCGCCTGGGCGCCGAAGGTGAAGCCGTCGGGCACGCGCACGCCGTCCACCTGGATCAGCACCCGGTTGCCCTCCAGGCCGCGGATGTTGAAGCCGGCGTTCCCGTCGCGCCCGGTGGTCCCCAGCGCGGCGCCGAAGCGGGTGGGCGAGGAGCGCACCGAGACGCCCGGCTCCAGCTTCACCACGTCCTCGATGTCGGCGGCCAGCCGGTCCTCCAGCTCCTCGGCGGTGATCACGCTGACCGTGGCCGGGACCTCGCTCGCGGCCTTCTCGGTGCGCGAGCCCAGCACCGACACCGGATCGACGGTCACCTCGCCGGCGGCCTCGGCAGCAGAAGCCGGGCAGGCGGCCGCGAGGACGAGGGTCGAGGCGACGCCGAAGAGGGCCAGACGCATGGGAAACGGTCTCCAAAAGCAAAGCCGGATCGTTTCCTATTGCGAATGACTCTCAGAATCAATTGCAAGTATGCGCATTCTGTCGCACCCGAAACCTTTGCCGCAATCCCGCCTTTTTCGGGCTCGACATCCTTGGGGGTTGAGTTGGGGCGCGTCGAGATGGGGATTTCTTCAGCCGCGACAACGGGACTGCTCAACCGTCGCGTTCAGGCGAGCACACGTCTGGGCGCGGGGAACATCGGCGTTTCCTCAGAGGTTTTCCCATTGTCATGGCCAAACGACACATGCCGACGCTGAAGCGATCCCTCGAGATCGACGCTCCGCCGACCGAAGTCTGGCGAGTCCTCACCAATCCGGAGCTCGTGCGCGAATGGGCGGCCGCCTATCAGGACGGCATCTCGGTGCGCACCTCGTGGCGCGCGGGCGAGCGCATCACCTGGAAATCCGCCGACGGCTCGACCCAGGCGGTCGGCGCCATCGCGGCGATCGAGCCGGAAAAGCTCCTCAAGATCCGCTACGACGACGATGACGCGCGCAGCTTCCCCGACACCTTCGAGATCGTGGCGAAGGAAGACCGCACCTGGCTCAACGTCAGTGCGGACGAAGTCGACGAGGCCGACCTGAAGGCCGCCGAAGAGGCCCTCCAGGAGATCAAGAGCCTCGCCGAGGAATCCGCCCAGATCCACGGCCTGCGGTAGGCACAGCAGCCTTCTCCCGTTGCGGGGGAAGGCGCCTCGCGAAGCGACACGGATGAGGGGACGCACTCCGCTGTCCGGCTCGCTGCGCGCCGCAGGCGCTGTCTTTTTGGACCACGAACCACACGAACCACACGGACGTGCAGCCGCGCGCCTTCGGTCAGCTTGCCCCGTTCGAGTGGTTCGTGTGGTTCGTGGTCGATATTCTCGGCGCTGACGCGCCGCTGAAGAAGAAGGAGGGGCCGCCGGACACGCCGCGCGACCCCTCATCCGTCAGCCTGGGGCTGCCACTTTCTCCCATTTCTCTCCCTCCGGGGGAGATGGCCCGAAGGGCCAGAGGGGGCCAGCGCAGAAGGCACCGGTGGGGGGAGAAGGCTTCGGCGGCCCCTAGAACCGCTCGCCGACCAGTTCTTCGCTCTTGGCCCAGAGCGCCTTGGCGTTCTCGGGGTCGATGGCGTAGGGCCGCACGCCGCCGCGGATGCCTTCCCCGTCGATGACTTCGGCTACGTGGCAGTCCTCGCAGTAGCGGCCGCCCACCTCGTCGGCGGGCGCCACGACGCCGGCCCACACCGACGTCGCCGCACCTTGCGGGATGGTCTTCCACTGGAAGTCGGCCGCGCCGGCGGCGGCGTTGGCCACGCGGATCTCCTCGAGCAGCGCGTCCATGGCCTCCTGGGTCATGTGCCGGCCGAGCTCGGTCTGGATGCCGCCCGGGTGCACGGCCGCGGCGCGGACGCCGTTGGCCTTGTGCCGCCGGTCGAACTCCACCGCGAACAGCACGTTGGCCGTCTTCGAGCGGCCGTAGGCGCCGAACGGCGTGTAGCCGCCCTGGTCGAAGTTCGGGTCGTCCAGGTTCACGTTCGAGAACCGGTGACCGGCCGAGGCCAGGCTCACGAAGCGCCCGCCGGGCCGGATCAGCGAGGCGATGCGGTTCACGAACACGAAGTGGCCCAGGTGGTTGGTGCCGAACTGGGTCTCGAAGCCGTCCGCGGTCTTGCCGAACGGCGTGGCCATGACGCCGGCGTTGGCGATCACCACGTCGAAGGGCAGCGCATCCGCCAGCAGTTCGTCCGCCGCCGCGCGCACGCTGGCCAGCGAGGCCAGGTCCAGCTGGATGAGATCCAGCTTGCCGCCGTTCGCCGCCGCCGCGGCGCGCACGCCTTCGGTGGCCGCCACCGCCTTCTTCGGGTCGCGGGCCGCGCCCACCACGTGGGCGCCGTGAGCGACCAGCGCCCGCGCCGTCTCCACGCCCAGGCCGGCCGAGACGCCGGTCACCAGGATGCGCTTGCCGCGAAGGTCCGCGCCCGCCAGCACCTCGTCGGTGGTGGACTCGGCGCCGAAGGTCCTGCTCGCAAGAGTCGTGACCATGTGATCCTCCTTGAAATCACGTCGGAGGCCCCACGCCTCCTCAGGCCCGGGATTTGGGATCGCGGCCTGCCGGCCGCGCGCCCGATCGCCTCGAAGGCTTGCCTGATCCTCTCAGCCGGCCGCCTTCGCGTGCGCCCGCGCTTGCGCAGGGGCTGCCGCGATCCGATCATCTGGGGGTGCAAGACCTGCTCCGAGACATGCTCGCCCGCGCGGCGCGCCACGCCCACGCCCAGCGCCTGGAGACCTGCGTGCCCGGCCTGATGGTGCATTCCGCCACCGCCCCCACCGGCCTCTTGCCCGGCGTCTACGAACCGATGCTGTGCCTGGTGCTGCAGGGCGCCAAGGAGGTGCTGATCGGCGACCGGGTGCTGCGCTACGACCCCGACGGCTATTTCATCGCCTCGCTGGAGGTGCCGGTCTCGGGCCGCATCGTCGAGGCCAGCCCCGCCAAGCCCTACGTCGCCATCTCCATCCGCCTGTCGCGCGAGAGCCTGGCGGCCCTGATCACCGACGCCCCGCCGCTCGCCGCCAACGGCGCCTCCGCGCCCGCCGCCGGCTTCGCGGTCAGCCCGCTGAGCCGCGAGATCGTCGATCCCTGCGGCCGTCTGCTGGCCCTCCTCGACGCGCCGCACGACGTGCCGGTCCTGGCCCCGTTGCTGGAGCGCGAGATCCTCTATCGCCTGCTGCAGGGCCCGCAGGGCTGCGTCCTACGCCAGGTGGCCCGCGCCGACAGCCGCCTCTCGCGCGTGCGCCGCGCCATCGGCTGGATCCGCGACCACTACGACAAGCCGCTGCGGGTCGAGGAGCTATCGGAGCTGGCCGGCATGAGCGCCGCCTCGTTCCACCGCCACTTCAAGGCCGCCACGGCCATGAGCCCGTTGCAGTTCCAGAAGACGCTGCGCCTGCAACAGGCGCGCCGGCTGCTGATCACCCACACCGACGTCAGCCGCGCCGGCTACGCCGTGGGCTACGAGAGCGCCTCCCAGTTCAGCCGTGAATACGCCCGCGCCTTCGGCTGCCCGCCGGCCCGCGACGCGGTGAGGCTGCGCGGGGACGCCTCAGCGTTCGCCGACGCGGCGGCCTGACCGCCCACCCCGCGCAGGATTCCACCGGCGGGCCGGACGACAGACGGCCGGCTCGGCCACGAAGCTCGCCGCGCCGCCGCCCAGCTTGGTCACGAGGGCGAAGAAGGCGAAGTCCTCCTCATCGGTCTGATGGGGCTGCGCGGTCGTCGGCATGCGGGGCTCCGGTGGGGCTCACGCGCTCAACCGCAATGGCGGCTCGATAGTTCCGGCGGATTGGATAGACGCAACCTTGGCTGTGGCGCGCCGCGCGCCCGCCTCACAAAATCGCAAGCTTGCCGCCAGTTTCCCGGCGCCTTCCCATGGCATTCCATCGAACCATGATCCGCCGTCTCTCCGCGCCCGTCCGCCTGCGCCTCGCGATCGCCCTTGGGCTCGTGCTGGCGCTGGGCGTCGCCGCGCAGGGCTGGCCCGGTCCCTGGCGGCCGCTCTCGGGCGACGGCCAGCCCGCGGCGCTCGCACCTGCCGATGCGAAGGGAGACACCCTGGCGGTGCTCTATTCCGGCGACGGCGGCTGGGCCGCGCTGGACAAGGGCCTGGCCGACGACCTGGCCAAGGAAGGCCTGCCGGTGATCGGCTACAATTCGCTGCGCTATTTCGCGACCGCGCGCACGCCCGACGGCGCCGCCGCCGACCTGGCCACGGCCCTGCGCCGCGAGATGGCCGCCTGGGGCAAGCAGCGGGTGGTGCTGGTGGGCTTCTCGTTCGGCGCCAACGCCCTGCCGGCCATCGTGCCGCGCCTGCCGCCCGACCTGCGCCAGCGGGTCCGGCTGGTGGCGCTGGTCGGCCTCGGCCCCACCGGCGACCTGCACTTCACGCCGCACAGCTGGTTCAACCAGCCCACCGACAAGGCGTTCCGGACGCCGCCGGCCGTCGCCGCGCTGAAGGGCCAGCCGATGGTCTGCATCTACGGCGACCGCGAGGCGCACGCCACCTGCCCGACACTGCCGCCCACCCTGATCCGCCGCGTGGAGCTCCATGGCGGCCACCACTTCGACGGCGACTACGGCCGTCTCAGCCGCGCCATCGTCGACGCGATCCCGACCTAGGGGTCGCGCCGCGGTCGCCGAGCCTACGAAAGCTCCGTCATCCCGGCCGGAGGCCCGCTTGCGGGCTGTGGAGCGGGACCTAGATCGAATGTGGGCCGCCTAAGAAGGGTTTGAGCGGCTGGCAAGCAGAAGAGCCCAAGGTCGGCGATGGGTGGGAAGCTGACCTTCAACTTAGCTAGGATTGATCTCCAGATGGGTCTCGCAAGCCGGGAACTGCGATGCGATGTGATCAACCCACGCAAAAACCCGCCGCAGCGCTTGTCTGGGACTTTCGATCCGATGCGTTGCGCATGTCGCCGTCCTCTCAGCTAACTGCTCGACTGTAGGCAGCCAAGGCGAGCTCATGCATTCAGCGTAGCGTTGGGCAGCGCTCGCCTCTGCTCTCGTGATACGCTTGGCCGTGAGAACGAGAGTGGCGGGACACTGCTCAGCTAATGCGGTCGTGGGCAAAACCGCGACCGATACGGCTAGAACCCACGCTACGACCGAACACGTCGCCACCGCCAGCCTCCTACAATGTCGTACGAAAGCACTAGCGGCATTGCGCTAACGTCGACAACGGGTCGATAGCAGTCATCTCCCTCCCTCCCGAAGGCGGACGCGAACACCTCGGGAGACCCCTAACCTCCCAGCAGCACCCGGCGGATCTCGTCGTAGATCCGGTGCGTCAGCGCGATGGCGCGGAAGTCCACCGGCTGGGCCCAGGACGACACCTTGGCCACCACCAGCCGGTTGCCCCGGTCCACGAACAGGTTCTGGCCGTGGATGCCCATGGCGAACAGGGTCTGCGGCGGGTCGTCGATCACGTACCAGCCGCTGCGGTAGCGCATGGTCCGGCCGCGGAAGCCCGCGGCGAACTCGCCCTCGGCCCACGCCTTGGGGTCGCCGCCCTGCGCCATGTCGGCGATCCAGTCGGCGGGAAGGACTTGAGCCCCGTCGCGGCGCCCATCGTCGGCGACCAGCAGGCCCAGCCGGGCGAAGTCGCGCACCGTGGCGTTCAGCCCGCCGGTGCAGCGCGCCGCGCCCCTGTCGTCGGTCGTGATGAAGGCGTCGTGCGCGGCGCCCATCGGCTTCCAGATCAGCTCGCTGAGCAGCTCGGCGAACGGCCGCCCCGCCGCCCGCTCGATCGCCCAGCCCAGCAGGTCGGTGTTGGCCGAGACGTAGGCGAACGGCCCGTCGTGCGGCAGGTGCGGCCCCGCCAGCGTGGCGTAGAACTCGTGCAGGTCGGCCGGCTGCGGCCCGGGCGCTTCCCAGCCAGTGGCGGCGGCGTAGGCGGCGAGCTGGGCCACGTCCGGCCGCACGCCGGCCCGCATGTCCATCAGCTGGCGCAGCGTCGCGTCCTCGTAGGGCGTCGCGGCCGTCTCCGGGACGTAGGCGCTCACCGGCGCGTCGACGTCGAGCTCGCCGCGGCCCGCCAGCACGCCCGCCACCAGGCCCGTCACCGACTTGGTGGCCGACATCAGGATGTGCGGCGTCTGCGCCGTCATGCCGTGGGCGTAGGCCTCGTGGACGATCTCTCCGTCCAGCAGCACCACGATGCCGTCGCCCGCCGTCGCCGCCAGCGCCTCGTCCAGCGTGAAGGTGCGCCCGCCGCCCGCGGCCAGCGCGAACGCGTCCAGGGGCCGGGGCGCCTCGGGGAGTTCACGCGCGCCGCCCGACGCCGCGGCGACCTCCGCGACCGGCATCAGCTCGCGGACATGCTGGAAGGCCCAGCGGCTGAACGGCGCCGTGCGCCAGTTGGAGCGGTCCGCCCCCCGCGGGTCGTTGGCGGCGTCGTTGGCGGCCTCCAAGCTCAGACCTCCGCCACGCCCTTGCCCACCGGCGTCAGCGACAGGATCGCCAGCTTCACATGCTGCCAGGCGAACGGGATGCCGATGATGGTCACCGCCAGCGCCGCCGCCAGCACCAGGTGGTGCAGCGCCAGCCACCAGCCGGCCAGGAGCAGCCACAGGGTGTTGAGCAGCACGCTCACCGCCCCGCCGTCGCGGTCGACCACCACCTTGCCGAACGGCCAATAGGTGAAGCCCGCGATACGGAACGCCGCCGGCGTCCAGGGCAGGCCCACGACGGTGATCGCCAGGATCACGCCGGCCAGCAGCCACAGCGTCCCGGATATCCAGCCGCCCAGGATGAACCAGAGGACGTTCATCAGAAGACGCATGGGCGGGCTCCGCAGGTCACCCGCCTCTTCTAGCGCAACGACCGCTGCTGCCGAAACGGCAGAACTGTTCTGCGAAATCGGGTCGTGCAGGCGCGCGGGCGAACCCCCACCTTGGCTCGCAACAAGGAGCCTCGCCATGAACCTCGCGCTCTCGCTGCTGACCCTGGGTTTCGCCATCGTCATGGGCATCCCGATCTTCGGCCCCAGCCTGCTCGCCGCCCTTTGAGGCGTCCTGCCCCCCGCGCGGAAATGCGCCCTGTTCAAACCGCGCGCGGTGGGGTGATATTCGGGCGCTGGTGAAGTGACGGGCGCCGGCAAGACGTCGAGACGCGCCCGGGGACTTCCGCCTTGCCTCAGCTAGACCTTGCCACCCTCAACGGCGCCGAACTGCGCCGCCTCCTGGACGCCTCGCGCCAGCGCGGGCAGGCCGCGCAGTCCTACCAGATCCTCGAAGAGATGGCCCGCCGCCGCGAGGCCGAGGCCGCCCGCCCGAAGCGCGGCCGCCGCCGTCAGGCCGACGAGGCACGGATCATCTCCATCGACCTCGGCGATCCGCTGGACCGCCCCGATCCTGCCGACGAGCCCGCGGCCGCGCCGGCGCCCGCTCACGAGGCCCTGACCCTCGAACCCAGCCAATCCCACCGAGAGGCCCCGCGCCGCTGGGGCATGCCCTTGGCGACCTTCGTGATCGGCGCGGCGCTGGGCGGCGGCCTGGGCGTCTGGGCCCCCGACGAGATGCGCGACCCCGCCCCGCCCTCGCCCGAGCTCGCGGTGCTGCAGGCCGAGCTCGCGCCGCCGCCCGCCCCCGCGCCGCAACCCGAGGCCGCCCCCGCCGCTGCGCCAGAACCGGCCGCGAGCGCCGAGCCCGCGCCTGCCGAGGCCGTGGAGGCTCCGGCCGACCCCGCCGCGCCGCCCTCCGAGGTGGCCGAGGCGGCGCCCCCGCCCGAGCCCGACGCCGCCTGCGCCAGCGCACCCAGCCCGGCCGACCGCGTCATCTGCGGCGACGCGCACCTCCAGCGACTGCAGCAGGACCTGCGCCGGGCCTACGCCGAGGCCCTCGACGCGCACGAGGAGCGCGGCGTCCTGCGCGAACGCCAGCTCGCTTGGCGCGACGCCCGCAACACGGTCACCGATCCCGAGCGCCTGGCCGCCCTCTACGAACAGCGCATCCGCAAGCTGGAAGCGGCCACCGCCGACGCGCGACGCCAGCGCTAGTTCGCGAGCGTCATCCCCGGCGTCCAGCCGCTCCTGGCCAGGAACGCCTCGGCGTCGGTCATCTGCAGGATCTCGGCGATCGCGGCCCGCTTGTCGGCGGCGTGCTGGTAGTAGGCCTTCACGATCCGGTAGCCGACCCAGTAGCCCAGGTCGCCCGGCCGCTCGGGCGCTCCGATCCCGTTGTAGAGCCAGGCCGAACCCTCGGCCGGCTTGCGCATGTCGCCCTGGAAGGCCCGTTCGACCTCCGCTTCGCGCCCCGCCGCCCAGGGCGCCAGGTGGCGATACGACACCGACCCCACCATCAGCTCGGTCAGGAACTCGGCGGCGCCCTCGACCAGCGACGCCTTCAGCACCGTCTCGCCCGCGTCCTCGCCGGTCGAGGCCTGCTGCACGTGGACGTATTCGTGGGCGATCACCTGGACCATGCGCCGGCCCTCGTCCGCGTCGGGCGTCGTCCAGGCGCACAGCGCCTCCAGCGAGACATAGACCCCGGTCGCGTCGCCGATCGCCACCGGCCGCGCCCGGCCGATCAGCACCGCCACCGGCGGGAACTTGGCCTGAGGATAGAGCTGTCCCAGCCGCGCCATGCCGGCCGAGACCCGGTCGCGCACCATGGGCAGGCGCGCGGCGCAGCTGCGGGCGTTGCGGTAGACCTCGGGCGTCGCGGCGATCGCCGCGGCCATCCGCGCCCCGTCCACCCGCCGCGCCTTGGCGAAATAGGCAAGCTCGGGGCTGCCTTGGTCGAGGTAGTCGCGCTGCAGGACCGCGGCGCTCGGCGCGCCGTGGGCCGCGTCATAGACGGCGTAGAACCGCTCCACGTCCGCGAACTGGAACACCGGCGAGGGCGGCGTGGCCTGGGCCATCCCGCCCGCCAGCGATGCGGCCAGCGCCAAGGCCGCGACGCTCCGGAAACCTCTGAACCCCCGCATCCGACGAATCCCCTCCGCGCGTCGGCGGCAGGTTTCCATCATCCGCGGCGGCGTATCCAGACGCACAAAAAAAAGCGGGCGGACCATCGAGATCCGCCCGCGCACGGCCGCCCATGGGAGTTCGGGGAAATGGGTCGGCCGAAGTCCTGCCCGCGCCTACTGGGCGACGGCGACGGTCACCGAGCCGGAGCTCGCATAGTCGATGCGCGCGAAGAGCGACGCCAGCTGCTCGCGGCCGCTGGACGAGGCCGTCTTCCGGCAGAAGCGGTATTCCGTCATGGCGCCGAGGTCGTAGACGGAGGGGCGGCCGCACAGCCGGGTGACCGCCCGGCCCACGCGGCGCTCCAGCGTCGCGCGCCCTTCGATGCGGGTCAGGTCCAGGTCGGCGTAGCTGACGCGGATGCTGGGGGCGGCCGGCTCGGGGCGGGGGCCCGCGGTGGCGGCCGAGCCGGTGAACGTGGCCGCGGTGGCGGCGACGACGGCGATGGCGATGGTCTTCAAGGTCTTCATGATCTGGTTTCCGTTCGGGGGAGGCGCAGGCGCGGCGCTCCGGACGGCCTGCGGCGCGTCCGGGCTTCGCCGGCCTGCGAAAAGGGGGACTCCGCGGCCGCCCGCGGGGGATCGGGGAGGTGGGGCGGCCGGGAGTCTGGCCGCGCCTATTGGGCGACGGCGACGGTGATCGAGCCGGAGCCCGCGTAGTCGATGCGCTGGTACAGCGAGGCCAGCTGCTCGCGGCTGTTGGCCCAGGCGGCCTTGCGGCAGCCGCGGTAGTCCGACAGCGCGGTGATGTCGTTCGGCACCGGCATCCGGCACAGCCGCCACACGGCGCGGCCGATCCGGTGCTCCAGCGTGGCGCGGCCGGCGGGCTGCTTCAGGTTCAGGTCCGCGTAGCTGACGCGGATGCTGGGGGCCGGCGCGTCGGGCGCGGGGCCCGCGAAGGCGGTCGGGCCGGTGAACGTGGCCGCGATGGCGGCGGCGACGGCGAGGGCAAAGGTCTTCAGGGTCTTCATGGTTGGGTTTCCGTTCGTTCGGGGGAGGTAGAGACGCAGGCGCAGAGCTCCGGACGGCCTTGCGGCGCGTCCGGCGCTCGGCAGCCTGCGAGGGGGGTGAACTCAGATGATGGTCGACGGCGCTTGCCGGCGGCGGCGGCCCAGGCGGGGCAGCAGCATCGGCGTGCGGCGGCGGTACTCGGCGTACTCGCGCGGGAAAGCGTCGAGCAGGTCGCGTTCCTCGAACTGGATGGCCACGAGGATGTAGGCCGTGGTCATGAGGGCGAACACGAGGTGCGCGACCGTCATGGTGGGGGCGGCCCAGAAGATCATCAGCCAGCCGACGTACAGCGGGTGACGGACGACCTGGTACATGCCCGGCGTGTGGAACTGCGGCGCGATGTAGTCCTGGTTCCGGAACCGCCGCCACACCTGCTTCAGGCCGAAGAGGTCGAAGTGGTCGATCAGGAACGTCGCGTAGAGCAGGACGACCCAGCCCAGCAGGTAGACGCCGATCACGGCCGTGCGCACGAGGCCCTCGGTCTCCCAGACCACGCCGCCGATCGGCTGCCAGGCCAGGAAGAGGATCACCATCGCGACGTTGGTGAAGAGCACATAGGTGCTCCGCTCGGCCGCCTGCGGGACGATGCGGATCCACCAGCGCTTGAACGCCGGCCGCGCCATGCCGCTGTGCTGCACGGCGAACGCCGCCAGCAGGCCGAGGTCGACCGCCAGCGCGATGCCCAGCGGCCGTTCGGCCGGACCATCGAGCTGCGTCGGGGTGTAGAAGCCACCGATGAAGCCGATGGCGTACAGGAACACGCCCAGGAAGAAGGCGTAGGTGAGCACGCCGTAGATGAGCGTGGCTATGCGGGACACGGGCTGTCCTCCTTGTTCTCCGTTGCGATGACGCCGGAATAGTGGAGGTCACCGAACGCGACTTCGGGGGTTTCCCCTAGTTTTCTCGGGGAGCCGCTTTTTTCTTCTAGGGGGTCAGGCCGCCCAGGTCAGGCGCCCCGGATCAGTCGGATTGGCCCAGGCCGCGCTCGCGGGCGATCTGCGCCGCCGCCAGGCGGGTGGGCGCGCCCAGCGCCGCCAGCACGGCGCTCACATGGTGCTCGACGGTCTTGGCGCTGAGGCCCAGGCGGTCGGCGATCTCGGCGTTGGCCAGGCCGTCGACCAGGAGCTGCAGCACGTCGTTCTGGCGGCGCGTGAGGCCGGCGGGGTCGTCGCGGCGCGCGGTCCGCGGGCCCGAGGGGATGGCGCGGACGCCCTCAGCGCGCAGGCGGCGGCGAAGGTTGCGGGCGGCCGGCGCGGCGCCCAGCCGGTCGAAGATCGCCACGGCCTCCAGCTGCGCCGCTTCGTCGCCCATACTGAGCGCAATGGCCTGTTCGTAGGGGCAGCCCTTGGCCGCCCACAGCGCCGCGGCCTCCTTCCAGCGGCCCGCGATGTGGGCGCGATGCTCGTCGCTCAGTTCGTTCGCCACCGAATTGCTGAGCTGCGGCCGGATGCCGAGGATCGACAGCCACAGCGCCAGCTCGCCCAGGTGCCAGAGCTGGCTCCAGCTGTTGATCGCCTCGCCGAACACCGCGGTCAGCCGCTCGGCCGCCCACGGGCGCGAGCCGTCCAGCCAGTGGGCCTCGGCGTCGGCGATGGCGATAGGCGCGCGCCGGAGCAGGTCGCGGCGCGAGGTCGGCAGGGCGCGGGCCTGGTCCAGCATCCCGCCTTCGGGCAGGCCCAGGCGCACCCGCGTGCGGCTGAGCGCGATCATCGCCGACAGCGCCACCGTCGCCCGGCGATAGGGGCCGTGGACCACGTTCTCGGCCTCGGCGAGCGCCTCTTCCAGCCGGCCCATGTCCATCAGCGTGTGGGCGCGGTTGCCGCGGATGTTGGCCTCGAGCGGCGCCTGGTCGCGGGCCACGCAGATGGCGATGCCCTCGTCGGTCGCCTCCAGCAGGCCGTCGAAGCGGCGGCCGGCGGCCATGATCGAGGTCATGTTGGTGTAGAGCCGCGGCAGGGTGTCGAGCTCGCCCCGCTCGCGCGCCTCGGCGATGGTGGCCCGGATCGCCGGCAGCCCGGCGTCCAGCCCGGTCGAGGCCTGCGCGGTGCGTAGGTAGGTCTGGGCCTGCAGGTAGATGTCCCAGCGCCCCAGCGCCTCGGCCCGGGCCATCGCCTGCTCGGCGGCAGGGATCGCCAGCGCGTTGCGGTCGGCCAGCATGTCGAACTGGGCCTGGCTGGCCATCGCCATGGCGTACTGCCAGCTCTCGGGCGCGTCCGAGAGCACCTCGACGGCCTCGCGCACCAGGGTGTCGGCCAGTTCGGAATCGCCCAGGTTCCAGTGCACGTGGGCGGCGATGCGCAGGGTGTTGCCGACGCCGGTGGCCGCGCCGGAGCGCCGGTGGATCGCCGTCGCCTCCTCCAGCGCCGCCGTGGCCGTGGCGAAGGCGCCGCAGAAGTGGGCGGCCAGGGCCTTGCGCTCCAAGAGCTGGGCGCGGGCCTCGTCGGGGAGAGCCTGGCCGTAGTCGATGGCGCGGCCCAGGTGCGCCATCGCCTCGCGGTAGGCGCCCAGCGCACCCGCCTCGCCGGCGGCGCGGATGGAATACTGGATCAGGTCCTCGCCGGCCCCGGCCTGCTCGGCATGGTGGGCGATCTCGGCGGCCCCGCGGGCGCCCTCGGCCTTCAGCAGGTCCAGCGCCGCCTTGTGCAGCTCGCGCCGGCGCAGCGGCGACATGGCCTCGTTGATCGCGCGGCGCGCCAACTCGTGGCGGAACGCCAGCGCCTCGCCGCGCGCGTGCAGCATCCCGCTGGCCAGGCACTCCTCGACGCCCGCGAGGTCGGCGTCGCCGGCGATGCGGCGCAGCACCGCCTCGTCGATCTGGCGCGGGAAGATCGAGGCGCACTCCAGCGTCCGCCGCGCGCCCGCGCCGAGCTGGGCCGCGCGGGCCACGGTCAGTTCCTGGATCGTGCGCGGCACGCCGCCCTGGTCGACCTCCAGGTACTCGGTCACGTGGAACGGATTGCCGCCGCACGAGGCGAAGACGTCGCGCGCCGTGCGCCCGCGCCGGTGGGCGAGCTGGGCCACCGCCTCCATCGACAGCGGCGGCAGCTCGATCCGCTCGCGCGAGTCGCGGGGCATGTCGGCCCATAGCGAGGCCAGCCGCGCCTGCGAGTCGGGCTCGTCGTTGCGGAAGCTCACCAGCACCACCGCCTGGGTCGTGCGGATCCGCCGGGCCAGGAAGCGCAGCGCGTCCAGCGTCGCGTCGTCGGCCCAATGGATGTCCTCCAGCGCCAGCAGCGCCGGGCCCTTGCCCGAGCCCAGCAGCCGCAGCAGCGACTCGAAGGTGGTCAGTTGCCCCGTGGCCGAGACGGTGAACCGTCCCTGGCTCTCGCGGGCGATGTCGCGCAGCGGCCCCATCGGCTCGGGCGTGCCCAGGTGTTCGCACGCGCCCTGGTAGACCCGCGCCTCGGCCCGGCAGGCGTCGACGAAGGCCAGCAGCAGCGCGCTCTTGCCGATGCCGGCCTCGCCCTCCAGCCCGACGATGCTGCCCCGGCCCTTGCGCGCAGCCGCCAGCGCGCCGTGCAGGCGCGCCCACGGTTGCTCACGCTCGAGAAGATGCGACACGCCCACCACGACGCCACCATAGCGCGAGCAGTCCGGGAGCGGAACGCGGGTCGCCGACCCGCGCCGTCTCACCAGCTGTAGCGCAGCGATCCCACCACCGTCCGGGCGGCGCCGAAGTAGCAGCTGTTGTTGAAGGGGCACGCGGACACCTGCTTCTTGTCCAGCAGGTTGGCCACGTTCACCGCCGCCTCCCAGCCCTCCAGGTCCTTCGACGCCTGCCCCAGGTCGTAGCCCACCAGGGCGTCGACCAGGACGAACCCGTTGGTGTGGAAGCGCTCGAACGTGGTGACGTTGTTCTTCACCGCATAGGTGGTCGTGCCGTCCGACCCGCCCACGTAGCGCAGGCCCGCGCCGAACCGCAGCCCGGCCAGGCTCCCGGAGGCCCGGCCCGCGCGGCCCAGGTCGTACGAGACGAACGTCGAGGCCGCCCATTTGGGCACGCCCAGTTGCCGCGTGCCCGTGGTCGTCGGCGTGCCGGTGTTGCTCGCCGTGGCAGGCACGGCCGGCGCGCCCTGGGTGATGATCGCGTCGGTGTAGCTGGCGGCAGCCACCACGTTCAGACCGCGTGTGACCTCGCCGCGGCCCTCCAGCTCGACCCCGCGCACGCGGACCTCGCCGATCTGGATCGTGGAGTTGGTCGGGATGCCGTTCGTGCCGGCCAGCGGGTCGGCCACCGGGACCTTCTGCCGCTTCAGCTCGTAGGCCGCCAGCGTGAACAGCGCCGCCGTCCCCGGCGGCTGCCACTTCACCCCGCCCTCGAACTGCTTGCCGGTGACCGGAACGAACGCCTCGCCCAGGTAGGTCGTGCCCGCCTGCGGCTCGAACGATTCCGAATAGCTGACGTAGGGCGCGATGCCGGCGCCCACCTCGTAGAGCGCGCCCAGGCGCATCGTGAAGGCGTTCTGCTCCAGCTCGGCGGTCGTGGCGTTCTTCTTGTTCAGCGTCGTCTGGTCGTACCAGTCGTACCGCCCGCTCGCGATCACCTGCAGCTTCCCGAACGCGATCTGGTCCTGGACGTAGAGGCCCGTCTGCTTGCGCTTGCCGTAGGTGTTCACATAGGCCGCCGACAGCGCCGTCAGGTCGAAGCTCGGCAGCGTGCCGCCGTAGACCGGATTGAACAGGCTGAGGTTCGGGATGCTGGTCAGCGGGTTGGTCGTCGTCCCGGTGTTGAACTGCTGGAAATTCTCGCCGGTGATCCGCTGGTGGTCGAGGCCCGCCAGCACCTGGTGCTCCAGCTGGCCCGTCTGGAACCGCGCGCTGAGCTGCTGGTCCAGGGTCAGGGTGTCGAAGTCCTCGTCGGCCCCGCCGCCGCCGCGGATGATCGTGGAATAGTCGGTGTTGCGGTTGGCGCCCGTCCCGATGGTCGGGAAGCCCGCCACATAGAGCTGGCGGTACGACAGCTTGTTATTCTGGAACCGCACGTTCGAGCGGAAGGTCAGGTGCTCGCCGAAGTCGTGGCGGAAGAAGGCGGCGATCGACTTGGCCTTGTGGTTGTAACGCTCGTAGCCCGGATCGCCGGTGTTGATGTCGCGCGGCAGCTCGCCGAACGGATTGGCCAGCACCGAGCCGTAGGCCGGCACGCCCGAATAGCCGCCGCCGCTGGGCGCGTGCTGATAGGTCGCCACCACCGTCAGGCTGGTGTCCGGCGTCGGCTGGAAGGTCAGCATCGGGCTGACGTGATAGCGCTCGCTGAAGGTCCCCTCGGTCAGGCCGTCGCCCTTCTGCCAGCCCGCCAGCAGCCGCCCGATCCAGCGGCCGTCGGCGTCCAGCGGGGCGTTGGCGTCCAGCGCCACGCGGCGGGTGTCGTAGTTCCCGAGCTGGCCCTCGACGCGGCCGAACGTGCCTGCCTCGGGCAGCTTGCTGGCCAGGTTCACCAGGCCGCCGGGCGTGGCGTTGCCGTACAGCACCGAGGCCGGCCCCTTCACCACGTCGATGTGGTCGATCCGGTTGAAGTCGATCTGCGGCGTCGAGTAGGGCCCGGCGATCAGCCGCATGCCGTCCAGGAACACACCTGGCGCGAAGCCGCGCACGACGAGCTGGTCGTAGCGGGTGACCATGCCGCCGCGCTGGTTCGGCGAGACGCCGGCCACATAGCCCATGGCCTGGTTGATCGAGAGCGCGTTGCGGCGCGTGAGCTCGTCGCCGTCGATCACGGTGATGCTCTGCGGCGTCTCGATCAGCGCCGTCTCGGTCTTGGTGCCCGCGGCCGCCTGGCGGACCTTGTGGCCCGTCACCTCGACGCCCTCCACCGAGGTCGAGCCCGCATCGCCGTCCGCCGCGACGTCGTCCGCCGCCAGGGCGTGGCCCCCCTGCAGCGCGCCGACCGCCGCGATCGCCGCCGCCAGCCCCCGCCAGCGACCAACTTCCGCGACCTCGCGACGCTTCCCCTGCGAACGGACAACCATGACACCTCTCTCAAACTGATAATGCGACTGATTCTCAGTTGCGAATAGCGAGCGGGCTGGTTAGACGCAAGCCACAGGTTTCCGGAGGACGCGTGGCCCGCCATCGATCACCGACGCTGACGACCGCCGGGCTCGACGCCCTGCGCATGACGGCGCGCAGCGCCACCGCGCTGCTCGGCGGCTACGCCGCCGCCGCGGGCCTGGCCACGCTGCTGGCCCGCCTGCTGCCCGGCTCGCGGGTCGAGGCCTCGGCCTGGGGCATGGTCACCTCGTTCCTGGTGTTCGCCTGCCTCGGCCTCTGGGCCTTCCACGAGCGGCGGCTGATCATCGTGGCCACGGCGATCTGGGGTCTGGCGCTGGCCAGCATCGGCGCGGCCCTGCTGCTCGGCGTGCGGCCGTGAACGGCGCGCCGATCGATCCGCCCGCCGAGACCGGGCCGGGCGTGCGCCAGTCGATGGCCTGGATCCACGCCTGGCTAGGCCTGCTGGCCGGCTGGATCCTGTTCGCGATGTTCCTGACCGGGACCGCCAGCTACTTCCGGCCCGAGATCACCCAGTGGATGCAGCCCGAGCTGCGCCCCACCGCCGTGCCCGCGGCCCAGGCGGCCGACGCCGCCGTCCGCCACCTGCAGAAGACCTCGCCCGACGACCTGCAGTGGTTCATCTACCTGCCCGACGACCGCACCGCGGCCACCCGCGTCTTCGCCCGCGCCAAGCCCGACGCCAAGGCCCCGCCGGCCAGGCGGCGGCCGGAGTTCAAGCTGGACCCCGCCACCGGCGAACCGCTGGAGGCGCGCGACACCCGCGGCGGCGAGCAGTTCTACCGCTTCCACTTCCAGCTCCAGATCCCGCACCCCTGGGGCCGCTGGCTGGCCGGCGTCTGCGCCATGTTCATGCTGGCGGCGATCATCTCGGGGGTGATCACCCACAAGCGGATCTTCGTGGATGTCTTCACCCTGCGCTGGGGCAAGGGACAACGCAGCTGGCTCGACGCCCACAACGCCTCGGCGGTGCTGGCCCTGCCGTTCCACGCGATGATCACCTACACCGGCCTGATCACCCTGGTGGCCATGTACATGCCGTGGCCGGTGGTCGCGAACTTCGAGAAGCCCGCCGACTTCAACGCCGCGGCCTACGGCGCCCCGCCCGAGGGCAAGGCGTCCGGCCGCCCCGCCCCGCTGCTGCCGGTGGGCCCGATGGTCGAGGCCGCGGCCCGCGTCTGGGGCGGCGACAGCCCGCGCACCGTCGTGGTCCGCAACCCGGGCGACGCCGCGGCCACCGTCACCGTGCTGCGCAGCACCGCCGGCCGCCTCAGCGCGGGCCAGGAGTCCATCACCTTCTCGGGCGCTACCGGCCAGACGCTGTTCCAGTCGCCCAGCCCCGGCCCGGCGATCGAGACGGCGGGCGTGATGCTGGGCCTGCACCTCGGCCACTTCGCCGGCCCCGTGCTGCGCTGGACCTATTTCCTGCTGGGCCTGACCGGCACGGCCATGGTCGGGACCGGCCTCGTGCTTTGGGCGGTCAAACGGCGCAAGCCCGGCGCCGAGCCCTTCTTCGGCCTGCGCCTGGTCGACCGCCTGAACGTCGGCGCCGTCGCCTGCCTGCCCGTCGGCATGGCCGCCTACCTGCTCGCCAACCGGCTGATCCCCGCCGACTTGCCCAAGCGCGCCGACCTTGAGGTCGCGACCATGTTCTGGGTCTGGTTCGGCCTGGCGGCGCTGGCCTGCCTGCGGCCCCTGCGCCGCGCCTGGATCGAGACCCTGACGCTGGCCGCCCTCGCCTTCGCCGCCCTGCCGGTGGTCAACGCGCTGACCACCGACCGCGGCCTGATCGCCAGCCTACTCACGGGTGACCTGCTGTTCCTGGGCTTCGACGTGGCCTTCCTGGCCATCGCCGCCCTCTGCGGCTTCGCGGCCTGGCGCGCCAGCCGCCCGCAGCGCACGCCCGCCCAGGCCGCCCGCCGCCGCACCGCGAAGGCCGCCGAAACCACCCCGGCCCGCGAGGACGCGCATGCTGCTTGAACCCGGCCTCATCGGCTTCGCCGGCCTGACCAGCCTGGCCCTGGCGATGAAGAAGCATCGGCCGGCCCTGGCCCCGCCGCTCGCCCTGCCGCCGGGCGGCGCCCGCGCACTGGGCTGGGCCCTGCTGGCGCTGGCCGCCGACGTCGCCGTCTGGCGCCTCGGCCCCGGCCTCGGCGTCGCCGCCTGGATCGGCCAGCTCGGCGTCGCCGGGGCCGCGCTGATCCTCCTGATGTCCTGGCGCCCGGCCTTCGCGCCCAGGCTGGCCCTCGCCGCCCTGGCCTGCGCCACCGTCGTCGGGCTGATCTAGCCCGCGCCTAGCAGGCCCGCCGCAGGCCTTCCGCCGGGCCAACCAGCTGGCTCACGGCGTCCACATAGGCCTCGATGTTGCGCCGCGCGGCGACGACGCCGGCGATGCCGTGCGCCTCCAGCCCGTCCAGCCCGCCGCCCAGTTCGAAGAGGGCGCGGAAGGCCTCCTTCTCGATGAGGGGCGTCGGCAGGATGTCGAGCTCGCGTTCCCTCAGCAGGCCGACGACCGCGGCCAGCGAGCGCGGCTTCAGCGCCGCCGGCACCCGTGAGAGCAGGCACTGCTGCATCAGGTTGTTGCCGGCCCGGCGGCCGAACGAGGCCACCAGCTCCGAGGCCTTGATCGCCTCGATGGCGTCCATCGCCGAGCCGTTCAGCGGGGTGATCACCAGGTCGAAGCGCAGGGCGGCGAACACCATCGCGCCGCGAACGGACCCTTCCGTATCCACGATGACCCAGTCGGGATTGCGCCGCCGCGCCTCCTGGGCCGCGTCACGGATGTCCTGCACCGTGGGCGCCGCGTGCACGGTGATCGCCTCGGGCCGCCCGGGCAGCCCGCCCCAGCGCACCAGCGGCTTGTTGGGGTCGGAATCGATCAGCGCGACGCGGGCGCCGCGCTCGGCCAGGCCGAGCGCCAGCAGCAGGGCCGCCGTGGTCTTGCCCGCCCCGCCCTTGGGGCTGATGAACGCGATGTTCGGCAATGACCCCTCCCCTTCTCCGCGCCGCTATTCGGCGGGCAGCTGGTTCTCCGCACGGCGCGCCTGCATCCGGTCGAACTCGGCCCAGACCCCGGCGTCGCCGTGCCACTGGCCCTTGGTCGCGGCCTTCGAATATTCGGTCGAGCGCGCCTCGAAGAAGTTGGCGTGCTCGACGCCGCTCAGCATCGACTGCAGCCAGGGCAGCGGGTTTTCCTTGGCCTCGTAGACCTCGGGCAGGCCCAGCTGCTTCAGCCGCCAGTCGGCGATGAAGCGGATGTACCGCTTGATGTCGTCGGGCGTCATGCCCTGCACATCGCCGGCCTCGAACGCCAGATCGATGAACTTGTCCTCCAGACCGACGACGGTCTTGCAGCAATCGACGATGTCGTCCGCCACCGACTTGGTGACGCAACCCGTCTCCTTATTGAAGGCGTGGTACAGCTTGATGATGCCTTCGCAGTGGAGGCTCTCGTCGCGCACCGACCAGCTCACGATCTGGCCCATGCCCTTCATCTTGTTGTGCCGCGGGAAGTTCATCAGCATCGCGAAGCTGGCGAACAGCTGCAGGCCCTCGGTGAAGCCGCCGAACATGGCCAGCGTGCGGGCGATGTCGGCGTCGGTGTCGACCCCGAACTGCTGCATGTAGTCGTGCTTGTCGCGCAGGGCCTTGTAGTCGAGGAACGCCGTGAACTCGCTGTCCGGCATGCCGATCGTCTCGAGCAGCAGCGCATAGGCGGCGATGTGGATCGTCTCCATGTTGGAGAACGCCGCCAGCATCATCTTCACCTCGGTGGGTTTGAAGACGCGGCTGTACCGCTCCATGTAGTTGTCGTTCACCTCGACGTCCGACTGGGTGAAGAAGCGGAAGATCTGCGTCAGCAGGTTCCGTTCCTTGTCGTTCAGCTTGGACGCCCAGTCCTTGAGGTCCTCGCCCAGCGGCACCTCTTCCGGCATCCAGTGGACCTGCTGCTGCTTCTTCCAGAAGTCGTAGGCCCAGGGATAGCGGAACGGCTTGTAGGCGTAGGACGGGGTGAGCAGGCCCGGCAGCTGGCGGATGTTGGACGTGGTCATCTCTCAAGTCCCGGCACGAATCAGGAGCACGCGCATCCCGTTAATGGAAAGGTAAGCCTGAAAGCCGGCGGACGCAGCGGGAACTTTCGTCGTGCCGGGGATAGTTTCGCTACCAATTGTGGATGAACCATGGCCACCCCCTATATCTTGTATGGCGCTCAGATGTCCGGCTCCGTGGCCGTCGAGGCGGCGCTGCGGCTGGCGGGTCAACCCTACGAGCTCGTCGAGTCGCTGACGTTCGACGCCGACGACAAGCCGTCGGGCGACAAGGTGCTGGCCGCCAACCCGATGCGGCAGGTGCCGGCGCTGGTCACACGCGCCGGCGAGACCCTGACCGAGAGCGCCGCGATCCTGATCTGGCTCGCTGAGCAGCATCCCGAGGCGAACCTGGCGCCGGCCGCCGGCGATCCGCGCCGCGGCGCCTTCCTGCGCTGGATGACCTTCATCTCCACCGCGGTCTACGCCCACTACTGGCTGAAGGACGATCCCTCGCGCCTGATCGCCGACCCCGGCCTCCACGCCGAGGTGAACCGGCGCATCGAGGACCGCATCTCCGACTGCTGGCGGATGATGGAGGCCCAGGTCGCCCCGGCCGGCCGCTACATGCTGGGCGACGAACTGGGCGCGCTCGACCTCTACCTCTGCGTCGTCAGCCGCTTCCGCCCCCGCCGCCAACGCTTCTACGCCGCCGCCCCGCGCCTGGCCGACGTGGTCCGCCGCGTCGACGAGGATCCGCGGCTGCAGGACTTCTGGGACGAGCGGTATCCGTTCTTCGCGGGATGGGATCGGCTGTAAAACTCCTCTCCCCCGAGGCGCAGCCCGAGGGGAGAGGGTAGGGAGAGGGGCGGCTCGGCGTATCGACCGGCGGTGCGGTCCAGCCAGGATCAGCTCGCTGTATCGGGAGCGGCAGCTTCAACGCCTCCGCCGCCCCTCTCCCTACCCTCTCCCCTCCCACTTCGTGTGGGG
>Ga0065165_1001423_pt1 | contig 25974 bp, 25 predicted proteins | sample AraplaMF_Cvi_mMF_FD_63813 | JGI IMG/M metagenome (GOLD analysis project Ga0065165, IMG submission 63813) | Arabidopsis root microbial communities from the University of North Carolina, USA - plate scrape MF_Cvi_mMF (version 2) (version 3) | ecosystem: Host-associated > Plants > Roots >... | reverse complement strand
TCAGCAGATGGCAACGATGTCCATCGGCAGCATCCAGGTGCAGGTGACGATGAACTCCGACTGGCGCGGGCTCTTCTACCCCTTGCCCCCTGGAAGTTACGCGGTGCTGCTGCCGGATGCACCGCACGACAAGAACATGACGCAGTACTACCGAGAAGGTGCGCCCGGCATGAAGTTCGACCAGGTCTGGTTCCCGATCCGCTTCGGCGACAACAGCCGGTACGTGCACGTCGGCAATGTGTCCGATGGCTGCGTGACGGTGCTCGACCTTGCTCGCTGGAATGACGTGCACGAGGCGCTGATCAGCCACCGCGGAAGCGATGGAGCCAGCGTTGCACAGTTGACGGTCAAGGGCACGCCGGAGCGGGCGCGATGAAGGCCCCAACCGGATGGCGCACGATGCGTCTGGCAGCGCTCGCCGGGGTGCTCGTGTCGGCACTGACGACGGCGCATGCGGACGGCACGGCGACCTCTCCCGACGCTGCGCGGGTACTCGCCGATCTTCAGGCCGCGCGCAGCAAGCAGACGGCAGAAGGTCGCAACGCTGCCAAGCGCTTGAATGCGCTCGGCGACAGTGCCTACAGGCGCCAGGAATATGAGGTGGCTTACAAGGCCTATTCCAACTCGTACCCCAACTTCCCGACGGCCTACGCCTACCTGATGTCGGCAGACACGCAGTGGCGTTCCCTGGTGCAGTTCCAGCGGAAGAAGGCGGTGCAGGAATCTTCGGCCACGCCGGCCTGTCTCGAAGCCAGCGGCCGGTTCATTCATGGCATGAAGATGGACCTCGCGCAGCACTACGAAGTGGGACTTGCACTGGCCAGCGAAGAGCGCGACAAGCAGTTGCTGAAGTCTCCGATGTTCTCGCGAGCGCGCGAGTCGTTCACCTGCCTGCAGACCGTGGCGAAAGAGCTGGAAGCCTTGCCGGCGAACTCATGCGTCGACATCGGTCGGGTGCAGCAATGCCTGGGCGAACCCCTGTTGAAGTAGTTCGACGTGCGACGCAGGCAGGCATGCCGGGGGCTCGCAGGCTGGTGCCGTCGAGCCTCCACCGCTCAGGCCGCCAGCAGCTTGTAGATCAGCTCCGGCGTCGTCGCCGCGCCGTACTTGCGCATCAGCCGCGCGCGGTAGACGTCGACGGTGCGCGGGCTGATGCCCAGCCGCTTGCCGATCAGCTTGCTGGTGAGGCCTTCGATCAGCAGCGCCGCGATCTCGCGTTCGCGGGCGGTCAGCTCGGCCTTCAGCTTGCGGCGCGACGACAGGTCTTCGAAGCTCCAGATGCCGGCCGCGTGCGGTTGCGCCGGGTCGAGCGCGCGGCCCGACACGTGGCACCAGAACAGCTCGCCGCGCTGCGGGCCGTCGACGCGCTTCATCACGCGTTCGTCGGCATACCAGCCGTCGGCATCGAGCGCGGCGACGATGCGCTCGCCGGTGCGCTCGAACTCCTCGTGCGTCGGGTACAGCATCTCGAACGACTGGCCGACGAGCTGCTCGCGCGCCGCGCCGAACATCGCGAGCACCTGCTGGTTGCAATCGACCATCAACCGGTTGCGCGACAGCACCAGTCCGACGGGGGCGAGGTCGAAGGCGGTGCGGTAGTCGAGGGTGGGCATGGGAGCATGGTACGGGGTGCAAGCCGCTGGGCAGATCTCGTTGCGATCTGCTTGACCGCCGTGCTTGCGGCCGGCTGCCACGCAAGAGGGACCGAAGAGCCTGCCCCGCAGAAGATGTCCCCGGCCGTCGCACAGCAGTTCGACCTGTCCCAACTTCCCGAATGCGCACGCGTACATCATGACGGGCGACGCCCACTGGAGAGGCGCCGTGTAGTTTCAGGAGCAGTCTTCTCCAGAGGGCACGTGCTGGTCGACCCCGGGTTTCGCAAGGGCGCTGGCCCTCGATCTCGAGCAGCACTGCAACATGGGCTTCGCGTTGGCAGAGCGCGACCGGGACCGCGACGCGCTGGGGTCGCCGTTGTTCAAACGGGCTCGTGAGTCGGCGGCATGCCTCGATGAGATGTCACGGGATCGTCGCGCGTTGCTTCGCACTGGCGCAGCAGGCGTCTGCACGTCCGTCGCAGATGGCAAGCCTTGCCGCATCCCGTCCGTCCGGCTGTTTCCGAAGCCGGCATCGGCCTGCGTCGACGTGACACGGATCCAGTCTTGCCTCGGCGAGCCGCTGCTCAAGTGAGCGGGGTGTCTCAGGCGGCAGACACCTCGGTCGTCGCCGCACCCCGGCGCCGAACGCGCCAGCCCACCCAGCCGGCACCCAACACCAGCATCAGTGCCGTCGCCGGCTCGGGCACCGCCGCCATCGGATTGCTGAACGCGACAATCTCGAACGCGGCGAAGAGCGGCAGCGCGCTGTGGTTGTGCACCGTCAGCGACAGCGCGCCGAAGGAATCGGCGCTGTACGTGAAGTCGTCCGGGCTGGCGACGCGGCCCTGCGAGCCGGCCCCGTTGTCGAACGGATCGCGGTTCAGCATCCATGCGCGCAGCGAAACCTCGTGCCGCGAGGCCTGCTCGTCGCGCAGGCTCACGGTCGCGACGTGGTAGTACTCGTCGTTGACGGTCTCGGTTTCGTAGTGCGTCGACAGCGGATGGGCATCGCTGCGATCGAGCGTTGCGATGCTGGACAGCGTCAGCGACGCATACGGATCGAGCTTGAACGCGCGGTACCAGCTGATCTCGGCATCGGCGGTGTCGGTGGGCAGGTCGGTTCGCCAGCTCACCCCCAGGTGGTTCGGGCCCGAATGCGCCTCGGTCGACAGCGCCGAGCCGGGCAGCGGCGGCTGCTGGCGGGCTCCCACGCCGAACGGGGGACTGAAATCCAGGCCGTTCTGCATCGGGTACTGGAGGTCATGGCGCACGTTGTCGCCGTTCGCATGCCCGCTCGACAAGCTCGACCGGACGGTATTGCCGGTCCACCAGGTGCCCGCGCTGCCGGGCAGGCGCGGCGCGTCGGGCGTCGGTGCCAGTGTGACGATCGGGTCCAGCGTGAACGACGCACTGCCATGCGCTTCGGCATGGACGAGACCGGAGGTGCCCAACCCGGCGAGCAGCAGCGGCGCCAGGCGGGCGGTGCCGCGCCGGCGCAGCCGCCATGCCGCCAGCCCGACACCGAGCGCCATCATCAGCACGGTGGCCGGCTCCGGGATCGCCTGCACCGAACTGAAGGCGAACACACCCAGGCTCGCGAACAGCGGCGTGCTGGAGTCGTTGTGCAGCGTCAACGACATCGCGCCGAAGGAGTCGGCGCTGTAGGTGAAGACGTCCGGGCCGCTGGCGTGGGCCTGCGACGGGTCGTTCCACACGGTCGGGTCGTCGTCCAGGATCCAGGCCTGCAGGCTGACGCCGTGCTGGTAGACGCTGTCGTCGCTCAGCGTCAGCGTCGCGAGGTTGTAGTTGCCGCCAGGCGCGAACTGGTAGTGCGTCGACAGCGGGTGCGGGTTGCTCCGGTCCAGCGTCGCCAGCCCCGACAGCGTGATCGACCCATGTGGATCCACCTTCACGAAGCGTTGCCACTCGATGCTCGCACTGGCGTTGTCGGTCGGCACATCGGTCGCCCAGCTCACGCCCAGGCTGTTCGTCGTGCTGTAGGCGCGTGTCGACAGCTGCGATCCGCCGAGTGCCGGGAACAGCCGGTTCGACTCGCCGAACGGTGCGCTGAACTCCAGACCGTTCGGGCCGACGACGTTCTCGTAGCGCTGCGTTGTGCCGCTCTGGTCCGGCGCCGTGTACATCTGACTGCTGATGTAGTTGCCGGTCAGCCAGTTGCCGACATCGCCCGGCTCGCGCGGCGCATCGCGGCTCGCCGCGATGGTGGTGATCGGGTCCAGCGTGAACCCGGCCGAGCCGTGCTCTGCCGCCGGGGCGGTGGCCTGAAGCCCCAGTCCGGCCAGCATGATGACGAGTGCGTGGATCTTCATCGCGTCGATCTCCTGAAGCTGCTGAGGGGCGCCCGGGGGCAACGGGCAGCAGGGCAAACGGCGTGCCCGGCGGGTGGCGGCGCGCCGCCTCTTCGCGCTTGACCCTAGTCATTTCTACGTACCGCCGTCGCGGCCTACGTAACGCGTTACGTAGTACGCTTCGCGGCTGATTTCCACTGCGCAGGAGACGCTCCATGAACAAGGTGTACGCCAGTGCCGCCGATGCCCTGAAAGGCATCGTGCGCGACGGCCAGTTGCTGGCCGTCGGCGGCTTCGGGCTGTGCGGCATCCCCGAGGCCCTGATCGGCGCGCTGCGCGACAGCGGCGCGAAGAACCTCACGGTGATCTCGAACAACGCCGGCGTCGACGGCTTCGGCCTCGGCCAGCTGCTCGAGACGCGGCAGATCAGGAAGATGATCTCCAGCTACGTCGGCGAGAACAAGGAGTTCGAGCGCCAGTACCTGGCCGGCGAGCTGGAGCTCGAGTTCACGCCGCAGGGCACGCTGGCCGAGAAGTTGCGCGCGGGCGGCGCCGGCATCCCGGCCTTCTTCACGAAGACCGGCGTCGGCACGCTGGTGGCCGAAGGCAAGGAAACCCGCGAGTTCGACGGCGCCGTCTACGTGATGGAGCGCGCGCTGCTGCCCGAGGTGAGCCTGGTGAAGGCGCACAAGGCCGACCGCAGCGGCAACCTGGTGTTCCGCCGCACCGCGCGCAACTTCAACCCGGCCGTCGCGATGGCCGGCAAGGTCACCGTCGTCGAGGTCGAAGAGATCGTCGAGACCGGCTCGATCGATCCCGATGCGGTCCACCTGCCGGGCATCTACGTGCACCGGCTGGTGCTGAACGCGCACCCGGAGAAGCGCGTCGAGAAACGCACCATCACCGAAAAAGCGACCGAGAAAGCAGGAGCCTGACCATGGCCTGGACCCACGACCAAATGGCCGCCAAGGCCGCCGCCGAGCTGCAGGACGGCTTCTACGTCAACCTCGGCATCGGGCTGCCGACGCTGGTGGCCAACCACGTGCGCAGCGACATCGAGGTGTGGCTGCAAAGCGAGAACGGCATGCTCGGCATCGGCCCGTTCCCGACCGCCGACCAGGTCGATGCCGACCTGATCAACGCCGGCAAGCAGACCGTCACCACCATCCCCGGTTCGTCGATCTTCGGTTCGCACGACAGCTTCGCGATGATCCGCGGCGGCAAGATCAACCTGAGCATCCTCGGCGCGATGCAGGTCAGCGACAAGGGCGACCTGGCCAACTGGATGATCCCCGGCAAGATGGTCAAGGGCATGGGCGGCGCGATGGACCTGGTGGCCGGTGTCGCGCGGGTGCTGGTGCTGATGGAGCACGTCGCGCGCAAGAAGGACGGCACCGAAGACCTGAAGATCCTGCCGGCCTGCACGCTGCCGCTGACCGGCGTCGGCGTCGTCAACCGCATCATCACCGACCTCGCGGTGATGGACGTGACGCCGCAGGGGCTGAAGCTGGTCGAGATCGCGCCGGGGGTCACCCGCGAAGAGCTGCAGGCGAAGACCGGCGTGCCCTTGATCTGACGCCTACTTCTTCAAGGCCCGTGCGGCCTCGGTGACGAGCGCCGGGCCCTTGTAGATGAACCCGGTGTAGAGCTGCACCAGGTCGGCGCCGGCCGCGATCTTCGATTGCGCGTCGGCACCGCTCAGCACGCCGCCGACGCCGATGATCGGGTAGCCCGCGCCGAGCGCCGCGCGCAGTTGCGCGATCACGCGGTTCGACGCCTGCAGCACCGGCGCGCCGCTCAGGCCGCCGGCCTCTTCGCCATGCGGCAGGTGCTTCACCGCGTCGCGCGCGATCGTCGTGTTGGTCGCGATCACGCCGTCGATCGCGTTCTTCTTCAACGTGGCGGCGATCACGCCGACCTGTGCCTCGTCGAGGTCGGGTGCGATCTTCACGAACACCGGCACGCTGCGCCCGTGCTGCTGCGCCAGCTGCTGCTTGCGCGCCTGCACCGCCGACAGCAGCGCATCGAGCGCCTCGTCGCTCTGCAGCGCGCGCAGGTTCTTCGTGTTCGGCGACGAGATGTTGACCGTCACGTAGTCGGCATGCGGGTACACGCCGTCCAGGCACAGCAGGTAGTCGTCGACCGCGCGCTCGATCGGCGTCGCGGCGTTCTTGCCGATGTTCAGCCCCAGCACGCCGCCCTGCGAGCGAAAGCGCGCCTGCTTCACGTTGGCGATGAAGGCGTCGAGCCCGTGGTTGTTGAAACCCAGCCGGTTGATCAGCGCGTTCGCCTGCGGCAGCCGGAACATGCGCGGCTTCGGGTTGCCCGGCTGGCCGAGCGGCGTCACGGTGCCGACCTCGATGAAGCCGAACCCCATCGCGGCCAGTCCGTCGATGCAGCGCCCGTTCTTGTCGAGTCCGGCCGCCAGCCCGATGCGGTTCGGGAAGCGGATGCCCGCCAGCGTGACCGGATCGTCGACCCGCGGCTGCGCGACCGCGCAGATCAGCGGCGTGCGCTGCAGGCGCGCCAGTGCGCCGAGCGTCAGGTCGTGCGCCTGCTCGGGGTCGAGGCCGAACAGGAACGGGCGGGTGAGGGCGTACGGAACCAGGGCCATGGAGATCGGGGGATGGGTGGGGAAGGAGCGGCGTCTTGGATAATCGCGGATTGTCTCAAACGCGTGCCCGCCCACGATCCGCCCATGACTGCGCCCATGACCCAGGATGAATTGAAGGCCCTCGTCGGCCAGGCCGCGCTGGCCTACGTGCAACCCGGCAGCGTCGTTGGCGTCGGCACCGGCTCCACGGTGAACTGCTTCATCGACGCGCTGGCCGGCATCAAGGACAGCATCGTCGGCGCGGTCTCCAGCAGCGAGCGAAGCTCCGAGCGGCTGCGCGCGCACGGCATCGCGGTGCTCGACAGCAATGCGGTCGACAGCATCCCGGTCTACGTCGACGGCGCCGACGAGATCGACCACCACGGCTTCATGATCAAGGGCGGCGGCGCGGCCCTCACGCGCGAGAAGATCGTCGCCGACATCGCGAAGACCTTCGTCTGCATCGCCGACGAATCGAAGCTGGTCGACACGCTGGGCCGCTTCCCGGTGCCGGTGGAGGTGATTCCGATGGCGGCCGCGCAGATCGTGCGGCGGCTGCGCGGCCTGGGCGGCGACGCGCAACTGCGTGCCGGCGTGGTCACCGACAACGGCTGCAGCATCCTCGACGTGCGCGGCATGGCGCTGATCGATCCGCTGGCGATGGAGCGCGAGATCAACCAGTGGCCCGGCGTCGTCACCGTCGGCATCTTCGCGCGCCACCGGGCCGGCGTGTGCCTGCTGGGCACCTCGCAGGGCGTGAAGACGCTGACGTTCTGATCCACTCCCGGGTGTCTGGCGCCCCCAAAAAGGGCGTAACCTCGGGCCTGTTCCGAATCCGCTGAAAAGGACGGCCCATGGCCAAACCCAACTACTCGTTCGAAAAGCGCCAGCGCGAGCTGGCCAAGAAAAAGAAGAAGGAAGAGAAGCTGAAGGAGAAGGAGCTTCGCAAGACCAGCCCGGGTTCGGGCGACGCCGGGCAGGGCGACGAGCCGGCCGACGGCGAGCCGCAGGAAGCCGGCGCCGGGGACCAGCCGGCGCCCTGAGCGCCGCTCCCGCGATGGCTCGCCACAGCAAGCCGCCGGCGCCGGGTGCCTGGGCGGCTGCGGCGAGGGCGGGCTTCGAGGCCACCTCCACTCAGGTGCAGCAGATGCACCAGGCGATCGCGGACCAGGCCTTCGCGGCGGTGCAGCAGGTGCCCGTCGTCGCCGCGCCGGCCCGCTGGGTGCAGCGGGTGCACGACACCATCAGCACCGCGGTCCACGCGACGGTGCGCCAAACCGGCGCCACCGTCCTCACGCTGGCCGGCCATGCCGAGCAGCGCTTCACCGATCCGACACGGCCGCCCGGCACGCGCGAGCTGGCGCTGCGCAGCGTGCTGAACGGCGTGGCCGGCGATGCGCTGCAAGCCGCCGGCAACCCGCTGGCGGTGCGCATGGCCTTGCTGCCCGAAGGCGTGGCGCCGGGCGAGCGGGTCTGCCTGTTCGTCCACGGGCTGGCCTGCGACGACAGCAGCTGGACGGTCGCACGCCGTGCTTCCGAAGGCGATTCCTACCCGGCGATGGTCGCGCGCGAGTTCGGCGCGACGCCGCTTTTCCTGCGCTACAACAGCGGGCTGTCGATCGCCGACAACGGCCGCGCGCTGTCGGCGCTGCTGACGACGTTCATCGCGTCGGTGCCGGGGCGCGTCGGCAGCCTCGTGCTGGTCGGCCACAGCATGGGTGGGCTGGTCGCGCGCGTGGCCTGCGAGCAGGCGGCGGCCGATGGCAGCCCGTGGCTCGAACGAATTCGCATGCTGGTGTGCCTGGGCACGCCGCACCGAGGCGCGCCGCTGGAGCGAGCCGGGCAGGTGCTGTCGTCGGTGCTGGACGCGTCGGCGATGACGCGGCCGCTGAGCCGGCTGGCCGATGCGCGCAGCCGCGGCATCCGCGACCTGCGCGATGGCGCGCCGCCGAACACGGTGGCGGTGCCGATGCGGCTGGTCGCGGGGCTCGGCGACGGGCTGGTGCGGCCTGGCAGCGCGGGCGACCTGGCGCTGGCCGGCGATGTCGAGCGCGTCGAGATCGACGGCATCGGCCACATGGCCTTGCTGAACCACCCACGGGTCGCGGCCGCGCTGCGGCGCTGGCTGCGCTCGACCTGGCCCTGATCAGCGGGCGTCGCGCCGCGCCTGGCGTGCAACCTGGCGGACGACGAAACGGCCCGGGTCGATCGCGTCGAGCAGGCTGCTTTCCAGCGGTGCCGGCGCGCCGGTGATCGCCGACGCCAGCACGCCGGCTCCGAGCGCCGACCAGGTGATGCCGCGCGACCCCAGCGCGGTGAACACGAACAGGCCCGGCACGCGCGGCACGAAGCGAACCTGGTCGATCGGCCGCGCGATGGTGGCCTGCAGGTCGGGCACCGCGCCGACGACCGGCAAGCGGTCGCCCGCGACCCAGCGCCACGCGGTGCGGCCCTGCAGCTCGTTCGCCGCGATCGGCGCGGCCTGGCCGGTCAGCCGCTGGTACTGCGCGAGGTTGAGCGCATGGTCGGTCTCTCGCACGTCGGGCGCCATGTCGCCGACGGCGCTGGTGGCGCCGAACACCGCATGGCCGCCGACCGACGGCAGCAGGTAGCCCGCGCCGGCCACCGGGAGGCGCGGCAGCGCCCAGCCTGCGTCGGCGGGTGCGAAGCTCAGCTGCCCGCGCACCGCGTCGACGGTCCACTCGGGGTGGCCGAGCAGCCGCAGCGCGTCGCCGGCGTTGGCGAGCACGAGGACCGGCGCACGGGCGATCGTGGCGCCTTGCGCATCGCGCAACTGCCAGTCGCCCTCGCCGTCGTCGTCTGCCTCCGCGCGGTGGATCGACTCGACCCGCAGCCCGCCGCGCCATTGCACCCGCTCGCCGCCCTGGGCGATGAACCAGCGCACCAGCGCGTCGGGCCGCACCCAACCGCCCTGCGGGTAGAACCAGGCCGGCTGGTGCAACGCCAGGCCGGCGAGGCGTGCAGCCGCATCGGCATCGAGCGCCTGCACGTAGTCGGCCGGCAAGCCGACCCGATCGATCACCGCCTGCATCGCGGCCGCGTCGGGCAGCGTGGTCTCGAGCCGCAGCAGGCCGTCGAGCGCGCCGGGCACGCCGTCGCGCAGCGCGCCGGCGAGCACGCGGGCGATCTCCAGCGCCGCCGCGCGGTTGAAGCGCGCGTGCGTGCCGTCCTGTGCATTGACGATGCCGTGGAACAGCCCGGCCGGGTTGCCGGACGCCTCTTGCGCCGGTTGCGCGTGCCGGTCGATCAGCTCGCACTGCCAGCCCTGCGCGGCGAGCGCGGCGGCAGTGGCGCTGCCGGCCAGCCCGGCGCCGACGACGATCGCGCGGCGCTGCGTCGACGCAAGAGCGGCGCGGGCCGGCGCACGGCGCGGCACGAAGGCCGGCGCGTAGCGGGCGATCGTGATGTCGCGCTTGCCGCCGCGTCCCGGCACCCGTTCGACCTCGAAGCCGGCCGTCACCAGTCCGTCGCGCACCGCGCGCGCGGCGCTCCAGGTGGCCGCCGTCGCGCCCGGCGCGGCAAGCCGCCCGAGGGTCTTCAGCAGCCGGCTGTCCCAGGCGTCGGGGTTGCGCGCGGGCGCGAAGCCGTCGAGGTAGAACGCATCGACCTCGGCCACCAGCTCGGGCAGCCACGCGCGCGCGTCGCCCAGCGCCAGCAGCAGCTGCACCCGGCCGCCGTCGAACGACAGGCGGTGCAGGTTCGGCGTCAGCGGGGGCCAGGCGGCTTCGAGCTCGCGCGCGAGCGCGGCCCATTGCGGCTCGCGCGGGACATGCGGCAGGTCGTCGCGCCGCAGCGGGTTCAGTTCGGTCGAGATGAACTGCAGCGTGTCGCAGCGCTGCGGATCGCGCTGCCAGGCATCCCAGGTGGCGAGGAAGTTGTTGCCGAGGCCGAACCCGGTCTCCAGCACGACGAAGCGCGGGCGCCGCTGCCAGCGTTGCGGCAGCTGGTTGCCGCCGAGGAACACATGCAGGGCCTGTTGCGCAGCGCCGGCGAGCGGGTGGTAGACGTCGCCATGGCGCGGCGAGAACGGCAGCCCCTGCGGCGACCAGCCGAGCTCCGCCGGCACGATCGGGCGCGTGTTCATGCGGCGCGGCGCGACAGCCAGTCGAGCAGGCGCTCGCGCGCGTCGGTCAGGCCGCGGTAGGCCAGCACTGCCGGGCTCATCGTCGACAGCGCGTCGTGCACCTGGCGGGCCTGCGCCGGGTCGGCCAGCGCCCGGGCCAGCGGTGCCACGCCGACGCGGATCGTGAACACCGCCTGGTGCGCGCCGGCCACCGGAATGAAGGTCTGGTGCTCGGTGCGGAAGAAGGCGCGCGCCGCGAGCTCGTCGGCCGTCGCGGTCGGCGACCACGGCGCCGGGTCGACGCGGTCCGGATGGGCGTGCAGCCGCGGATGCCGCGTGATCGTCCAGACGAAACGTTCCCAGCGGTCGGCCTGCGTGACGAGCCGCGCGAGGTGGTCGCTGGCGTTGACGAGCAACTGGTTGTCGGCGACCGGCGCGTGCACCTCGGCGAAATGCCGGCCGACCTTGTCTTCGGGCGCCCAGTTCGACGGCAGGCAGACCGCGAGCCACGGGATGCGGGCGCTGCCGCCGTCGATGACCGCGAAGTCTTCGGCGAAGGCCAGGCTCAGCAGCGCCGGCAGCCGCCACGGGCCGGGCAGGGCCTGCAGGCAGGGGCCGATCCCGGCCACCGGGTCGGCTTCAGGCATCGGTTCATCGCCCCGCAGCGACCACCCGAGCCATCGCGCATGCCAATGGCCATCGCCGCCGCGTTGCCAGGCCGCCGGATGCTCCGCCGCCGCGTGCTCGCACAGGGCCCGCAAGGCCGCGACGGCATCGAAGCCGGGCGCGGCGAGCAGAGCCTGCCTGGGGAAATCCCGCAGCACCTCCAGCTTTTCGCGCAGCGTCGGATCGCCGGGCCGCGATGGCGTCAACTGCGGCGCGCCCGGTGCGAGCCGGCGCAGGCCGGGTTGCATCCGGAACGGCGCGGTGACGGCGATGAAGTCGAAGCCGGCGGCAGGGCTCATGGTCACGGACGGTAGCAAAAAGGGCACCCGAGGGTGCCCTTTGCGGCGGGGAGTGCCGGCGGCGCGATCAGACGCGCTTGCGGTACTCGTGCGTGCGGGTGTCGATCTCGATCTTGTCGCCGGTTTCGACGAACAGCGGCACCGAGATCTCGAAGCCGGTGGCCAGCTTCGCCGGCTTCAGCACCTTGCCCGAGGTGTCGCCCTTGACGGCCGGCTCGGTGTAGGTGATCTCGCGCACCAGGCTGGTCGGCAGTTCGACCGAGATGGCCTTGCCGTCGTAGAACACCACTTCGACCGGCATCGCGTCTTCGAGGTACTGCACCGCGTCGCCCATGTTCTCGGCCTCGACCTCGAACTGGTTGTACTCGGCGTCCATGAACGCGTACATCGGGTCGGCGAAGTAGGAGTAGGTGCACTCCTTCTTGTCGAGGATGATCTGGTCCATCTTGTCGTCGGCCTTGAAGACGACTTCGGTGCCCGAGTTGTTCAAGAGGCTCTTCAGCTTCATGCGCACGGTGGCGGCATTGCGGCCACCGCGGCTGTATTCGGTTTTCAGCACGACCATCGGGTTCTTGTCGTGCATGATCACGTTGCCTGCGCGAATTTCCTGTGCGATTTTCATAACGGTTTCCGTGGGGCGGTGTCGATCGGGCGTGTTCAGCGGTATCAGCGCGCGCCGGAATCTCGATCACCCAGAACGCGCAAAGCCGGCGATTTTATAGCGATTCGGCGACGAAAGACAGCAACTGGCTGGCGAGGTCGGTCTGGGCGAGCAGCGCTTTGCGCCAAATCAGGCACTGCGCCTGCCAGGACGCGCGGTCCGGACCGGCGACCGGCGCTGCCTGCAGGCCGTTCCAGGCGCGCCACGCGGCGCGGATGTCGGGCGACGCGTCGAAGCGATCGAGGAAGGCCTGCAGCTTCAGTTCGTGCACGCCGTCGTGCTGCGGGTAGATCTGCCAGATGAACGGCCGGCCGGCCCAAAGCGCGCGGACCAGCGAATCCTCGCCGCGCACGAAATTCAGGTCGCAGGCCCACAGCAGCCGGTCGAAGTCGGGCTGCGTGAGATAGGGCAGAGACTGCACCCGCACCGACGGCGGCAGCGCCGGCAGCGGCGGGGCGGTGCCGGGCACCAGCAGCAACGTGCGCTCGTGCCCTGCGTGGTCCAGGCAACCCAACAAGGCCTCGACCGACGGCACCTGGTAGCAGAACAGGCTGGCCAGTTGCTCGCCCGGCTGCGGCGCGATCCGGTGGGCCGCGAGCCAGGCGTCGCGGTCGAAAGCCTCGCGCTGCGCCATCAGCTCCGGCTCGCGCAGCAGCCCGCCGGTGGCGGCCGTGAAGCCAGGGTAGAAAAACCACTTGCTGAAGCCGCGGGCCGGCCCGTGCATCTGCGGCGAGCGCAGGCGGTGGCTGCGCTCGACATAGCCTTCGGCGCTCAGGTATTCGAGGTTGATCCACACCGGCTTGCGCGGCGCTTCGGCCGCTTTCTCGGCGATGCGCACCAGCACCGCTGGCGGCAGCTCGCAGCCGAAGGCCTCGACCACCACGTCGCCGACCGGCCGGGTGTCGTCTTCCGCGTCGGGCCATGCCTGCAGCTCGACGCCGGCCGCGCCGCCCGGCGCCATCCATGCGAGCGCGCGCGCATCGTCGACCCACAGCCGCACCCGTTCGCCGCGCGCGGCCAGGTCGGCGGCGAGGCGCCAGCACACGCCGACGTCACCGAAGTTGTCGACGACGCGGCAGAAGAGATCCCATTGCAGCTGCGGCATGCGCGGCATTATCGGCAGCGGCACAATCCCGGGCGATGAACGAGACAACGTCGTTGCCCGAAGAAGAACCTGCAGCGCCCGCGGATTCCGGCCTGCCCGCCGATCCCGGTCGCGAGCGCCTGCTCGCCGAGGTGCTGGCGCTGCCCGGCCTGCCGGGCGTCTACCGCTACTTCGACGCGCAGGACGCGGTGCTGTACGTCGGCAAGGCGCGCGACCTGAAGAAGCGCGTCTCGAGCTACTTCCAGAAGAACCATGGCGGCACGCGCATCGGCCACATGGTCGGCAAGATCGTGCGGATGGAGACCACGGTCGTGCGCTCGGAAGCCGAGGCGCTGCTGCTCGAGAACAACCTGATCAAGACGCTCAACCCGCGCTACAACATCCTGTTCCGCGACGACAAGAGCTACCCCTACCTGAAGATCGTCTCGCACGAATTCCCGCGCATGGCGTACTTCCGCGGCGCGGTGGACCGCCGGCACCGCTACTTCGGGCCGTACCCGAGCGCGTGGGCGGTGAAGGAATCGATCCAGCTGCTGCAGAAGGTGTTCCACCTGCGCACCTGCGAAGACACCGTCTTCAACAACCGCACGCGGCCCTGCCTGCTGTACCAGATCAAGCGCTGCTCCGGCCCCTGCGTCGACTACATCGCCGCCGACGACTATGCGCGCGACGTGGCGAACGCCGAGCGCTTCCTGCTGGGCCAGCAGCAGGAGGTGATGGAGGGGCTGCAGGCGCAGATGATGGCGCACGCCGAGGCGCTGCAGTTCGAGCAGGCCGCCGAGATCCGCAACCAGCTCGGCGCGTTGTCGAAGGTGCTGCACCAGCAGTCGGTCGAGGACAACACCGGCGTGTCGACGAAGGACGCCGACATCCTCGCGGTGAAAGTGCAGGGCGGGCGTGCCTGCGTGAACCTCGCGATGGTGCGCGGCGGGCGGCACCTGGGCGACCGGCCGTACTTCCCGGCGCACGTCGAGGACGCCACCGAGATCGCAGCCGATGCCGCGCAGAGTGAGGCGACCGAGGCCGCCGACGCTGCGGCGCGCGCATCGCCCGAGGTGCAGGTGCTGGAGGCCTTCATCGCACAGCACTACCTCGACAGCGAGGTGCCGCCGCTGCTGGTGCTGAGCCACCCGGTCGGCAAGGCGCTGATCGATGCGCTGACCGAGCACAGCGGCACCCGGGTGACCGCGCAGCACCAGCCGCGCGACGCGCGCCGGGCGTGGCTGGACATGTGCATCCAGGGCGCGCAGCTGAAGCTCGCGCGGCTGCTGTCGGAGGAGGGCTCGCAGCAGGCGCGCACGCGCGCGCTGGTCGAGGCGCTGGACCTGTCGCCGGAGAACCTGGACACATTCCGCATCGAATGTTTCGACATCAGCCACACCGCCGGCGAGTCGACGCAGGCCTCGTGCGTGGTGTTCGAGACCCACAAGATGCAGAACGCGCAGTACCGCCGCTACAACATCGAGGGTGTGACCGGCGGCGACGACTACGCCGCGATGCGCCAGGTGCTGACGCGGCGCTACAGCAAGATCGCCGCGGTGCTGGCCGAAGCTTCGGAAGGGCCGGCCACGGTGCGCATGCCCGACCTGGTGCTGGTCGACGGCGGGCGCGGCCAGGTCAGCATGGCGCGCGAGGTCTTCGAGGAGCTCGGCCTCGACCTGTCGCTGATCGTCGGCGTCGAGAAGGGCGAGGGCCGCAAGGTCGGCCTGGAGGAGCTGGTGTTCGCCGACGGCCGCCAGAAGGTCTACCTCGGCAAGGATTCGGCGGCGCTGATGCTGGTGGCGCAGATCCGCGACGAAGCGCACCGCTTCGCGATCACCGGCATGCGCGCGCGGCGTGCCAGCGTGCGCACCGGCGGCAGCCGGCTCGAAGACATACCTGGCGTGGGGCCGAAGAAACGTGCGAAACTTTTGCAGCGCTTCGGAGGCGTGCGTGGCGTGGGCCATGCGAGCGTGGAAGATCTCGTCACCGTCGAGGGGATCTCCAGAGAACTGGCGGAGGAGATCTATCGTGCCCTGCATTGACCACCCCCGAGGCGCCTGCGGCGCCTCCCCCTCGAGGGGGCGCCGCCAGCGGCCCGGCAAAGCCGGTTCCGCGGCGTCCGATTGGTTGTCGCTTGCCTGCGGCTTTGCTCTCTTGCTTGCCGGCTGCGGAACGCCTCCACCCGCACCGACTCCCGCGCCCGCACCTGCTTCGCGGCCTGCGCCGGCCCCTGCACCGGCTGCTGCTGCGCCTGCGCCATCGGCCGGCGGCTTCGTCAAGCTGACCGCGCCGGGCCCGGTGCGCAACTGGAACGAAGTGCGCCTGCAGGCCGCGCGCCGCATGGTCGCGTCGAACCCGAACGGCACCTACATGAGCCGCCCGCCCGACATCCTGCTGGCGATCCCGGTGCTCGAGGTCGAGCTGAACTCCGACGGCAGCGTGCGCCGCATCGACGTGCTGCGCTACCCTGGCCAGGCGCCCGAGACCACGCAGATCGCGATCGACGCGATCAAGCGCGCCGCGCCGTTCGGCGATGTGTCGAAGCTGCCGAAGCCCTGGAAGTTCGTCGAAACCTTCCTGTTCGACGACGACAAGCGCTTCAAGCCGCGCACGCTGGATCCCTGAAGAACTTGGGCACAATGCCGCCCATGTTCTTCAATCTCCCGACGCTGCTGACCTGGGCGCGCATCGTTTCGATTCCGCTGGTCGTCGGGGTGTTCTACCTCGACGTCAAGGAGCCGCACCAGAACCTGATCGCGACGGTGCTGTTCATCGTCGTCGCGCTGACCGACTGGGCCGACGGCTACCTGGCGCGCCGCCTCAACATGACGTCGTCGTTCGGCGCCTTCCTCGATCCGGTGGCCGACAAGTTCCTCGTCTGCGCCGCGCTGCTGGTGCTGGTGCACCTGGGCCGGCTGCATGCGCTGATCGCGCTGGTGATCATCGGCCGCGAGATCGCGATCTCGGCGCTGCGCGAATGGATGGCGCAGATCGGCGCCTCGCGCAGCGTCGCGGTGCACATGCTCGGCAAGGTGAAGACCACCGTGCAGATGATCGCGATCCCCTTCCTGCTGTACCACGGCACGCTGTTCGGCCTGATCGACACGCAGCTGTGGGGCACCTGGCTGATCTATGCATCGGCGGTGCTGACGATCTGGTCGATGGTGTACTACCTGCAGAAGGCGCTGCCGGAGATCCGAGCCAAGGTGCGATGAACTCCACCAGCGCGCGCGACCGCCTGCTGCAGGCGATGCCGCCGGTGTTCGTGCTGATCTGGAGCACCGGTTTCATCGTCGCGCGCTACGGCATGCCGCATGCGCCGCCGATCTCGTTCCTGTCGATGCGCTACGCGCTGTCGGTGCTGTGCTTCGGCGCGTGGATCGCGATCTCGCGAGCGGCCTGGCCGAGCGGCCGCGCGCAGTGGCTGCACCTCGCGGTCTCGGGCGTGCTGATGCATGCCGGCTACCTGGGCGGCGTGTGGGCCGCGGTCAAGTCGGGCATGGGCGCCGGCACGATCGCGCTGCTGGTCGGCCTGCAGCCGGTGCTGACGGCGGTGTGGCTCAGCGTCATGTCGACCGCGGGCGACGGCGAATCGCGCGTCTCGTCGCGCCAGTGGCTCGGGCTGGTGCTCGGCCTGTCGGGCCTGCTGCTGGTCGTGTGGCGCAAGCTCGGTGCCGGCGAGCTGACCGCCTGGAACCTGTCGCTTGCCGCCTTCGCGCTGCTGTGCATCACGGTCGGCACGCTGTACCAGAAGCGCTTCGTCGCGCCCTGCGACGTGCGCACCGCCAACACCGTGCAGCTGCTGGCCGCGCTGGCGGTCAGCCTGCCGGTCGCGCTGTGGGAGGCACTGGTCGAGCACGAGGCGATCGTGTTCCATCCGCACCTAATCGGCGCGATGGCCTGGTCGGTGATCGGCCTCACGCTGGGCGGCAGCTCGCTGCTGTACCTGCTGATCCAGCGCGGCGCCGCCACGCGCGTCACCAGCCTGCTCTACCTGGTGCCGCCGACCACCGCGCTGATGGCCTGGCTGTTGTTCGGCGAGTCGATCACGCCGACGATGGTGCTGGGCATGGCGCTCACCGCCGTCGGCGTGGCGCTGGTGGTGCGCTCGCCGGCCCCGGCTGCTGCGGCGGCGGTGCCAGCCACGGCGGCGTCGCCAAGGCCTGAATGAGCTGCTGCTGAAGCAGGCGCACTCGGCGCGGCACGCTGCTGTTCGGCGCGCGCGGCGGCAGCACCCAGTGCACGTCGGCATCGAGCATCGCGTAGCGCGGCAGCACCTGTTGCAGGCGGCCGCTGCGCAGGTGCTCGTGCACGTCCCACAGCGAGCGCAGCATCAGCCCGTGGCCGGCCAGCGCCCAGTCGCGCACGACCTCGCCGCTGTTGCTCGCGAGCGGGCCGTTCACCCGCATCGTCACCGCGGCACCGCGAGGCGACAGGTCCTGCAGGCGCCAGGTGGCGGGCTGGTCGTCGTTCTCGCTGACGACCAGGCAGGCATGCTGTGCGAGCTCGTCGAGCGCCTGCGGCACGCCGGCACGCTGCAGGTAGGCCGGCGCGCCGACGATGATCCGCCGGTTCGATGCCAGCCGGCGCGTGACGACGTTCGGATCGCGCGGCGCCCACAGCCACACCGCGGCGTCGAAGCCGGCGGCCCGCAGGTCGGGCAGCTGCTCGCGCAGGTGGAGCTGCACCTGCACCTGCGGGTACGCCGCATGGAACTGCGCCAGCAGCGGCCCGAGCCACGCATGGCCGAAGCCGAACGAGCTGCACAGCCGGATCAGGCCGCGCGGCTCGTCGTGGCGCTCGGTCAGCTGCGCCTGCAGCTGCTCGAAGCCCTGCAGCAGCGGCCGCGCCTGCGCCAGGAAAGCCTCGCCATGCGGCGTGAGCTGCAGCCGGCGCGTGCTGCGGTGGAACAGCCGCAGCCCGAGCCGCGACTCCAGCGCCGCCAGCCGCTTGGACACCGCCGGCGGTGCCAGGTCGAGCTGGCGCGCCGCGGCGGCCAGGCTCCCCAGCTCGGCCGCGCTGCTCACCAGCACCAGGTCGGAGCGCTCGATCATTGATGCCTCCAGGGAACGAATGGGTTTCCGGATTATTGCTTGATGACCCCGGGCGACCGCACCAGAATGCGCCGCATGTTCGAAGCATTCGAGAGCCGGCGCTTCGCCGTCGATGGGGCCGAAATCCATGCGCGGGTGGGCGGGCAGGGCGCGCCGCTGCTGCTGCTGCACGGCCATCCGCAGACGCATGCGATGTGGCACCGCGTGGTGCCGCAGCTCGCGCAGCGGTTTCGCATCGTCGCGATGGACTTGCGCGGGTATGGCGATTCGTCGCGGCCCGCGCCGGACGACGCGCATGCGATGCACGGCAAGCGCGCGATGGCGCGCGATGCGGTCGACGTGATGGCGCAACTCGGCCACCCGCGCTTCGCGGTGTGCGCGCACGACCGCGGCGCACGCGTGGCGCACCGGCTTGCGCTCGATCATCCGCAAGCGGTGTCGCGGCTGCTGCTGCTCGACATCGCGCCGACGCTTGCGATGTACGAAGGCACGACCGATGCCTTCGCACGCGCCTACTGGCACTGGTTCACGCTGATCCAGCCGGCGCCGCTGCCGGAGCGGATGATCGGCCACGACCCGGTGTTCTACCTGCGCAGCGTGATGGGCCGGCGCCATGCCGGGCTGGCCGCGTTCGATGCGGCGGCACTCGCCGAATACGAGCGCTGCATCGCGCTGCCGGGCAGCGTGGCGTCGATCTGCGAAGACTACCGGGCCTCCGCCACCATCGACCTCGACCATGACCGCGCCGACCGCGCGGCCGGGCGCCGCATCGAGGCACCGCTGCGCGTGCTGTGGGCCGAGCACGGCGCCGTCGGGCGCTGCTTCGACGTGCTCGCGCTGTGGCGCGCCGCCGCACGCGACGTGAGCGGCCGGGCCGTGCCCTGCGGCCATTACATCGCCGAGGAATTGCCCGAGCTGCTGCTCGCCGAGATGAACGATTTCCTGAAGGACTGAACGATGAATTCGCCGAAGAAGACCCACCGCATCGCCGTCATCGCCGGCGACGGCATCGGCAAGGAGACCGTGCCCGAGGGGCTGCGCGTGCTCGAGGCGGTGGCCGGCCGCTTCGGCATCGGGCTGCAGTTCGACCATTTCGATTTCGCGAGCTGGGATTGGTACGAGCGCCACGGCCAGATGCTGCCGGACGACTGGAAGGACCGGATCGGCGGCCACGATGCGATCTTCTTCGGCGCGGTCGGCTGGCCCGAGAAGATCCCCGACCACGTCTCGCTGTGGGGCTCGCTGCTGAAGTTCCGCCGCGAGTTCGACCAGTACGTGAACCTGCGGCCGGCGCGGCTGATGCCCGGCATCCGTTCGCCGCTGGTGGGCCGCGACGGCCGGCCGCGCGCGCCCGGCGAGATCGACATGATGATCGTGCGCGAGAACACCGAGGGCGAGTACTCCAGCATCGGCGGGCGCATGTACGAAGGCAGCGAGCGCGAGATCGTGATCCAGGAGACGGTGATGTCGCGCGTCGGCGTCGACCGGGTGCTGAAGTTCGCGTTCGACCTGGCGCAGTCGCGGCCGCGCCGCAAGCTGACCTCGGCCACCAAGTCGAACGGCATCTCGATCACCATGCCCTACTGGGACGAGCGCGTCGAGGCGATGGCCCGCACCTATCCCGGCGTGGCGGTCGATCGCTTCCACATCGACATCCTGACCGCGCATTTCGTCCAGCGCCCCGAGGTGTTCGACGTGGTGGTCGCGAGCAACCTGTTCGGCGACATCCTGTCCGACCTCGGGCCGGCCTGCACCGGCACCATCGGCATCGCGCCATCGGCCAACCTGAACCCGGCGGGCACGCACCCGTCGCTGTTCGAGCCGGTGCACGGCTCGGCGCCCGACATCGCCGGGCGCGGCATCGCGAACCCGATCGGGCAGATCTGGTCGGGCGCGATGATGCTCGACCACCTGGGCCACCGCGACGCGCACGATGCGGTGCTGCGCGCGATCGAGACGGTGCTCGAGCCGTCGTCCGGTGCGCCTCGCACCCCCGACCTGGGTGGTGCGGCCCGCACCGCCGACCTGGGCCGCGCGATCGCCGAAAGCATGTGACGCCACATGACAGGCGGGGTGGCCGACACGGCTGCAACCCGCGCCGAATATGACGCGGACAGCCTATTGTCAAGCGAGGAAGCACGCTCGCGGACGCTGCCTTCGGATGCAGCTGATTACGCATAGAATCCGCTTCCGCGCTTGACACTGTGGGTGCCTGAGGCTGTAATCGTTCGAGCCGATGGCCCCATACCGCGCGGCCCGGATCCAGGCTCCACACCCATCCAGATTCTTTTCAAGACACCTTTTTTTGAGGGGGTACCTTCGTGAACAAATCCGAACTGATTGAGCACATCGCCAAGCAGGCCGACATCTCCAAAGCAGCAGCGACGCGCGCGCTCGAAGCTCTGATCGGCGGCGTGAAATCCACGCTGAAGAAAAACAACAGCGTGTCGCTCGTTGGCTTCGGCACCTTCAGCGTCAGCAAGCGCGCCGCACGTGCCGGCCGCAACCCGCGCACCGGCGCCACCATCAAGATCAAGGCCGCCAAGGTGCCGAAGTTCCGTCCGGGCAAGGCCCTGAAAGACGCGGTCAACTGAAGACCGCGGGCGACCGGAAGCATCCGGGTGCTTAGCTCAGTTGGTAGAGCGGCGCCCTTACAAGGCGTAGGTCGGGGGTTCGAGCCCCTCAGCACCCACCACGGGACACCGTTGCGCAAACGCTAGAATCCGCGCCGTGTCCACCCCCCAAAGGCGAACCCAGGTTCGCCTTTGTTGCATTTGAAGCAGCGCCGTCCGGCTGCACAGCGATCACCGTTCGAGGCCATCGATGTTTGAATTTGTTCGCACGCACAACCGCCTGTTCCAGTTCCTGTTGCTGATACTGGTCGTCCCCGCCTTCGTGCTGACCGGGGCTTACCAAGGCTATCGCTCGATGGCCGGCAGCGGTGGCGTCGCGAGCGTCGATGGTCACAAGATCACACAAGTCGAGTGGGATGCCGCCCAGCGCGACCAGGTCGATCGCATCCGCCGCCAGGCCCCGAACGTCGACATCCGCATGTTCGACACGCCTGCGATGCGTCGGCAGACGCTGGACAACCTGGTGCGCGAACGCGTGCTGCAGACCGCGGCCGCGAAGGCGAACTTCATCGCCACGCCCGATCGCGTGCTGAACGTCTACATGAACGATCCGCAGTTCGCGCAGTTCCGCGGCGCCGGTGGTGGCTTCGACAAGGAGGCGCTGACGGTCGCACTGTCGGCGCAGGGCATGACGGTGGCCGGCTTCGAGCAGACGCTGCGCCAGCAACTTGAGATGCGCCAGGTGATGTTCGGCATCGGCGGCACCGTATTCGCGCCGGCCGCGGCGGCGTCGAGCGCGATCGACGCGATGTTTCAGCAGCGCGAGTTCCAGCAGCAGCGCTTCGACACCAAGGACTACCTCGCGAAGGTGTCGCCGACCGATGCCGAGATCCAGGCCTACTACAAGGACCCGGCGAACGCCTCGCAGTTCATGTCGCCGGAGCAGGCCAACATCGAGTACGTGGTGCTCGACGTCGACGCGATCAAGAAGACGCTGACGGTGCCCGAAGACAAGCTGCGCGAGTACTACAAGGAAAACGAGAAGCGCTTTGCCGTCGCCGAAGAGCGCCGCGCGAGCCACATCCTGATCAAGGCCGACAAGTCGGCGCCGGCCGCCGAGCGCGCGCAGGCCAAGGCGAAGGCCGAAGCCCTGCTGGCCGAGGTCAAGAAGAACCCGGCGAGCTTCGCCGACGTGGCCCGCAAGAATTCGCAGGACACCGGTTCGGCGGTGAATGGCGGCGACCTCGACTTCTTCGGCCGCGGCGCGATGGTCAAGCCCTTCGAGGATGCGGCGTTCGCGCTGAAGCCTGGCGGCATCAGCGGTGTGGTCGAAAGCGATTTCGGCTACCACATCATCCAGGTGACGCAGGCCCGCGGCGGCGAGACGAAGAGCTTCGAGCAGGTGCGCCCGGAGATCGAGGACGAGGTCAAGAAGCAACTCGCGCAGGCCAAGTTCTCCGAGGCGGCGGTCGAGTTCACCAACACGGTCTACGAGCAGCCGGACAGCCTGAAGCCGGTGGCCGACAAGCTGAAGCTGACGGTGCAGACCGCGCAGGGCGTGACCCGCACGGCCGGCCCGGCGGCCAAGGGCCCGCTCGCATCGCCGAAGTTCCTCGAAGCGCTGTTCGGCAACGACGCGCTGCGCAACAAGAAGAACACCGAAGCGGTCGATGCCGGTTCGAGCCAGTTGATCTCGGGCCGCATCGTGACCTACAGCCCGGCCGCGATGAAGCCGCTGGCCGACGTCACTGCCAGCGTGAAGGAAAAGCTGGTGGCCCGGCAGGCGGCGGCACTGGCGCGCAAGGAAGGCGAGGCCCGGCTGGCCGAACTGCGCAAGGCGCCCGAGACGGCGCTGGCCGATCCGGCGCAGCTGGTGTCGCGCGCACAGTCGCGCGACCTGCCGAAGCCGCTCGTCGATGCCGTGCTGAAGGCCCCGGCCGCCAAGCTGCCGGCGGTCGAAGGTGTCGACCTGGGCGACCAGGGCTACGTGGTCGTGAAGGTCACCAAAGTGCTGGGTCGCGACCCGGTGGCGGCCGACCCGGCGCGCTCGCAAAGCCAGTACGCGCAGGCGTGGGCTGCGGCCGAGGCACAGGCCTACTACGTTGCGTTGAAGAGCCGCTTCAAGGTCGACGTGCACCCGGCGGCCGGTGCGGCCGAAGAAGCCGCAGCGAGCAACGCCGGCAACTGATCGAATGGCCTGCGGATGAGGCTATACTCCGAAGTTCGGCGGTGGCTGTAGCTCAGTTGGTAGAGTCCAGGATTGTGATTCCTGTTGTCGTGGGTTCGAGTCCCATCAGCCACCCCACCAAATAGCTAGGAACGACGGGCACTTCGGTGCCCGTAGTCGTTTCTGTGGGTCGTGTCGGACGGTCCTTATTTCCCACGGTGGGAAATGGAGCCAGACCCGGCACCATGCCGCTGCCCCTCGGGGCGCGCATACTTTGCGCATGAGCCGCACCGAAATAGCCGCCTTCGCGGGTCGCCGGACGGATGTCTAGCCGCCGCCTGTTTGTGGGTCTTATGGCCGATGACCACACGCGCGATGCGATCGACGCGATGCGGTCGACGTGGAAATGGCCCCCCGGTGCGCGCATGGTGCCGCGGCAGAACCTTCATTTGACGTTGCACTTCCTCGGGGATGTCGACGTGATCGACGAAGCGAGCCTGATCGAAGCGCTGGCATCTGTGCCGGTTCCCGAGCTGCAGCTATCCATGCGATCGAGCGCGATTTGGGATGGCGTCGCGGTGTTGCTGGCCGAGGGAACGCCCGCGCTGGACGTGCTGCGGCGCGAAACCGGCGCTGCCGTAGCCGCCGCCGGCCTAGACAGCGACCCGCGATGGACACCGCACGTGACGCTGGCCAGGCATGCAGACATGGCGCAGGCGCCGGCCGCGCTCGAGCCGATCGTCTGGGCACCGCGCGCCGTGTCACTGGTCTGGTCGCGCCGTGACGCTGCGGGCTACGAGGTGGTGCAGGAGTGGCCGGCGGCCGCTGGCTGAGGAGGAGTTGGCGCCCGCGACGCCCACTGAGGGCTTCGGACGGCGGTCGTCATGTCGCCCTCCGGCCTCCGACGGGCACGGGTGCTACAGCGCGCCGCGCTTCACTTCCTTCGACCGGTCATACACACGTGCCGTGGTTGCCGGGTTCGCATGCAGATCTGGGAGCACGCCGTGCGCCAGTTTGTAGTGCGTCGTGTAGTAGGCGCGCAAGTCGTGGAATGTGATGCGCGTCTGCAACACGCCGCCCTTCAGCGCGGCGGCCATCAGTCGCGACCAGGCTGACTTAAATCCGCGTTCGGTATGAGGATTGCCGTCGCGATTGGGAAACACGGCGCCGACTTCGGCGTCGAGAGCGAGGCCGCGTAACCGCTCGAAAAGGTCTGCAAGACGCTCGCTGATGCCGACGGCCTCGATGGTCACCCGTCCTCGCTGCTTCGCGCGTTTCAGGCGCACCACGTCAGCCTCGACATCGGTCCAGTGCAACTGCCTGAACTCGATACGTCGATTGCCGGCCAACGCGGCGTACTCTGCCATCGCTGCCAAGACCGCCGACTGCCCGCCCCTGGAGCGCGCCCACTCAAGGAAGCGCGTCAGGTCGGCGGTCTCCGGTACGACGTCCCTCGGTCGCTCCTTGTTCCGGCGCACTTGCTTGCACGGGTTCACGTCGATGTCTCCGCGGTTGATTGCGAGGTTCATCAGGTTCGAGAGCAGCGCCATTTCACGATTGGCACGGACGGGGGCTTCGACCCGCTCCACCCGCAGATAACGATTGCAATGGACCGGCTTGATCGCCGCGGGGCTGATCTTTCCAAACACCTTTAGCAGGGGGCCGCTGCTCTGTCGGTAGTCGGCTCGGGTCGCATCCGACAGCTGGCGCCAGTCGGGCGATTCCTGATACAGGCGCCATAGCTCGTCGACTGAGCCTCGATCGGAGTTCGCGCCGTTCATGTCCAGCACCTTCTGCAGTGCTTCAGCCCGGTTCGTGCCCAGGCGCTCCCAGGTTCCGTCGATCTTCAGGACTCGGTACGTGAAGGTTTTGCCGTCTGCCCACGGGCGGGCCTCCATCCGCGGGAGGAGGCCTTTGGCGCTGACCCTATCGCGCTTCCGGCTCATGCTCGCACCGTCCACGCCGGCTCGGTGTGGCGCCCGAGGCCTTGAATTACTGAGGCGGAGCCTCCTCGAACGAGGTTGTAGTGCGAGCGATTGACGAGCGGGCGCCCGTTCGGGCGCCGTGCCACCTGCAGGCCGAGGCTGCGCAGGTATCGAACCTTCGCCGCATTCTGGCGAAGGCCGGCACAGATCTCGTCAATCTCCAGGTCGGTGAGATCGACAAGGTGCATCGCTGCTCCATCCTTAACGAGGTTCCAGCCATCTGCGTGAGCCGTTGTCATGCCGGAGCCACCTCCGTCGTTTCGCCGTGTGCCGATTGCTGTTCCTCGCTTCGCGGATGATGTTCGCTGTCGGATTCGTCGGATGAAGGCGATGCGGGTGTCTCAGGCTCGGCCGCGAGTGCCTGCTCGACGTCGGCTGGGATGGCGGTCGCCGTCGCGGAGGCCTTGCGGGAAGGGCGTAGGCGGCGTTTTGGCTGCGAGGTATCGGCGGCCAATACGCCATAGTGCGCTGCAGCAGCAAGCAGCTGCTCCGGTTTGCGATCGAGCGCGTAGGCGGGAACGCGCACGTTCTGGATCATGGCGCAGTCGAGAATGAACAGCGTCAGTTCGTCGAGAGACAGGGTCGCGATGTGAGCCTTCAGGGCGTCCACCTCGACCCCGTGCAGCTCCGCCAGCAGCGCCTTGCTTTCCCATGCCACCCCCGAGTACGCCACCTGAGCAACCATCTGCAGGTCGAAGGCGCTTCGCTCCGCGACGGCTGCAGCGGTACGTACGCGAGAGAGCAATGACATGCGGGCGTCGAGCTCGGCCTGCACCTCGGCCATCCGCTTGGCGTGCGCCGCCTCGCGCTTCTTGCGATCCGCCTCGCTCTCGACATGCGAGCGCGAGGACGACGGCTCTTTGACCTTCACGCCGGCGGCCTTCACCTCCTCGATCTTCAC
>Ga0065165_1001422_pt1 | contig 26020 bp, 22 predicted proteins | sample AraplaMF_Cvi_mMF_FD_63813 | JGI IMG/M metagenome (GOLD analysis project Ga0065165, IMG submission 63813) | Arabidopsis root microbial communities from the University of North Carolina, USA - plate scrape MF_Cvi_mMF (version 2) (version 3) | ecosystem: Host-associated > Plants > Roots >... | reverse complement strand
CTTGCAGCTGCTACCCGAACTACGCGCTGAATCAGGCGCATGACTGGATGAATGAGATCTACGAGCGATGGGTCAGCGCCCACGGCGTCATCCTGCTGACGCCCACCTACTGGTACCAGTCGCCCAGCGCCTTGAAACTCATGATTGACCGCCTGGTCTGCGCCGACGGGGGCAATCCGGACCCGACCTCCACCCACGGCAAGAAGGTGGAGGAAGCCAAGGCCATGGAGGCCCAGGGTTGGGACTATCCGAAGCACCTGGAGGGACGCGTCTATGGGCTCGTCGTGCATGGGGACGTGGCCGGGATCGAATCCCAGCGCCGCAACCTCGGTGACTGGCTCGACTGGATGGGCCTGATCGATGCGGGCAGCCAGGCCCGGCTGGATCGCTACATCGGGTATTACGAGCCCTACTACAACAGCCACGAGACGCTGGACAAGGACGAGGCGGTGCAGCGCGAGGTGCAACTCGTGGCCGAGACGGTGGCGGACGCGGTGGCCCTGCTGCGCGAAGGCCGGCTCAAGCGCCCGGACCGTCACCCGGCGCCGCGCACCAAATAGCCGCACGGCCGGCTTCGCTGGGAATGGCGTTTGCTGATTTCCTGCTGACGCCCGCCGGGCACGACTTCAGGAGAACAGCATGGCTGAACAAGACAATTCCACCCCCACGGCCGACGACATCGAGCAGGTCTACCAGCAACTGGTCAAGGGCGTTGGCCGCGAACTCGTGACCGACGCCAACGCCGAGGCGCTGGCGCGCCGGGCAGACCAGGACGGACACACCATCCTTGCCACTGAACTGCGCGAATGGCAAGCGCCCTGCTGAGCGGCGTCAGTATCTGTTGGTAACTAGAACCATGGCCAGCCCGACGGAGCGCCTCCCCGCCCGTTCGGGCTACTCGGTCATGGCGCGTGCAAAATGTCACATGCCCTCGCCACCTCGCGGCGATAATCGCGCATCCAGTCGTGGAATCGCACCGACACCGCCGTTATCCGGTGGTTCGCCATACCTGCGGTAGACACATTTTGTTATGGTGCCCTCAGGCTCGCACAAGACGGGTCTACAGCGCCCATCACAATATTTCCACGGCGCTGTTCGCGAGGGAGAGAACGTGGACTCGAAGATCCAGGAGCGCGTCCGGCCGGCCGGCGTGGCAAGTTGCCCTGTGCCTGCGTTGCGCCCGGTGCCAGCCTGCCGGGGGCGTGCATGAGCCTGCTGTCCCAGTCGCGGCCCCCCACCGTCCACAGCGACCACATCGAAGACTGCGCGCCGCGCCTGGCCCAGTTGACCCGTTTTGCGGACCGCGACGGCCTGACCCGCGCCCTCGGCGCGGTGGAAAGTACCGACCTTCCTGCGCGTGTCACCGCGGCGTGGTTCCTGCGCCAGTTTGACAGCCACCACACCGCCCGCATTGCCGAGCAATTGCTGGGCGACCCCGCCTTGGCCCATGGGGAGACGGCCGTCCTGCGCCATGCGCGGGCACGGCTGCAACTGGCCCTGGCAGACGCGTACAACCTGCGCGGCGAGCATGAATCGGCCCTGAGCCTGACCGAGGAAGCGCGCGAAGGTTTTCGCCAGCTCGGGCATGCGGCTGGACAGTCCGATGCCGACTGGGTGGCTGCCAACATCGTGCACGACCTGGGGGATGCCCGGCTGCGCAATCAGTTCATGCGCAATTCAGCCCTGCTCGCGCAGGATGCGCAAGACAAAGCGCGCGTCCAGGCCGCCGAGCTGGCGCTGGCGTGCTTTGCCGCGTTCGAGGACGCCGCCGCCGCCGGCGTAGCCTGGGGCAGTGCCGTGAAAGCGCAGGAAAACGCTCCTGTGCCGGCTCTGCGGGCATTGGCGCAGTTCTTTCTGTTCATCACCGAATGGAGCAAGGGCGCCTGCGATGCCGCCCTGGCCCATGCGCTGCTCTCCATCCAGGCGTCGGAAGAATGCGGGCAGATGCGCCGCGCGTTGCTGGACAACGCCAACGTGGCCTCGCTCCTGATGGAGCTGGGCGACCTGGACGCCGCTGCTGCGCGCCTGCGCTACCGGCTGGACATGGCCCGCCAATGCGCCTGGCCACATCCGCTGGGCTGCACCTTGTCGGTCTTTTCCGAAGTGCTGGTGCGCCAGAACCGTGCTGACCACGCGCGGGTATTTGCACAGGAAGCCGTGACGGTCCTGGCCCGCGTGCCGCGCACCACCCACTTCCTGAACGCCCAGCTGGCCCTGGCCGACGCACAGCTGGAATGCGGCGACATCGACGCCGCCGAGACGGGTTTCGTCCTGGTCAACCAGCACGGCCGCCATGTGGAGCTGGTGGAAGACCGCGCCTATGCGCTCTTCGGCCTGGCCCGTGTCGCCCATGCGCGCGGTGACCTTGAGCGTGCGCGCACCTTGCTGGACAAGGCGCTGCAGCAGCCGCACCTGGACCCTGACCAGGCCCTGCGCACCCTCATCTGTCTCTCCCGGGTGGCACAAGCGCAGGTGGAAGCCGGCGTGCCCGGCGTGGCCGAGGATGAGCCCATCACCTTGCTGGAGCGCGCGCTGCACATTGCCGACCACCAGCTGGAGGGGGCGCAGCGCCATGAACTGCTGCTGGAGCTGGCGGACCGCCTGCAGTCGCGCCAGCGCGAAAAAGAGGCGATTGCCGCGCTGCGGGGCGCCCTGGAGGCGCTGGCCACCGACAAACGCCGTGCGACGGAGCGCCAGGGCATGGCCATGGAGGCCCGCCATCGCAGCGAGACGATCCTGGCCGAAGCCCAGCACAACCGTGAGCTCGCTCGCAAGGAAGCGGCGCGCGCGCGCGAACTGCAGGCCACCAATCGGGAGCTCAGCCGCGCTGTGGCGGCGCTGGAGGCCGCGCAGCGCGAACTCATCGACCGCCACCATGAGCTGCAGAAGGCCAATGAGCGGATCCAGGAACTGAGCCTGACGGATCCGCTCACGGGGCTGCGCAATCGCCGCTTCCTGACGCAGGTGATCGACAAGGCGGTGGCCGAGTCCCTGCGCGCCCATGCGCGCCCTGCCAGTGCTGCCGGCGCGTCGGATGCGGCGCCGCCCGGCCGGGACCTCCTGTTCTTTTTGCTCGACGTGGATTACTTCAAGCACATCAATGACCGCTATGGCCATGCCATTGGCGATTCGGTGTTGGTCGAGGTGGCCGCGCGCCTTCGCGAGGCCACGCGCGGCGAGGACCTGCTGGTCCGCTGGGGCGGCGAGGAGTTCCTGATCGTGGCCCGGCACGCCCGGCGCGAAGAGGCGCCCATCATTGCGGAGCGGCTGCTCAATAGTCTGCGCGAGGCGCCTATCCGCCTGCCGTGCGGCGACCTGCTGCGCTGCACCGCCTCGCTCGGCGTTGCGAGCTTCCCGGAGCGGGTAACGCCCTGGATGGCACCCGCCGTCGGAAGCGGTGAAGAGGCCGATGCCGATGTGGGTACCGATGCTGACAGCGCCGATGCCCCGATCAAACGGCTCGATGAAGCCGGCAGCGACGGCTTCGCTTGCCGCAGCGAGTCCGGCAGCTGGGAGCGAGCACTTGAACGTGCTGATACCGCGCTGTACGAGGCCAAACGGCTAGGCCGAGACCGCTGGGTGGGATAACCGCAGCCTATCGCTGTGGCGCCCCACTAGACTTGGGGTCGACCGGCCCTGGGAGTCTCCATGTCGCATCCCCTCTTGCTCGCGCCCCCATCCTTCGAAGGCGTCCATGAAGTCGTCGCCGAACCCCTGAAGTTCAAGGCGAAGCTGGCGATTGGCGAAGAGGCTTATGCCTCGCTGCGGATGATCAACCGCACGCGTGAAGTGTGGGACGTGCTGGGCGCGGCGGGCGCTGGCGCGGCGGTGGCCAAGTCGGGCATGGTCGCGTCGGTGCTGGGGGCATCGGCCACGCCGCTGGGCTGGGTGGCCTTTGCCGCCCTGGCCTCGGGGGGCGCGTGCTACGGGCTGTATCGCCTGCTGGGCAACACCAAGGGCCAGCGGGTCATCGAGATCCCCAAATACCTCAACACACCGCTGGACACGCTGGGCCTGGCGATCTTCGACCTCATCGCGCCCCTGTCGCTGCGCCTGGCCGCGCTGGACGGCGCTGTTGAACCCGAGGAGCGACGCTTCCTGGTTGATCACCTGGTGCGGGAGTGGGGCTTGAGCCAGGCGTTCGTCGAGCAGGCGGTGCAGGCGGTGGAAGGACAGCTGCTGGACGCCTCGCTGGACGCCATTGCCGTGGAAGGCGCCGAATTCCTGCGGATGAACCCGGACTGCAATCACCAGGCCATCGTGGATGACCTGGCCGTGTTCCTGAGGGCCATGCTTGAGGCAGCCGGTCCGCTGACGGTTGAGGAAATCGAGGCACTGGAGCGGACAGTCAAGCTGCTGCGCACCACACCGCCTGGCGAGGTGACCAAGGCCTGGGCGCAGGCCCTGTCGATGGCCGGCGGTGCAGCGGGCCAGGTGCGATCCGCCGTGGCGGGCGCCGCCACCTGGACGCAGGGCCGGCTGCCGAGTGCCGAGGCGGTCAAGGCCTCAACCGGGGAAGCCGTCCAGCTCACGCTTGATGCGGCCCGCCGCGCTGCCGAATGGACCCAGGAGCGGCTGCCAGCCGCCGAGTCGGTGCGCAGTTCGGCGCAGGAAGCGGCGCAGCAGACGATGCAGGCCGCCAGGAAGGCGGCGGACTGGACGCAGGAGCGGCTCCCCGATGCCGACAAGCTCAAGGCCAGCGGCACCCAGGCGCTGGACCAGGCCTCTCGCGCCGCGAAGGAAGCCGCAGGCAAGGCGGCCGGTTTGCTGCAGCGCCCGACCGCTGTGGCCGGGCGGCTGTTTCGCAAGCAGCCACCCACCGGCTCCTGACCCGCGAGCGCCCGCCGGCGGCAAACGCGACAGGCGGCGTCAGACTCGCAACGCGCCGCGAAAGCCCCGGGCTGCGTAATAGGACTGCGCCCCGTTGTGATAGACGAAGACCCGCTCATAGCGCCGGTCGCAAAACAGCGCGCCGCCCAGGGTCCGAATCTCGTCCGGCGTGCGGATCCAGCTGGAGGTCTTGAGGTCGAAGCTCCCCAACGTCTGGAGCTCGCGGTACTGGTCTTCGGTGAGCATCTCGATGCCCATGGCCGTGGCCTGCTCCATGGCACTGCCCCCGGGCTTGTTTTCCTTGCGTGCCTGCAGCGCCTGGCCGTCGTAGCAGGTGCTGCGGCGGCCGGACGGGCTCTCGGGCGAGCAGTCAAAAAACACGATCTCGCCGGTTTTCTTGTCTTGCGCCACCACGTCCGGTTCGCCGCCGGTGGCCTCCATGGCCTGCAGCGCCTTCAGGGCGCCGGCATTGGCTTCAAGGCGCGCCTGCACGTCTGCCCAGCGGATGCCGGCATGGCGATCAGCATTGCGTTCGAAGCGAGTCTGGAGGACTTGCAGCAGGTCCTTGCGTTCGTTGGCCTTCATGGCGCTCCCGTCATCGAAAATCATCGAGGTCTGGTCAGCGTGACAAAGCTTGTGCCGAACCAGCAGCGGCGGTCAGGATGCCTGGCCCTTCCAGCGGGACTGAAGCCAGGTGCCGGCCATCATAGAGGCCGCCGCCACCAGCGCTTATCCCGCGCCTGGTGACGGTCCTAGGCGGTACACGCGCCTACGTCCGGCATGCGATCGGCGCGCTGTCCTACCTCGGTCGCCGCCGCCCGCCGTTAGCGTCGCGGGATGAACAAGATCCCGTCACCCGCTCCCCGGGACCGCTCCGGCACCGGGCCTGAAGCAGCGCCCATCCTGCTGCGCAGCTTCTCGGTCATCCATGGCGCACTGGCGCTGCTTTTCGTCTTCATGGCGCTCGTGCTGCTGGTGATTGCGGCCAAAGGCGCCTGGGCGGTGCTGAGCACGGAGCTCAACGATGAGGCGGCGCAGTTGGTGATCGAGGCCATGGGCGTTCTGGCGGCGGCCGTGGTGGCCTTGCAGATCGCGCAGACCATTACGGAAGAGGAGGTGATCCGCACGGCTCACATCAGCGCCCCGACGCGGGTGCGGCGCTTCCTCTCCCGCTTCATGGTGGTGATCGTCGTGGCATTGGCCATCGAAGCCCTGGTGGCCACCTTCCGCGCCTCTCACACGGATGAATCGCTGCTGCTGCATGCCGCGGCCATGGTGCTGGCGGTAGGCGTGCTGCTGGCGGGCTGGGGGCTCTTCATCCGGCTCAATCGCTCCGCTGAAGAGCTGGAACCGGAAGCCATGGAGGACGCCAAGGAGGAAGACCAGAAGCTGGAGTAGGCAGGTGCCGCGCTCAGCTGGTGGGTGCGCGTGGTTGGCGGGTGGCCAGCCAGCAAAGCACCGAGCCTGCACACACCATGCAGGCGCCCTGCCAGAAGCTGAGCGACAACGGTGCGCGCAGGACCGCCGCCGCCAGTGCGGCGGACATCACGGGAATGAAATAGGACGCGCCGGCCAGCACGGTGACGTTGCCCCGCAGGATGCCGACATTCCAGGCGGCATACCCAAAGCCCATCGCGCCGGCGGCCAGGGCCAGCAGCCCCGCGGCGGTGGCGCTGATGGTCATTGGCGGGTTGTCCGTGAACAGGAATTTGATCCACAGGCTGACAGCGGTCAGCATGAAGAACAGCGTCACCCCGTTCTTCCCATCGGCGATTCTTGCGGTCACGGTGCAGTAGGCCGCCCAGATGACAGCGCCGAAGAAGGCCAGGCCGTAACTGAGCGGATTGCTCCGCACGTTGGCCAGCATCTGGCGTGGATCCAGCCCCTGGTCGCCGCCCAGCACCCAGCACACGCCGAGCACACCCAGCACGAAGCCAGGGACGATCAGGGCGTTGCAGCGCTGCCGGTTGAACAGGATGGCCGCCGTCATGGTGAAGGTAGGCCAGAGGTAGTTGACCATGCCCACTTCGATGGCCTGCCGCGCGCTGTGGGCATAGCCCAGCGACAGGGAGAGGCACAACTCATAAGCGACGAAGAGCGTGCCCCCCACCCACAGGTAACGGCGCGGCAACTGAGACACGCGCGTGGGCCCTACGGTCAGCACCAGCAGGACCGATGCCACGGTGTAGATCAGGGCGGCGCCACCCGTGGCGCCAAAGCTGTCGCTCACGCTGCGGATGAGCCCGACGATGGAGCTCCACAGCACGATGGCGATGAGGCCGACGAAGGTGGCCTGCTGCCTGCTAAGCATCGATGGAGAAACCGCGCATCAACCGTTCAGGACGGCCTTGGCATAGACCTCACGCTCAAGCTCGACCACATCGACGGTCACCTGCACATGAAGGCCGGACGGCGCCTGGATGCAGGCGGTCAGCGCCTGCAGCGCAGTTGCGCCCATCTCCCGGCGGGTCTCCTCGCTGCGGCCGGTGAGCACCGCCAGCGTGCCTGCCACGAAACCGCGTCCATAGGCTTCCACGCCCACCCGGAAGTCATCGGCCTTGAAAGCCCGGCTCTTGATGTCGATTTCGTCGAAGTGGCCCGAGGCGGCCAAAGCGCTGTTCACGCCGGCCAGGCAGCGGCTCACATCGAGGTCAGGCAGGTTGGCGCTGTAATGCAAAGTGAAGTGGGGCACGGCAGGTCTCCAGTGCCTGCCATGATAGAGCGCCACGCGCCCAGTGCCTTACACCTCGGCGAGATCGAAACGCTGCACAGCGCCCGCCAGCGAACGCGCCTGCTCCCGCAAGGAATGGGCCGCGGCGGTTGATTGCTCCACCAGCGCGGCATTCTGCTGCGTGGCGGAATCCAGGCCCACGACGGCATGGTTGACGGTCTCGACGGCCCTAGCCTGCTCGGCGGAGGCGGTTGAGAGGGAGCCCAGCAGCTCATCGACATTGCGCACATCCGCCACGATGGCCGCGAGCACCTGGCGAGTGGCGTCCGCACTCTCCACGCCTGCCGCTACCTGTTCGGTGGACGTGGCGATCAGGTCCTTGATCTGCCGGGCCGCCTCGGCGCTGCGCTGCGCCAGCGCACGCACCTCCGAAGCCACCACCGCGAATCCGCGGCCGCTCTCTCCCGCTCGTGCCGCCTCCACAGCGGCATTGAGCGCAAGGATGTTGGTCTGGAAGGCGATACCGTCAATCACGGCGGTGATGTCCCCCACGCGCCGCGCGGAGTCGGACACCCGCGTCATGTTGCTGGCAAGCGTCTGGACTGCCAGTTCGCCCTTGCCGGCGCGCTGCGTGGCTTCACGAGCGCGCTGGGAGGCCTCATGGGAGGTTTCCGCCGATTGGCGGACGGCTTGCGCCAGCTGTTCCACCGAGGCGGCGGTCTGCTGCAGGTTCGCAGCGGCTTCCTCGGTGCGCACCGAGAGGTCGGAATTGCCCGTGGCGATTTCATTCGAGGCCGCGTCCACCGATTCAGCAGCCGTCCGCACCTGGCCCACCGTCGCAGCCACGATCCTCAGCGTCTCACGCAGTTGCAGGGCTACCTTCGTCGTCACCGGCACCTGCACCGCGGCGAAGTTCACCTTGCCGGTGTCGCCCACTAGCGTCTCGGTCACAGTCCTGAGTTCGGCCATCACCTGGGCGTCCTGACGCATCTTGAGCACGGTGAACACCTCGAAGACGGTCTGTGCCACGACATAGGCGGCATGCACGATCACCTGCTCGAAGTCCGGAGCGGTCAGGCAATAAAGGCCCATGCCCGCGGCTTGCAGGCGGTCGAACAGGACGTGGTGGACGGCAAAGGTGGCTGCCGCCACGATGACGGGCAGCCAGTGCCGGTAGACCAGCATCAAGGCCAGCGTCACAAAGACGCCGAAGTGGAACTCGGTGCGCCCAGCCCCGATCTGGATCTGCAAGGCCACGAGGCTGCAGAGCAGCATGGGCAGGGCCACCGTGTTGAGCCAGCTGCCACGGGCCATCACGAAGAGCGCCACGGCCGACAGCAGCAGACCCAAGGACCAGCCAATAGCGGTACCCAGCGGCCCGTAGTGCTGGCCTGCCGCCACGGTCACCAATGCGACCGCTACGCAGCCGCCCAGCACATAGGCATCGCCGTTGACGCGCAGGTAACGCAGGTCGTCATGGGTTGAGGCGCCCTGTGAGATGGGGCGGGAGACATCGACAGCTTGCATGATGGATTCCGGCAGAATCGGCGCGGCAAAGCCCCCGCGCAGGCCCTGGCAGTGTGCAAGCGGCGCCCGGCCGGCAGAAGACGGCGAAATGCCAGAGCGTATGTAGGTAAATGACCTAAGGCCGCAGTTGCGCCGACCGCCAGCGGCGCTCGGGGTCGGGGCGAAGGGAACGAAAAACAGATGTCACGGGCACTATGTCGCACTCGTCCTGTCAGCCAGACGGACACTGCGCTCATCGACCTCATCGCCCAGCGGATGAGGGCCACGCTGGTGGAGGTGGAAGGCGAGCAGGCTGGCACCGCCATGTATACGCTGGACTGGCTGCGGGACAGGGTCTGCTGGCACCTGGACCCTGGCGCCTCCACTGCGCAAGTGATGGTGGCGGAGGACGTGCACGGAGACGTCCTCGGGCACACGATCTACCGGTTGGAAAAACCTGCCGACGGTGCTGCCTTCGGCCTGGTCTCCACCACCTATGTGATGCCCCACGCACGCCGCCATGGCGTTGCCGCGCTGCTGCTGTCGTGCGCAGAGGCCTGGTTCCAGGAGAAAGGATTGAGCCGCGCCGCCACCTGGACTTCCGCCACCAATACGCCGCTGCTCCAGCTGTATGAGCGCCACGGATATGTGGTGGTGGAACGGGCCCCCAATGAGCTCACCGGCACAGCGATGGTCCGGCTGGAGCGGCGATTCAGTTGAGCGAGGGACGCAGGCTGTCCAGACGCTGGAGGATGGCATGCGCGGCGGTGACCCGATCGCTCGACGGCGTGCTTCGGTTGGCGAGGATGACCACGCCGATCTGCCGCTCCGGCACAAACGCGGCGTAGGCGCTGAAGCCACCGGTGCCGCCGGTCTTGTTGTACAGACGCGCACCCCGGACCGACTCATCATCACTGGCAACGGCCGTCACGGGCTGGCTGCCCTGGGCCATGGCGGACGAGTTGCCCGCCACCAGCGCCTCCACTGTCACAGGCCACCCATATTGCTCCCAGCCCAGGCCCTGTATCGTCCCGCCGGCGCGGAACCAGGCTTTGTGCGTCCCGGCCACCGCGGCCTTCATGGGCGGCTCCAGCCCGTCGGGGCGCATATTCAGCTGGACGAACCGGAGCAGGTCGCTGGCGGTGGCCTTGACGCCATAGGCTTCGCGTTCGAACACGTCGGGCTTCACCCGTACCGGCTGCAGCTTGCTGTTGTAGCCCCAGGCATAGTGGGACATCTCCTGCGGCGGCACGCGGATGAAGGTGTGATGCAGGCCCAGCTTGGGGAACAGCGTGCCCTGCATGGCGTCCCCAAAATCCTGCTTCATGGCCAGCGCCGTGATCTGGCCGAACAAGCCGATGCTCGGGTTGGAGTACTTGCGCAGTTCGCCGGGCCGGGAAGCCGGCGTCACTTGGCGAAGGTATTGCAGCATCTGGGCGTCGGTCCTGATGTCGTCGGGCACCTGAAGGGGCAAGTCGCCGGCGGTGTAGGTGGCCAGGTGCAGCAGCGTGGCCTGGTCCAAACGGCTGCCGCGTAGCGCGCTGACATACTGGCCGGGATGGTCCGACAGGGACAGCAGGCCCTGCTCCTGCGCATAGAGCCCCAGGGTCGCAACAAAGGTCTTGCTGATCGAGCCCAATTCAAAAAGCGTCTGGTCTGACACCGGCACCTGTGGCTCCCGGGACTGCAGGCCATAGTTGAATACCACTGCTTCGCCGCCCAGCGTGACGGCTACGGCCACACCGGGCACGGCACTGTTGCGCATCAGGGGTTGCACCGCCTCGTCCACTGCCACGCGCAGTTGGGCAGCGGTGGCGAGCGATCGCGGTTCGGCCGAGGCCGCGAACGGCGCCATGCCACTCAGCAAGGCGGCCATGACGAAGGTAGGCCGGCGGCTGCGCGGCTTGGGATGCTTCACGATCTAACTCCTGCATTCATTGCCGCGACGAGCCGCGGGTCATGCATCGAAGCTTAGGTGGGGCGTCGCCGGCTGGAGTTGGGGAATAGGGTTACACGAGCGGGCCGTAACGTTTCGAGAGAAAAGCCGCTGTGCAGACGCCTCCACTACCATCATTGCTGCCCGCTACGCGCCAACGTCGCGGCTTCAACATCGGCTGTGAACATACAAAGGGAAAGCGCCCGTGAAGTCTTCCAAGTTGCTCGCGGCCATTGGGCTGCTTGCCACCGCACAGGTGGCCATGTCTGCCGACAGCGTGCTGGAAGCGCCAGGGCCGCGCGGCTCGCTGAAGGGGACGCTGCTGGCGCCTGCGGATGCTGCGGGCTCAGGAGCGCCTGTCGTCCTCATGATTCCCGGCTCGGGCCCCACGGACCGCGACGGCAACAACCCGCTGGGGGTCAAGGCAGCCCCGTATCGTCTACTGGCCGAAGCGCTGGGCCAGCGGGGCGTGAGCACGGTCCGCATCGACAAGCGCGGCATGTTTGGGAGCGCCGGCGCCATCCCGGATGCAAATCAAGTGGTCATCAGCGACTATGCGGAAGACGTGCATAGCTGGATCGATGTCGTCCGGAAGCGAACGGGCGCAACTTGCGTCTGGGTCTTGGGCCACAGCGAGGGCGGTTTGGTTGCATTGGCTGCCGGGAGACGGCCAGAAGGTGTGTGCGGCCTGATCCTGGTGTCCGCTGCCGGCCGGCCTCTTGGTCAGGTGCTGCGTGAACAATTCAGGGCCAATCCCGCCAATGCGCCCATCCTGCAGGATGCGGACAGCGTCATTTCGAAGCTTGAAGCCGGCGAGCGCGTCGATACGTCGTCCATGCACCCGGCCTTGAACAGCCTGTTCAATCCTGCGGTACAGGGTTTTCTGATCAGCACCTTGAGCTTGGATCCGGCAGCGCTGATCAGCGCTTACCGCGGGAAGATCCTGGTGCTGCAGGGTGACAGTGATCTTCAAGTGAGCGTGGAGGACGCAAAGCGGCTTGGCAAGGCGAATCCCTCGGCGAAGGTGGTGATTCTTCCGAATGTCAATCATGTGCTCAAGACCGTGAACGGCGCCGGTCGGCAGAAGAATCTCGCCGCCTATGCCGACCCGAGCCTGCCGCTGGCGCCCGGTGTGGCGGATGCGGTTGCAGACTTCGTGCGGGGCGGGGGCCGGGCGGACGTATCACCGGGCGCTCCACGTTGAGCAACAGAGGCGCTGCGCGCCGCTGCGGCGCCGGAGACCTGCATCGCGGGTTCGCCACGCAGTGAGACAAGGGCTGGCTTATGGATCAAAGCCTTCTGGCCAGTTGCTCTCAAGCCCAAGTTCATGTACTGCCCTCACCACGAGGCCCTCAAAGCGGACAATGGCATAGAGGATTCGGTCCCCAAGCCGATACCCAGCATGGCAAAACCGCTCACCATCCATGCCGTCAAATGACGAAGCGATGTGGCACTGGGCACGCAGCGTTGCATGCGCTGTGCAGCTCGGGCAGGCCGTATCGAGGATGATGCAGTTGAATGCTGCCACTTGGGCGCGAAACGCATGATCAACGCCAACGCGCGGAAGTCAGGCCATCACCCGCGTTGGCCTGACTCGGTCGACGCTGTTATCAAGGCGACCGGTGTCCGTCCGCCATCGCCGTCTCAGTGGCAGGATGCCGAGACCAATTCGAAGTCGCTGTTCCTGCTGCGTCGATAGACTACTTCACAGCGGCTGTAGCCGTCCAGCGACCGAACCAGTTCGACCCTGGTGCGGAAATAGCTGCAGATAGCCACGCCGCCGGTCATCCCTTGCAGATTCCACGACAGCGTCCGTGTCACACCGCCCTTGCCATCCTTGCGTTCTTCCTGCTTGTCGTAGATCTCGCCATTGGGTGTGCCGGGCGGACCGCTGTTCACGCCAAAGTTGGTGAAGACGTGCTGGGTCCGAGCAGCGGTGGCCGCCCAGCCGGGCGCTGCCTCAGCCAGGGACTGCTGGGGGAGGGACTGCTCGGTCAAGGGAATCTGGCTGGGGCAACTAAAGGGTTGCGGCGCCGCCTGCACGGATGGAGGCGCTGCTATCGCCGCGGGCGCCAGCACCATGAGGAGGAGACGAGGCACATGCATCAGGTCACCATTGAATCGTGGAATAGTCGAGGCCGTTATTGAGATAGGTGGCCCGCTTGCCGTGCTTGACCGGCCTGAGCACAGCGTGGCCCGGAAATGCGCACGATGCGGTTGTACTACGCAATGGTGATGGATCCTGTGACTTTGGCCACGCAGCGCTGACCACGAGATCCAAGGGACCGGGCACCGAGGGGGCAGAGTCTGCAGGTGTGCCAACACCGGCTAAGTGCAGATCGTCCACGCCGCGTACAGCCGTTCTATCATGACCATCGTCAGTCCCACCGCCCCTCAATGAGCTGGTCAGCCAACCTCGCATCCTTGTTTCTGCAGCCGGTCATGGATGCGCAACTTCGGCGGCTCCTGCAGCCGCAGGGCATCCCTTCGATGGACTTCGGACAACCGCCGGGTGAAGCCGCGCTGGTGCCGGCCAGTTCGGCGTCCTGGCGGGTGTTCAAGAACCCTGTGACGGTGTTCATCGGTGGCGTGGCCGCCGTCATCCTGGAACTGGCGGAGCCGGCGGTGCGCGCCGGCGTGTGGACGCACTCCTCCTTCAGGACGGATCCGCTGCGCCGTTTGCAGCGCACCGGCCTTGCCGCCATGGTGACGGTCTATGGCCCCGCCAGCCAGGCCCGCCGCATGATCGACGGGGTAGTGCGCATGCACAGCCGGGTGACCGGCATCACCGAACATGGCGAGGCGTATGCCGCCAACGAGGAAGTGTTGCTGAATTGGGTCCAGGCCACTGCCAGTTGGGGTTTCGTCCAGGCTTACAGCCGTTATGCCCGGCACCTGGACAACGGGACACTCACCCAGCTCTACGGCGAAGCGCTTCCGGCAGCGCGCCTGTACGGCGCCCTAGGAGCACCAGCAACGGTTGAGCAGATGCAGTCTTTATTCGACCAGATGGTTCCCCGCCTCGAAGCCTCCCCCGTCATCATCGAGTTCCTCGAAATCCTTGAACGTGCCCCCATCCTGCCCATGCCGGCCAGGCCCCTGCAACGTCTGCTCATTCGTGCTGCGACAAGCCTTGTGCCCGCGTCGCTACGCCAGCAGCTGGGGCTGGGCCATCGATGGGAGCTGGGCCCCCTGCAGATGCGGCTGGTGACAATGGCAGCGCGGCTGGCCGACCGGACGGTCTTGCCTTCGAGCCCGGCGGTGCAGTCCTGCCTGCGGATGGGACTGCCCAGGGATGCGCTCTACACCGACCATCACACAAGGCAACGAGATAGTCACCGTGAGACCTGACATGCGTTCATCTCCCAATGCCCTCTTCCATGCCTCCTGGCACCACGCTTGGACGGGACTGCAACTGGGCACAACCTCGCCAGCTGACGGACAGGCAATTCGCGACCAGTTACTGACGCGATATGAGGAAGGTCATCGCAAGTACCACACTCTCCAGCATCTCGGTGAGTGCCTGGCGCTGCTGCAAGAGGTTGAGTCGCTTGCAGTGCATCCAGCCGAAGTCGCGATGGCGTTGTGGTTCCACGACGCCATCTACGACATCCCAGGAAAGGCCAATGAAGAGCGCAGTGCCGACTGGGCATTCGAGGCCTTGACCGCCGCTGGCGCTGAGACTTCAGTGGCTGAGCGGGTGCGGCAATTGGTCCTCGTGACGAAGCATGACGCGTTGCCGGTGGGTGTGGACCAACAATTGTTGGTGGATATTGATCTGGCCATCCTGGGTGCCGAGGAGCAGCGCTTCCAGGAATATGAACAGCAGATCCGCCAGGAGTATTCCTACGTTCCCGGCTTCCTGTTCAAGCGAAAGCGCCGGGAGATTCTCAATACGTTCCTCGATCGCCCGGTGCTCTTCAGCACCTCGCCGCTGAAGGGACGGCTGGAGGCTCGTGCGCGCGAGAACCTGCGCGTCGCTATCGGCGCGCGATAGTGGGCTATGCCTCCTGAGTGCTCTGCAATTCCATAAGAGCAGCACACAGCTTCCGCTTCCGTCGAGCGGCCTGGAAAAATCCATTGGTCGCGTCCGCGCCGCCGTCAACGGCAGGACGCGAATTGCATGCGCAGGAGCCCGCTGGGTGCGGATGTGGACTTGACCTCACAACTGCTGTACCCCTTCAGCGGACGAACCAGTACAAGCGTGGTGGCCGTGTAGCTGCACACCGCATAGGGTTCTTCATAGCGCGAGACGTTCCAGGTCAACGTTTCCGTCAACCCACCGCCCTTGTTTTTGGTGGTCACTGAGTTGTCGTAGCGAGTAGCGTCCGCCGTTTCTAGCGGTCCCAGATGCACGCGAAAGCCGTCCAGCTTGTGCTTGTGGTACGGGCGGTCGACTGCCACCCGAAATCCGTCTGGCGCGGCACTCAGCGTTTGCTCCATCACCGGGAGCGAAGCAGGGCAACTGAAAGGGTCGATATCGGCATGGGCAGACGCGCACGAAAGGCCGGCCACGAGCGCGGCCAAGGGGCGAAGGTTTGGCATGGTCACCACTGGATCGTTGCGTAATCGCGACCGTTGTTCAGGTAGCTTTGCTGGACTTTATAGGCTCGATTGCCCCCCTGCGGACGCCCGCCGGAAAGCTCAGGCGTCCGTCCACAGCGATTCGCTCGGCTCGGTGGCTCACAGTACGCGCACTAAACCACCGTGCGCTGGCCCGTACGAAATCCATCTGCATTAGGACATCACCAACGTCGCTGAGACGTCGTGATGTCTCACCAGCTGTGCGCACTGCACCGACGCCCAACGAAGCGGCGCTGACGGCTTACGCGGTGCGCAAGCCCGATGCCAGTTGCGCCTGGGCTACCGCCCGGCGGCGACGCCACCACAGCCACAAGCCCGTGCCCAGCAGCAGCGACGGCACCAGGCCAAAGAGGCTCCACAGCACCCTCAGGGCCCAGCCGAACGCCTCTGCGCTGTGCAGCGGGAATAACCAGTTCAACAGCACATTGCCGGCCGGCGCATTCAGCGGGTCGTAGCGATGCAGCAGCTTGCCCCGCTGACTCAGCCGCACTCGCGTGTTGCCGGTATCAGCGCGGGGCTCTCCAGGTTGCAGCAGACGAATCTCCACAGGGCCGTTGCCCACCGGCATCGTCACGCGGCTCCACCTCGCCGCAGGAAACTGCCCTTGGGCCAGGGCGACCCAATCGTCTGGCGCCAATGCGCCTGGTGGCAAGGGTTCCGCCTCACCGGGATCACTGCGGCCACCCTTCTCTGCGCCGCGCGCCGGCGCGAGTGTGATGTCAGCACGCACTGGCGCCGCCCTACCGACCGCGCTCGCCGAGGACTCGACTGGCTTGGCCTTTGCCATGCGTGCGTCCGCCTGGACGGGCAGCACCGCGCCCACCCAGGTGCGAGCCGTTGTCCCGAACACCAGCGCTGCACCGGTCAAACTGAGCAGCAGAAGCAAGGGCAGCAACCACAAGCCCACGGTGCGGTGCACGTCATACCACCGCCTGGCAGGCGCGGCATCCCAGCGAATCGTCAGGACGCGCCGCCACGAGGAAGCCTTGAGCGCCTGCCGCGGCCAGACCAGCCACAGACCCGTCAGACCCAGACCGAACAGCACCAAGCCGCCCGTCCCGGCGACGATGGCGCCGTTTTCGCCGCTCCAGAAGTATCGATGGAGCTCATAGACCGTCGGCACGAAGTGCGCGGCGTCCCATTGCACAACGCCGCGGTCTCGATGACCGAGATAGCATCCGCAGCCCGGGTCGATGAAATGCTCGCGTCGCACGCCCTGCGCGTCCCGACGCTCCCACACCTGATAGGCCGCACCTGCCTCGTGCGGGGCCACCACAATGCCGGCCTGACGACCGGGCGCATATGCCTGCAGCACGGCCAGCACACGGGCCACCGGCTGAGGATCGGCTGAGGCTTGCGCACGCAGGGGAGCAGGTACCGGCGTGGGCGAAGCTGGCGGCGTCGTCACGTCGCAAGGTTCCAAGGGCTTGAACCAGCCGGGGTTGAGCGCCGCATCCAGCTCCGCCTGCCACACCAGCAGGCTGCCGCTCAGGCCCAGCACCACCAGCACCAGGCCGGCCATCAATGACACCCAGCGGTGCAGCCAGCTCAATCCCTTGCGGACCACCTCGTCTCCTTAAAAACTGCGACGCCAGCTCAGCGTCAGAGCGCGCCCACGACCGGCGTAGTAGTCGTCATTGGTGCCCGAGTAGTTGGCCTGCGAGTAATAGGTCAGGTAGCGGCGGTTAAACAGGTTCTCCACGCCGGCCCCCAACTGGCCCCAGGGCGAGTCCCAGCTCAGCGAGGCATCGGCCACCGTGTAGCCCTTGAACCGCTCTTCCAGCGAGGTCTTGCCGGAGAACTTGCCCACGTTGGCATCGCGGGAGAAGTACACCGACTGCGTCCAGTGCGCCTGCCATCCCGGCGCCAGACGCCAGGCGGCACCGAGCACGAGTTTGTCCGGACCTTGCGACCGGGCGCCAAGGTCCAGGTCCATGGCGTCACCAGCAGTGCTGGCCGTACGGCCGCGCGTGAGTGCATAGGTGCCAGTCAGCTGCAATTCACGCGTTGGGCGCCATTCACCGCTGATCTCAAAGCCGCGAACGGTGATGGGCACACGCTGCAAGGACCCGATCCCGTTGCTCACCACCAACTGGCTGCCCAGGTCGGAGTGAGACCGGTACACCGATGCAGAAACGCTGCCTTGAGCACCGCGCCAGGCCAGCCCGGCTTCGACGTTGTCCGTCAGGATCGGCTGCAGGTCGACCAAGCTGGTGACCGACCGGCCCGCCGTGTTGACGGCACGCAGGATCAACCCCACATCGGGAGATCCGAACCCCTCGTTGTAGGAGACGAAGCTGGACCAGCCGCTCTGGCCAAAACGCCAGACCGCACCCAGGTTCTTGACCAGCTTGCTGGCGCTGCGTTCACCGCCTTCGACGGCGCGATTGCCGTAATAGGCCAGCGTGCTGTAGCTATCCACCCGCAACTGGCTGTGCTCGTCACGCAGGCCGCCGCGCACCGTCAGAGAGCCCCACTCGTATTCGAGCTGACCAAAAGGCGCGAGGCTTTTATAGGCCATCGGCGGCACCCAGACCCGACCGGTCTGTGTGAGCCGCTGCTGGGATTCATCGTCGAGATAGTCGGTGCCGAGCGTCAGCTCCAGGCCGGGTGTCCACAGGTCCGGGCGTACCCAGCTGGCGCGCACACCCCACTTGTCGGCCTTGATCTCGCTCTGGTCCACCAGAGTGCCGACGGGCGCAATGCTGGCGTCCTGGAAGGTGGTGATGACGCCGCCGCTGTAACGGGCACTGAAGTTCTGTTTGAAGAGCTGGACGGATGCGGCGCCCTGCGCCAGGTCGGAATGGGTCCACTCCAGGCTGGCGGAGCGGACCTCATTGCGCGGCGCGTCATAGGGTAGCGTGCCGCGGGCCGAGGTGGTGGGCTGACCTGTGGCGCGGTTGCCGGGCACATCGACGCGGTCATCGAAGCCGTCGGCATGGAAGCGGTTGACCATCAACTGCAGGCGCTGCGGGCCGAAGTCCTTGCCGATCTTCAGAAAGCCATCGGCGGATTGATGCAGCGACTCGGTGGCGAGCGCACGACCGGCGCCGTCCACGCCGATGTCCTGGGTACGAGCGCCGACATAAGCCACCACATCGAAGTCACTCTTGTGCTCGACCATGTAGCCGGCCTTCCAGCTGGCGGTGTCCCCGTGGAATTGGGTGCCGTACTTCAGCTCGATGGTTTGACGCGTGCCTGGCTCAGTGGGGCGGCGGGTAATGGTATTGATGATGCCGCCGGTGGCGCCCATGCCTTGGGCGGCGGAAGCGCCGGACACGACCTCGATGCGCGAAACCACCATTGGATCGGCAAAGTAGCCCTCTCGCCCGCCGAGGCGCAGCGGATTGGTCTGCGGGATGCCGTCGAGCAGCAGCAGCGCATTGCGGCCGCGCAGGCCTTCACCGAAATTGCTGAGTTTTTGACGCGAAGGCGCGTATCCGGGGATCTGCAGCGTCAGCAGTGCGCTGGGATCCTCGCTCACCAGGCCTTGGGCTTCAATCTCCTGGCGGCTGATGACGCTCACCGCGCCGGGGATTTTCTCCAGGGCTTTGGCACCGCGGGTGGCGGTCACGAACACTTGGCCAAGGGACTGGGCCGCTTGGGCCTGGGTGTCTTGGACGGGGCCAGGACTGTCCGCGTCAGCGGCGATGGGTGCGGACGCCGCAGCGGCCGACTGGGCGTGGGCGGGGGACAGGCCAAAAAGGCAAACGCTGGCCCAGGCCAGCGCATGGAAGCGCAACTGCATGCAGGGACTCTCGAAGAGCGGATTCGTAGGGGTGGACAGGGCCACCGGCTAGTCCGCCACAACGGTTGGCTGAGCCCCTTGGGCCGGGATTCTAGCGGTTGTTGAGAATTGCTCTTATTTGTGAACGACAGGATGTTCGACCCGCGTTCGCCTAAGCGGAGTGGCTGGCTTAACGCGCCTTACTGCCTCCGCATTTCCAGCCTCTGCCCGCCCTGCGTGAGCGTTACCGACGCCGCCTTGCCGTCATCGCCATTGAAGTCGAGCTGGGCACCGACTTGTGGAATCAGCACCTGCCGTGGTGTCTTGGCCTGCAGTTCAAATGCTGGCTGGTGAGGCGCCTGACCCATGAGTCTCCCGCGCTCATCGACGAACACGCGGATGCTGAATTGGGGGCCGGTGTAGTCTCCCACCAGCAGATCCATCTGCGCCGGACTCAAGGTCATGAACACCGGCTCGGCGGGAAGGTCGCCGCTTCGCACCCAGCGCTCTCCTTGTTTCTCCCCATTGTTGAAGACGCGCACAGCGCTGACCTTGCCATCAGATTCACGTTCCAGCTTCAACTCCGAAGTAGAGTCCTGAAGCACAAACCGGTCGTCACCCAGAGGAATGAGGGGCACCGCACCGCCCCCACTTCGCTGGTAGGTGAGCACCCCGTCGCGCACACGCAGTGTGCGCATCTGCTGGTCGTCAAGGCGGTAGCCCCCTTCGGCCGTCTGCAGTTGTGCCACAGGCACTTCCACCGGCACCGCGTCCGGGAACGGCTCACCAATGGCGAACGCCGCCAACTTCTGCGCCAGCATGCTGTCGCGCGCGCCAGAGGCGCCATCGCTATTGCGCAGGATCACCACAGTCGTCTTGCTCGCCGGCATGTAGTCGAGCACGGAAGAGAATCCGTTAATGCCGCCAGTGTGCATCAGCATCAACTGATCACGCAGCATGCGCGATGCAATGCCAAACCCATATCGGAACGCCTTCGCGGCGCCCTCCGGCATCGTCATTCGTTCGTAGCTGGCCCGGCTCAGCAGTTTGCCGCCATGCAGGGCCTGATTCCATCGCCACAGCCCTTCGGTATTGGAGATCAGCGCACCCGCCGCATGTGGCTGTGTCATGCTGATCAAGCCCGCAGGCACCGGCGCGCCGGTCTGGTTGAAGGTGTAGCCATGGGCCATGCCTTTGAACAGAGTGTCGCTGGCCTCGTAATGCACGCTGGTGATGCCTGCCGGTTTCAGCAGCTGGCTTTCGATGGCTTGATACCAGGGTTGCCCGGCAATGGCCTCCACCACCGCACCAACCAGGACATAACCGGAGTTGTTGTAGGCCCACTTCTCCCCAGGCGCGAAGTCGACTGGCAAATCCTTGAACTCATTGATCAGCTCCGCCGTGCTCAGGTCCCGTCGCACGGGGTTGCCCATGTAGCCTGGAATGCTGGTGTAGCTCTTCACGCCCGATGTATGGTTGAGCAGTTGTCTCAGTGTGATCTTGTTGCCGTTGGGGTAACCCGGCAGGAATCGTGAGAGCGGATCGCCCAGAGACGCCTTGCCTTCATCAATCTGCTTGAGCAGCATGGCCGCGGCGAATTGCTTGGTGACCGATCCAATGCGCAGCACTTGATCCGGTTCCATCGGCACGCTCAGTTCAATGCTGGCCATGCCCCGCGCGCCCTTGTAGAGCAGCTGATCACCTCGGGCGACGAGCACGGTGAAGCCCGGGGTGTCCGCGCTGGCCTTCTGCTGGTCGAGCAGCTTGTCAGCATACGCTGCCATCGCGGCCGGGTTGGCCGGCGTGCCGGCATGGACGGCGCTGATCAACAGGCACAGGAGAGCAGCGGCTGGAATCTGGAGTGAGCGCATGTGTGCAAACGGTCAGTCAGGACATTGCGGAGTATGCATTGCACCGAAATGCACTGACGTTTGATTGCGATGTAATGCAAGATCAAAGGTTTGAGTGCGCGAAGCTCGCGGCCTTGCTTGCCGACCACCGCCTCCCAGCGCTGTTCAGCGATGACGTCGCGAGCGACGTCAAGCGGGACTATCCGCGTGGCGGACAGTGACTTGACGGGCTTCGTCGTTGTCGCCGTCCATGGCGTAGCTACCGGGTGGAGCCTCACGACCTGCCGTCGCCGGCAGCCACGGTCCAGCGAGACGACGAATGAAGAACATCCAAATCATTGACGCTGCGGTGAACTGCGTCTATGACATCTTTGCCGCGAGCGGCGAAGAGTTTGCCAACGAACGGGCGCCCGCTGCGCAGGGTGGCCGCCCCCGGTTCGCAACGCCATGGAAGAAGCCACGGCGGCCATGCGCAAGATCGGCGAGCAGTGAGACCACGGCATAGAACCGATTGAATTCCGCATCACTTGAACAAAAGTAATGCGGATATTGAACTTACCCTAGATGAACCAGTCTGACCACATCCTCGAACTGGCCCGGCATCGGCGCCTGCTGCGGGCAGCGGATGTGCGCGAGCATGGCTGGTCACCGCAGCTGCTCATCCGGCTGCACCAGTCCGGCAAGCTGCAACGGCTGGGCCGTGGCCTGTATGGGCTGCCCGATGCTGAAGTCACCCCGACGCCAGACCGCCCTGCCCACCGAGCCACCCTTGGCACTGACCAAGCTGTTCAGCGAAGACGCCACAAAGCTGCGCCAGTGGTAAGCCTTCCTGAACAAGAGCCGCCTTGAAGCCGCGAGCCTGGGTGACACCGTGGCGCTGCTGGACGGCCTGCTGTGGCCACCAACAGAGGTCGCCACCGCTGGCAGTCAGACAACGGCCACTTGGAGCCCTGACGCACTGCGCTGAGTCTGAAATTCCAACTAAGGCGCTGCGGAGCCACTCATCCCCGCTCAGCGAACAGGCCGGAGAAATCGGCGTGCCAAAAGACTCCTCCGACCGACGATCAGAGCCTGCCTGTTTGTCGTACCAGTGACCGCGTTCACTCGGTTCCGTGAAATCACGGGATGCCATCAGGCGCCCCGTGAACTCGCTGCTGTTGTCACGAAGATGGCTTTGGGAGCGCCGTGATGCTGGGCCAATCGTCGTTCAGGCACTCGTCCCGCAACGAACCGTTGAAGGTCTCCACGAAGCTGTTGTCCGTAGGCTTGCTGGGCCTGCTGAAGTCCAGCCACACGCCTTGGTGGTACGCGCCCACATGTCCAATGGCGCCATCTTCTCTGGAAACTGACGTCTCGGAGAAACCGGGCAGGTCAAGGCCTAGCAGCATTTTTTTGACTGTCGAACAGGAGACGTCGTTAACAAGGTCCGCGGTCAATGGGCCACGAGCAAGTCGAACGAGTTTTCCCGAAGTGCGTGTGGGCGCAGTGACGATGGTGAAGGAGCACCGTGGGAGCACCTGCGACTTCAAAGGCAGGCGGCTTGTCGTCCCGCTGCAGACATACAGGCCGGCCGAGCCAAAGTCTCATATTCGCAGTGTCAGCGTTCAACCCGTCAGAGTGCGCCACGGGACGATCGGTGATAAGCACCTATGACCCCGCCTCCAGACCTGCGCCGTCGCGCCCAGCCTTGGCCCTCCGCTGCCTGACGCAGACGCCCGCGCAGTCCCGAAAGCCTCAGATGAGAACTGACGGAGGTGTGGGATGGTAGGCCGTGCTGGACTTGAACCAGCGACCAAAGGATTATGAGTGCGAATCCTGGCTTTCGACGGTGACTTCTGCCTCGCCATAGCTAGCAAAATCAAGCACTTACGAGCAATCGCTGGCAAGCACTTGCACCCGCTAGCAGCTCAGCTGTCCCAAAACTGTCCCAGCCACTGCCAGCGCCTGCATGGTAACGCGTCTAGGTTCCGAATAAGCCAGACATAGGACCCGGGGCCAGCGTTCGCGGTGGGATTGATGGCTCACGCCACACCAGGCAGACGTCATCCGCGACGGGTCAAACACGTCTCACCAAAAAACGGACTTTTGACGCGCAGGGCCCAGTGACGCACCATGACGGTGCAAATTATGAAGCCTCACTATAATTTTTTATAGGAGTTTGCGGGCGTTCCAGAGCCACATCCGGAACCGGCGAACGGAGGTCCGACTAGGACGTTTTCGGCTGTGACCGGCTCAGGTCCCAGCCCTCGCGACGAGCCAGCTCCGTCAAGACCCATTCAGCCTCGTCGGAGCTCAGCTCCCAGCGATGCTGCTCGTGCGTGATGCCTCTGCGAAGCCGCTCACACAGTTGCGCCTTCGTCCACGTGGGGTTCTGCGCGGCGAACTGGAGCACCGTCTTCTGCAACTGCTCCACCAAGTCGACACAGCCCCGATGGCGCACTGCCACCTCTTCTGGCGTGGGACCCACGATGTAGCGCCCATCGATGAAGCGCGCAAGGAACTTGGGGGCCGCGCCGGGCAACATGCCGGCTTGAGTGCCGCGGGGGAAGTCAGCTGGAACCATGACTCATTCTCTTGAGCTGGCTCGTCGTCCGCAAGACTCGCCACGCATGTGACGGCAGCAGCGCGTGCCACTTCGGCGTGCTGAGCCTCTAGCTGTCACGGAAGATGCCGTATTTGCTATCAATCAGATTGGGAAAGAACGTATTTACAGTCTGTAATTGCTGAGTCGACATTGATATCGCATAGCAAATACAGCAAGAAACAGCTTATACGACAACAGCAAAAGATGCCTTATTTGCTATAGTCTGAGACGCGAGAGGCCTCTCCAACCCCTTGGAAGAGGGCTTCGAGCCAACCACGGCGATAGCACATACAGCATATGGACAGCCTTTATTCCCTCGGCCGAGCGGTAGCGCAGCTCAGGCAAGAGCGCGGCATGACGCAGAAGCAGCTCGCGGCCCTTAGCGGCTTGGGCCAGTCGACCCTCGCCCGCTTTGAGACAGGCGGCGTCGCGGAGTTCGGCTCGCGAAAGTTGCTTCGCCTCCTTGAGGTCCTGGGTCACGAGCTGTCGTTCACGCCCAAGAGCAGCAGCTTCACCCTGGACGATGCTTTGGCGGAACGGCAGCGTCAGGCTCAGGAATCGAGTGAGGCCGGCACTCCGCGGTGGAGCACGAGCCGATGAAGCTCCACGTCTACGTCCACAACCAGGCCGTCGCCACGCTGGAATCGACGGATGGTTTCCGGCATGTGATGACGTACCACCCTGACGTCCCGCCTGAGCAGTTCGTCTCGCTGCTCATGCCCGTGCGCACGGAGTCCTATGCCTACCCGGAGCTGCATCCGCTGTTCCGGATGAACCTGCCCGAGGGCTTCCTGCTCTCCATCCTCCAAGAGCAGCTTGGCCCGCATGTCGGCGCCTCGCCGCTTAGCCTACTCTCCGTCGTCGGGCGTAACGCCATCGGGCGCGTCAAAGTGGCCACGCCGGGCGCGGACCCCACACAGCCGCCAGTGCCGTTCGACCTGAACGGCATCTTGAGGGGAGACAACTCGGAAGAGGCCTTTGTTGACCTGGTGCGCCGGCATGCAGCGTCTGGTGTGTCCGGCGTCGTTCCAAAGTTCCTGTCGCCAAACACATTCGGTGAGCACACCAAGGGCACCTTGGCTACCGAGCGCTACATCATCAAAGGCACGACAGCACGGCTGCCCGGCGTCGCCCTCAACGAGCATCTGTGCATGGAGGTGTCGCGCCAGGCTGGGTTTCCGACGGCGACGACCGAAGTCTCCGACGACGGACAAGCGCTGGTGGTGCATCGGTTCGACTTCGAAGCCGATGGCACGACACGCAAAGGCATGGAAGACCTGTGCAGCCTGCTCACGCTGCGGCCGGAGCAGAAGTACGAATCGACCTGGGAGCGCGTTGTCGGCCGCATCAAGGACGTCACGCCTCAGGCAGAACAACAGAACGCAGCGCTCTCGCACCTCGCAGACCTGCTGCTGCTGACCTACGCGCTCCGCAACGCCGATTGCCACACCAAGAACATCGCCCTGCTCTACAGCTCGCGTGAGCACATCGAGCTGGCTCCCGTCTACGACATGCTGACCATTACGGTCTACGACGACTACGCGAGGAACCCACCGGGCATGCCCGTCGATGGACGCAGCACCTGGATGCCAGGCAAGGCCCTGGAGCGGTTTCTGCAGGCCAGGTGCAACGTGATGCCGGCGCAGACGCTAGAGCGCGTAGAACGAATCTGCGAGGCCATCGTTCAGGTCACGCCTCAGGTTGTCGAGGCCACTGAGCGGTACCCTGCGTTCTATGAGACGGGCAAACGCATGCTGCACGCGTGGAACGACGGGATGAACAGCCTGCGTCTTCAGAAGACCTGGAGCCTGCCGTCGCTGGACGAGCCCATCGCCGCGGCCAAGTTCTCCGACCCAGAGCCAATCAAGGCCGCAAAGGTCGAGAAAATTGGCCGCTCGCCTCTGCTGGGGCAGCGTTAATCACTGCCCCAGCAGACCATCCGCCCGGCGCCCACTCTCGGGTCTATTCGCTGGTTTTAGCCCTCGGTGCCAACGCTTCACCAAGCCGGCCCCTTCCATGAGTCCTCAGCCGGCCGGACCGTGCTGAGCAGCGTATAAAACACGGAACTAGACCCTGCGTATCGTGGAGGGGGCTGGACACACCGCGCACGATACGCAGTAAAGCGCAGGCGGGACGTATGGCGCACAACAGCACCGTGGTATGCAGGGGTGCACGAGGACGCGTGGAACTGCGTTGAAGCCTGCAATCGTCGAATCTGAACCGCCCCGGCAATTGCGGAGGCCTGTTGGTTTAAGTCAGACGGTCGCGGCCTGACCGGCGCGTTGTCGATGGTAGTTGGCCTCGAACTCGGCCGGCGGGATGTAGCCCAGCG
>Ga0065165_1001421_pt1 | contig 26056 bp, 28 predicted proteins | sample AraplaMF_Cvi_mMF_FD_63813 | JGI IMG/M metagenome (GOLD analysis project Ga0065165, IMG submission 63813) | Arabidopsis root microbial communities from the University of North Carolina, USA - plate scrape MF_Cvi_mMF (version 2) (version 3) | ecosystem: Host-associated > Plants > Roots >... | reverse complement strand
AACCTCAAGGTGCGCAAGGCAATCGTGCGCAGCCGCGGCCCGGGCGGCGTGACCCTGCAGAACGTCTCGGATACCCTGGACGCCGAAATGCACGGCCCCGGCGAACTGCATGCCGGCATGAGCGCCAAGCGCCTGCTGCTGAAGATGAACGGTCCGGGCGACGCCCACATCGACGGCAGCGTGGCCCAGGTAAGCGCCCAGATCAACGGCTCCGGCAGCCTGGAAGGTCGGCGCCTGAATGCGGGCCAGACCGACATCGCGGTGCGCGGTCCGGGCAGCGCTGCCGTGAACGTGATCGGCAGCGGCAGCGACAAGGGCAACGGCCGCGTTGCCGCCGAACGTGGCCAGCTGCTGCTGGTCGACCGCAGCGGCACCCGTCACTCGGCCAACTGAATGCCATGAAAGCCCTGATCGGCACCTTCAGCACCTTCGGCAGCCGGCTGCGCCTGCGTCCGGGCTGGCTGCGGCCGCAGCCGGCGCCGGCCATCCGCGTGTTCGACGGCTGCTTCGCGGTGCGCGACCTGGTGGTGCCCTGGGATGCGGTCAACCGCATCCGGGCCTGGCGGCTTGAACCCGGCGCGATCCGGCTCGACATCGGCGCCGATGTCGAGGAGCGCACCATCACCCTGGCCGAGGGGCAGCGCGGCTTCGATGCCTTCGTCGCCATGGCCGACCGCAAGATGACCTTCCCGCTCGGCTGGTGGGATTACCTCGACGCCCCTGCCACCCGGCGCCAGGGCGTCATGCTGTTCGAGCGCACCCTGCGCAGCAGTGGCACTGTTATCTGAAATGGAATACTGAAGCCATAAAAGCGCAGATTATCTTTCTTCAGATATTAGTCAAGATGACCTCACTGTCAACCACAAGGAGGTCACCATGCACACCCAGCAGTCCACCCCATCTACCCGCGTCGCACTCGTCACCGGCGCATCGCGCGGCATCGGCGCCGCCCTTGCCCGCCGCCTGGCGCGCGACGGTTTCGCGGTCGCCGTCAACTACGCCAGCAACGAAGCCGAGGCCAGGGCGGTGGTGGCGTCGATCGAAAGCGAGGGCGGCCGCGCACTGGCCGTGCGCGCCGACGTCTCGCGCGCCGCCGATGTCAAGCGCATGTTTTCCCAGGTCGAAGAGCGCCTCGGGCGCATCGACGTCCTCGTCAACAACGCCGGCGTCCTGCCCTACGTGACCATCGCCGAGACCAGCGACGAGGTCTTCGAACGCACGATGGCGATCAACGTACAGGGCACCTTCAATACCATGCGCGAAGCCTACACCCGGCTGAACGACGGCGGCCGCATCGTCAACTTCTCGACCAGCGTGCTGCACATGGCGCCGCCGACCTACGGCGTGTACGTCGCCACCAAGGCGGCGGTGGAAGCCCTCGGCCGTGTGTTCACCAAGGAGCTGCGCGGGCGCGGCATCACCTGCAACGCCGTGGCGCCGGGCCCGGTGGCGACCGAGCTGTTCCTGAACGGGAAGACCGACGAGCAGATCCAGCAGGCCGCCAGCATGGCGCCCCTGGGCCGCCTCGGCCAGCCGGACGACATCGCCGGCGTCGTCTCCTTTCTGGCCGGCCCCGATGCCGCCTGGGTCAACGGACAGGTGCTGCGCGCGAACGGAGGCCTGGCATGAAAGCGGAAGTCATCCTCATCACCGGCGCCGGCAGCGGCATCGGCAAGCTGTCGGCCCAATCCCTGGCGCAGGCCGGACACACCGTATATGCCTCGATGCGCGACATCGGCGGACGCAACGCCGGGCGCGCCCGCGAGATGCGCGCCTGGGCCGAGGCCGCGGGCGTCCGCCTGATCCCGCTCGTACTGGACGTGCTGTCCCAGGCGTCCGCCGACGCCGCGGTGGCTGCGGTCGTGCGCGCAGAGGGCCGCCTCGACGTGCTGGTACAGAACGCCGGCCACCTGGTGGTCGGCCCGGCCGAAGCCTTCAGCGCCGAGGAGACCATGGCGGTCCTCGACACCAACTTCGTCGGCGCCCACCGCGTCAGCCGCGCCGCCCTGCCGCAGATGCGCGCCCAGGAATCCGGCCTGCTGCTGTGGATCTCGAGCAGCACCACCAAGGGCGGCTTCCCGCCCTTCCTCGGTCCGTACGGCGCGGCCAAGGCGGCCATGGATTCGCTCGCGGTATCGATGTCCTACGAGGTGGCGCGTTTCGGCATCGAGACGGCGATCGTGGTGCCGGGCGCCTTCACCCACGGTACCGAGCACTTTCCGAGCGCCGGCAAGCCGAAGGACGCGGCGCGCAACGCGGCCTATGCCCGCTACGACGGCGTGATGGACCAGGTGGGCGAGCGTCTGTCCGCCCTGACGCCGCCGGACGCGGATCCGCAGGCGGTGGCGGACGAACTGGTGCGCATCGTCGGCCTGCCGCAGGGCCAGCGTCCATTCCGCGCCGTCGTGGACTTCGTCGGCGACGGCGCGCGCGAAGTGCTGGAGGTGGCGGAAGCCGTACGCATCGACTTCGCCCGCCGCATCGGCATCGCCGACCTGCTGGCGCCGTCGCGGCCCGCCGTATAATCGCCTGCGTTCCAGACAGGGGGAAACGATGACGCAGATGGACCGGTTCCAGGAGATGCAGATCTTTGTCCGCATCGTCGAGCGGCGCAGCTTCACGCAGGCGGCCGAGGACCTGCTGCTGCCGCGCGCCACCGTCACCAACGCCATCAAGCGCCTGGAGACCCGGCTCGGCACCCGCCTGCTGGAGCGCACCACCCGTGTGGTCAACCCGACCCAGGACGGCGAAGCCTACTACCAGCGCTGCACGCGGCTGCTGGCGGACCTCGACGAAGCGGAAGGCGCCTTCCGCGACCATGAACCGGCCGGCCTGCTACGCGTGAACCTGCAGCCCACGCTGGCCGAGCATTTCGTGTTCCCCGCCCTGCCCGCCTTCCTGGCGCGCTACCCGCGCATCAAGCTGCATGCGGGCGAAGGCGACCGCCTGGTGGATCTCGTGCGCGAGGGCGTCGATTGCGTGCTGCGCGCCGGCCAGCTGCACGATTCATCGATGGTGGCGCGGCGCGCGGCCAGCCTGGAACAGCTGACCGTGGCCAGTCCGGCCTACCTGGAACGCTTCGGCGAACCGCTGGCGCTGGACGATCTCGCACGGCACCAGGCGGTGCACTATGTCTCGACCGCCACCGGCCGTCCCTACCCGCTCGAGTTCATGAGCGCGGATGGCCTGAAACTTGCGCTGCCGCCGGCCGCGGTGTCGGTGGCGGGTGCCGCGGCCTACACCGCTGCCGCCCTGGCCGGGCTGGGCCTGGTGCAGGTGCCGCGCTACCGCATCGAGGCCGACCTGGCGGCCGGCCGCCTGCGCACCGTCCTGCCGGCGCTGCCGCCGCCCGCGCTGCCGGTGTCGGTGCTGTATCCGCGCCAGCGCCAGCTGTCGGCGCGGGTACGCGTGTTTGCCGACTGGCTGGTGCAATGCTTCAGCGGGGACGCGCGCAGACCCTGAACGCTGTGCTAATGTGTGGGTGCTCTAAAACAAGAATAGGGACACCATGACTTCAGCAAGCATCCGCCTCGCACTCGCGTGTTCGCTGGCCTGCGCCGGCATCGCCCACGCGCAGACCCAGACCGCGGCACAGGCCCCGGCCCCGCAATACCCCGCCCTGCCTTCGGAGACCCCGGCGGAGTTCTCGGCGCCGACCGCCGGCTTCAACTACACCAAGCGCAGCGTGATGATCCCGATGCGCGACGGCACCCGCCTGAACACCGTGATCATCGTGCCGAAGGGCGCGCGGAACGCGGCGATCCTGCTCACGCGCACGCCCTACGACGCGTCCAGCCTCACAAGCCACGCCGAGAGCTCGGACCTGGAATCGATCCTGACCGGCTACGACAATGCCGCCGACGTGATCGTCCAGGGCGGCTACATCCGCGTGGTGCAGGACGTGCGCGGCAAGTACGGCTCGGAAGGCGACTACGTGATGAACCGGCCGCTCTCCGGCCCGCTGAACCCGACCCCGGTCGACCACTCGACCGACACGTACGACACCATCGACTGGCTGGTCAAGAACATCCCCGAGACCAATGGCCGGGTCGGCATCATCGGCATTTCCTACGACGGTTTCCTGCCCCTGATGGCGCTGGTGAACCCGCACCCGGCGCTGAAGGCCTCGGTGCCGATGAACCCGATGGTGGACGGCTGGATGGGCGACGACTGGTTCCACCACGGCGCCTTCCGCCAGATTAATCTCTCCTACATCATGGAGCAGGTGGTCACGCGCGGGAACACGGCCAAGTGGTACACCTCGAACTACGACGACTACGACATGTACATGCGCGCCGGATCCGCCGGCGAGCTGGCGCGCCAGCGCGGCCTGGAACAGAGCGGCTTCTGGCGCAAGGTGGTGCAGCACCCGAGCTACGACAGCTTCTGGCAGCAGCAGGCGATGGACAAGATCCTGGCCCAGCAGCCGGTCACGGTGCCGACCCTGCTGGTGCACAGCCTGTGGGACGCCGAGGACATCTACGGCCCGGTGGCCGTCTACAAGGCGATCAAGCCGAAGGACAAGAACAAGCTGGTGCACCTGAGCCTCGGCCCATGGAACCACGGCGGTGCAATCGGCGACGGCAGCAGCCTGGGTGCGCTGAAGTTCGGCAGCGACACCGCGCTGTACTGGCGCCAGGCCGTGCTGCGGCCCTTCCTCGAGCGCTACCTGAAGGGCAACGAGTCGGTACCCGACATCCCGACGGTGACGGCCTTCGAGACCGGCACCAACCAGTGGCGCAACCTGGCTTCGTGGCCGAGCGCGGCCACGCCGGTGGCGCTGCGCCTGGCCACGAACCAGAAGGCGGTGCTGCATGGCACGGCGGATGCCAAGGCCTACGACGAATACATCTCCGATCCAGCGAAGCCGGTGCCTTTCCGCCAGCGCCCGATCCCGCCCTACGGCTACGATGAAGCCAAGGGACAGAGCTGGCCGCGCTGGCTGGTCGACGACCAGCGCGAAGCTTCGGGCCGCACCGACGTCGCCACCTTCGTTTCGGATGTCCTCACCAGCCCCGTGAAGATCAGCGGCGAGCCGATCGCCAACCTGGTCGCCTCGACCAGCGGCACGGATTCCGACTGGGTCGTGAAACTGATCGACGTGTATCCGGACCAGGTGGGCAGCCAGCCCGGCATGGGCGGCTACCAGCTGATGATCTCGGGCGACATCTTCCGCGGCCGCTACCGCGAAGGCTACGACAAGCCGAAGGCGCTGGCCGCCAACAAGCCGCTGTCCTACCGCTTCGGGCTGCCGACCGCGAACCACGTCTTCCTGCCCGGCCACCGCATCATGGTGCAGGTGCAGTCGAGCTGGTTCCCGCTGTACGACCGCAATCCGCAGACCTATGTCGAGAACATCTTCCTGGCCAAACCGGAGGACTATAAAAAGGCGACCCAGCGCATCTACCACAGCAGCTACATCGAGCTGCCGCTGGTCGAAGCCGCAGTAACGCGCTGACGATGGCTGGCCTCAAGACCTACCATGGCAGCTGCCATTGCGGCGCGGTGCGCTTCGAGGCCGCCATCGACCTTTCGCAAGGCACGATCCGCTGCAACTGCACGCTCTGCACCAAGCAGCGCAACTGGGCGGCGATCGTGCCGGCGGAAGCCTTTCGGCTGCTGCAGGGCGAGGCTGCCTTGCTCGAATACCGCTGCAACACGCGCACCGAGCAGCACTTCTTCTGCGCCACCTGTGGCGTGCGGACCTTCGGCAAGGGAAGCTCGCCGCGCTGGGGCGCCTACGTGGCCGTCGGCCTGAACTGCCTCGACGACGCGAGCGAAGACGAGCTGGCGGCGGCGCCCATCACTTATCTCGACGGCCGCAAGGACAACTGGACCACGCCGCCGCCGTTCAGCGGCGCATCGAGATAGCGGACCATGCTGCGCACATAGAAGGGGCGCATGTGGACCGGGTCGGTGTAGATCGGCTCACCGGCCGCGTTCACGGTCGGGCAGATGCCCTGCCTGCAAATGGTGTCGACCGGATCGATGGGCGTCGCGCCCGTCGCCTCGGCGATCTGCAGCAGGCGCCGGCGCGGCGCCGCGTTGTCGCTGTAGAAGCGGTCGACGCTGTAGGGCTCGATATCGGTGCGAGGTTTCATTTCGCCGAAGCGCGAGCCGGTGATCATCGAACGCGGGTCGAACTGGTTGCCGGCCGGCGGCTGCAGGATCAGGTAGACGCGCTTGCCGGCAGCGCGCAGCCGCGCGATCGACTGCTGCAGCGTCGTATAAGCCGCTTCGTGTGCCGGCCTGGCCGGGAAAGTCTGCAACTGGCCCCCGACCGGCATCTGCACGTCCACTTGCCAGTGCGCGAAATAGGTGTACCAGGAACCGCCGACGACGACGGTATCGACCTCCTTCGATGCCGCCAGCTGCCAGGCGTCGGCCACCGTGGTGGTGCAGGTCGGATAGCGCAGCCGCGGCAGGCGTACCGCACCCTCGACCGGCATGCAGCCGCCCTGGGTCGCGAAGATCACCTTGCCGCGGTCGAAGCGGCCTTCGCGCAAGCCCTGCGAGACCAGCGGCGCATACTGCTCCATGACCGAATCGCCGATCAGGACCGTGGTGCCGCTGCCCTTCCCCGCCAGCTGCTGGAACAGCGAGCCGTGGTAGTGCAGCGGCTTCATGGCCGGATCCGGGAAGCCCAGATCGTTCAGCGCCCCCATGTAGCGCGCGACCGCATTCGAGGGCATGCGTTCCTTCAGCAGCCCCGCCTTGACCATCACCCCGAGCACGCCGAAGCAGGCCATCGCCGCGACCAGGCCCTGGATCGCGCGGCGCTTGTTCGGCGACTTCTGCACCGGCCGCTCGATCAGGTGGTAGGTCAGGAAGGCCAGCGCCAGCGCCGCCAGCACCAGCACGGCTTTCATGAGCGGCTGCGGCTTGTCGCCCTTAATGATGTAGCCGAAGGACAGCAGCGGCCAATGCCACAGGTAGAAGGGATAGCTGACCAGGCCGATCTTCACCATCAGCGGATTGCCGAGCAGGCGGCGGTTGATGAAGGAGACGTTGCCGGCGGCGATCAGCGCACAGGTGCCCAGCACCGGCAGCAGCGCCCAGGCGCCCGGAAAATCGCTTTGCCCCTTGATCAGGACCGCGCCCAGCACCAGCAGCAGCACGCCGGCGCTCGAGACCAGCCAGGGCAGCGGCAGCAGCGGATGGCGCTTGGTCATCGCGTAGGCCACGAGGCCGCCGGAGGCCAGTTCCCAGAACCGGGTGACGGGCGAAAAATAGGCTTCGGCCGGATGGTTGAAGGTGGCGTACAGGCCGTAGAAAAAGGAGCCGGCCAGGGTCAGTGCCAGGAAGGCGAGGATGCCGAAACGGACGCGGAAGCACAGCGCCATCGCGATCGGCCACACAAGATAGAACTGCTCTTCCACGCCCAGCGACCACAGATGCAGCAGCGGCTTGGTGACGGATTCGTTGTCCCAGTAACCAGCCTCGCTCCACAGCACCAGGTTGGACACGAAGGCGGTGGCTGCTGCGACGTGCTTGCCCAGCTGCGCGAACTCCTGCTGCAGCAGCACGTACCAGCCGAAGGCCAGCACCGCCAGCACGACGGTGATCAGGGCCGGAAAGATGCGGCGGATGCGGCGCACGTAAAAGCCGCGGATGGTGAAGGCGCGCTGCTTCAGGTCCTTCAGGATGATCGAGGTGATCAGGAAGCCGGAGATGACGAAGAAGACGTCGACGCCGATGAAGCCGGAGCGCAGCCACTTGGGCCAGGCATGGAAGAGGACGACGAGGCCGACGGCGACGGCGCGCAGGCCGTCGATGTCCGGGCGATAGGTGATTGCGTGTGCTGCGCTGGTATTGCGACCTTCCGTACTGTCTCGGCGAACATCCATGTAGCCACCCCCACGCGATGCATCGCCGAAGTCTTGCTCAACGATTAGGCGGTGTCAAACGGGCAGTCTATCGTGCGCGTCATCGTGTTTGGCTTTGGCTATCATGGAATAACTCATCACCCGCTGACACCCAAGGCCATGTCCCTCAACACCTCCACCACCCTCCGCCACGTCGTCCTGTTCGCATTCAAGGACAGCGCCACTGTCGAACAGATCGATAGCGTCGTCGCCGACTTCGGCCTGCTGAAGGAGCGCATCCCCGGCATCGTATCCTACGAATGGGGCACCAACGTCAGTCCCGAAGGCCTGAACCAGGGCTTCACCCACTGCTTCACGCTCACCTTCGGCAGCGAGGACGACCGTGACGCGTATTTGCTGCACGCGGCGCACCAGGCTTTCGTCGACACCCTGGGGGCCTGCCTGGAGCGCTCGCTGGTCGTCGACTACTGGGCCCAGTAACTTGCGAAAGTATTACGCAAGATTTCTATATGGAAATGTTAAAATAGATCCATACGCATGAAATCGCCGCAAGATTTACCCGGAACCCAGCATGTCGGACAACAACGTCGTTACCAGTTTCACGTCGCGTTTTAACTATCTGCTCTGCCTCGACCTCATCGTTTTTGTCTGCATTTTCATCATCGCAGGCCGTCCCGATGGATTGGCGATCACGGCCAGCGCGCTGATCCTGGGGGTCGGCGCCCTGGTCTACCGGTGCACGGTGAGCATCAAATCCCGCCTCGCCAAACCGAAGGCGCCGCCGCCCAAGGCCGGCAAGGAGTTCGGCCAGCGGGTCCGGCCAAAGGCCGCCCCCGCTGTTCCCGTCGCACCCAAGCCGACCAGCAAATCCTGGCTGCGCGATTCCGAGTAGCCTGATCAGGCCGGCGCCTTGGCCGACAGGCGCTTCAAACGTTCCAGCGCCGTCTCGCCGGCCGTCTCCGGCTGGCTCACCGACTTGCGGATCGCATCGAGTTCGGCCTGCTGGTCGAGCGGCTTCTGGCCGATGTCGGCGACGATGCGCAGGCCGGCCGCCTCGTTCGTGACTTGCTGGGCGCGTTTGGTGAGCGCGTTCAGCGCGGTCGAGTTGCCCTTCATCGTGGTGAGGCCCGCCAGCTGCGACTGGCGCTCCATGCGCAGTTCCTGCAGTTCCTTCTGTGCCTTGGCCGCGGCCAGCGCCTGGATCGCTTTCCTGGCCTGGGCGTCGAACTCGGCCAGCTGCTTCGACAGCGCGTCGACGATCTTTTGCAGCTCGTCCATATAGGCCCTGGCGTCCGCCTCTTCCTGGATTTCCTGCGGCAGACGCGCCTTGTTCGCTTCCAGCTCGTCGCAGAACAGGGTCACCGTGGCTTCGGAGATGGTGCCGGCGGCCAGGCGCTCGGCCAGCTTCTCGGCGGCGCGCTCGTCGCTGGCGATCAGGGTCTGCAGGTTGACCACGTCCTTGTGCTCCTTGTCGAAGGAAGCGCGGGCGGTCGCCAGCAGTTGCGCGGTGTCGCGCAGGGTGTCGACCAGGCGGTCGCGGTCGGCCTCGGTCGCGGTCTCCGGATCGAAGTTGGCGATGGCCTCCGAGATCCGGTCGCCCAGGGCGCCGAAGTGTTTCGACACCAGTCGTGCAGTCAGGCCCCATCCGCTTGCGTTGCTCATTGTCGTTCCTTTCGTTGAAAAATTATTGAATGACGATCCGTTCCTGCTCCACCGGGATGCCGATCACGAAGTCGACATGGATGCCGCGCTTGGCCGCATCGCCATCGACGCTTTCGATGATCTCCGTCGTGATCAAGAGGTATTCCCGCCCGCCGCCCGCCAGCTCGCGCACATAGGGCATGAAATACATTTCTTGCTTCAGGCCATGCACGCCCTGGGCGTCATCGATGCGGATCTCGCGCCCGGTGAAGGGCTTGACGAAATCCGCGGCGCCGCCGGCGTCGCGCACGTAGTCGAGGCGGTCGCCGTCGCCGAAGACCGTGGCCAGGGTGGCCTCGTCCAGCATGTCGGCCAGCTGCTCGCGCCACAGCGTGTAGCTCGGGTCGCCGAGGCCATGGCCGGCCTGGCCGGTGTAGGCGTCCTGGTCATCGGCGGTTTCCGGAATCACGCGCGCCAGCTGGGTGCAGTAGAGGATGTCCGCGACCTTGCCGTCGTCGCCGCAGAACACCTGCAGGAATTTCTCCTTCGCGTCCTCGTCGCCCTTGTCGAGGTAGAGGCGATACAGTTGGGTAGCGGGCTGCAGGCGCAGCTGCGAGACGGCCAGGATGCGCGTATCGCCCGCTTCCAGCATGCCAATCAGCGAACCGTTCGCCTGCGCGCGGATGATGGGCGAGGCCTGCATCTGCACCACGCTGCCGATGCGCGCATCGAGCGGCACGCCCTCGTCCATGCGCGCTTCGCCTTCGGCCACGCCCTTCTTTTCGGCGATGCCGCGCACGTAGCTGACTACATCCTTCCAGGCCATCTGCTCAATTCCTTTCGAACGAATAATTCGGTTTGTTGGCTTCGCGGCGGGCTTTCCTGCGCTTGATCATGCGGTAGACCGCCCATCCGATCAGCGCCAGCACGCCCAGCCAGACCATCGTGCCGAAGACGGAGCCGCCGCCCGATTTCGCCGGTGCCACAGGTGCTGCCGCGCCGCCACTGCTGCCGACGCTGCCGACGCTGCCGGCGCCGGCCTGGTTGGCGAGGTCGCCGGCCGAACCGCTGGGCGCCGGGTAGTAGCCGCCTCCGCTATTGTTATTACCGTTATTACCGTTGTTGCCGTTATTACCGTTGGCATGCGCATTCGCGGCCGAGCGGGCCAGGATGGCGCCGGCCACGATGTGCCCCAGGCCGCCGCCGCCATTGTTGTTGACGATGATCGGCGGCTGCGCCGGCGCCGATCCGTAGCCATAACCCTGCGGAGGCGGCGCGCGGCGGTCGTCCGCATAGCCGCCGGCCGGCTGCTTGTAGCCCGGCGCCGGACCTGCCTCCCTGGCCGCCTGCGCCGCACGCCGTTCATCCAGCGTGCGCAGCGCATTCGCTTCCGAGCGCTCCTTGTCCAGCTTGCGCGACAGTGCGGAGTCGGACTTGTTCGATTCCGCCGCTTTCGACGAACCGAAGGAACCGAAGCCGCCACCCGATTTCTTCGCCGCGCTGCTGCCCGACGATGACTCCGCCGAGCGCCGGCTGAAGGAGCCGAAGCTACCCGATTTCGACGAAGACGATGACGATGACGAACGCTGCGACGAGAACCCGCTCTTGAAGGAGGACGAGGAGCTCGATGGCTTGGCGTCGGCCGGCACGGCGGCCGCCAGCGGCAGCATCAGCGACAGCGCGAATACCAAATGAGCGACATGTGCATACTTCGAAAAGGGCTTCAGCATGGTCAGGAGTGCCGTCGAAAGTTAGAATCAGGATAACGCTGGGCATGTTGACATGCACCGGTAAAAATATCAAAGGATTACCATGACCCGACGCTATCTCGACATGAACCAGCACGATGCTCTCTACACCGTGGCACGCAAGTACCCGGGCGGGCTGGAAGCGCTGGCACGCGAGCTGGATATGTCGGTCAATGTCCTGCGCAACAAGCTGGCGCCGACGATCGCTTCGCATTACCCCTCGTTCGAGGAAGTGTCATTGATCGTCGAACGCTGCCACGCCGCCGGCGTGCCCGACGCCCACCTGCCGCTGCATGCCCTGCTGGTACGCCATGGGATGGCGGCCTTCGTGGTGCCGCAGCTTGACGCCGCGCGCCAGGACGACCTGTCGCAGACCGTGTGCCGGGTGATGAGCGAAGTGGGCGCCGTGGCCGAAGCCGTGTCGAGCGCATTGATCGATGGTAGGGTCACCGAGACGGAGGCCGACCTGATCGAGCGCAAATTTCACTCTGCCTTATCGGCGCTTGGCGCCTGGCGCGCCCGCTTGCGTCACGAGACAGACGCCGGCCTCCACACCGATTAAACAGCCTCGGCCGCTTCCTCACGCGCCTGGCTGCGCAGGGAACGGAGGAACAGCCCGAGGCCGCCGAAGGCAAGCACCAGGATGCAGATGAGTTCGAAGGCCGACATGGTGCGCAGGCTCATGCTGAGCGAGGCGATCACGCCGAACACGAGGCCGGCCAGCGAGCCGACCGCCAGCAGCCAGCCGATGGCGCTCCTGACGTTATAGAAGATCATGGCGACGCCGATGATCAGCGGGATCAGGATGATGCCGCCCATAATACCGACATTGCCGAAGCCGAACAGGCGCGTTCCCCAGCCGAAGGCCGAGCTCACCACCACGCTATTGAGCAGCAAATAAAAACCGCCGCACATCATGACCAGGCCGAGGAAAAACTGGCCCGTACCGCCGCTGGTTCCGCCTGCACCTCGCATTGCAGCCTCCTATAATTTTTCTCACTATAACAAAACGATATCGCACATGCCTTCGGTTTTTCCGAAGTCAGTCTTCCAAAAACTGCGCTTTTTCCGATGAGCCGACTGCCGTATGCTTCCACCTTGGAAATATAACCTCCATGGGGTAAGCAATCATGAAACGCATCTTTCTTTTTCTCGCGACGAACATCGCCATCATGCTGGTACTGGGCGTCTCCGCCAGCCTGCTCGGCGTCAACCGCTACCTGACCGCCAATGGTCTCAACCTCGGCGCCCTGCTCGGCTTCGCGGCCCTGATGGGCTTCGGCGGCGCCTTCATCTCGCTGTGGCTGTCCAAGCCGATCGCCAAATGGTCGACCGGCGCACGCGTGATCGAGCAGCCGACGAATGCCACCGAAGCCTGGCTGATGAATACCGTCGCCGCCCAGGCCCAGCGCGCCGGCATCGCGATGCCGGAAGTGGCCGTGTATGAAGGCGCACCGAACGCCTTCGCCACCGGCGCCACCAAGAACGCCTCGCTGGTGGCGGTATCGACCGGCCTGCTGCAGTCGATGACCCATGAGGAAATCGAAGGCGTGCTGGCGCACGAGGTCGCGCACATCGCCAACGGCGACATGGTCACCCTGACCCTGATCCAGGGCGTGGTGAATACCTTCGTGGTGTTCCTGGCGCGCGTGGTCGCCTACGCGGTCGACAGCTTCATCCGCAAAGACGAGGAGTCCAGCGGTCCGGGCATCGCCTTCTACGTCACCTCGATCGTCTGCGACCTGCTGTTCGGCCTGCTGGCCAGCATCATCGTGGCCTGGTTCTCGCGCCAGCGCGAGTTCCGCGCCGACCGCGGCTCGGCCCAGATCATGGGTACCCCGCGCCCGATGATCGCGGCCCTGCGCCGCCTCGGCGGCCTGGAATCCGGCGACCTGCCGAAGAACATGGCTGCTTCGGGCATCGCCGGCGGTGGTATGCTGTCCCTGTTCAGCACCCACCCGTCCTGCGAAGAGCGCATCGCAGCCCTGCAGCGCGCGTAAGACGGCATCAGCAAGGAGACCAGGAAGCACATGCGGTATTCGCCATTCGCGCAGTCGGCGCTGCCTTTGCTGTTTGTGGCCGGACTCGCGTTCGTGCTCCAGCACTTCCTGGGCTCCCTCGCCTGGGCCGGCCTGCTGGCGGTGATCACCTGGCCGCTGCATGAGCGCCTGCTGCGGCGCGGCTGGCCGCGCTGGCTCAGCGCAGTATTCCTGGTGACCCTGCTGGTGGGCGCCTTTGCCGGCCCCTGCTTCCTGCTGCTGAACGCCCTCGGCACCGAGCTGGCCGGCGTGCAGCGCCTGCTGGCCCACCTCAACGAGGCCGGCGTCCCGGTGCCGGCCTGGCTGAACAACTTGCCGATGGTGGCCGAGCCGGCGGTCAAATGGTGGAACGAGCACCTGGCCCTGCCCGGCGGCATCAGCCATCTGGTGCGCGGCACGGTCGGCGACATGATGCCGCACCTGACCGGGGCCGCGCGCAGCTGGGGCTCGACCATCCTGGCCAACGCCCTCTACCTGTTCCTGGCCCTGCTCACCCTGTTCATGCTCTACGTGCACGGCCCTGCCGTCGTACGCCTGGTCGACCGCGCCGGCGAGCGCCTGCTGCCGGCCCACTATCCCACCCTGCGCCGGCTGTTCCCGCTGTCGGTGCGCGGCACCGCGCTGGGCCTGTGCTCGGTCGCCATCCTCGAAGGCGTCGTGCTCGGCATCGCCTACGGCCTGGCCGGCGCGCCGGCACCGGCCCTGCTGGGCACGGTCACCGGCTACCTGGCCCTGATCCCGGGCGGGGCGCCGCTGTCGTTCACGATGGTGTCCCTGCTGCTGCTGGGCCAGGGCCACTCCGGCGCCGCGCTCGGCCTGTTCAGCTGGGGCGCGGTAGAGCTGTTCATGGTGGATAAATTTATCCGCCCCAAGCTGATCGGCCAGCGCGTCAACCTGCCCTTCCTGGCCGTGCTGTTCGGCCTGCTCGGCGGCGTGTCGACCCTGGGCGTGATCGGCCTGTTCGTCGGCCCCTTCATGATGGCGGTGCTGTTCGGCTGGCTGCGCGGCGGCGAGCACGCCGCGTCCATCCAGGCGCCTGAACGCGCCGGCGTGCCCGACAAGACCGCCGACGTCTAAGAGTTCACAAAGCCCTCAGGGCTCGCGCCGGTAGTGCATGGCGACCGCGCCATTGCGCAGCGGCGTCGCCGAGATCAATTCGAGCCGTCGCGTGGCTGGCAGCCCGCCCTCGTACAGAGTCGGGCCGTGGCCGGCGATCCTGGGATGGAGGAGGAACCTGTACTCGTCGATCAGACCCAGCCGGTCCAGCTCCGCAGCCAGCTTGCCGCTGCCGAGGAGCACGCCGTTCGGCGTCGCGTCCTTGAGCGCCTGTACACCCGTGAGCAGGCCGCCGGCGATATGGTGGCTGTTGGTCCAGGCGTAGTCCTTGCGCGTCGAGGACACCACATACTTCGGCTTGGCCTCCAGCTTGCACGCCCACTCGCGCATCGCCGCCGGGGCCTCCACCTCGCCGCGAGCGACCGCCGGCCAGTAGTCCTCCATCATCTCGTAGGTGACGCGGCCCCACAGCATCGCCCCGCTCTCGTTCATGAGGCGGGTGAAAAAAGCGTGCGTCTCGTCGTCGGCGATGCCTTCCTGGTGGTCGACGCAGCCGTCCAGGGTGAGGTTGATACTGAAGGTCAAAAGTCCCATCGTGTCCTCCGTTCTGGCCGGTCGGGAGCGCCGGCCCAGCCGTGACAATGCGTGCAATTCTTGCACATCCGACTCTGCTAGTCTCATGGGCTTCGACTAATTTCGCCCGGCCATGGAATTCCACCCCAAGACGCGCATCTCGCAAGTCCGCCGACAAGTGCTCGGCCTGCTCGGCCATGGCGTGCTGCTGAGCGCCTGCGGCGGCCATGAGGTATTACGTAGCGGCGACGCCGCTGCTCATGTGGCGCTCGCGCCGGGTGCCGTGAAAGCGGTGCTGACTGAAATGCGGACCAGTGAGCTGATCACCTGATGTAAAACCTCACTCGCCGGTGGCGCGCGGGTGGACTGCGTCACGAATCTTTGGTTCGTGCCTTGAGAAGACGCTGACACAGGCACCAGCCGTCACGATGATCCACTCGCGTTGCGACTGGGTATAGCCGAGGCGCTCGTCTTCTTCCTTCGCCCAACCACCGTCGAAGACCTCGAGGACGGGATAACCCGAAGGGAAGTCCTCGGCAATCCAGTACTCCGCCAACGTGACTTCATCGAGAAGCCTGAAACCGTCGACCTGGGAAAATGTGACCTCGATCCCATCATCCCTGTTGCGGTTTCGAAGCACCCGTATCGACAAAGTACCGTCGTAGGAAACGGAGTGAATGTCTGCACCCCAGTCAAATTGCTCCTGGCAGCCAAATGGTCTCGCTTTGATCGGCATGTATGTCGTGTCTCAGATGGATTGATGAGCAGGCCAGCGGCTCCTTCTGACCGAGATCGCAGTCCAGTGGAGAGCACTAACTGAACTGCCGTTTCCATGCATCGAATCGAAACTCGAGCATTGGCGCAAGCTGATCATAGATATCCCAAGTGTCGGGAAGATTATACGGGCTGGGAGTCTCGCAGCGCGCCTGCTGAATCCATATGGTTTGAGACGTTTGCCCAGTCCAGTGCAAACAAGCGCGCCTAACTCTTTTACTGACATCAGCCTTATCTCCGCCAATTCAATCCGGTTTGGGCATCTGCTTCTGGCCTCAACAAGCCACTCACTTGACTTAGTGTACGGCAACGTTGTCCTGGATAGGAATGCTGTTCCGCCAGCCCTGCCAATTCCCTCACGCGGATAATACCAGTCACCATACCAGCCACTTCCTTATAGATCAGTGACTTAATCTCGTTTGCACCACTTTCCGGTCTATTTCGCCCGGGCATAACGCAATACCAATTAAATACCTGTTGACAGGCTTATCAGCTGCTCCTATAGTGCCCTGACCTTTCCCCGGCACGAACTCAACATGATTGACTATCTCATCGGCGTCGACGGCGGCGGCACCGGCACGCGTGTCCGGCTTGCGCGCTCTGACGGCACGGAGCTGTCCCAGGGCGCCAGCGGCCCCTCCGGCCTCGGCCTGGGCATCGCCCGCGCCTGGGACGCCGTCCAGCAAGCCGCGTCGCAGGCCTTCAGCGCGGCCGGCATCGAACAGCCCTCCCTCGACCGCAGCGCGATCGGCCTCGGCCTGGCCGGCGTCCACAACAAGCAGTGGGCCGCCGAATTCGTCGCCGCCAATCCCGGCTATGGCGCGATCCGCCTCGAGACCGACGCCTTCACGACCCTGATGGGCGCCCACGGCGGCGCGCCCGGCGCCATCGTCGCGATCGGCACCGGCAGCGTCGGCGAAGTGCTGCGCGAAGACGGCAGCCGTCACGAAGTCGGCGGCTGGGGTTTCCCCGCCGGCGACGAAGCCAGCGGCGGCTGGATCGGCCTGCGCGCCATCGGCCACATCGAACAGGTGCTGGATGGCCGCAAAGAGCGCAGCGCCTTCGCCGACAGCATCATCGAAGCCTGCGGCGGCAGTCGCGATGCAATCCAGGTCTGGCTCGGCAAGGCCACCCAGACCGCCTACGCCAGCCTGGCGCCGCTGGTCCTGCACCATGCGGACAATGAAGTGGCGCGCGCCATCCTGCTCGATGCCGGCCGCGAAGTCGCCACCATCGCCTACGCCCTCGACCCGCAAGCAAAACTGCCGCTGGCACTGTGCGGCGGCCTGGGTAGCGCGCTGCGCGACTTCCTGCCCGCCGATCTGCTGGCCCGCGCCGGCGCGCCGCAGGGCGACTCGGCGGCCGGCGCCTTGCGCATGATCGCGTTTCACCTCAAGGACACGCAATGAAAGGCAATATCCTCACACCTGGCGGCTGGATCCGCGGCGAAGTCGTCCTGGCGGACGGCGAGCCGAACACCATCGCCGCCATCGACGGCCAGGCCACCGACCCGTCGACCAACAGCGACGACTACATCCTGCCCGGCTTCATCGACCTGCACGTGCACGGCGGCGCCGGCCGCGACATGATGGAAGGCGGCGACGCCCCGCACGTGATCGCGCGCCTGCACGGGAAGCACGGCACCACCAGCCTGCTGGCCACCACCATGACCGCGCCCGTCGAAGACATCGAACGCGCGCTGGACGCCATCGGCGCGGCTTGCAAGGAACGCGGCAAGAACGAGGCCCGCATCCTCGGCGTACACCTGGAAGGCCCCTACATCAATTCGGGCAAGCTGGGCGCCCAGCCGCCCTTCGCGCGCGAAGCCTCGATGGACGAAGTCAAACGCTTCGACGGCCAGGCACCAATGCGCCTGATCACCGTGGCGCCGGAGATCGACGGCCACCTGGCCCTGGTGAAGCAGATGGCCGATGCCGGCATCCGCGTGCAGATCGGTCATACCAACGGTTCGTATGAAGACGGCGTCAAGGCACTGGAAAACGGCGCGGCCGGCTTCACCCATTTGTTCAATGCGATGCCCGGCCTGCACCACCGCGAGCCCGGCATGGCCGGCGCCGCGCTGGCGCACGCGCAATACGCCGAGATCATCCCCGACCTGCTGCACGTGCACCCGGGCGCGATCAAGGTGGCGCTGCGCAGCATCCCGAAGCTGTTCTGCGTGACCGATTCGACCGCCGCCGCCGGCATGCCGGACGGCCAGTACATGCTGGGGCGCCAGGTGGTCCACAAATGCATGGGCGGCGTGCGCCTGCTTGATGGCACCCTGGCCGGCAGCACGCTCACCATGGACCAGGCGCTGCGCAACCTGGTGTCGATTGGTCTCAGCATCGAAGACGCCTCGCGCCGCGTCTCCACCAATGCCGCCGATTATCTGGGCGAAACCCGCCGCGGACGCCTGGCGCCCGGCTGTTTTGCCGACCTGGTCGTCCTCGACCGCAACCTGAACCTCAAAGCCGTGTATATAGAAGGAGAAGCGTGTGAGCTCTGAACCCACCTCGCTGATGCTGGAAGAAGCCAAGTCCGCCGCCCATTGCGTCGCCCTGCAACTGTCGAACGACGTCGAACGCTATGCGGATCTCGGCCGCCAGCTCCGTGCGGCCAGCTTCAACAACGTCGTGACGGTGGCGCGCGGCAGCTCGGACCACGCGTCCAGCTACTTCGCCTACCTGACCATGGCGCGCCTCGGCCGCCTGGTGACCTCGCTGCCGATGTCGCTGGTGACCTTGTACAAATCGCCGCTGCAGACCAAGGGCACGCTGGCGGTGTCGATCTCGCAGTCCGGCCAGAGCCCGGACGTGGTCGAGCCGATCCGCTACTTCCGCGACGGCGGCGCCACCACGGTCGCGCTGGTCAACGACATCGACTCGCCGCTGGCCCAGGCCGCCGAATGGGCGATGCCGCTGCACGCCGGTAAGGAGAAGTCGGTCGCCGCCACCAAGAGCTTCATCACCAGCCTGACCGCCGGCGCGCGCCTGGTGGCCGAATGGGAGGACGACGCCGAATTGAAAGACGGCCTGCGCGCCCTGCCCGACGCCCTGCAGCGCGCCACCGAGACGGATTGGTCGAAGGCGATCGAGGTGCTGGCGCCAGCCCGCAACATCATGGTGGTGGGCCGCGGCATCAGCTTCCCGGTGGCGCTGGAATCGGCGCTGAAGTTCAAGGAGACCTCGGCCCTGCAGGCCGAAGCCTTCTCCGGCGCCGAGATCAAGCACGGCCCGATGGCGCTGATCGAGGAAGGCTATCCGCTGCTGATCTTCGCGACCCGCGGCCCGGCCCAGGCCGGCCTGGTAGCACTGGCCGAAGAGATGCGCGGCCGCGGCGCGCGCGTGCTGCTGGCGGCGCCGCAGGACGTGGCAAGCCGCGACCTCGACCTGCCGGTGGCGCCGACGCCGGACCTCGACCCGATCGTCGCGATCCAGGCCTTCTACATGATGGCGGCGAACCTGTCGAAGGCGCGCGGCCTGAACCCGGACCAGCCGCGCCACCTGAGCAAAGTCACAAAAACGAACTAAACCGTATGAACGAATTCAGGAAACTCGCCGGCCAGCTGATCATGATCCGGCTGTTCGGCACGGAACTCGATGCCGGCACCGCCGCCTTCATCCGCGAAAATAAAATCCGCGGCGCCTGCCTGTTCCGCCAGAACATGAGGGACGCGGCCCAGCTGACCCGCTTCAATGCCGACCTGGCTGAGGCCATGGGCGGGAACGCCCTGATCGCGCTCGACCAGGAAGGCGGCGCCGTGGTGCGTTCGCTGTGGGTGCCGCCGCCGCCGTCGGCAATGGCGCTCGGTGCTGCGGACGACACGCAGCTGGCAAAGGAAGTCGGCGCCGCCGTCGCCCGCGCCGTGAAAGCGATGGGCTTCAACTGGAACTTCGCCCCGGTGCTGGACCTGAACAACAACCCGCGCAATCCCGTCATCGCCGAGCGCTCCTTCGGCGCCGACCCGGAGCGCGCGGCCGCACTGGCGATGGCCTGGATGGATGGCAGCGATGCGGAGGGCGTGGCCTGCTGCGTCAAGCACTTCCCCGGCCATGGCGACACCCACGTCGATTCGCACCGCGACCTGCCGACGGTCGACAAGGAACTGGCGGAACTGGAACGCTTCGAGTTCGCGCCCTTCCGCAGCGCGGCCCCGCACGCGCCGGCCGTGATGACCGCCCACATCGTCTACCCGGCCCTCGATCCGCACAACCCGGCCACCATGTCGCGCGCGATCCTGACGGACCTGCTGCGCGGGAAGATGGGCTACCAGGGCGTGATCATCACCGACGGCATGGACATGCACGCGATCGCGCACCGCTACAGCGCCGGCCAGGCGGCCGTGAACGCGCTGGTGGCCGGCGCCGACATGGTGATGGCGATCGGCAGCCGCGAGACGCAGGAAGAGACGCTGGATGCGATCGCCGCCGCCATCGCCGACGGTACGCTGCCGACGGAAGGCGTGCGCGAACGCCTCGCCCGCCTCGACAAGCTGGCGCAGGCGCATCCTGCCGGCAGCGTCCCCTACGTGACCGAAGAACAGGACCGCGCCCTGATGGCACGCGCCTGGCGCCGCGCCCTCACCGCGCGCGGCAACCCGCAACGCCCAGCGCCGGGCACCCGCGTCCGCCTGGTGGCGCGCCAGGACGTGGTCAGCGACGGCGTCTCGGAAGCCGGCGTGCCGGCCGCGAACATCGCCGCCTCGCTCGGCAAGCTGTACGAGGTCGAGCTGGTGACCTTTGCCGACCCCGAAGCCTTCGACTGGGACGCCCTGCCGCAGGACGGCCGCTTCACGGTGCTGGCCTCGACCTCGCGCCGCCGCTACGGCCCGCATGCGCGCACGAGCTGGCGCCCCGACCTCCACATCGCCCTGTGGAATCCCTACCAGGCGCTCGACTTCGCGGCGCCGGCCCTGATGACCTACGGCTTTGCGCCGCCGGCACTGGAAGCGGTGAATGCCTGGCTGGCGGGCGAGATCGAAGCCGAGGGCCATTGCCCGGTGCCCGGCTTCGAATAATTGCTGATATGCAGCTGCGGTAACGCATTGTAACGACGCGTTTGCCGCAGCCCCGCCTGCGGCACAATTGTCCGGCCCGCACTGCAGGTTTGTGGGACAATGCCAGCTTTGTCAGTTCAGCCATTAAAGAGAAGGATTATTCATGTCCCAGTTCCGTTTTGCCCGCCTTGCCCTGATGCTCGCCGCTATCGGCCTGAACGCTGCACCGGCCCTCATGCACAGCGCAGCCGCACAAGACAAGAATGCCCAGGCCGCCGCCCAGCCGAAGCCGGATACGGTCCGCCCGGAATTGTTCAAACTGCTCGATCCGGCGCAGGTGAAGCCGCTGATGGATGCGAAGAACTACACCGAATTGCAGAACCGCATCACCCAGGCCGAAGCCTTCCCGGACAAGACCCCCTACGAAACCTATGTGCTGAACCGCATGAAGCTGTCGCTGGCCACCGCGACCAGCAATGAGCCGGCACAGATCGCCGCGCTCGAAGCGATCCTGAGCTCGGGCAAGCTGCCGGACGCCGACAAGGCCCAGTTCACCCAGGCCCTGGCCGGCATGTACTACAACGCCAAGAACTACCCGAAGGCGATCGAATGGTTCAAGCGCTTCCAGGCCGAGAACCCGGGCTCCGCCGACGTCGCCACCGCGCCGCTGGTCCGCTCTTACTACCTGAGCAACGACTTCGCGAACGCGACCAAGCTGCTGCGCCCGCAGCTGGAAGCCGCCGAGAAGGCCGGCAAGGCGCCGTCGAATGAAGACCTGCGCCTGTACGCCTCGGCCGCCAACCGCCTCAAGGACGATGCCGCCTACCTGTACGGCCTCGAGCAGCTGATCACCTACTATCCGAACGACGACTACTGGATGGACGCGATCAACCGCGGCGTCGTGCGCAAGCCCGGCTTCCAGGAAGCCAACATCACCGACGTGCTGCGCCTCGAATTCGCCGCCGTCAAGGTCATGACCCCGGAAATGTACGTCGAGCTGGCCGAACTGGCCCTGAAGGACGGCTTCCCGACCGAAGCCAAGAAGGTCGTGGACGCGGGCTTTGCCGCCGGCGCACTGGGCACCGGCAGCTCGGCCGCCCAGCACCGCCAGCTGCGCGACCGCGCCACCAAGGGCGCTGCCGACGACGCCAAGAACATCGCCTCGGGCGAAGCCTCGGCCGCCAAGTCGAAGACCGGCGCCGGCCTGGTCAACCTGGGCTGGGCTTACGTGACCATGGACCAGTTCGACAAGGGCATCGGTTTCATCGAGCAGGGCATCGCCAAGGGCGGCCTGAAGTCGCCTGACGAAGCCAAGGTACGCCTGGGCATGGCTTACCTGCGCGCCGGCCAGAAGGACAAGGCGATTGCCACCTTCCAGTCCGTGAAAGCCGGTGGCGGCCTGTCCGACATCGCCAAGTACGGCATCGTGCTGGCGAACCACCCGAATCCGGGCGGCAGCAACAACAAATAAGCTTTTTCGCGAAAGCATTTGCACCGGAGGCGGTGCGGTCCTGGCGGGCCGCGCCGCCTTTTTCATTGCTTTGTTAGCTGGCGTACCGGCTGGACCATGCCGCCGTTCCATAATCGGACGAACACCATTCCGAAGGCCGGTCATGACCACCGTACGCAAGGGGCAAGCGCCCGCCAAGCTCGACCGCAATGAATTCCGACTGCGTTTCTCGCGCAACTTCTTCGATCCGCTCTACGAAAACGTCGGCCACGAGCTGGCGGCCGTCGAGGAAGTGGCCTGGCAGGCCTACATCGGCTCGCACAAGGCGCCGGTGACGGTGAAGGCCGGGCCGGGCTTTGCCGATCCGGACTACGATCTCTCGGCCGAGTGGAAGGAAGCGCACGACCGCCTGCTGGCCGCCGAAGCGAAGCAGAAGGATCCATCCACCCTCAGCCGCATCCTGCTGATCAACGGCGCGGCGCGCAACGACGGCAGCTGCCCCAGCGAAATCTCGAAGACCTGGCGCCTGACCAAGATGTGCGAAGAGGTGCTGCTGGCCGAAGGCTTCGACACCGACGTGCTCGACCTGTCGCGCATCATTTCCGATTTCGACCGCCACATCCACCCGTGCAAGGCCTGCGTCTCGACCGCGATGCCGCTCTGCCACTGGCCCTGCAGCTGCTACCCGAACCACTCGCTGCACCAGAACAATGACTGGATGAACGAGATCTACGAGAAATGGGTGGCGGCCCACGGCGTCATCATCCTGACCCCGGTCTACTGGTATCAATCCCCTAGCGTGCTCAAGCTGATGATCGACCGCCTGGTGTGCGCCGACGGCGGCAATCCCGATCCCAGCTCGACCCACGGCAAGGATGCGGAGCAAGCCAAGGCGCTGGAAAAGGACTGGGACTATCCGAAGCACCTGGCGGGCCGCGCCTACGGCCTGGTGGTGCATGGCGACGTGGCCGGCATCGAAGGTACGCGCCGTTCGCTGTCGGACTGGCTGGACTGGATGGGCTTGATTTCAAGCAGCCCGACTTCCCAACTCGACCGCTTCGTCGGCTATTACGAATCCTACGCCGACAGCCATGAGACGCTGGACCGCGACACCGCCTTCCAGGAAGAGGTACGCAACGTTGGGCGCGCGGTGGGCGCGGCGGTGCGCGACATCCGCTCGGGCAAGCTGATCCAGCCGAACCGGGGCTTCTCGAATCCCCGGCCAAAATAAGCGGTCTTTTTTTGGTATTATCAGCGGACTGTCACCCTTCATTGTCCGCATGTCCTCTCTCGCGCAGTTGATGCAGCACCTGTCCGCCACCAGCAACCTGCCGCTTTACCAGCAGCTGCAGCGCGCCCTGCGCGAAGCCATCGACCGCGGCGTCTACGGTCCCGCGGAAGCGCTGCCGGCCGAGCGCCAGCTGGCGTCCGAACTGGACATCTCGCGCATCACGGTGCGCAAGGCCATCGACGGCCTGGTCGAGGAAGGTTTATTGGTGCGCCGCCCGGGCTCGGGCAACTTCATCAACACCCGCATCGAAAAGAATTTCGCCAAGCTGACCTCCTTCTCCGAGGACATGCGCTCGCGCGGCCGCACGCCGCGCAGCGTCTGGCTCAAGCGCTCGGAGGGCACGGTGACGCCGGAAGAAGCGCTGCGCCTGCGCCTGTCGCCGGGCGCGGCGGTCTACCGCTTCAACCGCATCCGCTACGCCGACGACATGCCGATGTGCCTGGAATACGCGACCATCGCCGCCTCCGCCCTGCCCTCGCTGGATGCCGTCGACACCTCGATGTACGAAGCCCTGGAAGCCGCCGGCAAGCGCCCGGTGCGCGCGCTGCAGCGCCTGTCGGCGCTGCTGTTGAATGCCGAGCAGGCCAGGCTGCTGCAGTCGAAGGAAGGCGATGCGGGATTGTGCGTGGAGCGGCTGGGATTTTTGCCGGATGGGCAGGCGGTGGAGTTTTGCCGGTCTTACTTCCGCGGGGATATGTACGATTTTGTGGCCGAGCTCAGCGCCGCCTAGCGACCGGCGCCGCTCCTCTTACTTGCCCGCGTTTGCGGCGGCCTTGATGTCGACCGGCGCCTCGAATGCGATGAAAAGGATGCAGGGTTTGCGGCTGACGCATTCGGCACTGTGGGGCTTGGTGGCCGGGCCGTAAGCATAGGAACCGGGCTGCAGCACCGCCATTTTCTGGCCCTCGTAGGTGATATGGAAGGTTCCGGCGACCAGCACGATGCGCTCGGCCGAGGTGTGGGTGTGCAGCGGAATCTTCGATGGACCTGGAAGCTTGAGGAACACATCGGCGTTGGGCTTGGCGGGGTCGCCGTGCAGCACCGCCAGCTGACAGCCCTTCGGCAGGGGATCGGGACAGGACTTCCATTGAAGATCCGGGGCTTGCGCACTGAAGGCGAGCGCCGGCTCCTGGGCTAACGCGGCTGGGCCTGCCAGCATCAACAAGCCTGGCAGCAGCGAGCGGCCTACGAAGCTGGGGGCCATCATGATCGTGTTCTCCTTCAGAAAAACAAGGCCACTAAAGCAAACAGTCATCGCTGGCTGTTGGACCCCGCGGACAGCCGCAGGTTTCCGGGTTCGCCGCTGTCCTACATTGCGGTGAGGCCGCCATCGATCGCCAACTGGTGACCGGTGACAAACGACGCCTGCTCCGAGCACAGCCACAAGGCCGCGCTGGCCACTTCCGCCGGCTCGGCAATGCGTCCCATCGGGTGCGCCGCTTTCAGTTTCTTTTCGCGTCCCGGCTCGCGCTCGAGCATGCGCGCCAGCATCGGGGTCTTCACCGCGCCCGGGCACAGGCTGTTCACGCGCACGCCCGACTTGGCGTACTCCACCGCCGCGGTCTTGGTCAGGCCGACCACCGCGTGCTTCGAGGCGGAATAGATGGCGCGGTTCGGTGCCGCCACCAGGCCGCCGGCGTCGGCCACGTTGACGATCACGCCGCCGCCCTCCTGCTCCACCATGCGGCGCAGCTGGCTCTTCATGCACAGCCAGACGCCCTTGACGTTGACGTTCATGATGCGGTCGAACTGCTCGTCGTCGCCTTCGGCCAGCGGCAGCGATTCTTCCTCGATGCCGGCGCCGTTGACGGCGACGTCGATGCGGCCGTAGTGCGAGACCGCCTTGTCGACGAGCGCTTCGACCTCATTGGCCACCGTTACATTCGTTTTAACGAACAGTGCCTTGCCGCCGGCTTCGACGATCAAGGCGGCGGTCATGTGGCCGCCGTCGACCGAATTGTCGGCCACGACGACGCAGGCGCCGGCACGTCCGAATGCGAGCGCCATCGCGCGCCCCAGGCCGCTGGCGGCCCCCGTTACCAGCACAACCTTGCCGGCGTAGGAGATGCCACTCGGTGCTTGTTTGGCCATGCCCTTCATGATGCTTCCTTTACAATAACTTGGCGCAATGTTTGCTGCTTACCAGCAATACTGCCGACAAGCAACATCATAGCGCCCCACCGGGCATTGACCAAGTATCTCAGCCGTTTCGTGACATCTTGAACGGCTGAGTGTTGCATTCTCGGCGCAGCTCGGCGGGAAGCTTACTTCGCCGGTTTGGCTTTCGCCTGGTCGCCGGCCATCACCACGGACAATTTGGCCGGGTCGATGGCCTTGCGGAAGGCCGCGTTCAGCTCGGGCAGCGTAACCGCCATCAGGCGTTTCTCGAAGTCGGCCGACCATTCATAGGTCTTGCCACGGTACAGATACGACGTCCAGCCGGCCGCCAGCGTGCCGTCGTCGGCACGGTTCTGTGTTCTCTGCTGCATAAGACCGGATTTCGCGCCGGAAAGTTCCGCCGCCGTGAAGCCATCCTTGAGCGCGCGCGCCAGCTCCTCGCGTACGGCGACGTCGACCTTGGCCAGGTTCTGCGGCGCGGCGATGGCGCTGATGCCGAACATGCCGGCGCGGTCCCACTCGCCCGCCGACAGCTGGGTGG
>Ga0065165_1001420_pt1 | contig 26057 bp, 22 predicted proteins | sample AraplaMF_Cvi_mMF_FD_63813 | JGI IMG/M metagenome (GOLD analysis project Ga0065165, IMG submission 63813) | Arabidopsis root microbial communities from the University of North Carolina, USA - plate scrape MF_Cvi_mMF (version 2) (version 3) | ecosystem: Host-associated > Plants > Roots >... | reverse complement strand
GCTCCCTAGATAGTGGATTTGGACAGCGGATACGCCGTTTAATACCCAAACCGGACTGGACATTAGTCGGTTTGAGGCAACCCCTCAAGAGTCGATTTGACCTTCAGCCACTCAGAGCCGCCAAAAAGGGCGAAAATGTGGCGGCGAGCGCGGAATCGAACGCGGCTGCCGTAACGTCCTTGCCCAGCGCGGCAGCGCTGGTGACCGGGAATTCGGCGATCCCGCACGGCACGATTCCCGTGAAGTGATCGAGGTCGGGGGACAGGTTCACCGCAAAGCCGTGGAGCGTCACCCATTGCCGGATGCGTACCCCGATCGCGCCGATCTTGGCCTCGCGGCCGTTCTGGTCCAGCGTCCAGATGCCGATCCGGCCGGGCGCGCGGAAGGCATCGATGCCGCATTCGGCCAATGCCGCGATCACCCAGCCTTCGAGCGCGTGGACATAGCAGCGCACGTCGCGCCGCCGCTCGCGCAGATCGAGCACGACATAGCCGATGCGCTGGCCGGGGCCGTGATAGGTGTAGCGCCCGCCGCGCCCGGTCTTGTGAACCGGGAAGCGCGGGTCGAGCAGCTCGCCGGAATCGGTCGCGCTGGTGCCGGCGGTGTAGACCGGCGGATGCTCGAGCAGCCAGACCAGCTCGCGTGCCTCGTGGCGAGTGACCGCGGCGGCGCGCGCCTCCATTTCGGCGAGCGCCGCACCATAGTCGACCCGGCCGGGCTCGACCCGCCATTCGATATCGGATGTCATCGCCGCCGATTGCGCCGCGCCGGGCGATTCCGCAAGCATTGGCAATGCCGGGACGCGCGGCTAACACGGGCCGACAGGCGGGCAAGGAAGCGGATCATATGGTGAAGATGGGTACCGTGTGGGACCGGACTGCCGAGTTCCTGAGCGACAACCTCGCCGCGGTGCTGCCGATCGCCTTGCTCAGCTTTTTCGTGCCGGCGTCGATCGAAGGCAATTTCGAAGCGGCGATGACGGGTGCGGGGCCGGGCCTGACCGCGGCGCTCTACGGCCTCCAATTCCTGTTCGCCCTGGTGTCGGTATGGGGGACGCTGGCGATCACGGTGATGGCGCTCGACATCGCTTCGCGGCACAGCGCGGCGAGCATCGCGACCCGGCGTTTCCTGCCGGTGCTCGCGGTCTCTCTCCTCCTGTTCGTCGCCGCCTGCCTGCTCGCTCTGCCGATCCCGGTGCTGCTCGCGGCGAGCGGCTATGACATGGCGGCGATCGCGCGGAGCGACGCCACGGTCAGCATCAGTGCGCAGACGGCCTGGCTGATCGCGGGCTATGTGCTGGTGCTGCTGGTGCTGTTCTTCTGGCTGGCGGCGCGGCTGAGCGTGGTGACGCCGGTGCTGGTCCGCGAGAACCGTTTCTTGAGCGCGATCGGCCAGTCCTGGGCGCTCACCCGCGGCGCGGCGCTGCGCATCGTCGGCGTGATCCTGTTGCTGGCGATCGTCGCCGGGGTTGCGATGCTGGCGGCGCAGCTGGTGTTCGGCAGTATCTTCGCGCTGTTCGCGGGCCGCGACGGCGACGGCGTCACGCTGGCGACGGTGATGACTTCGATCGTCGTCGCCGCGGTGCAGTCGATCTTCGCGGTCGTCCTGCCGGCCTTCACTGCCAAGCTCTACCTTGCCCTCACGGCGAAGGCGGACTTCCGCCACGGCGAAGCCGCGGCATGACGCTCCGCCTCGCCGGCGTGCTCGCCGATGCCCGCGCGCTGTGGCGCAGCGAGCGCGAATTGCTGCTCCCGATCGCCGGCGTGTTCTTCGTCGTACCGATGCTCGGCATCGTGCTGATGCTCGCCGATGCGGGGTTCGCCGACGTGGCGCCCGAGAAGCTGCGCGACGCGGTGATGGCCTTCTACGTCGCCAATCTGCTGCCGATCCTCCTCGCTAACCTCGCGATCGACTTCGGCACCTTCGCGGTGCTCAACCTCTATCTGCAGGGTGGCGGGCGGACCTTGGGCGAAGTGCTGATGCTGACCTTGCGGCGCTTCCTGCCGTGGCTGGTGATCGATATCGTCGCGGCGCTGCTGTTCAGCTTCGGCTCGTCGCTGTTCCTGCTGCCCGGGCTGTTCGCGTTCGCACGGACTTGGCTGGCCGGCCCGGCCTTCGCCGCGGCGCCCGAGCGCGGCGTGCTCGACGCGTTCCGCCAGGGCTGGCGGCGCAGTGCGGGGCTGAACTGGGTGGTGCTGCTTGCCATGGCGGGGCTGACCTTCCTCGCCGCACTGATGCTGATCGTCGCGTCGACCGGCCTCATCGCGGTTTTCGTGGCATTGTTCGCTGACGGACGCATCCATGCGGGGGTCGGATATGTCGCGACCGCTTTGATCGGCGGGCTGGCCTGGTCGGCGCTCGGCGTGCTGCGCGTCGCCGCTTATCGCGCGAGCGAACCCAGGCAGGGAATGTGAGGCGCCGCGTCGCGGGACAGGATCCCGGCGACGCGCGGATCGGCGAAGGTCTCTACTGTCCGCTTGTACGGCACGAAGCCGTGACGACGGTAGAAGCCTAGCGCCGCGGGATGGTCCAGCGTGCAGGTGTGCACCCAGACGCGTTCCACCCCTTTGCGCCATGCGAGCTGGAGCGCCTGCGCCATCAGCCAGCTGCCATTGCCCTGGCCGGTGAGTTCGGGGACGAGCCCGACATAGGACAGCTCGCAGGTGCCTGCGACACGAAAATCGAGCTCGAGCATGCCGAGCTCGATTCCGGCGCGGTCGGTGGCGGCGTAGACTTCGATCCCGGGGTCATCGAGGATGCGGCGCAGCGACTCCTCGGCCATCACCAGTCGCGAGAACCACAGCCAGGGCTCGCCGATGCGGCGGAATAGCGTCTTGTATCGGTCGCTCGTCGGCGCGGGCCAATGGACGAGGCGGAGCGGCGAGGGCCGGGCAGGGCGCAGCGGCGGCTTGCTGCGCATCTCGAGCGACGTGACGATCGTGGCGATGTGATCGTTGGGAACGGGGGTCAGGCCCATGATGATACCGTCATCCCGGCGGAAACCGGGATCGCGTGTGGCTCCGGCGCGGCGCCTTCGCCCGAGATCCCGGCCTTCGCCGGGATGACGGAGTTGCGCCGCGTCACCCCCAGCTCGCCATCGGCGGCAGGCTCATCAGGATCGCGTCGACATTGCCGCCGGTCTTGAGCCCGAACAGGGTGCCGCGATCGTAGATCAGGTTGAACTCGGCGTAGCGGCCGCGATAGTCGAGTTGCTGCGACTTGTCGGACTCGGTGTAGGGCGTGCCCATCCGCCGGCGGACGATCCGCGGGAAGATGTCGAGGAATGCGCGGCCGACATCCTGGGTGAAGGCGAAATCGGCGTCCCAATCGCCCTCGAGATGATCGTAGAAGATCCCGCCGACGCCGCGATGGACCTTGCGATGCGGGATGTAGAAATAGTAGTCGGCCCATTGCTTGAACCGCGGATAATGCGCCGGGTCGTGCGCGTCGCACGCGGCCTGCAGCACCGCGTGGAACTCGGTGGTGTCCGCTTCGATTGGGATCGGCGGGTTGAGATCGGCGCCGCCGCCGAACCAGCGCCTGGTCGTGCACAGGAAGCGCGTGTTCATGTGCACCGCCGGAACGTGCGGATTGGCCATGTGCGCGACCAGGCTGATGCCGGTGGCAAAGAAGCTGGGGTCGTCACCCGCGCCGTGGATGGTCTTGGCGAAGTCGCCCTCGAAGCTGCCGCCGACAGTCGAGACGTTGACGCCGACCTTCTCGAACACCTTGCCCTTCATCACCCCGCGCACGCCGCCGCCGCCGGGCGCGCCCGAGGGATCGGTGCGATCCCAGGCGAGATAGTCGAAGGTCGCGTCCGACCCGGCCTCGGCCTCGATCGCCTCGAATTCGGCACAGATTTGGTCGCGCAGGCTTTCGAACCAGGTCCGGGCGGCGAGTTGCTGGGAGTCGAGCGCTTGCATGGCGGGCTGATAGGCCGGGGCGGGGAAGCGTGTCGAGTGGACAGAATGTCCCGCGTCAGTCGGGCCAGCCATCGGTCTGGCGCAGCGCCTCGGCCAGCGCGATGCCGACCGACACCGACAGGTTGAGCGAGCGCATGCCGGCGGCGAGCGGGATGCGCACCGCCAGATCGGCGGCGGCATGGACGAAATCGGGCACGCCGGCGCTTTCGGAGCCGAACAGCAGCGTGTCGCCGGGTGCGAAGGCTGTTTCGGGCAGGCGGGTGGCACCGCGGGTGGTGAACAGGACCAGGCGTCCCGGGGCGCTGGCCTTGAACGCGTCGAAATCGGCGTGGCGGCGGACCGCGACCTTGTCGTCATAGTCCATCGCCGAGCGCTTGCGCGCCTTGTCGCTCCACGGAAAGCCCATCGGCTCGATGATGTCGACCGGCGTGTCGAAACAGGCGCCGACGCGCAGGACGGCGCCGACATTGCCGGCGATCTCGGGTTGGAACAAGGCGATGCGCATAAGGCGGGGTTAGCGGCAGTCGAGACGTTCGTCACCCGCGCTGCTCTCCCTTGCCGCGAGGGGGAGCGGTCTGGCCCGTCACACCGCGGTCAAAATCCTTGTTGGCAAAGCCGCTTCCCGCCGTCTATCAGGCCGGCCTAGCCACCGGGGGCACCGGGCGGCTCAGGGTGCCTATGCGCCCGCGTCCCGTTACCCCGCGCGTTCGTGTGGGCTTGTTCTGAAGTGCAAGGGCTGAAGCATGGCAACTGAAGACGATCCGTCTGGTCCCGAGAATCCCCGTCGCCGCGACTATCTGCAGATCGCCGCGGTCTCGTTCGCGGGCGTCGGCGGCGCGGTTGCCGTGTTGCCGCTGATCAATTCGATGAACCCGTCGGCCGACGTGCTCGCCCAGTCGACCACCGAGCTCGACGTCTCGGCGATCGAGCCGGGCCAGGCGATCAAGGCGCAGTTCCGCAAGCAGCCCTTGTTCGTCCGCAACCTCACCCCGGCGGAGATCGCCGCGGCCGATGCGGTGCCCGTGTCGAGCCTGCGTGACCCGCAGACCCTCGCCGACCGCACCAAGGAAGGCCATGGCAACTGGCTGATTACCCTCGGCGTGTGCACCCATCTCGGCTGCGTGCCGCTGGGCGCGGGCGAGGGCGAGAATCGCGGGCCGTTCGGCGGCTATTTCTGCCCGTGTCACGGCTCGGCCTATGATACCGCCGGCCGCATCCGCCAGGGTCCGGCACCGAAGAATCTCGAGGTTCCGAATTACGAGTTCACCTCGCCCACGGTCGTCGTGGTCGGTTGAGGATAGACGCAGATGAGCTTTCCCTGGGCACGCCATTACGAACCCAAGAACGCGCTGACGCAGTGGATCGACAGCCGTCTTCCGCTGCCGCGCTTCGTCTATAACGCGGTCGGCGCCGGCTATCCGGTACCGCGCAACCTCAACTATTTCTGGAATTTCGGCGTGCTCGCCGGCGTGGCGCTGGTCGTCCAGCTCGTCACCGGCATCGTCCTGGCGATGCACTTCCACTCGTCGGCGGCCGGCGCGTTCGATTCGATCAACGGCACGATCATGCGCGACGTCAACGCCGGCTGGTTCCTGCGCTTCGCGCACGCCAACGGCGCGAGCATGTTCCTGCTGGTCGTCTACATCCACATCTTCCGCGGGCTCTATTACGGCTCGTACAAGGCGCCGCGCGAGATGGTGTGGCTGATCGGCGTGGTGATCTTCCTGCTGCTGATGGCCACCGCGTTCATGGGCTATGTGCTTCCCTGGGGCCAGATGAGCTTCTGGGGCGCGCAGGTAATCACCGGCTTCTTCTCGGCGATCCCGGTGGTCGGCGAATGGATCCGCGTCTGGCTGCTCGGCGGCTATGCGCCGGACGACGCCGCGCTCAACCGCTTCTTCTCGCTCCACTATCTGCTGCCCTTCGTGATCGCCGGCGCGGTGATCCTCCACATCTGGGCGCTGCACATCCCCGGCTCGTCGAACCCGACCGGCGTGGAAGTGAAGGGCGAGCAGGACACCGTCCCGTTCCATCCTTATTACACCGCGAAGGACGGCTTCGGGGTCGGCGTGTTCCTCATCGTCTTCTCGACGCTGATCTTCTTCTTCCCCGATTATCTGGGTCACCCGGACAATTACATCGCGGCGAACCCGCTCTCGACGCCGGCGCACATCGTCCCCGAATGGTATTTCTGGCCATTCTACGCGATCCTGCGCGCCTTCACCGCGGACTTCATCATCCCGGCGAAGCTGTGGGGCGTGCTCGCGATGTTCGGCTCGATCCTGCTGCTGTTCTTCCTGCCCTGGCTCGATCGCTCGCCGGTGCGCTCGGCGAACTTCCGCCCGGCCTATCGCATCGCCTTCTGGGTGCTCGTCCTCGACGTGCTGATCCTCGGCTATTGCGGCGGCTCGGCGGCGACCCCGGGGGTCGTCATCGCCAGCCAGCTGACCGCGGCTTATTATTTCGCGCACTTCCTGATCATCGTGCCGATCATCTCGCGCCTCGAGCGTCCGAAGCCGCTGCCCAATTCGATCACCGAGGCAGTGCTGGGCGACAAGGGTGGCTCGCGGATGACCGAAACGGCGCTGAGCGCGTAAAGGGGAATCGAGAAAATGCTTCCGCTGTTCATGCGCTCGATCAAGTTCATCGTCGGTCTGGGCTTCATCTTCGTCCTGTTCCTCGCATTGGTCGGCACGATTACCGGCCTGATCAAGGAACCGCCGCAGAAGACCGCCGAGGAGGAGTTCCACCACCATCCGAAGGCGCTCGCGCTCAAGTCGGACGGGCCGCTCGGCAAGTTCGACAACCAGCAGCTCCAGCGCGGCTTCCTCGTCTATGAGAAGGTCTGCGCCAGCTGCCACTCGCTGAGCCTGGTCTCGTTCCGCGATCTCCAGCAGATCGGCTATAACGAGGCCGAGGTGAAGAAGATCGCCAAGGACTGGGCGGTCAAGCAGCCGCTTCAGGATCCCAAGGCGGGCACCTGGGGCGAGCGCGACAACCTGCCGTCGGATCGCATCCCCAAGGTCTATTATCCGGGCACCGGCACCCCGCCGGACCTCAGCCTGATGACCAAGGCGCGCCATGGCGGCGCGGCCTATGTCTACTCGCTGCTGACCGGCTATGAAGAGACCCAGCCGGCCGAGCTGCTCAAGAAGTTCCCGGGTGCGAAGACGCCCGAGGGCTCGCACTACAACCCGTATTTCGCGAACCTCAACATCGCGATGCCGCCGCCGCTGACCAGCGACGACCAGGTCACCTATTCGGACGGCACCCGCGCGACCAAGGACCAGATGGCGAAGGACGTCGCCGCGTTCCTGGTGTGGACGGCCGAGCCGACGATGCAGACGCGCCATTCGGCGGGCCTCGCGGTGGTGCTGTTCCTGCTGATCGCGACCGCACTGGGCTATGGCGCGTATCTGAGCGTGTGGCGGGGCGTGAAGCACTAAGTTTAGACTCGTCATCCCCGCGCAGGCGGGGATCCAGAGCCAAGCAGTACCGCCGGGGCCGAGAACCCTGGATCCCCGCCTGCGCGGGGATGACGATCAGGGACATGAGGCGGACATGGTGGCCAACGACGACATTCGCGACCGCATCCGCACGATCCCCGATTTCCCCAAGCCGGGGATCATGTTCCGCGACATCACCACGCTGCTGCTCGACGCCGAGGGGCTGAAGCTGGCGATCGAGCGGATGGCCGAGGCAGTCGACGGGCCGATCGATCTCGTCGCGGGGATCGAGGCGCGTGGTTTCCTGTTCGGCGCGGCGCTGGCGGTGCGGCTCGGCGCGGGCATGCTACTGGTCCGCAAGGACGGCAAGCTGCCCGGCGCGACGATCGCCGAGGATTATGCGCTCGAATACGGCACCGATCGGATCGCGATCCACGCCGACGCCTGCGCGCCGGGCGCGCGCGTGCTGCTCGTCGACGATCTGATCGCCACCGGCGGGACGGCACGCGCCGCGGTGCGGCTGCTGCGCAAGGCCGGGGCGGAAGTGACCCAGGCGGCGTTTGTCATCGACCTGCCCGAGCTCGGCGGTGCCGACGCACTGCGCGGCGACGGGATCAAGGTCGACGCACTGGTGGCGTTCGACGGGCACTGAGGCAGTTACGTCATCCCGGCGGGGGCCGGGATCGCGTGCCCCTAGACTGCCCGCTTCGCCGCCTGAGATCCCGGCCTGCGCCGGGATGACGCTTATCGGGCCGCGCGCCGCCGCATCAGTGCGAGCGCAGTGAAGCTCAGCACCGGTTCGTCATGCTGGTTGAAGGTGGTCATGCGGTTGCGCACGCTGCCCATTTCGGGCCGGCTCTGCGACGGCCGCACGTCGAGCACTTCGCTCTCGCAGCGCAGCGTATCGCCCGGATAGACGGGCTTGAGCCAGCGCAGCTCATCGACTCCCGCGGCGCCGAGGCTGGCCTGGGGATGGTCCTTCATGTGCGCGACGAACATCGACATGGTCATCGCGCAGGTATGCCAGCCGCTCGCCGCGAGCCGGCCGAAATGGGTCTGGGCGGCGGCCTCGTCGGAAAGGTGGAAGGGCTGCGGATCGTATTTCTCCGCGAATTCGAGGACTTCCTCGCGGGTGACCTGATAGCCGCCGAAGCTGCGCTTCATGCCGACAGTGACATCGTCCAGATAGAGCATGAGTTCAGTTTCGGTTGAAAACCGACTTTTGGCAAGCCTCAGCGGCGCAGCGCGGGCGCGAACACCGCGTCGCTGCCGTCTACGCCCGGCTTGGGCGGCAGGCCGAGCAGGTCGCGCAGCAGCGTATAGACATCGACATTGTCGAATTCCGGCAGACGGGCGGCGCGGAAGGCGGGGCCATAGGCGATGAACAAGGCCGCCATTTCGGGTGCGGCATTGTCATAGCCATGCGCGCCCTTGGCGAAGCGTTCCGTGGGAGCGGCTTTCTCGATCAGCCAGCCGGTCTCGGCGAGGCAGAAGAACGGTGCGACGCGCGGGTTGGTACCGTAGTGGAAGCGCGCGGGAAATCCGCCGCGGCGCCAGCATTGCAGATGCGGGTGAGGGGCGAGCAGCGCCTTTGCCACTGTCGGTTCCCTGCCCGGCAGCGGCACCAGGGTGGCGAACACGCCCGTCTCGATAAGGCGCACATCGTCGAGCGGGACGATGTCACCGAGGACGACAACCCGGCTGCTGCTGGTCGACGCCATGCCGTGATCGGAGACGATCACCAGATTGGCCGGCTGGCGCTGCGCCGCGAGGCCGTCGACCAGCGCGCCCACCTGCCGGTCGACCGCGGCGACTGCCTCGAGCGTGCGGGGGTCGGCCGGGCCGAAATCGTGCCCGGCGGTATCGACCGCGTCGAAATAGAGCGTGAGGAAGCGCGGGCGGTTCGCGATCGGGCGGCGCAGCCAGTCGAGGATGCCGTCGACGCGCTGCGCCCCGGTGATCGACTGGTTGAACTGGGTCCAATCGGCCGGACGCGCGCCGCCGATCGCCTGCCAGTCGCTCGTTTTCTCCTTGCGGCCGCCGATCGCCACGTTGGAGCCGGGCCAGAACTGTGTCGCGGTGTGGATTCCGGCGCGTTCGGCATCGAGCCATATCGGCTCGGCGGCGTTCCACCAGAAGGGGTCGTCATTGGCCGTGGTGAAGGTCTCGTCCGGGCGCGCGGGATCCTGGAACTTGTTGGCGACGATGCCGTGACGGTCGGGGCGCAGCCCGGTGACTAACGTCCAGTGATTGGGATAGGTCTTGCTCGGGAAGCTCGGCCGCATCGCCGCGCGCGCGCCTTCGGCCGCGAGCCGCGACAGCACCGGCGTCACGCCGCGATCGAGATAGTCGGGCCGGAAGCCGTCGATCGAGATCAGGATCGTCACCGGCGGGCGCGCTTCGATCGGTGCGCCGGGCTCGGGCGCGACGGCAGGCGCAGTGACGCAGGCCTGGAGAAGCGCGGCGGCGGCGAGCTTCGAAGTCCAGCGCATGGCGGCGCCTTTGCCACGGCGATGTTGCCGGACGAAGTCGCTTGCGTGCCTCTGCACTGCGCGTCACCATTCCGAAAAATGGGAGGAGATGCCATGATTCGGAACATCGCGCTCGCCGCGAGCCTGCTCGCGCTCGCCGGCACGGCATCCGCCGGAGGGCCGGAGCGCGCCGCCGCCGTGGCTTCGGCACCGTCGCCGGCCAGGATCGGCGGGATGGCGGCGACGGCCTATCTCGCCCGGCCCGACATCGTGCCGCTGCGCACCTCGCAGGCGCGCGGCGTGCATTATGCCGATGTCGCCTCGGGCTATGGCGCGGCGCGGCTTGCCGAGGCGACGGGGGACAAGGCGCTGCTCGACCGGGTGATCGCGCGCGAGAAGGTGGCGAGCGCGTTCGAGAATTCGGCCAACCATGTCGATGTCAGCGTCTACGGCGCCTGGCCGCTCGAGATCGCGCGGCAGACCGGCGACAAGGGCGCGCTGCGCCGCGGGCTGGCGCTGGCCGACAACCAATGGGCGACCATCGGCGAGGACGGGCTGACGACGCAGGCGCGCTACTGGATCGACGATGTCTGGATGATCGGCGCGCTGCAGGTCCAGGCCTTCCGCGCGTCCGGCGACACCCGGTATCTCGACCGGGCGGCGCTGATGGCGCGGCGCTATGTCGAGCGGCTCCAGCAGCCCAACGGGCTGTTCTTCCACGGCGACGCGGCCCATTTCTTCTGGGGACGCGGCAATGGCTGGGTCGCGGCGGGCTTTGCCGAGATCCTCACCGATCTGCCGCGCACCCATCCCGAGCGTGCCGCGATCGAGGCGGGATACCGGAAAATGATGGCGGCGCTGCTCGCCAACCAGGCGAAGGACGGGATGTGGCGCCAGCTGGTCGACCATCCCGAAAGCTGGAAGGAGACGTCGGGCACCGCGATGTTCGGCTTCGCGATGGCACGCGGGGTGCGGCTCGGCGTGCTGACCGACCCGGCCTATGACCGGGCCTACAAGCGCGCGTGGAGCGCACTCGCCGCCTATGTCCAGCCCGACGGCCAGGTCACCGATGTCTGCGTCGGCACCAACAAGGCCGACAATGTCGCGCATTATCTCAATCGCCCGCGCGCGACCGGCGACCTGCACGGTCAGGCGGCGTTGCTGTGGTTCGCGGCAGAGCTGGCGACGCCGGCGAAGCGGTGACGGGCATGCGAAAGCGCCGCATTCCTTAACCGCTTCGTATGACTCGCGGGCTTAGCAAACGCCTCATGCGGCGCATCTATTTGCCCAGGGGACGCGGATTCGACCGCCTCGTGCATGCCGGCAGCGCATTGCCGGCGGGCGCGGGCACCGTCGCGGCCATCGCGCTGGGGCGCGTGGACCTGGCGTTGGGCGGACTCGCGCTGGGACTGATCGCGGTGCTGCTGACCATGCGGCGCCAGCGCTCGGCGCTGGCCAGGCGACTGGCCGAGCTGGCGAAAATCGAGATGCAGCGCTCGGCGGCACGGACGCTGGATGCGGCGGTCGACTCGATCGAGGACCGCCTGCGCAGCACCGACGACCGGCTCGAGCAGCGCCACGCGCTGACCGGATTGCCGACCCGCGAGCCGTTGCTGGCGCGGATGACTCGCGAAGGCGCCGGCACGCTCGGCCTGGTCGCGCTCAACGATTTCGACCGGCTGTGCGCGTTCGATCCCGCGCTGGCCGACCGCGCGCTCCAGCAATTCGCCGCGCGGATCGTGCGGATGGTCGGCGCCGAGCGGATGGTCGCGCATGTCGACCGCTCGCATTTCGCCTTGTGGTTCGGCCCGGGCATGGCGGCAGAGGAGGCCGAGCACCAGCTGATCGCGATCAGCTATGCGCTGGGCGACGTGATGAATGAGGACGGCCGCGCGCTGACTCCCGAGGTGCGTGTCCACCATGCCAGCTGGTCGGCCGAGGAACCGGCGCCGGCGACGCTGGCGCGGGTGCTCGCGGCCTGCGCCTCGGGCAGCGAGAGCCCGGTGCAGGTCCAGCGGATCGACGAGACCTCGGCCGCAGCCGAGCGCGATCGCTATGCGCTCGAGCAGGAACTGCGCGGCGCGCTGCACAGCAACGAATTCGCCTTGCGCTATCAGCCGCAGGTCGACGCCGCGTCGGGGCGCGTGATCGGCGCGGAGGCGCTGCTGCGCTGGCTGAGCCCGACGCGGGGGATGGTGTCGCCCGCCCTGTTCATCCCGGTGCTCGAAGGCGCGGGCATGATCGAGGAAGTCGGGCTGTGGGCGCTCAACGCGGCGTGCCGCGAAGCGCGCGAATGGCACCGGCTGGGCCAGGGGCCGATCACCGTCGCAGTCAACGTCTCGGCGCACCAGCTCGACCGCGCCGACATCCACACGCTGATCAAGCGCACGCTCGAGCGCCATTCGCTGCGCGCCGGGCTGCTCGAGATCGAGCTCACCGAAAGCGCCGCCGCCGCCGACGTGGGCCGCGCCGAACGGCTGTTCGAGGCGCTGCACGGCCTTGGTATCCATATCGCGATCGACGATTTCGGCACCGGCTTCTCCAGCCTCTCGGCGCTGCGCGCGCTCGCCTTCGACAAGATCAAGATCGACCGACAGTTCGTCACCGACGTAGAACGCCGCCGCGACAGCCAGGCGATCTGCCAGAGCATCATCGCGCTCGCGCGCGGGCTCGGGATCCGGGTCATCGCCGAAGGCGTTGAGCGCGAGGAGGAGTATCTGTGGCTGCGCCGCCACGGCTGTGCCGAGTTCCAGGGTTATTATTTCTCGCCGCCGCTGAGTGGTGCCGAATTCCAGTCGTTCGTCCGCAACCCCGCCCCGCTTCGCGACCGGCTCGTGCTCGACGCGCGGCAGGTCCAGTCCACGCTCTCCCGAAGGCTAGCCCGATGAACCACCGATCGCTGTTTCGCCTTGCGGCATTTGCCAGCCTCGCCGCGCTTGCCGCCTGCTCGAAGGGTCCGGCGCCCCAGCCCGTGGCGGTTTCGGCGCCGGTGGCCGAGGGCGATATCGAGGGCGTCCAGGCGCTGCTGATGCACGGCGACCGCAAGGGCGCCGAAAAGGGGCTGAAGCCGCTGCTCAAGCGCGAGCCGATGAACCCCAGGCTGCAATTGCTGCGCGATTCGATCGCGGGCGACGCCAAGGAACTGCTCGGGCCGACCAATTACCCTTATACCGTGCGTCCCGGCGAGACGATCGAGCAACTGGCCGACCGGCTGCTCGGCAACCGGCTCAAGGCCTACCAGCTGGCGCGGTACAACGACCTCGCCAATCCGTCGGCGCTGACCGCCGGCACGATCCTGCGCATTCCAGGCGCGCCGCCGCGCCCCAAGCCCCAGCCGGCGCCCGAGCGACCGGCAACGCGGCCGACGCCGCCGCCTGCCAAGCCCAAGCCGGCGGCACCCGCTCCGGCGCCCGCACCCGCCAAGCCTGCCGCCAATCCGGCAGCGGCGCAGCGTGCCCGCTCGGCCGGACTGGCTGCGCTCAACCGTGGCGCGGTCCAGCAGGCGGTGGGGCTGCTCCAGCGCGCGCATGCACTCGATCCGGGCAATGCGGTGATCCTGCGCGATCTCCAGCGGGCGCAACGCATCGCGGCGACGGTGCGCGCCCGTCAATAGGAGCCTCCCTTAGGAAGAAATCCTTAAGTTCCCGCCGTTAAGCTGGGCGTATGGAACAGCTCGGCCGGTATCGTATCGAAGCGCGGATCGGCGAGGGCGCGATGGCGGACGTGTTCCGTGCGCTCGATCCCGATATCGGCCGCACCGTCGCGATCAAGGTGCTCAAGCCCGATTATCGCCGCGATCCCGAGCTCGGCGCCCGCTTCCTGCGCGAGGCGCGTGCCGCCGGCGCGCTCAACCATCCCAATATCGCGACGATCTACGATGTCGGCGAGGCCGATGGCGTCCCCTATATCGCGATGGAACTGATCGACGGCCGCCCGCTCGATCTGGTGCTTCAGGCGCAGGGCCGCATGCCGTTCGAGCGCGTGCTGGCGCTCGGCGCACAGCTCGCCGACGCGCTCGCCTGGGCGCATGCGCAGGGCGTGGTGCACCGCGACGTCAAGCCGTCGAACATCCTGCTGTCGTCGGACGGCAAGACTGCCAAGCTGCTCGATTTCGGCGTGGCGCGCGTTGGCGACACCGACGGCCAGCTGGCGCGGACCCAGGCCGGGCAGATGATCGGCACGCCGCGCTACATGAGCCCCGAACAGGCGCTCGGCCTGGCGGTCGACGCGCGCTCGGACCTGTTTTCGCTGGGCGCGGTGCTCTACGAGATGGTCACCGGCAAGACCGCGTTCGACGCGACCGGGCTCGCCACGCTGGCGCTGCAGATCGCGCAGGAGCGGGTGACGCCGATCGAACGCTCGGCCGCGGACTGCCCGCCCGGGCTGCGTCAGATCATCGAGAAGCTGCTCGCCAAGAAGCCCGACCAGCGCTTCGCCGACGGCGCGCAATTGCTCCAGGCGCTGCGCCGCGAGATTGCGGCATTGAGCGCCGAGGACACCGTTACCCGGCGCGGGCTGTCGCTGCGCGCCAAGCTGCCGCTCGCGCTGATCAGCATCACGCTGATCGCGCTGATGCTGAGCATCACCACGATCCAGGCGCGCCAGCAGCGCGCGCTCGAGCATATGGCGATCACCTCGGGCGAGACGATCGCGACCTTCGTCACCAAGAATGCCGCGGTGCTGCTCGCCGACAATGCGGGGCTGCCGCCCGAGCAGCAGGACTGGGCGCCGCTCCAGGCGTTCGTCACTGCCGCCAGCCAGGACGGCGGCGTGCGCGGGATCGCGGTCGTCGATGCCGGCGGCACGATCCGCGCGGCGAGCGACAGCGGACGGGTCGGGCAGCGTTATGCCGCGCCGGCGGGCGAGCAGCGGCTGAGCGAGGCGGGTGCGCTGGTGGTCAGCAACGCCGCAGACGGCAAGGGCGGCGCGCTGCGCTTCGTCCGGCCGATCCGCTATGCCGGCGCCGATTTCGGCAAGGTCGACCTGTTGCTGCCGCGCACCTCGCTCGATGCGGCGATGGCCAATGCGCGGATGCTGCTCATCGTGCTCGCCGGGATCATCATGACCGTGGTCACGGTGATCGGTTACATGAGCGGCGCGATGGTGGTGCGGCCGCTGCGCCGGCTCCAGCAGAGCTTCGACGAGGCGCGCGAGCAGGGTTTCGCACTGCGCATCTCGCATCGCCGCCGCGACGAGATCGGCGCGCTGTTCGACGGGTTCAACCGGCTTGCCGCGGAGATCGAGCCGCGGCTGCACGGGCAGGGCGATGACGCGCCCGCGCTCGACGCGACCTGCATCCAGATGGCCCCCAAGAAGCGCGCCGCCTGATGTACATGCTCCAGCTCTTCGACGTCGACGATGCGGTCCAGCCGATCGACGCGCGGCTGCTGCGCGACGGCGCGATCAGCATCGGCCGCGACACCAAATGCGACTGGCCGATCGCCGACCCCGACCGGGCACTATCGCGCGAGCATTGCGAAGTCGCGGCGTCGGCGGACGGCCTGATCGTCCGGCCGATCGGCACCAACGGGGTGTTCGACGATGCGACAGGCGACCGGCTTCCCGACCTAGTCGACTTTGCCGTCGGGGTGCCGTTCACCTTGCGGATGGGACGATTCCGCATCGCCGCGACGCGTGCGCCGCTCGACGACGAGATCACCGATACCACGCGGACGATGGTGCTGACGCCGCCGCTCGGCGCGTCGACCGCGATCCCGACCGACTGGACCGATGCCCAGCCGATCCCGGCATCGGGCGGCGAATCGCTGCTGGAGGCGTTCTGCCGCGGCGCGGGGCTCGACGCCTCATTGCTGTCGAGCGAAGAACCGGTCGAAGTGATGGAGCGTGCCGGCGCGGTCTATCGCCAGATGGTGCTCGGCATCGCCGACCTGATGGTCGAGCGTGACCGCGCGCGCGGCCGCTACAACCTCACGCGCACGACGATCGGCGGATCGGGCAACAATCCGTTCAAATGGGCGCCGACCCAGCGGCTGGCGATCGACCTTCTGCTTTCGGGCGTCGGCGGCTTCCTGTCGGGGCCTGCGGCGATCAGCAGCTCGCTGCAGGACGTCAAGCGCCACCTGATCGCGACCTTTGCCGGGTTGCAGGCGTCGCTGCGCCAGGCAGTGACCAGCTTCGATCCGAAGGATATCGACGCGGCGGTCTCGAAGAACGGCTCGCTGCTCAAGAGCAAGCATGCGCTGCAGGCGGCCGAGATCGAGGCGCGGCACGCCGATCTGGTCCGCCAGCTCGACGGCGAGGAAGGCACGCTCGATCGCGCCTTCGTCCAGGCCTATGCCGCCGCCGAGCAGGGCAAATGAGCGCGGCGCTGGCGACTTCCGGCCCGATGGATTTCCCGCCCGAGCATCGCTCGCAGTCGCGCAGCCATGTCGGCCGCGCACGAAAGGTCAACGAGGACCGCGTCCTAGACCGGCCCGACCGCGCGCTCTGGGCGGTTGCCGACGGAATGGGCGGGCATCGCGGGGGCGATATCGCTGCCGAGATCGCCATCGCCGCATTGCGCGACCTTGCCGACGATCCGGCGCCGATCACCGAAGCGGCGATCGCGGCTGCCCTGCGCCAAGCCAATGCGGCGATCCTCGAACGCGGCGCGGCGGTGGGCGGAGTGATCGGCTCCACGGTCGTGGTCCTCCACATCGCCGACTCGGTGGCGCATCTGTTCTGGGCCGGCGACAGCCGCGCCTACCGCGCCGAGGCCGGTGCGTGGCGGCAGCTGACTCGCGACCACAGCTTCGTCCAGGAACTGCTCGATCAGGGGCTGATCAGTCACGGCGACGCGGAGAACCACCCGCGCGCGCACGTCATCACGCGTGCGCTGGGCGTCGATGCCGAGGTCGAGCTCGAATGCCGGTCGCTGCCGCTGCTCGGAAACGACGTGCTGCTGCTCTGCTCGGACGGGCTCAGCCGCTCGCTTGCCGCCGAGACTCCGGACGATCTCGATCGATTCGACCGCCAGATCGCCGATTTCTTGCTCGACGCTGCGCTCCGGAATGACGGTAGCGATAACATCAGTTTTGTGGTGGTTTCCGCAACCGGCGCCGCAGCTTAGCATCCGCTAGAATAGTCTGATCATTGGCATAATGGCGCAATGCCGCCAATTTTGCGTTGACTTCCAGATTTCATTTCGTAGGCTTGCATACCAGCATGTGAAACACATGCGGCCGATAATGATAGCGCTACCATAAATTGGGCGCATTCAGCGGCGTCTCAGCGGGAAAATCCGCGGGGCGCCGGTGCAACCCGCCGGTTGCGGCGGTGATGGAGGGGACGACGAGATGAGGCATCCACAATTGCGTCCGCACCTGCTTTCGGGAGCGGCCTTGCTGGCGTTCGGACTGATCCAGGCCGCGCCCGCGCTCGCCCAGGCTGCAGCGCCGGTCGCGGCGGCGGATGAGGCGGCGGTTACGCAGGAAGGCGACATCGTCGTCACCGGCTCGCGCATCGCGCGCAACGGCTTCGACGCGTCGACCCCGGTCAGCGTCGTCGCCGCCGAGGACATCAAGCTCTCGGGCAACCTCAACATCGAGAAGACGCTCGCGCAACTGCCGCAGGCGATCGGCTCGCAGCTCGGCAGCGCGACCTCGAATACGGTCCCCGGCGGCTTTGCCGACGTGAACCTTCGCGGCTTCGGCGCGACACGCAACCTCGTGCTGGTCAACGGCCGCCGCTATGCGATCTACGGTCCCGAGCAGGTCGTCGACCTCAACACCATCCCCTCGACCCTGATCGCGCGTACCGAGATCGTCACGGGCGGATCGTCGGCGGTCTACGGCTCGGACGCGATCACCGGCGTGGTCAACTTCATCACCCGCGACGATTTCTCGGGGCTTGAGGCGCGGATGCAGCTCAATGTCGACTATCCGACCGCGACGCCGGTCTACAATGTCGACCTGACCGCGGGCACCAACTTCGCCGGCGGCCGCGGCAACATCGTCGTCTCGGCCAATTACCTGATGCGCAACAGCATCACCCGCGGCGAGCGCGGCGACTTCGCGTTCGAGTCACTGTCCGACGGCTGCACCGTCCCCGGCTCGGGCAACCGCAACACGTCGGGCACGCCTTTCGCAGTGCCGGCCGGACAGACCTGCACCGGCGCGGGCGGCGAACTCGGCTTCCTGGCCGGCGGTTCGGGCGACATTCCCAACGGCCGCTTCTCGGGCGTTCCCTCGGCCGGCGGATCGAACGCCGCGCTCAACGCGGCCTATGCGGCGGCGGGGCTGAGCGGGCTCGGTTCGCGCGGCTTTACGTTCAACAGCGCCGGCAATGCGGCGCGCCCGGCGATCACGCCGCAGGACGATTTCAACCTCGGCCCCGACAATTACCTGATCCAGCCGCAGGAGCGCTGGATGGTCAACAGCTTCGGCCATTACGACCTGACCGACAGCATCACCGCCTATATGGAGCTGCATTACTCGCGCAACAAAGTCTCCGCGCGGCTGGCGCCGACCAATGTCGGCTCGCCGACTCTGTTCAACGTCAACAATCCCTATCTCACCCCGCAGCTGCGCGAAGTGTTTCGCCAGCTCGACCTGGCCGAGACCGGCACGACCACGGTGAGCAGCGGCACCGCCTCGCGCACCACGGTGGCCGGCGACGGGCTGGCGGTGATCACCGCCGGCCGGCGCTATGTCGAGGTCGGGCCGCGCAAGGCGACCGAGACCCGCGACGTCTATCGCGGTGCATGGGGCATCCGCGGCGATATCGGCAGCGCATCGGAGAATGTGCTGAGCAACCTCAAGTTCGACCTCTATTACACCCACTCGCGCAGCGAGAACACGCTGCAGCTCCAGAACGCCCTGTCGCGCAGCCGGCTGCAGGCGTCGTTGCTGTCGGCGGGGGGCGCCGCGCCGGTGTGCAACATCTTCGGCCAGAACATCTCGCAGGCCTGCATCAGCGCGATCGCGATCGGCGCGACCAACCGCACCGTCGCCACCCAGCAAGTCGCGCAGGCGAGCCTGACCGGCGACCTGGTCAAGTTGCCCGCCGGCCCGCTCGGCTTCTCGGTCGGCGGCGAGTGGCGCAAGACCAGCGCGACCTTCTCGCCCGATGCCTATCTCGCTTCGGGTGACGTCGCGGGCTTCAACCCGGGGCTTCCGACCAAGGGCAGCGTGACGGTCAAGGAAGCGTTCGGCGAAGTCCGCGTGCCGCTGATCCACGATACCCCGCTGATCGACAGCCTCGTCGCCAACGGCGCGTTCCGCTATTCGGACTACAGCCTCGACGGGATCGGCGGGGTGTGGACCTATCTCGGCGGCGCCGACTGGAAGATCAGCCCGGACATCGCGCTGCGCGGCCAGTATCAGCGCGCGATCCGTGCGCCGAACGTCGGCGAGCTGTTCGGCGGCACCACCCGGGTGACCGGGGTCGCCACCGACCCGTGCTCGAGCCGCGCGCCGGCCGCGCAGCAGACCGCCGCGGTCCGCGCGGTCTGTGCCGCCACCGGCGTGCCTGCCGGGCTGGTGTTCGGGGCGGGCGTGCAGCCCAACACGATCTTCCCGGCCGATTTCGGCGGCAATCCGAACCTCGGCGCGGAGAAGTCCGACACCTATACCCTCGGCGTAGTGTTCACGCCGCGCTTCGCGCCGCGGCTCTATGTCAGCGTCGACTATTTCAACATCACGCTGAAGGGCGCGATCGCGGCATTGGGCGGCGGGCTGCAGAACACGCTCAACCTCTGCTACAACATCCTCCAGGATCCGAGCAGCGAGTTCTGCCAGGCAATCAGCCGCAACCCGAACACGGGCGAGATCAACGACCCCTATGTCGCGCAGATCCGCAACGCCAATACCGGCGCGCTCAAGACCTCGGGGATCGACATCGCCGCGCGGTATCATCTCGACATCGACGGGGCCGGATCGTTCGACCTCGGCACCAACGTGACCTATCTCCACGAATTCACCGCGACCCCGGTCGAGGCCTTCCCCAACATCAAGAATTATTGCGCCGGTTCGTTCGGGCCGACCTGCGGCCAGCCGCTGCCCAATTGGCGCGGGACGAGCCGGGTGACGTGGAACCTGGACGACGCGCTGAGCCTCAGCCTGCGCCACCGCTATATCGGCAAGGTCACCACCGACCGCTACATCGTGCCGACCCGCCAGGGCTCGGCCTCGGCACCGGCACTGTCGACGATCGCCTATCCGACCCTGGCGGCGCAGAACTATTTCGACATCTCGTTCGACCTCGACGTCAACAAGCAGGTCGAGGTGTTCGGCGGGGTCAACAACGTCACCGGGCACATGCCGCCGGTCACCACCCAGGGGCCGAACGCCAATACCTGGTCGGCGACCTACGACGTGCTCGGCAGCGAGTTCTTCCTCGGCGCGACGTTCAAGTTCTAAGGGTGTAAAGGGGGCGCGGCGGGCTGGAGCGCAATCGCGCCCGGCCCGCCAAGCTCGTCGGGAGAATTGCATGATCCTCGATCGACGCGGTTTGCTCCTAGGCAGCACGATCGGCGCGGCGGCGCTGCTCGGCGGGCGACCGGCCCTGGCCGCGCTGAGCGAGGCGGAGCGCGGACGCGGCTGGATCGACGTCCGCGACTTCGGCGCGAAGGGCGACGGCACCACGATCGACACGCCGGCGATCAACAAGGCGATCGACCATGCCGCGGCGCGGGGCGGCGGGACGGTGTGGTTTCCGGCGGGGACCTGGGCGAGCTTCACGATCCGGCTGAAGAGCAGGGTCACGCTGCACCTCGACAATGGCGCGACGTTGCTCGCCGCGCCGGCACCGCAGGACGGGCGCGGCGGCTACGACCTCGCCGAGCCGATCGACCCGGCCATCGCGGGCTTCCAGGACTTTGGCCACAGCCATTGGCGCAACAGCCTGATCTGGGGGGAGGGGCTCCACGACGTGGCGATCACCGGGCAGGGCCTGATCTGGGGCAAGGGGCTCGGCCGCGGCGACGGCAAGGACAATTGGCTCAAGGACCCCAACGGCCCCGGCACCGCCAACAAGGCGATCGGCCTCAAGAATTGCCGCAACGTGACCCTCCGCGACTTCAAGATCCTCGAGGGCGGCTGGTTCGCGCTGCTCGCCACCGGCGTCGACAATCTCACCATCGACAATCTGCTGGTCGACACCAATCGCGACGGCTTCGACATCGATTGCTGCAAGAATGTCCGCGTCTCGAACTGCACGGTCAATTCGCCCTGGGACGACGCGATCTGCCCGAAGAGCAGCTATGCGCTCGGCGAGCCGCGGGTGACCGAGAACGTCACCATCGCGAACTGCCTCGTCACCGGCAATTACCAGGTCGGCTCGGTGCTCGACGGGACGTGGCGCAAGATGCCGCCGGAGTTCGCCAAGGACATCCATGGCCGGATCAAGTTCGGCACCGAGACCAATGGCGGCTTCCGCAACATCACGATCACCAACTGCATCTTCGAGGACAGCCGCGGGCTGGCGTTCCAGAGCGTCGACGGCGGCATGGTCGAGGATGTCGCGGTCTCGAACCTGACGATGCGCGGGATCGTCAACGCGCCGTTCTTCCTGCGGCTCGGCAAGCGGATGCGCGGGCCGGCAGGGCGACCGATCGGGACGATGCGGCGCATCTCGATCGAGAATGTGGTGAGCTCGGGTGCGAACCTGCTGCCTTCGGTGATCGCCGGGCTGGACGGGCATCCGATCGAGGATATCCGCTTCTCGAATCTCCATCTGCAGCATGTCGGCGGGGCGCCGGCGGCGATGGCCGCGCTGCGCCCGCCCGAGGCCGAGCTCGGCTATCCCGAGGCGACGATGTTCGGCGATCTGCCCGCGACGGGGTTCTTCATCCGGCACGCCCGGCGGGTCTCGATGCGCGATGTCGAGATCGCGGTGGCGGCCCCCGATCCGCGGCCGGCGTTCCGGCTGGAGGATGTCGCAGATGCCGATTTCGCCGGTCTGCGCGTGCCGGAAGGACCGGCATTCTCGTTGGACAAGGTCGTCGGGTTCCGCAGCACGGGGAGCCGGTGGCTGAAGGACCGGGTGGTCGACGGGGCGGTGTCGGGGATATTCTAGGACGCCGTGCAAGCGTGTTGCGATGCGGAAAGTCACACTAGGGTCACACTATCGCGCAGTTTCCAGCGGCGAACGGGCGCTGCCGGATTTCTACGAAGGTCCGGCTCCAATGCGCCTCATGTTCCGGTCGGTATCCATCGTGTCAAAGAGCGGCCGCCGGGCGGCAGCGCATCGACCTCAGCAAACGAAATCCTACATTGCAAGGGCGCCGACGCAGGGCTGGCCGAAGCGATCTTCCGCGCCGCGCTCCTGCGAAGGCAGGAGCGCGGATAGCGAAGGGCTGCACGCCCCCTGGGCTCCTGCGTTTCGCAGGATAACGGGATGGGGCGATCGGGTGGAAACGGGCGGTCGGCTTCCGAGTGGTCTAGGTCGTCAACTCATAAACGGCCGCTTTCGGCGCGAGGGCTGAACGTCCGAGAACGGGTGGTTAGATGCCGTTCGCGGGATGAGGGGCCGTTGCGACCATTATCCAAACCGTGGCCGCAGCATGGAACAGCAGGGTGACAAGGAGCAGCACTCCCGAGGCGACCATCGCAAATTCCGCAGGCAGATTTTCACCTCCGGTATCCGTCATTCCGAAGAACAGCCATGAGCTCAATCCATAGACGAGGATCGCGCAAGGAACGAATGCTGCGTGGGCCAATAAGCGAGTCCTTGTGCGCCGACCCGCCAGAATCGCGAATGACAGAAGAGGTGCGAAAAAGGTCGCCACTGACCACCCGGCAACTATTAACAGAACAATGCTGAATGGCAGCCCCTCAAGAACATCTCTCATTGTTATTATGGCGGTGCGCGCGAGAAGGAGGGCGGCTATCGCCATGATACCCGCATAAACAAGGATTACGATCCGACTCACGAGCGAATATCACCATGAAAATATCGATTCCGCAATCGGGCCGTTTACCTACAGTCCGCTCTTAAGTTTCTGCGGCGCCAAATAGGTGTGGTGATCTCGATCGATTCCTATTCAATTGGACCGCCGGCTTCCCACTTGACCGCCAGTTTTTGCCAACCCCCGTTCGATCGGATGAAAGCGTAGCTCCCAACGCCGGAGCCCATCCTATTGCTGAAGTTCACGAAACCGAGACTTCCTGCAATGCGGGGTGTTTGCAGAACCGTGCTTCCAAAACAGGATGGCTCGGAAGGGTGGAACGGAAGCGGCGGTTTCTCCATATCCCAATTTGCGATTAGCCGAACCTCACGACCTGATGTGCGAATATCCGCGTCGTTCAACTGACGCAGCTCTCTATAGGGGTGGTACAATGCAAATCCGTAGGTGCCGCCAAAAACATCCGGCTTCGTGAAAACAGCAACGCACGCTCGACTGGCTAGCTCGGACGCGACGACCAGCCGGAGCAATTCGCGCTCGTCGGACGTGGCGGGCCGGGGCGCGATCCACCAGATGACCAAGCCCGTCACTATCGCAGAGGTGATGGCGAACAGGCTTCTACGGCGCATCAAAGGTCCTCACGGTAAGGATACGCTATACCATCTCATCAAATCCTTGATCAAGGTGCGGGAGGATAGGCTTCCGCTGATCAGGTACGTATGCCCGCGTGACTGGATGCCCGTGCGTGGCCAAGTACCAGCCAAAGCTTGCGCGGACAGCAACTTTCGGCAGACCCTCAGGTCTGACCAGCTGCTAATGGGGCGCTAGCCGACTGACAGCTTTATGAGTCTACGGCCTAGTAAGGTCAGCGCGCAGCCTTTCGCTTACGCGAACACCCCGATCACCGACTTGACCTCGAGGAACTCGGCCAGCCCGAACTTGCCGTGCTCGCGGCCGTTGCCCGATTGCTTGTAGCCGCCGAAGGGCAGGTTCGGGTCGGGCTGGCCGCCATTGACATAGACCATGCCAGCGCGGAGGCGCGGGGCGACGCGCTTGACTGCCTCGGCGTCGCCGAACACCACTGCCGACAGGCCGTAATCGGTGTCGTTGGCGATGCGGATCGCGTCCTCCTCGTCCTCGTACGGGATGATCGTGACGACCGGGCCGAAGATCTCCTCGCGCGCGATCGTCATGTCGTTGCGCACCCCCGAGAAGAGCGTCGGCTTGACGAAATAGCCGGTCTCGATCCCGTCGGGCCGGCCGGGGCCGCCGGTCTCGAGCTTGGCGCCTTCCTCGAGTCCCTTGGCGATCAGGCCCTGGATCTTGTCCCATTGGGTCTTGTTGACCACCGGGCCGAGATGGCGGCCTTCCTCGGACGGATCGCCGCTCTGGGTATTCTTCATCACTTCGGCGGCGATGGCGGCGACCTGTTCCTGCTGCGCCTTGGGCACGAGCAGGCGGGCAGGGGCGATGCAGCTCTGGCCCGAATTCATCAGCACGCTGAACAGCGTGCCGGGAACCGCCTTGCCGAGATCGGCGCCGTCGAGGACGAGCGAGGGCGATTTGCCGCCGAGTTCCTGATGGACGCGCTTGACCGTGTCGGCGGCGTTCTTGGCGACGAGCACGCCGGCGCGGGTCGAGCCGGTGAAGCTGACCATGTCGACGCCAGGATGCTTCGACAGGGCCGTGCCGACCCCCGGGCCGTCGCCGTTGACCAGGTTGAACACGCCGGCGGGGACGCCCGCCGCGTCGAGCACCTCGGCGAAGATCGCGGCGCAGCCCGGCGCCTCCTCGGACGGCTTGAGCACCATCGTGCAGCCGGCGGCGAGCGCGGGCGCGACCTTCGAGACGATCTGGTTGAGCGGCCAATTCCACGGCGTGATCATCGCGACCACGCCGATGCCTTCATGGACGACGAGGCTGTTGCCGATCCGCTCCTCGAACTGGAAGCTGCGCAGCGCCTCGATCGCCGCCTTGAAATGGCCGATCCCCGAGCCGACCTGCGCGGTCTTGGCCAGGCTGCGCGGCGCGCCCATTTCGAGGCTGATCGCCTCGGCCATGTCGTCGGCGCGCGCCTTGTATGCTTCGAGGATGCGCTCGATCAGCGCGACGCGCTCGTCGACACTGGTGCGCGAGAAGCCTTCAAAGGCTTCGCGTGCCGCTGCCACCGCCGCGTCGACATCGGCCTGCGAGCCCAGGGTGATCTCGCTGACCGGCGCTTCGGTGGCGGGGTTGATCACCTGATGGCGGGTGCCGCCGACGCTCTCGACCCATTTGCCGCCGATGAAGTGCTTCAGGGTGCTGCGCATCTCTCGCCTCTCGATTCGAACTTTCGGTATGGTGACTAGATGGCGGGCGCGGGCGTCGGTTGCAAGCCGCAACGCATCGACCGCCGGGCAAGGTTCAGCCCGGCGTCACTTCGAAAATCTCGCCGTCGAGATCGACCAGATAGAGATTGCCTGCCGAATCCTCGCCGAACGAAACGAGCTGGTTGATCGTGCCGGCATTGGGCGTGAGATCCAGATTGCGGCGCTCATAGCTCGCGGCGGGATACAGGGACCCCTGCGTCAGCGCGGAATAGGGCAGGCTCCAGATGTTGCCGCTCACGAAATCGCCGAAGACATAGGATCCCTGGAGCGAGGTGACCGGTCCGCGATAGACATAGCCGCCGATCAGCGAGTCGCCTTCCTTAGGCCCGTTGCCATGCGCGTATTGAGTCACCGGCGCAGTGAGCCCGGCGGGGGCAGTGCCCCGGAAGGGCTGGGTGCCTTCGAGGAACGGCCAGCCGAAATTGAGCCCCGGCTGGTTCGTGCGGGCCAGATCGATTTCCTCGATCGCGCCTTGCCCGACATCGCCGATCACTAGCCGCCCGTCGGGCGCGAAGCTGTTGCGGAAAGGATTGCGCAGGCCGAGCGCGAAAATCCAGGGGTCGCCGCCGCCGCCGATGAACGGATTGCCCGGCGCCGGGATGTAATAGACCGGCGACGCCCCGGCGAAGGGATCCGGATTGGGCGCGATGCGGAGGATCTTGCCGAGCCGCGAATTGGGATTCTGGGCATTGTTCGACGGATCGCCGGCGCCGCCGCCATCGCCGACCGCGGCATAGAGATTGCCATCGGGCCCGAAGCTCAACCAGCCGCCATTGTGGTTGTTGTTCGCCGAATGTGCGATCCGCAATATCTCGATTTCGGGCCAGGTGGCGACATTGCGCTCGATGCGCGAGATCACGATCGTGCCGTCGGTAACCGTGCGGAAGATGAAGAACGGGCCACTGTCGACAGTGGAGGGTTGCGGACGGGACCCCTGGGTGAGCGGCGGCTGCGCGGCGAGGCCGAGCAGGCCGCGCTCGCCGTCGGTCGACAGCCCGGTGATC
>Ga0065165_1001419_pt1 | contig 26069 bp, 21 predicted proteins | sample AraplaMF_Cvi_mMF_FD_63813 | JGI IMG/M metagenome (GOLD analysis project Ga0065165, IMG submission 63813) | Arabidopsis root microbial communities from the University of North Carolina, USA - plate scrape MF_Cvi_mMF (version 2) (version 3) | ecosystem: Host-associated > Plants > Roots >... | reverse complement strand
TGGGCGTGTGGCAGGACGGCTTCCTGCCCGTGGAGGGCGTGCCGGACTGGGAGCTGCTTGAACACCGCCGCTTCTTCGCCGAGGTCGAGCGCCTGCGCGCCTTGCGCGGCGCGGACGGCCGCCGCATCTTCGTGTTCCCCACCATGCTGTCGTCCGAAGACCCGGCCTGGCAACAGCTGGACACCATCACGCTGAAACAGTGGCTGGACCGCGAGGGCTACCGCGCCCCGACCCTGCACTGGTACCTGAACTACTGCTGCCGCGACGACTACGGCACCCGCTACGACCAGGTCTCGGCCTGGGCCGGCCTGCACTACTACTGCAGCCGCTGGGGCAAGGCGGCGAATGCGGGCAATGGCGCCTGGCTGACCTGGCCGGGCGGCCTGGCGCCGCTGGCCAAGGCGATGGCCGAGCGTGCCGGCATTCAGCGCCAGGCCGGCACCGTGGTGAAGCTGAAGCGCAGCGGCGCCGGCGTGGAGGCCCTCTGCTTCGTCCTCGAGAACGGCGTGGCGCGCAGCTACCTGGTGCGGGCACGCAAGGCCATCGCCGCGATGCCGGTCTACGTGGCCGCGCGCGTGGTCGAGGGTTTAGTCGAACTTGGTTTCGATCCGCGCCGCCATACGCCGGCCTACGCCCCCTGGATCGTCGCCAACTTCCTGATGAAGGATTTTCCGCGCGAGCTGCCGCATGCGCCGCTATCCTGGGACAACGTGGTCTACCAGGAACCGGGCCTCGGCTATGTGGTGTCGACCCACCAGGATATCCGCGTGGCGCCGCCCGGCAAGACCGTGTTCTCGGCCTACCTGGCGCTGTCCGACCGCACGCCGGAACAGGCGCGCAAGTGGATGATGTCCGCGACCCCGGACGAACTGGTGGAAGCCGCCAGCCGCGATCTGCGATCCGCTTACGGCTGGGCCTTCGCGCCCTGCGTCGAACGGGTCGAGCTCACCCTGCGCGGCCATGCGATGGCGGCGCCGCTGCCGGGCTTTCGCAGCAATGCCGGGACGCGCGCGCTGCGCGAGGCGGATGGCCCTATCCTGTTCGCGCATGCCGACCTGTCGGGCTTCTCGGTGTTCGAAGAAGCCGCCTGGTGGGGTATCCGCGCAGCCGAAAAGGCACTGGCCTGAGCCCGCCGGCGTGGCGCCTCAGCTGCGGTCGACGATCTTGACGATGCCATCGGCGCCGAACGCGAATTCGGAGCGGCCGTTCATTTCCAGGAAGGTGCCGGCTTTTGGTCCGTCCGGCAGGTCGGCCGCCAGCCGTCCGCGCCAGGCGATGTCCGCCACCAGCGTATCGCCCTGGCGCGCCAGGTTCGTGATGCGCTGCTCGCGTTCCGAAAACAGGCCTTTCGATTGTTCGGCCAGCTGGCGGAAGGCCTCGATGCCGTCGGTCTGCGCCGTCAGCTGGCCGCCGGCGTGGTTTTCGAAGCGCACCGCCGGCTCCAGCGTGGCCAGCATGGCCTCGATGTCGAAGGCGTTGTAGGCCGCCAGGTAGCGGTCGATCAGTTCCTTCTGCCTTGCACTGTCCATCTGTCTTCCTTTCAGAATTGCCAGAGTACGGCCGAGGCATCGTCGGCCTGCTTGACGCCCATGCCGGTGCCGCTGCCGGCCGCGTGTTCATGGCGGCGCAGGCGCGCCAGCATGCCGTCCAGCCCTTCGCCGGCGCTGGCTTGCATCAGCCCGTCGTCCGTGTACAAGCCATACGGCTCGACCAGGCGATAAAAGCCATCGGTCATGCACAGCAGCGCGTCACCGGGTTCGGCCCGCACCGCATAACGGCGCGCGGCAAACGGGCCGGCCGGCGCCAGGCACAGCGCGCCGGGCGACGGCGCCGTGTTCTGCTCCTCGCGGCGGCGCCGCAGCATGGGCAGCAGGCGCTCGCGGCGCGCCGCCGGATCGCTGATGCCCTCGCGCGCCAGCGCCGCGATCGCATCCTGTACGATCGCTTCCTGCGGATTGACCCAGGGGTCGAGGTCCTGCACGCTGCCGTCCGCGCGCCGCAGCAGGGTCTTGCAGTCGCCCAGGCAGTAGAGGATCAGGTCGACGCCGCCGCGCCCGGGCAGGATGCGGATCCAGGTCATCGCCGCGATCGGCCAGGCATACACCGGCACGGCGGCGCCCGCGGTGCGCTGGTCGAATTCGGCGCGCACCGTCTCGAGCGCATGGCGCACCAGCTGTTCCTGGGCGCCGTGGCCGGCCAGCGCCTTGCCGAAGGCGGCGCTGAAGCAGCGCACGAACCAGGCGACGTCGCCGCTCGCCCGGCAGATGTAATCCTGCATGGCGACGGACGAACCGCCGTCCAGCACCACGATATCCTTGACGCCCTGCTGCTGCTCGAACACCGCCACATGGTCCTCGTTGCCATGGCCGCCGGCACCCGAGGACACTGAAGTCCACATCATTCCTGCCACTCCCGGTTACATTGCCTTAACTATAAAACAATTTCCGGTTGGAATGTTGAACAAGATGCTCACGAACCTAAAACTGTAACGACGACGCGACGCCGGTGCGGGCTGGTGCGGTGTTCCCACAGGTAGATGCCCTGCCAGGTGCCGAGCAGCAGGCGGCCGCCGCCGACCGGCACGCTCAGGCCGCTCGCCGTCAGCATGCTGCGCACGTGGGCCGCCATGTCGTCCGGACCTTCGGCATCGTGGCGGTATGCCGGATCGCCATCGGGCGCCAGGCGGGCCATCACGGTCTCGAGATCGCGGCGCACGTCGGGGTCGGCGTTTTCCGTGATCGTCAGCGAACAGCTGGTGTGCTGCACGAACACGTGCGCCAGCCCGCAGCGCAGGCCGGAGGCCGCTACCGCGCGGGCGACAGCCTCGGTGATGTCCTGGGTGCCGCGGCCCGGGGTGGCGATGTCGATGGTGGTCTGGTAGCTCATGGCGCGCTCAGTCGCGACGCAGGTCGGCCAGCAGGCCGCGCGCCTGCTGCGCCTGGGCGAAGCCCATGTCGCCGGCCGCCAGCGCCTCCAGCTCCTTGCGTGCGCCGGCGCGGTCGCCCTGCTTCGCCATGGCCGCCGCCAGGTGGTAGTGGATGTCGCGCGCTTTCGGCGCCAGCGTATGCGCCTTCTGCAGCAGCGCCAGGCCGCGCGCAAGCTGGTCTTTGTCCGCCTGCTTGCCGGTGCCCTGCTCGACCAGGATCCAGGCCAGCGTGTCCATCACGTCCGGCTGCTCGCCGGCGCGCCGGTAGGCCTCTTCGGCGGCCGCCAGCGCGCGCGGATCGCCCAGTTCCTGGTAGGCCAGCGCCAGGTTGTTGAGGGCCACGGCGTTGCCGGGCGCGCGTTTCAGCACCTCTTCCAGCAGGCCGGCCGCGCGCCCGAACTCGCGCGCCGCCATCCAGGTCTGCGCCTTGTAGGCCTGGGTGCGGACGTCGTCCGGGTGCGCCGCCAGCCAGCGGTCAAGGCGCCTGTTTGCCTCCTCGTGGCGCCCGGCCTGGCGCAGCGCGTTGTCGATCTTGATCGTCAGCTCGTTGGCGGGGCTGAGCTGGAAGGCCCGTTCGTACAGCGGCAGCGCCTGTGCAGCCTGGCGCTTGGACATCAGGATGTCGCCCTGAAGCTGGTAGCCGGCCGCCGCCTCCGGATGGCGGCGCTGCAGCTGTTCCGCCACCATCAGCGCGAGGTCGCGCGAACCCTTGCGCACATAGAGCTCGGCCAGTTCGACCTGGGCCGACGGAAAGTCCGGCTGGATCGCGAGCACCCCCTTCAGCGCTTCTTCCGCCTGCACCGGCTGGTTCAGCACCAGGCACAGGGCCGCCACCTGCATCATCGCCTGGGCCGAACGCGGCAAGGCGAACGACAGCTTGCGGTAGGCTTCGAGCGCATCGGCCTTCTGTCCGTTGGCCAGCTGGCTCTTGCCCAGCAGGTCGAGCAGGTCGGGATTGTCGGGGTGGCCCACCTGCAGCTTGCGCGCCAGGTTCAGCGCTTTCTCTGCCTGGTTGGTGCGCAGGTACTGGGCGATCAGGTTGACGCTCGGCCCCACCGCGTCCGGATCGACCGCCGCGGCCTGCTCCAGCCAGCGCGTGGTCTCTTCCGGCTTTTTCGCCAGGTCGGCCAGCGAAGCCAGCATGGTCAGGGCCGGCACACTGTTCTTGTTTTTCGCCTGGAAGTCCAGCATCTGCTGACGCGCCAGCTCGGGCTTCTTCTCGTCCAGCGCCAGCTGGGCCAGGTCCGCGGCCGCCGCAAAATGGGTCGGGTCGAGCGCCAGCGCGCGCTGAAGCGATGCGCGCGCCGCGGCAGGGTCGCGGCGTGCGATCGCCACCAGGCCTTTCAGTTCATGGACCACAGCGTTGTTCGGCTGTGCCTTTTCCAGCGCCTGCACCGCCTGCGCTGCCGCGTCGACGTGCTGCAGGCGCAGCTCGGTGCGGATCAGGGCCACTGCCGCGTCAATCGATTCACGGTCCATCTCGCTGGCCACCCGCAGCTCGCGCAGCGCCTGCGCGGTGTCGCCCTTCTCCAGGCGCGACAGGCCGAGTGAGGTGCGCAGGCTGCTTGACGCCGGATCGAGCGCGCTGGCTTTTTCGAACAGTTCGGTGGCCTGGCTGAAGTCGCGCGTGCGCATGTAGGATTCGCCGGCCAGCGCCAGCAGGTGCGCGTCTTTCTGCGCGCCCGACTGCGGGTTTTTCAGCGCCGGCTCGAGCGCGGCCACCGCTTCCTCGCCGTGGCCGCTGCCCAGCAGGGCCGTTGCCAGCATCTTGCGGGCGTACACGTTGTCCGGGTTGCGCTCCAGGTAGTGGCGGAAGTGGTGCTCCGCCAGGTAGTAGGAACCCAGCTTGAGGTTCACCACGCCGGCCAGCAGCACGCTGGGCATGTGCTCGGGCGCGACCCGCAGCACCTTCAGCAAGGCGTCGTGCGCCGCCTGGAAGCGGCCGCGCGAAAAGTCGAGCAGGCCCTGGGTATAGGCCACCAGCACGCTGCCGGGCGCCAGCTTCAGCGCGGCGTCCAGCTCGGACTGGGCCATGTCGTAGCGCTGCAGGCCGATCGCCGTGTAGGCCTTTTCGACGTGGGCCGAACGGTGCTGGGGCTGGAGCGCGAGCACCTTGTCGTAGATCTCGAAGGCCTGCTGGCCCTTGTCCTGGGCGCGCAGCAGCTCGGCGCGGAACAGCAGCGCATCGACGTGCTTCGGATCGCGCGCCAGGATGCGGTCGGCCCAGCCATAGGCAGTGGCGGCATCGCCGTTCAGGAAAGCGATGCGGCCCAGGCCGATCATGGCCGCGGCATCGTCGGGGCGCACCCGCAGCGCCTTCTCGTACAGGGCAAGCGCACGCTCCCGCTTGTCCAGCGCCAGCCAGGCATCGGCGCGTGGCGCCAGCAGTTCGGCGCGGGCGTCCTCGTCGCTGCCGGTCTGCTCGAGCGCTTTCTCGAATTCGGCCTGCAGGGCCAGCGATTTCGCCAGCAGGGCCAGCGCCGGTTCTTTCGCATAGCCGTGCTGCAGCGCCAGCTTCGCCTCCTTCTCGGCCGCCAGGCCGTCGCCCGTTTCAAGATAGGTGGCGGCAAGCTGATAGCGCGTCTCCGCGTTGTCCGGTTCCGCCTGCGCCGCGTTCTTCAGCGTGATCACGGCGCTGTTCTGGTCCCCGGCGCGCTGGAATGCCTGGGCCTTCGCGCGTAGCTCGGCGCCTGATTCGTGGTGGCAGGCGCTCAGCAGGACAGGCGTCAGCAGGGCTGCGAGCAGCCGGCGGCCGCGCGGAAAGGTGGAGGTGGAAGCAGGCATCGGCGGAGCGGTCGCGAACAGTGAACGAGATAAGTCAGCATTGTCGCGGTGCTATCGTCAAGCAGGCAAGAAAAATTTCCAGCCCGAATTAAGGCGACGCGCGTAACTGACGGAAAACTTTACAGTTGCGTTAACCAAACAGACTGACTTTAAGTCAAGTGCCTGATTTACAAGTATTGTTAATTTGTGGCATGATTCATGCTTGCATAAATATCATTCAAGCCCATCGGGGGAGCCGTGAAGAACACCATCAAGTTTGTCCTTGGCGCCATCGCGCTGTTCGCCGCCATGAGCGCGCGCGCCGGCGGCATCAGCGACACCGGCGTGAACGCCTACTGGGGCGCGGACAGCCACAACTACGGTGACGTGATCGGCGGCAGCACCTACGATATCCAGGGCGCCACCATCAGCCGCGTGGGCAATGTGCTGACGATCGCGATCGCCACCAGCTTTGCTGGCCACGCCGGGATGGATTCGAGCGTGACGCCGGGCGGCATCGGCTACGGCGACCTGTTCCTGGCCAAGACCTGGAATCCCTACGGTACGGACGCCCACCACGTCAACGACAACGACAACAACGGCACCCTGTGGTCCTACGGCTTCGCGCTGGACAACCGCTTCAGCAACACCGGCGGCAGCTTCAAGCTCTACGCGCTGAACGGCAAGACCAACGACGCCAATGTGCTGGACTCGGAAAAGTTCATGAAGTGCACGCTGGGCAGCGCGTGCATCTACAGAGATGGCCAGGCGACGGCCGTCAACACCCAGTCCAACCCGAACGTCGCCTACACCGGCATGACCGGCAGCTGGACCGTCACGGCCAACAAGGAAATCAAGTTCACGATCACGCTGGCCTCGTCGTCCGACCTGCTGAAATACAGCTCGCTGGCGATGCACTGGGGCGAGACCTGCCAGAACGACGTGATCGAAGGCCAGGTCAGCCTGGTGCCGGTGCCCGGCGCGCTGCCGCTGACCGGGCTTGGACTGATGATGATGGGACTGGCGCGCCGCCGCCGCGCCAGGACCGCCTGAACACCCGCCTTAACTCCCGCCGGTATAGGCCAGCAGGCCTTCGGCCAGGGCGTCGAAGGTGACGCGGCAGCGCAGACTGCCGCGCAAATCCTCGTGCATCGCCACCCAGGTGTCGAGCTCCATCGCGAACTCGTGCGCCAGCACGCGCTCGAGCGCCGGCTCGCGCTGGGCCAGGGGGACCTGGCAGAAACCGATGCCGGCGCCGGCGCGGATCAGCGCCAGCTGGGCCAGGTCGCCGTCGGTGCGGATCGCAAAGTCCTCGCGGCCGAACGGCGGCAAGCGCTCCAGCGAGCGCCGCACGAAGGGCGTCACGCTGTCATAACCGATCAAGGCATGCCGCTCGAGCTCCGCAGCGCTGGCTGGCGTGCCGTGCTGCGCCAGGTAGTCGCGGCTCGCATGCAGCCCTAGGCCGATAGCACCGACGCGTCGCGCCACCAGCTGGTCCTGGCGCGGCGGCGCCATCCGCACCGCGATGTCGGCTTCCCGCTGCAGCAGGTCCTGCATCGTATTGGACAGTACCAGTTCGACCTTGAGACCAGGATGGCGCTGGCGCAGCTCGCGCAGGATGGGCGGCAGCACTTCGACCCCGATCACTTCGCTGGCCGTCACCCGCACCACGCCGCGCACGCCGTCGCCGAAACCGCTGGCCGCGCGTTCCAGCGCCGCCGCCGTGCTCTGCATCGCCTCGGCATGGGGCCGCAGGGCCTGCGCGGCGTCCGTCGCCAGCAGGCCGTTCTGCGAACGGGTGAACAGAACCAGCCCGAGCGCCGCCTCGAGAGAGGCGATGTGGCGGCCAACCGTCGGCTGGGCGACGCCCAGCAGGCGCGCCGCCCCGGACAGTGAACCGGTGCGCAGCACGCCAAGGAAGGAACGGTACCACTCCCATTCAATATTTTCGCTCATACATAAATGTATAGCGGATCCCATATCTTATGCAATTCCATTTAGCTTGGCGCTGACCTAAGCTGTCTGCACTTCAACGGCAACACATCACGGGAGGCGGACATGGAACACAACAGGACGGCATTGGTGTTGGGCGCGGGCGGCGGCATTGGCGGCGAGGTCGCACGTCAGCTGCACACGGCAGGATGGACGGTGCGGGCGCTGCGACGCGGCATCGCCGGCGAAGGCCCGGGTGCGGACGGCCTGCACTGGCTGCGCGGGGATGCGCTGGCGCCGGCGGACGTACTGCGCGCGGCGGCAGGCTGCAGCGTCATCGTCCACGCGGTCAATCCGCCGGGCTACCGCGACTGGGAGAAGCTGGTGCTACCGATGCTGGACAACACCATCGCCGCGGCCGAAGTGCAGGGCGCGCTGGTGGTACTGCCGGGGACCGTGTACAACTACGGTCCGGATGCCTTTCCGGTCCTGACGGAAGACGCGCCCCAGCGGCCCACGACGCGCAAGGGGGCGATCCGCGTACGCATGGAAGCGGCGCTGCGCGCCTACGCCGGGCGCGGCGGCCGCGCGCTGGTGCTGCGCGCCGGCGATTATTTCGGCCCACGCGCCGGCAACAACTGGTTCGCCCAGGGCATGGTCAGGCCGGGGCGGCCGCCGCGCTTCGTGCTGAACCCGGCCCGCCGCGGCGCCGGCCACCAGTGGGCCTACCTGCCGGACGTGGCCACGGCCATGGTCGCGCTGATCGAGAGGCGCGGGCAGCTGGACACCTTCGCCGCCTTCCACATGGCCGGCCACTGGGATGCCGACGGCGCCGGCATGGCGCGCACGATCGCGCGAACGCTCGCCAGCCATGGCGCGCCTTCCCCGCGCATCCTGCGCTTTCCCTGGTGGCTGGCGCGCCTGGCGGCACGCTTCGACAGCACCATGCGCGAACTGCTGGAAATGCGCTATCTATGGGAACAGCCGGTGCGGATGGACAACGCCAGGCTGCTGGCCGTGCTGGGCGCCGAGCCGCACACGCCGCTGGATGCCGCAGTGGAAGCGACGCTGGCGGGACTGGGCTGCCTGCCCCGCCCCAGCGCCGGACTTACTGGCGCAGAGCAGGCGCCGCCGACTTGCGGAAGTCCGCAAGGTGCGAAGACGGGATCAGGTTGATTTCGGCCGAATGGAAGTGGTCGCACAGCGGCCGCAGGGCGCCGTTTTCCGGCTTCCAGCAGGCGGCCTGCTCGCCGTCCTCGTAGATGTCGACGGTCCAGCCGGAACCGCCGATACTTTGCACGATCGCACTCACCCCACCCTCGTAGGACGCCGGCAGGTCGAAGGCGATGCGCAGCATGCTGGCTTCCGGCAGGCGCGGATACGGCGTCGTATAAAAATCGTAGAGCTCGGCCGCGGGCCAGAACAAGGCCAGCACCTGCTGCAGGACGGCCTGGCTGTTGGCGCCGTCGCGCCCCGTGACGACGATGCGCACGCCGAGGCGCAGCCATTCGTCGCTTGCCGTTTCGGGACGTTCCAGGGTTTCGACGGTCAGCATGGCATGGCACTCCGGTAGATTGACGCTCGTCATACTACCCGGAGTGGGCCGCAAGATGCTCACCAAAAATCACGAGATCGCGATTCTGCCGATTTCGGTTGTACCTACGCCACGGAAGGCAATTTTGGCAACAGCTTGTCGAGGGTGACCGGATAGTCGCGCACGCGCACCCCGGTGGCGTTGTAGATCGCGTTGGCGACCGCCGCGCCGACCCCGCAGATCCCGAGTTCGCCCACGCCCTTGGCCTTCATCGGCGAGGAAACCGGGTCGGTCTCGTCGAGGAAGATGACTTCCTGGTGCGGGATGTCGGCATGCACCGGCACCTCGTACATGGCAAGGTCGTGGTTGATGAAGCAACCGATGCGCTTGTCGACCACCAGCTCTTCCATCAGCGCCGCGCCGACCCCCATCGTCATCGCGCCGATCACCTGGCTGCGCGCCGACTTCGGGTTCAGGATGCGGCCCGCCGCGCACACGGCCAGCATGCGCCGCACGCGGGTTTCGCCGGTGACGGCATCGACGCCGACTTCGACGAAGTGGGCGCCGAAGGTCGACTGCTGGAATTTCTTGTCGAGGTCACCATACTCCATCTTGTCCTCGGCATTCAGTTCGCCGCCCTCGGCCGCCTGGCGCAGCGGCACGCGCTTGCCGCCGGCGTTCACCATGCCGTCGGCGAATTCGGCGGTGGCCGGATCCACGCCCAGCTTTTGCGCCACCATCTCGCGCAGTTTGACGCAGGCCGCGTACACGCCGGCGGTCGAGCTGTTGCCGCCCCACTGGCCGCCCGAACCCGCGGACACCGGATAGTTCGAATCGCCCAGCCGCACCACCACCTGGTCGAGCGGAAGGCCCATCATCTCGGCCGCGGTCTGAGCGATGATGGTGTAGGTGCCGGTGCCGATATCGGTCATGTCGGTCTCCACCGTCACCTTGCCGTCGCGCTCCAGGCGCACCCGCGCGGCCGACTTCATCACCAGGTTGTTGCGGAAGGCCGCCGCCATGCCGTAGCCCACCAGCCAGCGCCCGTCGCGCATCTGGCCCGGCACCGGATTGCGCTTGTTCCAGCCGAAGCGTTCGGCGCCCTGGCGCAGGCAGTCGACCAGGCGGCGCTGGGAGAACTTGCGCTCGCGCTTTTCCGGGTCCACGCTGGTGTCGTTCACGATGCGGAACATCACCGGGTCCATCTTCAGCTTTTCCGCCATTTCGTCGATCGCGATCTCGAGCGCCATCATGCCCGGCGCCTCGCCCGGCGCGCGCATCGCATTCCCTTCCGGCAGGTCCAGCACGGCCAGGCGCAGCGCCGTGTAGCGGTTCAGGCCCGCGTACAGCAGGCGGGTCTGGTTGACGGCGGTTTCCGGCTGGCCGCCCGGCAGGTCGCCGGACCAGCTCTCGTGCGCAATCGCATCGATCCGCCCTTCGCGCGTGCAGCCGATGCGGATGCGCTGGATGGTCGCCGGACGGTGGGTCGTATTGTTGAACATGAGGGCGCGCTGCAGCGTCACCTTCACCGGGCGTTTGGCCTGCTTCGCGCCGAGCGCGGCCAGCAGCGCTTCGGAGCGCAGGAACAGCTTGCCGCCGAAGCCGCCGCCGATGTAGGGCGAGACAAGGTGCACGTTTTCCTCGGGGATGCCGAGGGTCTTGGCCATGTCCTTCATGCCCCAGTTGATCATCTGGTTGGCGGTGAAGATGGTGAGTTTGTCGCCCTCCCACATCGCCATCGAGGCGTGCGGCTCCATCATCGCGTGCGACTGGTCGGGCGTGGTGTACATGGCGTCCAGCTTGACCGGTGCGCTGGCCCAGGCGCCGTTGAAATTGCCGGCGCGGGTCTCGGGCTTCTCTTCCTTCTTCGGCAGCTTGGCGCCGTCCTTGGCCTTGGCCAGGTCGTACTCGCCCTTGGCCTTCACGTAGTCGACCTTGACCAGGGCGGCGGCCGCGCGCGCCTGCTCGAAGGTCTCGGCCACCACCAGCGCCACCGCCTGGTGGTAGTGCTCGATGTCCGGGCCGCCCAACAGGTGCGCGGTGTTGTACTTGCCCTTGCCTAGCTTGCCGGCGGTGTCGGCGGTGACGATGGTGATCACGCCCGGCGCGCGCTTGGCGGCGGACAGGTCCATCGAGGCGATGCGGCCCTTGGCGATGCTGGCGCCGACCACGTAGCCGTAGGCGGCATTCGGGACGGCTTCGTGCTGCTCGTAGGCGTAAGGCGCGGTGCCGGTGGTCTTCAAGGGGCCGTCGATGCGGTCCGTGGGACGGCCGATGATCTTCAGCTGGTCGATCGGGTTGGTGGTGGCCGGCGTCGTGAATTTCATGGCTTATCCCTTCCTTGCTTCGAGCAGCAGTCCGTCGATCGTGCGCTGCACGAGGGTCACTTTGAATGCGTTGTCGTGGCTGGTGCGGGCGTTCGCCAGCAGCTGTTCGGTCACGGCCTTGCCGCCGCGCGGCAGCAGCTGTTCGGCCGCCGGCACGCGCCAGGGCTTGTGGGCGACGCCGCCCAGCGCTACCCGGCCGCTGCCGCCGGGCTGGATGATCGCCGCCACCGACACCAGCGCGAAGGCATACGAGGACCGGTCGCGCACCTTCTGGTAGAAGTGGCGTCCGCCCACCGGTTTGGGCAGGGTCACGGCGGTGATCAGCTCACCCGGTGTCAAGACGTGCTCGATATGCGGCGTGTCGCCCGGCAGCCGGTGGAAATCGGCGATCGGAATCACGCGCCGGCTGCCGTCCGCCTTCACTGTTTCGACGCTGGCGTCCAGCACCCGCATGGCCACCGCCATGTCGCTGGGATGGGTGGCGATGCAGGCCTCGCTGGTGCCGACGATGGCGTGGTGGCGGTTGAAGCCGCCGATCGCCGAGCAGCCGCTGTTAGGCAGCCGCTTGTTGCAGGGCTGGTTGGTATCGTAGAAGTAGGGACAGCGGGTGCGCTGCAGCAGGTTGCCGGCGGTGGTCGCCTTGTTGCGCAGCTGCGGCGAGGCGCCTGCCAGCAAGGCGCGCGACAGCACCGCGTAATCGCGGCGCACGCGGGCGTCGGCCGCCAGGTCGGTATTGCGCACCAGGGCGCCCACGCGCAGGCCGCCGTCCTGGGTCGCTTCGATCCTGTCCATGCCGATCCCATTCACGTCGATCAGGTGGGCCGGGGTCTCGATCTCCAGCTTCATGAGGTCGAGCAGGTTGGTGCCGCCGGCGATGAAGCGGGCGTTCGGCGTGGCCGCCGCAGCGGATGCCGCTTCGGCCGGCGTCTTTACGCGCTGGTAGGTGAAGGCCCTCATGCCTTGCTCCCCGTGCCACTCACCTCGGAGATGGCATCCATGATGTTCGAATAGGCGCCGCAGCGGCAGATATTCCCGCTCATGCGCTCGCGCATTTCCATCGGCGACAGCAGCGGACGCGCTTCCAGGCTCGCGCTGACGTGGCTCGGGATGCCGCGCTGGACCTCGTCCAGCATGCCGACCGCGGAGCAGATCTGGCCCGGCGTGCAGTAGCCGCATTGGTAGCCGTCGTGCTTGACGAAGGCCGCCTGCAGCGGATGCAGTTTGCCGGGCTGGCCCAGGCCTTCGATGGTGGTGATCTCCGAACCCTCGTGCATCACGGCCAGGCTGAGGCAGGAATTGATGCGACGGCCGTCGGCGATCACGGTGCAGGCGCCGCACTGGCCCTGGTCGCAGCCTTTCTTGGTGCCGGTCAGCTGCAGGCGCTCGCGCAGCAGGTCGAGCAAGGTGGTGCGCGTATCCACCTCCTGCTCGTAGCGCTGGCCGTTCACGCGCAGCGCCACCTTGGCCGTCACCGGCGCCGGCGTCGCGGTCGGCGAAGATGCCTGCCGCGGGCTGGCCGCGCCCGCGCTCTGCGCATTGGCGGCGCCGGGCAGCGCGGCCGTGGTGGCCGACAAGGCGCCCGCGATCAGCAGTTCGCGCCGCGCCGCATCGATATTCAAATGGTCGTCCATGGCCTCAATTCCTTTCCGGGTAAGTCGCGCCGCCATCTTAAGGCGATTCGGCGGATGCACCGCACACTGTTCGGCAACCCGGAAAATGCACCAGCATGGTGCAAAGTGGAAGGCATTCACCTGTGTGGGCATTCTCGGCGATAAGCCGGTAAAATTGGCAGTTTGACCATCCACCGACCCTGCCCACGATGAACCACCGCGACGCATTCCTCGCCAACGGCGGCGACGCCGGCGCACGCGTGCTTGCGCACGACTGGCATGGCCACCCGCTCGGCCCGATGCAGGACTGGCCGGCAGCGCTGCGCATGTCGCTCGGCATGGTGCTGAGCTCTTCCTTCCCGACCTTCCTGGCCTGGGGCGAAGAGCTGTTCATCTTCCACAACGACGCCTATGCGCCAATGCTGGGCAACAAGACCGGCGTGATCGGCACGCCCCTGCCCCGGGTGTGGGCCGAAGTCTGGGACACGATGGCGCCGCTGGCGCGCCGCGTGCTGGACGGCGAAGCGCTGTTCTTCGAGAACTTCAAGCTGACGGTCGAGCGCCATGGCTACCCGGAGCAGGCCTGGTTCACCTTCTCGTACAGCCCGGTGCGCGACGAGACCGGCACGGTGGTCGGCCTGCTCTGCACCGTGGTGGAAGTCACGGACAAGGTGCTGGCCCTGGCGCGCCACAAGGACGCCGAGGAACGCTACGCCCTGTGCCTGGAGGCGTCCGGCAATATCGGCACCTGGGCCTACGAGCTGGACACCGGCGCCACCTTCGTCGACGAGCAGTTCGCGCGCCTGTTCGGGGTCGATCCCTTGCTGGCGCGCGCCGGCACGGTCCTCGACCGTTTCACCGACATGATCCACCCGGACGACCGCGAACGCGTGCTCGCCGCCATCGACCATGCGATCGTCACCGACACCCTGTACGACATCGAATACCGGATCCCGCAGCAGGCGCGCGCGGACGTGTGGGTGAACGCGCGCGGCAAGGTGTTCACGGACGTCGCCACCGGCCGGCGCCGCTTTGCCGGCGTGGCGGTCGACATCACCGAACGCAAGCAAGGCGAGCTGGCGCGTCTCGACAGCGAACGCATCGCCAGGGAAGCCCTGCTGCGCGAGCTGGACAACCGGCGCCGCCTCGATGTGCTGCTGGATGCGGCGCCGGTCGGCATCGTCTACGTCGATGCGCAGGGCGGCATGCTGGTCGCGAACGCCGCCAATCGCGTCATCTGGGGCGACCACCCGGGCGCCAGCAGCGTCGACGAATACAGCGGCTGGAAAGGCTGGTGGCCGGCCGGCACGCCGCGCGGCGGGCAGCCGCTGACGCTCGACGAATGGCCGGTGTCGCGCGTGCTGCGCGGCGAGGACGTGGTCAGCGACGTCGTCGAGATCGAGCCCTTCGGCGCGCCCGGCACGCGCCGCACGATCCTGATCCGCATGGCCGCGATGCGCGACGAACAGGGCGAAATCGTCGGCGCGGTGGGCGCCAACATGGACATCACGGCGCAGGTGGCCGCCGAGCGCGCGATGCGGGACAGCGAGGCGAAGTTCCGCTCGATCACGAACCTGATCCCGCAGCTGATCTGGTCTGCAGGCGCGAACGGCGTCAACGACTACCTGAACAACCGCTGGCGCGAGTTCACCGGCCTGCCTATCGAGGAACTGGCCGGCCATGGCTGGGTGGAGATCGTCCACCCGGACGACCTTCCGGGCCTGCAGGCGGCATGGGCGCGCAGTCTTGCCACCGGCGCGCCCTACGAGGTCGAGCACCGCCAGAAGCACCACAGCGGCGAATACCGCTGGGTGCTGAACCGCGCCCTGCCCGTCACCGGCGAGGACGGCAGCATCGTGCGCTGGATGGGCGCCGTGACCGACGTTCACGACAAGAAGCGCAGCCTGGAGGAACTGCAGGCCGCCGCACGCCGCAAGGACGAATTCCTGGCGATGCTGGCGCACGAGCTGCGCAATCCGCTGGCGCCGATCAGCAGCGCGGCCCAGCTGCTGGCCCACGTGGCCGGCGACGAGAAAAAGGTGCGCCACGCCAGCGACATCATCGGGCGCCAGGTGCGCCACCTGACCGGCCTGGTGGACGACCTGCTCGACGTCTCGCGCGTGACGCGCGGCCTGGTCGAACTGCAGCACGAGCGGGTCGATTTGAAATCGGTGTTGGCGAGCGCGGTCGAGCAGGCGCGTCCGCTGATCGAAGCGCGCCGCCATCGCCTGGACCAGTCGCTCGATGCGGCCCCGGCCTGGGTCGACGGCGACCGCATCCGCCTGGTGCAGGTGGTCGCGAACCTGCTCAACAACGCCGCCAAGTACACGCCGCAGAACGGCGCCATCGCACTGGCGCTGGAGGTGGCCGGCGGCCACGCCGCGATCTCGGTGCGCGACAACGGCATCGGCATCGGGCCCGACCTGCTGCCCCAGGTATTCGAACTGTTCACCCAGGCCGAGCGCACGCCGGACCGCGCCCAGGGTGGGCTCGGCCTGGGCCTGGCACTGGTGAAGAGCCTCGTCAACCTGCACGGCGGCAGCGTCGAGGCGCACAGCGGCGGGCCGGGCACGGGCAGCACCTTCCGCATCCTGCTGCCGCTGGCGCAGGCGGCGGGCGACAGCGCCGCCGGCCTCGGCGGCACGGATGCGCTCTACGCCCTGTCCCCAAGCCGGGGTGCCGGACCACATGTCCTCATCGTCGACGACAATGCCGACGCCGCGCAGTCGCTGGCCGAGATCCTGCGCGCCCTCGGCAACCGGGTCGCCGTGGCCCACGCGCCGCAACAAGCGCTGGCGCTGGCGGAACAGGACTGGCCGGAAGTATTCATCCTCGACATCGGCCTGCCCGACATCGACGGTTATGCGCTGGCGCGCCGCCTGCGCGCGATGTCGGAAGCGGATCCGGCGCGCGGCCCGGCCCTGTACCTGGCCCTGACCGGTTACGGCCAGGCCCACGACAAGGTGCTGTCGAAAGCGGCCGGCTTCGACCGCCACTTCGTCAAACCGGTGGATCTGGAGGCGCTGCTGGCGGCATTGGCCGGGGCGCCGGCACGTTGAATCAGCGCGGCTTGCCGAGTCCCTGCAGGGCCTTCAGCACGTCGGCATGTGCGGCGCTCCAGCCGCTTTGGGCCAGCACCGGCGCGCATTCCGCGCAAGGCTCGAAGGGATTGCAGGCGTGGTCGATCTCGACGTATCGGGTGCCGGTCACCAGCTTGGCGGCGCGGGCATCGAGCCTTGCAGGGGCGCCGCCGGCGGCCGGCTCGCCCTCTTTCGGCAGCCAGCGCTCGAAGGGCTCGAGCGCGACCCCGTTCGGTACATACCAGCGCTTGCGGGTGGGATTCCAGCGGGCGCCCAGCTCGCGGGCCTGGTCTTTTTCGGCGTAAGGAACATTCAGGAACGTCATGCCGCCATCATACCATTTGCCGCTTCAGGCCAGCCGCTCCAGCACGCCCTGGAGGTCTTCCAGCTTGTAGGGCTTGGCAACGATCCAGAACGGGAAGCCGAGCGCGCCCCGGTCCGGCGCACCATAGCCGGAGGCGAAGGCAACCCGCAGCGCCGGCTGCCGGCCGAGGGCGAGGCGGGCCAGGTCGACGCCCGATTTGCCGGCCAGGTCGATGTCGGTGAACAGCAGGTCGAAGCCGCGTTCGGCCAGCAGGCCGGCTGCGGCATCGTAGGTAATGGCGCCGCTCACCTCATGGCCCAGGGCTTCGAACAGGCTGCAGGTCATCTTCATCAGGTCCGGATTGTCTTCGGCCACCAGGATGCGGCGCCGTACGCTCGCGGCTTCCAAGCTGCCCGCCGGCGGCACGGCCGGCACGGCCCGGTTCGCCAGCAGATGGCGCACCTTGCGCGCCAGCTGGTCGCGTCCGTAGGGCTTGGACAGCAGCTCGACGCCCGGATCGAGACGCCCGCCATGCACGATCGCATTCTGGGTATAGCCCGAGGTGAACAGCACCGCCAGCCCCGGCAGCAAGGCCTTGGCCTGGCGCGCCAGCTCGGGGCTGCGCAGCGGTCCGGGCATCACGACGTCGGTGAACAGCAGGTCGATCGGTATCCCGCTCTGCAGGATCACCAGTGCGGCGTTGGCGTTGTCGGCCTTCAGCACGCGGTAGCCCAGGCTGCCCAGCATCTCGACCACGGTGCGCTGCACGGCCGGGTCGTCCTCCACCACCAGGATGGTCTCGCTGCCGCCCTGGACAGGGCCGCCGGACAGCCGCGTGACGCTGGCTTCGCTGTCGAAGCTGCGCGGGAAGTACATCTTGACGGTGGTGCCGTGGCCGACCTCGCTGTAGATGCGGAAGTGGCCGCCGGTCTGCTTGACGAAGCCATAGGCCATCGACAGGCCCAGGCCGGTGCCCACGCCTTCCGGCTTGGTCGTGAAGAAGGGTTCGCAGGCGCGCTCCATCACCTCCTTGCTCATGCCGCTGCCGGTGTCCGACACCGCGATCAGGACGTACTGGCCCGGCGTGATGTCCGGCTCGGCCGCCACATAGGAATCGTCGAGCAGCGCATTGCCGATCTCGATGGTCAGGCGGCCGCCGCCCGGCATGGCGTCGCGCGCATTGATGGCCAGGTTCAGGATCACGTTCTCGAGCTGGTTCGGATCGACCACCGTGTTCCACAGGCCGCCGCCGCGCACCGTCTCGATCTGGATGGTCTCGCCCAAGGCGCGCCGCAGCAGGTCATCCATGGCGCCGACGATGCGGCCCGGGTTCACCACCACCGGCTGCAGCGGCTGGCGGCGCGCGAAGGCCAGCAGCTGCGAGGACAATTTGCCGCCGCGCTCGACCGCCTGCAGCGCGGTACCGAGGAGCTGCTGGCCGTCGCTGTCGGATAGGCGTCGCTGCAGCAGCTCCAGGTTGCCGCCCACCACCTGCAGGATGTTGTTGAAATCGTGGGCCACGCCGCCGGTCAGCTTGCCGATCGCTTCCAGCTTCTGCGAACGCTGCAGCGCGTGCTGGGCCGCCGACAGTTCCTCGGTGCGGGCCGTCACCAGCGATTCCAGTTCCATCTGGTGCCGCGCCAGCTCGTCCTGCGCCAGCTTCTGGTCGCTCACGTCGCTGCCCTGCACGAAGATGCCGATCACCGCCCCAGTCGGATCCAGCACCGGCTGGTAGATGAAGTCGAGGTGGCGCGTGGTGCTGGCGCCATCCGGGCCGCTGGCCAGCTCCACCGGCACGGCGCGCCCGATGAAGGCCTTGCCGCTGCGGTAGACCTCGTCGAGCAGGTCGGTGAAGCCCTGGTCGACGACCTCGGGCAGTGCGGTGCGGATGTTCTTGCCGATCAGTTCGCGGCCGCCGGTGAGCGTGCGGTAGGCGGCATTCGCCAGTTCGAACACGTGCTCCGGTCCGCGCAGCACGCAAATGAAGCCGGGCGCCTGCTCGAACAAGCGCTGCAGGTGCATCTTGTCGCCCTGCAGTTCGTTGGCCAGCTTGAGCGCCGCATGGGCTTCCTCCAGCGCCGCCGTGCGCTGTTCGATCATGCGTTCCAGCTCCTCCTGCTTGCGGCGCAGGCTTTCGGCGGCCAGCACGCGCTCCGTGACGTCGTTCCCCTGCGAGAAGATGCCGACCACGGCGCCGGCATCGTCGACGATGGGCTGGTAGACGAAGTCGATGTAGCGCAGCACGGCCTCGCCGCCGCTGGCCGGGATCACGCCCAGCGGCAGCGCGGTGCCCACGAAAGCCTGGCCGCTGGCGAACACCTGGTCGAGCAGCTCGAAGAACTGCTGGCCTTCCAGCTCCGGCAAGGCGACGCGTACCGGCTTGCCGATGATGTCCTTGAAGCCCGCCAGCCGGTGGTGCGCATGGTTCTGCAGTTCGTACACGTGCTGCGGACCGCGGAAGAAGCAGACGAAACCGGGCGCCTGTTCGAACAGGCGCAGCAGCTCGCGGTAGGGCCGGCTGATCTTGGCCTGCTCGAGCGCGGATTCGGTGGCAAGGGTGGGCTGCTGGGCGGGAGAGGAAGGAAGCATGGCAAAATGCAAAATGCAATTCCTGCCATGTTACCTTTTTACTGTCGCCGAGACAACTAACGCTGCATGCCCCAGCGCCGTACGGTCAGGCGCTCGACGGCATCGAAGACGATGTGCTCGAACAGCAGGCCGATCACGATCACGGTCGCCAGCCCGGCAAACACCTTGTCGGTAAACAGCTCGTTACGGCTCTGGAAGATGTACCAGCCCAGCCCGCCCTTGCCGGAGGTGGTCCCGAACACCAGCTCGGCCGCGATCAGGGTGCGCCAGGCGAAGGCCCAGCCGATCTTCAGCCCCGACAGGATGGCCGGCAGCGCGGCGGGCACCAGCACTTGGGTCACCATGCGCAGGCCGCCCAGTCCGTAGTTACGTCCTGCCATGCGCAGCGTCTCCGGCACCGCGCGGAAGCCGGCGTAGGCATTCAGCGCCAGCGGCCACATCACCGAGTGCACCAGCACGAACACCAGGCTGCCCTTGCCCAGCCCGAACCACAGCAGGGCCACCGGCAGCAGCGCGATCGCCGGCAGCGGATTGAACATGGCGGTGAGCGTCTCCAGCAGGTCGCGCCCAAGACGGCTGGACATCGCCAGCGAGGTCAGGACGAAGGCGCCCAGCACCCCGGCCAGGTAGCCCTGCAGCAGCACGCCCAGCGACACGCCCACATAACGCGGCAGTTCGCCCGACACCATGCCGGCCACGAAAGCCTCGGCCGTCTGCAGGAAGCCGGGCAGCAGCAGGTCGTTGTTGGCCACACGCGCCGCGTATTCCCACAGGCCTGCCAGCACGATCAGCAGCAGTCCCTTGCGCAGCCACCCTGCCCCGGCCAGCCAGCCGGACAGGCGCGCACGCCATGTGAGCGGCCGCGCCGCCGCCGCGGGCGGGGCTGGCAGCAGCGGCAGCTCGTACTCGGCGCGCACCGCCGGCTGGAACCGCGCGCTCATGAATGCACCGCCAGTGCGTGCACCGCCTTCGCCGCGTCGGCATGGGCCGCCTCGTCGTGTCCGGCTTCGCCGAACAGCAGCTTGTGGATGCGCTGGGACGCGGCCTGGAATTCCGGGCTGCCGCTGCTAGCCAGGTCGAACTGGTGGCTGTTGATCTCGGCGCGCACCCGGCCCGGATGCGGCGACAGCAGCAGGATGCGGTTGCCCACCACCAGCGCTTCCTCGATCGAGTGGGTCACGAACAGCATGGTGAAGCCCGCCTCTTCCCACAGCGCCTGCAGTTCTTCCTGCATGCGCCTGCGCGTCAGCGCGTCCAGGGCCGCGAAGGGTTCGTCCATCAGCAGGATGTCGGGCTGCATGGCCAGCGCACGGGCGATCGCCACCCGCGCCTTCATGCCGCCGGACAGGGTGTGCGGATAAGCGTCGGCAAAGCGCGCCAGCCCCACCTTCTCCAGCCAGTGCAGCGCACGCGCTTCGGCATCCTTGCGTCCGGCGCCGCCGGCCAGCAGCGGGAACATGACGTTCTGTTTGACGGTCTTCCACGGCGGCAGCTGGTCGAATTCCTGGAACACGACGATGCGGTCCGGACCCGGCTTCACGATGCGCCGTCCGCGCAGCAGCAGGCCGCCGGCGGTCGGCTGCACGAAGCCGCCGACCGCCTTCAGCAGCGTCGACTTGCCGCAGCCCGAGGGGCCGAGCAGGACGAAGCGGTCGCCCTCGTACACGTCAAAGCTGACTTCGTGGGTGGCGCGCACGGTCTTGCCGGCCGCGCCGTAGTCGATCGTCAGGTCCAGCGCACGCAGCAGCGGCGCGGGCAGCGGAAAAACATTCATGACTATGCCCTCCCCTCAACTCCCCGAGGCCAGCGCCGGGTGCTCGAAGAAGTAGTCGCGCCAGGACGCCGGCTGCTTCTTGATCGCGCCGGCCTGGTGCAGGAACCGGGCCAGTCCGAGCGTGTTCTGCGGCGCCACCTTGAACTGGATCTGCGGATTCCTGATCACCTTGAGCAGGAAGGCGCGGTCGGTCTTGGCCTTGGTCACGCGCAGGTAGGCGTCGGCGGCCAGCTCAGGATTGCTGGTGATGAGCTGGGCCGCTTCGTTCAGCGCATCGATGAAGGCGCGGTAGGTCTTCGGGTTCTCCTTCACCCATTTTTCGGTGGCGTAGAGCACGGTGGCGGAATTCGGCCCGCCCAGCACGTCATAGGAATTGAGCACGATGTGGGCCTTCGGATTGCCCGCCAGTTCCTGGTCCTGGAAGGGCGGGTTGCCGAAATGGCTGTTGAGCTCCGTCTGGCCGGCGATCAGGGCGGCGGTGGCGTCCGGGTGCGGCACCGACTGCGTCAGCCGGTCGAGGCGGTTGTACTGGGCCGTGCCCCATTGCTTGGCGGCGGCCATCTGCAAGATGCGGGCCTGCACCGACACCGTCACCGCCGGCAGCGCGATGCGGTCTTGATCCGTGAAGTCGGCAATCGTCTTCACGTTCGGGTTGGTGCTGACGAGGTAATACGGAAAGTTGCCGAGCGAAGCGATGCCCTTCACGTTCTGGCGGCCGGCGGTGCGGTCCCAGATCGTCAGCAGCGGGCCGACGCCGGCGCCGGCGACGTCGATGGAGCCGGACAGCAGCGCATCGTTGACCGCGTTCCCGCCCGACAGCTGGACGTATTCCACGTTGATGGGCACGCCCTGCTTCTGCCCATGTTTTTCGATCAGCTTCTGGTCCTGGGCCACGTTCAGCAGGAGGTAGACGACGCCGAACTGCTGGGCGATGCGCAGCTGGCCTTCTGCGCGGGCCGGCGTGAAGGACAAGGTCAGGGCCGATACCAGCAGGCCGGCGGCGAATTTCGGAAATGGGATGCGCATGGTGGTCTTGATCGGTCAGTTCAGAACGGGACGTCGCCTTCGATGGTCGTGCGGTACAGCTTGCGGCGCTGGTGGTCCGGGCAGCCGGCCGCCAGGTGCATCAGCGAGCGGTTATCCCAGAACACCATGTCCTGCGGCTGCCACTTGTGGCGGTAGATGTGTTCGGGGCGCGTGCTGTGCTCGAACAGTTCGTCCAGCAGCGCTCGCGACTCGTCCTCGGGCAGGCCGACGATGCGGGTCGTGAAGTGTTCGCTGACGAACAGCGCCTTGCGCCCGGTTTCCGGATGGGTGCGCACCACCGGGTGCACGACCGGTTTCACTTCGTCGATCTGGGCCTGGGTCAGGGCCGGCCGCCACGGATTCCGCTTGCGCAGGTCTTCGTAGCGGCACAGGTAGCTGTGCTCGGCCTTCGCGCCCTCGACCGCGCGCTTGAGATGGGCCGGCAGCTGTTCCCAGGCCGTGTGCTGGTTCGCGAACAAGGTGTCGCCGCCGTCCAGCGGCAGCTCCTGCGCGTGCAGCATCGAGCCCAGGCTGGGCGTCTCCTTGTACGACAGGTCGGAATGCCAGAAATGGCCGGCATCGCCCAGGCCGATCGCCTGGCCGTTCTCGCGGATGTTCGAGATGACCAGTACTTCCGGTTCAAGCGCCAGCTGGAACTGGCGCAGCACGTGGATCTGCAGCGGCCCGAAGCGGCGGCTGAAGGCCACCTGCTGGGCCGGCGTGATGTGCTGGTCGCGGAACACCAGCACGTGGTGGTCCAGGTGGGCGCGGTGCAGGCGCGCGAAGTCCTCATCGGATATGGGCAGGGACAGGTCGAGCCCGAGCACCTCGGCGCCCAGCGGGGCATCGAAGGCCTTGATGGCGAAGTATTGACGGGGCTGCAAAACGGCGGACATGGTCGCTTCCGGATGAGTCGAGATGCGCCCAGCTTATGCCCGCCCTGCTGGAAGGACAACGAAGGTTTTCGAGGAAGCTCATGCGGATTTTGCCGGTCCTGCTCATCCATGCGACGCGGTGTTCACTTACCGTGCTACGCTGAAATGGAAGCACGTCGCCCCGCATACGGGCGTACGATCTTCATTTTCAAGCTCGTTTTAGGCTCTTTTTTAAAGCGCATTAAGTCGCTCAAATCCAAGAAAGGCAGCATCATGAAAGCGGAAACGCCTACAAGCCGATTCAGCATCGCATCGGCGATATTCGATGTGCTCGACCCGATACCTTTTGGTTTCTTCGTGGCCGCGCTCATCTTCGACATCCTCTATGTCAATACCTACACCATCCTCTGGGTGAAGGCCGCGGCCTGGCTGGTCAGCATCGGACTGATCTTCGCCATCATCCCCCAGCTCATCAATCTCGCCCGCACCTGGTTCACCCGGGGGCGCATCCGGGCGCCGGGCCTGGCCCTGAACTTCTGGCTGCAGGTGGTCGCGATCGTCGCCGCCATCTTCAATGCCTTCGTGCACAGCCGCGATGCCTACGCCACCATGCCCGCGGGCGTATGGCTGTCCGCCCTCACGGTCCTGGCAATGGTGGCCGGCCGCGTCGTCCTGGCCGGAAACCGTGTTGTTTACAAGGAGTACAGCCATGGCCAAGCATAATCGTGGGTGGCGCCTGACCCTGGGCGCGGCGGCCGTGCTGCCACTGCTACTGTCTGCCTGCGGCGATAAAGCGCAGATGAATATCTCGCAGCAGGTGGGCGGCAATCCGTCCATGCCCAAGCCGCAGGATTTCCTGGTCCCGCCGATGCAGGTGCCGGACGGCGTCGGCTGGAAGGGCGATGCGAAACCGCAGGTCATCGCCGGCCTGCAGATCGAAAAAATCGCCTCCGGCCTCAAGCATCCGCGCCAGCTGCTGGTGCTGCCGAATGGGGACGTGCTGGTCGTGGAAGCCAACGGTCCCGGCGAGGAAGCCGTCACCACGCCGAAGCAGGTCATCGCCGGCAAGGTCAAGAACCAGTCCGGCAAGGGCGGCAAGGGCGGCAACAGCGTCACCCTCCTGCGCAGGAAGCCCGGCGGCAGCGGCGAGTGGGACAAGTACGTCTATATCGAAAAGCTGCACTCCCCCTTCGGCATCCAGCTGGTCGGCGACACCCTGTTTATCGCCAATACCGGCAACATCATGAAATACCACTACACGCCGGGCGAGACGAAGATGTCCGATCCGGGCGTCGAGCTTGGCGACCTGCCCAGCACCGTCAATCACCACTGGACCAAAGCGCTGCTGGCCAGCCCGGACGGCAAGCACCTGTATGTGGGCAGCGGCTCGAACAGCAACATCACCGAAAACGGCCTGGAAGTGGAATACCGGCGCGCCGCCGTGCTGGAGGTCGATGCCGCGACCGGCGCCAGCCGCGTGTTCGCCTCGGGCATCCGCAACCCGACGGGCCTGGGCTGGGAGCCCCAGTCCGGAAAGCTGTGGGCCATCGCCAACGAGCGCGATGAAATCGGCGCCGACCTGGTCCCGGACTACCTGACCTCGGTAAAGGAAAAAGGCTTCTACGGCTGGCCTTACAGCTATTACGGCCAGAACGTCGACCGCCGCGTGCAGCCGCAGCGCCCGGACCTGGTGGCGAAGGCCATCAAGCCGGATTACGCCCTCGGCTCGCACGTCGCGGCGCTCGGCCTGCTGTTCTACACCGGCGACGGCCTGCCGCAGTACAAGGGCGGCGCGTTCGTGGCCGAGCATGGCAGCTGGGACCGCACGCCCCTGAGCGGTTACCAGGTCGTCTACGTGCCCTTCGCGAACGGCATGCCCAGCGGCCCCGCCCAGCCCATCGTGACCGGCTTCCATTCGGCCGACGAGAAGCAGCTGTACGGTGCCCCGGTTGGCATGGCCCAGGATGCGGATGGCGCCCTGCTGATCGCCGACGACGTCGGCAACGTGGTCTGGCGCGTGACCAGCGCCAGGAAGTAGACGTTAGAAAGTAAGCCCCGGCAAGGAAGCGGTTCGCCCTTAGCGGCAGACCGCTTCCAGGTCGCCGGGCGGCGGCACCTGCGGCAAATCGTCGACCTTGATGCCACGCTCGCGCGCCACGCGCTCCGGCAGGATGCCGTTGCCGGCTTGCGGCCCGCCTTCGGCATAGGCCGGATCGCGCTGGGCCTGCACCAGCGTCACGTAGCGGGCGCCGGCCGCGTCCAGCCGTTCCATCACCGCCGGCAGCGTCCCCGCACTCCAGGCGCCCATGTGGGTCAGCAGCACCTGCGGAATCGTGCGGCCGTAGACCCGCCGGGACAGCGCCTTCATGCGCAGGATGCCGGCATCCACCCGCTCCAGATAGGAACGCCGCATGGCCTCGATGGCGGCGTGGTCGCCCTTTGCCAGGCAGCGCGCGTAAGTCTCCGTGTAGGCCCAGTCGTCGAAACTCAGGCTGACATCCGCAACGCGGTAGCCCTCGCCCCGCAGCCAGGCCAGCGCGGCGTCGTGGCGCGCCTGGTCGGTGCCGGCATCCAGATAGGGATAGCGCAGATGGTGCCAGTCGGCGCCGCGCATCCAGTTTGCCAGCGGCGCTTCGCCGCGCTTCACGTCCTCCTGCCAGGCTGCCAGCGATGGCGCCTGCGACAGCCCAAGGTGGCTGGCGGTGTGGTTCCCCAACGGATAGCCGGCACGGCGCCACAAGTCCAGTACCGCTCCGCTGCCCGGCGCATCCTGCAGGCGCAGGGCGTTGACGAAGCCCCAGGCCTCGGGCACGCGGTGCGCCTTCAGCGTGCCGAGATAAGACGCCGCGATGCCCTCCCAGCGCATCCCCGCCGGCAGCGAACCATGCGCGCTCAGGTCGTCGACCGTGACGGCGATCTCGAAGCCCTGTTCAGGGGCGGCAGCGGCGCCCGCGCTGGCTGCAAATAGCGTCAACATCCGTAAAACCCACCGCATGCGATCTCCTCCCGGCTCCGCCGATTTGATATGTTCACGCAATCATACACAATCTACGGCTGATATTACGCTGCTTGCAAGCCAGTAAGAAATACTTTATGGTTGCGGTAACATCAAAGGAGACCCCATGCACATCCAAGGCGACATGATCATCGGCCGCAGCCTGGTGCGCGGCGCTGCCGGCAGCACACACGCATTTGCCCCGGCCACCCACGCCACCCTCGAACCGGCCTTCGGCCTCGCTACCCAGGAAGACCTGGAGCGGGCCTGCGCGCTGGCCGACCAGGCTTTCGACAGCTACCGGGCAAGCAGTCTTGAGGAGCGCGCCCGCTTC
>Ga0065165_1001417_pt1 | contig 26093 bp, 25 predicted proteins | sample AraplaMF_Cvi_mMF_FD_63813 | JGI IMG/M metagenome (GOLD analysis project Ga0065165, IMG submission 63813) | Arabidopsis root microbial communities from the University of North Carolina, USA - plate scrape MF_Cvi_mMF (version 2) (version 3) | ecosystem: Host-associated > Plants > Roots >... | reverse complement strand
CTTCGATACGTATTCCATCGATCCGCAATACATTGTAGAAAACTAATGACAAGCCCCTCTCTTTCACACTTTACAGCCCTCTGGCTGCGCATCGCTGTATTCGCGCTGATCGTGCTGTCATGTTCCGGCACTACCACACCGCCTGTTGCAGCAGAACCTAAAGAGGTGGTATGCTTTATTTATCACCGCTTCGGCGACTCGCGTTACCCGTCTACCAACACACCGGTGGCAGACTTCGATGCACACCTTGCTTACCTCACCAAACAAGGCTACCAGGTGCTAAATTTCTCTGACGCCATAGACTATATCAACTCGGACAAGCCCGCAAAAAAAACGGCGGTCATTACGATAGACGACGGCTACAAATCGTTCTTTACGCACGGGTTACCAATACTAAAGAAGTACAAACTGCCCGCTACGCTTTTTATCAACACCAAGAGCGTAAGTAATGGCAAAGACCTTATGACGTGGGATGATGTAAAAGCGTCTATGAAAAGTAATGTGGAGATCGGCAACCATACACATTCTCACGCCTACTTCCTTAACGAGCCCGCGGCAACGCGTTACGAAACTTTTAAAAACGAAATCGACCAAAGTCAGGCTATCATCAAAGAACGCCTCGGCATAACGGCTAAGGCGTTCTCGTATCCCTATGGCGAGTTCGATTTTAAAATGAAGACCATTGCCGAAGAAGCCGGCTTTAAAGCTGCAGCCGCTCAACGATCAGGTGTTCTTTATACGGGCATGGACTTGTTTCAGTGCCCACGGTTCCCAATGTCTGAAGCGTACTCGGCGAAGAGCAAATTCATTGAGAAAGCTCGGATGTCGGCGCTTAAAATAACCGAACAGACTCCACAAGATTTTATCCTGCCTCCTACTAAACAGCCTATCCTCAAACTTACTTTCGATCCCACCGACCTTCGTGTCGACCAGTTGCAGTGCTTCATTCAGGGCAGCAAATGCAATCTTACTGTGTTGGACAAATCCAAGGCAACGGTAACACTCCAGGCCACTACTCCAATAACGCGCCGCCGTACACTATATACGATTACGGTGCAAGATAAATCAGGTACCTGGCACTGGTACAGCCACTTGTGGATTAATCCCGAGGTTGCCGGCCAGGACTGATACAACCGTTTGCTCTCCTGTATTCGCGTGCAATCTTTGCCCTTTAAAAGGTTTCACAAACCATAAAATAAATATATCCCCTAAAGTGCGCATCCCTCGCGCACCGTTATCGTTAATACAACCAAGATGAAACACTTTTGCTTAACAGCGCTTACATCTATTCCATTCGGGACCTCTTATATTCACAGTCCGATGTAAGCCAGACATTCGGATTTTCACAAGGCGGATAGCCTACCGTAATCACTTTTACATTAAAAAAAACACCGCACGAGTAAATCGGGCACGATAACGTCATGCCTTTGAATATCCGCGGTTAATCAACGCACTCATGATGTGGCAGTACCGCTATTGCCTTTGGGAGGCGGCATCACACACTCAACCTATAAAACAATACATAAAAACTATGAATTTCTTTACTAAACGAACTATCATCATCGCGATAACGACCGTAGTGGCCCTTATTGTATTCCTCTCGATCAACCCACTGTCATGGAACGACGCAGGCAACCGTACTGTGGTGGAGCGTACCACCGGCGAGCAGATTGTTCAGTTCGCACCGGGTATCTTTTATGCAGGCTTCTTTGCAAAAAAGAAGGAATGGCCTAATCAGATTTCTGTAACATATCAGGATGAGAACGCCAAGCTCGAACTCGAAGACAACGGCATCGAAGTAGGACAGATTATGATCCGATTCAGCGATGCCACCACGGCCAATGTAAAGGGTATTACGCAGTTTATACTGCCCTCGGACGAGAAGGAGATGATCCTCATTCACAACACGCACCGTACACCACAGTCGCTTGTTGTAAAGAGGCTTGCTCCCTATACTAAAGAGTGTCTGCAATCGTCTGCCCAGCTTATGAGTAGCGAGAAGCACTACGGTGGTGGACGCGCGCAGATGTCGCAAGACTTTATGGACCAGTTAAAAGATGGTGTGTACCTGCTGCGTACTGAAGAAAACTTAGTATTTGACTCCCTGGAAAATGAGCACAAGCGCGTATACCAGACGGAGATTCAGTACGACAAAAAGAACGGTTCGCCTAAACGCAAACTATCGTCTATTAAAGAGTATGGGATTACGGTGGCTGACGCAGCTATCACCGACGTGGACTATGAAGAGAAGGTAGACCATAAATTGATTCAGATCATTGATGCTGTAACGAAGTCGTCGATTTCAAAGCAAGAGTTGATGACGGCGCAGCAGCAAACCTTAACCGCCAAGGTAAAGGGTGAGCAAGCGCTGGTGGAGATCGAGTACCAGCAGAAGCAGGATCAGATCAAGCAGGTGGTAGAAGCTGAGACTAAAGTAAAGGTTGCGGAACAAGATAAGCAACAGCAGAAGATTGCATACGAAGGTGCGATCCTCGAAGCCAAGAAGATCAAAGAGCTGGCAGATGCCCAAGCCTACTCACGCGCCAAAATTATGCGTGCCGACGGAGCCCTCGAAATGAAGCTTAAGGCCAGGTAGAAGTCCAGAAAGCATGGGCGGACGCCTTTAGTAAGTATCCTGGTGCAGTAGTACCTCAGTTTCAAACCGGGGGTACCACCACAAATGGCGCCATCAATTTCATGGAAATCATGACGGCCAAGACTGCCAAGGACTTTGCCCTCGACCTAAAGAATCAGAATTAAAACTAAGATATAACGTAAAACAAAGAGCGGAGACACACTCCGCTTTTTTTATTTACATCACATATTCTCGATCCACCAGAGGTACGCATCGTAGTCCGTTACCGGTATCTCGCCGGTTATTCCCAGCGCACGACTCATCGTTACCAACTGACCACGGTGATACGATGTATGATTAACCAGATGAAGAATGTATTCATACCTACTTTGCGTACTGTCGGACACCTGAATCTTCTCTGTTAGTTCGGATTCGTTCAGTGCTGAAAGTCTGGTAGCGAGTTCTTGTGCACCTGCCATGAGTTCGGCAATAACCTCTTCGACTGCATTCTCTTTAACCGACGGATCGAACGTATTGATCTTGCCATCGAGGAGTATCGCATGCCAATATACCTGGGCGGCGTGTATATGTTGAAGCGTCCTGTCGAGCGTTCCAAAGCTTGAGCCTGTATGCTCGTATAGCTTGGCGCGATCGAGTGTCAGCAACCACGATGTGATTCTTTCAGTAGCCCAAAGATTGTAAAGTAAAAAGCGTTCGGTGAGGTTTTGTAGATGCATAATTGCGTTATTTGACGATACTCCCGGATAGGAACGTTATAAAGATAAGAAGAATCATTGGTCGCTACACCGTCCGCGCCGTATTGGTCTTAATAGCGGAGCTCTTCGCGCATAAACTCTTCGGCTCGTCGGTTAATCATGGGTACCTTATCCATCCATGTTACCTCAATCGTGGTCACGCCGAAGTCTTCCGCAACCCTACCTTTTATCGCATAGAAACCACGACCTCTGAATGGATAGCGGCTGGCGGTATCGGGAAAATGAACGGTGTCAAAAAAGTTGCCTTGCTGATCGTAAAACGTACCGAAGTTCATAGCCTTTCGGTCTTTTGTACGCGTTTCTTTTATTGTAACGAGGTAACCGATGATATATACGGAGTGTCCCACGGCTTTGCCCAGCACGTCGGCGCTATCGTTGGCATCTTGGGGCATATGGATAAGATTGAAGGGATTGCATAATGGAAAGCCTAGCAGCTCAATTTCATCATAGGCATCTTCCAGCGTATGCCGTTGCAGCGCCGGCAGCGGATATTCTTTTGGTTCTGTATCGAACAGACTCGCTGTGGCGGGCTGAGACAAACGGGCCTGATTAATCAGCAACATGGCTTCCCACAACAGACGCTGTTTATTTTTTCCGGTAAACCGGAAAGCTCCGATCCGGATAAGAAGCCGCACCTGCTCCAGCCCTGGCTTTATACGCATAATAAAATCTTCAAGCCCATGGTAAACACCATTCCTTGCGCGGTCGATGCCGATTTCCTGGGCAAGCCGGGTATCCAGGCTTTTCAGGTGAACAAAACCAATGTAGATCTGCGTGCCATAAATCGTTGTCAGGTAGTCACTGTGATTGATACACGGAGCCTCTATGGCCGCGCCGCTCATACGGGCTTCATGAAAATAGTATTCGGTTTTATAGAAGCCGCCGAAGTTATTGATCACGCCGACCATAAATTCCAGGGGGTAATGCGCCTTGAGGTATAAACTCTGATAGCTTTCTACGGCATAACTTGCCGAGTGTCCTTTGGCAAAGGAGTATCCGGAGAAGCTTTCGATCTCAAACCACACACGATCGATAACATCCTGCGCATAACCACGTGCCCGGCAGTTTTCAAAAAATGCCGTCTCTACCCGCTTAAATTCGTCGCGCGAACGGTACTTACCCGACATACCCCGACGTAATACATCTGCCTGTTCCAGCGAAAGGCCGGCAAAGTAATGGGCTACTTTTATAACATCTTCCTGGTAAACCATGACGCCATACGTCTCTGCCAACAGTTCGTGCATGGTGGGGTGGATTGAAGCATACGTTTGCCCGTTGCGTACTGCATGAAACCGTTCGATATACGTACGCATCATGCCCGAGCTTGCCACGCCCGGACGTATAATCGAACTGGCGGCTACAAGGGTCAGGTAATCGTCGCACCGCAGTTTACCCAACAGCATCCGCATGCCGGGTGACTCTACATAGAAGCACCCCATGGTTCGGCTGCTGCGAAGAAGGTCTTTTATTTTTTCATCTTCCTTGAAGTCATCAATCCGGTGTATATCGACAGCAATGCCCTGATTACGTTGAACATGCCGCACCGCCTCTTTGAGGTGACCAAGACCACGCTGGCTTAGAATATCGAATTTGAAGAGGCCGATATCTTCTGCATTATGCATTTCGCAATGCGATACCGGATAGCCTTTTGGTGGCAGGTCAACAGCGGTGGTAGCGTATACCGGCTTCTCGGTTATTAATACGCCGCCGGCATGGATGGACAGATTAGATGGCCAGTCCTGCATATACTCTGCATAGTTCACGATGATTCGTGTGAAGTCGCCGCTGTCGGCATACTTCCACGGCTCTTCCACGAGGGCATCAATTTCATGTCGAGGCAAACCGAACACTTTTCCCAGTTCACGAAGGATCGAACGCTTCTGGTAGGTAACGTGTGTACCCAACAGGCAGACATGATCCCTACCGTAACGATTGAAAATGTATTCGTAGATAGCGTCGCGGTTATCCCAAGAGAAGTCAATATCGAAGTCTGGCGGTGATGACCGTTCGGGATTAAGGAAGCGTTCGAAGTATAGATTAAGGTCTACCGGATCAACGTTGGTAATGCCCAGGCAATATGCTACAATGCTGTTAGCACCGCTGCCGCGGCCAACGAAGTCGAAACCTTTGCTTTTGGCGAACTGAATCAGATCGTAACTGATGAGGTAGTATGCACAGAACTTTTTATTCCGTATGGTTCGCAATTCTTTATTAACGCGTTCATGCAGCGCGCTGTCGTTGGAAGCATGCCGGTACCGGTCGGCAAAGCCTTCCCAGGTTTTGGCTACCAGCATGTCCCAATCGCTTTCTTCGCTACCGGTAACATGTTTTTTGTTTTTGTCTTCGCCAAACCCGGGTGTAATGGAACAATGGTCCAGTATATCCCGGGTGTTTTGAATCAGTTCCGGAAAATTCTCCAGTGCCTTCTCCAGGTAAACTTCGGGAACCATAATTTCATCGGGCCTCGCCTGTTGGTGCTCGGGCAGTTTACTTAACAAGGTGTTGTTGGCAATAGCCCGCAACAGCCGGTGGGCATTAAAATCTTTTTTGTTTGCAAATGTTACCGGGTGCAGCAACACGAACTTATCGGGATGGTCCGCGCGGTCGGCCGACATGGCAAACCGATTCAACTGATGTTGCCCAACGCCGATGTACTCATACGAACGAAGGTTTTCCGGACGCGCGCTACCAAATGGGTAGATGACAAACACATTATCCATTGCCGGCGCTACCGCTGGAAAGGACCGCGCTTCGAGGTTATGTTGCGACAGAAGGTGGCTTATGGTTACAAAACCGGCGTTGTTACGGGCTAATGCTATAAAACATACGTCGTGATTATTCCGAAATTCGACACCAACGGCAACGTCCAGGGCATACGGTGTTTCACCGGTAGCCGATGCGCGCTCGGCGCAGAGCCGCAGCATTTCGATGTATGACGTTGTGTTGTTAATCTCGGTCAGTGCAAGCTTGTGTACACCACAACGACGTGCTTCGTCAAAAAGCCGTTGTACCGACAGGGTGCCGTACTTAAAACTAAACGCCGTATGACAATTCAGAAACATACTAGCGGTATAGCCTATCCAGGCATGCCGAATGGAATATCGGTATAGTACACCCACTTACGTTCTGACCGTGCCAGGACGGTAATACGGTCGCATAAGAAATGCTGGCTGTACGAAAAGTCTTTGAGATACGGCCATACTTTCAGAAAGTCTTCTGAGTTCAGCTTGCGGGCAAGCGTGATGTGTGGCGTATATCCGGAGTCTTCTTTGATAAGTTTTTCAAAGATATCGCGAATGGGATATTTGTTTACCACGTCGAGGTAGATGGTGCGATTGCTGCCGTTGTAGAACACATTGAGGTTCTTGATAAAGATATTGAACGGACGGAACGTGGCGGCCTTGGCTTCTACAAAACGAATCATGTCGTCCATGTGCTCGTCGCTGTATTTGAATAATGATATATGGCCTTTTGAAAAACGGTCTTCATACGTATGGCCAATGAGGTATTGAACATCGTCTTTCAATACTGATACGTCACTCAGAATGTGCCGGGGAGGCGCAATCATGAAGAGGAGTTCCTGAACGGGGTTGTTGAGTTTTACAGTTGCTTTTCTCATATCGTCAGTCATTATGGATTACAATTTCAGCGGTGCTACATGGTTCCCTTAAACATGTTCAGATCCATACGTACGCGGCGGCTCACATCGAGCGTTGTGGCACGTATAATCTTGTCGGTACCATAGCGGTGTTTAATAAAGTCGAGAGCCTCATGCAGACCGATGCTCTCGGTGGTATCGTCGAACAGGTTGATCTGGTGGTTACCCTGTACAAGGCGGCTTAACCGAACGCCGATCAAACGGATCAATACACGTTTGGAGTACAGTTTATCGAACAACGCGGTTACGGCCTGCAAGATCGCCTGGTCTGAAGCGGTGTAGGGAATCTGAATCTGCCGTGTTTCGGTATTGAAGTCTGAGTAGCGAATCTTAACCGCGATACACGAAGCCAGTTTATGCTGACTACGAAGTTGAAAGGCTACTTTCTCGACCATGGCGACCAGGATAGACTTCATCTTCTTTACATCGATGGTATCTTCTTCGAAGGTACACTCGGTTGATATTGACTTCTGTTCACTATAGGGTTCTATGGGAGAGTCGTCGATGCCATGGGCGCGGTTCCAGAGCGAGATGCCATTCTTACCGAAGGCGCTGATCAGGAACTTCACCGGCATCTCACGCAACGTACCTACGGTACGCACACCCATATCATAGAGATATGAGGCGGTTTGTTTTCCGATCATCGGGATTTTCTCGACTGCCAGTGGCGAAAGAAACGCTTGTTCGGTTCCTGCGGTAATTTGTTTGCGCGCGTTGGGCTTGAACTCACCGGTAGCTACTTTCGACACAAGTTTGTTAACCGACATCGCCATCGATATGGGCAACCCGGTGTTGCGTTCAATACGGTCCTGAAGTTCAGACGCCCATTTAAAGGCACCGAAGAAACGATCAAGGCCGCTCGCATCGATATAAAATTCATCGATAGACGACTTCTCGAAACTCGGGGCGTGCTCGGAAATAATTTCCGTTACGATATGCGATTGATGGCTGTAGGCCTCCATATCGCCCGAAATCACAACGGCATCGGGGCAGAGTTGAAGCGCCAGGTACATCGGCATAGCCGAGTGAACCCCGAAACGCCGTGTTTCATAACTACAGGCCGCAACGACACCACGGCGGCTACTTCCACCTATAATAAGGGGTTTGCCATTGAGCCGCGAATCGCGTTGCCGCTCAACCGCCACAAAGAAGGCATCCAGATCAAGATGAAGTATGCTCCGTTCCATGATGCCAAATAACTAAAAATATTAGTTAACTAAAAATTTTAGTTACTGATTTGCTTTTTAACACTAACTATTTTAGGTTTGTATCGTTGTTGATGCCATAGCAACACTCCCTCAGGCTCTGAAAGCCATATTAATATGGGTATTCGGGGAATGAGGACATAAAAAATGTTAGGTTAGCGGTGACTTTTTGTGACATACCCCGCGGAGGCTGTACTCCGTGGGGATTCACATTTTGGTAAGGTTTTAAACATATCGATAAACAAAAGTGACATGGCACTTGTCAATAAGAATTTGAAGTTCCTCCGCACCAAGCAGGGGCTAACACAAAAACAACTGGCCGAAAAACTCGGCCTGAAACAGGCCGCCATTGGAGCGTACGAAGAAGAGCGATCAACACCGCCGCTCGCATCGCTCCTGGACATTACCAAAATCTTTAAAGTAAGCCTGGACGTCCTCGTAAATCAGGACATCACTAAAGTGCCCGAAAAGAACTGGCGTCTGAAGCCCTCTACGGCCAGCAAAGAAGTACTCGCCATCACCGTCGATATCAATAACCGCGAGAACGTAGAACTCGTATCCCAAAAGGCCTCCGCCGGATACCTCTCCGGCTACCAGGACCCCGAGTTCGTAAAAGATCTGCCCAAAATCAGTCTGCCCGTACTGCCGCGCAATAAAACATTCCGCGCCTTCGAAATACAGGGCGACTCCATGCTACCGGTGCTTCCCGGGAGCATCATTTTCGGCGAACACGTGGACGACGTAAGCTCCATTAAAAACGGCAAACTATACGTGCTCGTAACCCTCCAGGACGGCATCGTCTTCAAACGTATCTTCAATTTCGCCGACGAAGAAGGTAAACTCCTATTGGTATCCGACAACCGCCAGTACCAGCCCTACGCCATTAATACCGAAGACATTCTCGAAATCTGGGCCGCCAAAGCCTTCTTCTCGAACCAATTCCCCGACCCGAGCTTTGCCTCCGGATCATCGGCCGATCAGCTTGCCCATACTATTCTCGATCTTCAAAAAGAGATCACCAAGCTCAAGAAAAAATAATAACTACTTCCCTCCTTCGCCCATCGTAACCGTTGGTGAAGGAGGGTATAGTCCATCGCCGCAGCCGTTGTATCTAAATTCCTGCGCTTCCATGCTCCGCATTCCACCCGCCATAGCTTTAGCGAAGGAGGGTGTACCCTGATTCTCCCTGGCATTGTAGTTTAGCCCTCACTACCAAACCCCAGACACGTTATGACCCAGCCACAATCCTACGCCAACCATGTACGCTATTACGCACCCCACCACTTCGTTTTCTACCCGGTAGTGCTGATCCTGATGGCCATAACCGTATGGTTTAGCATTGACGATGCCGAGCACCGTCTGCTCTGGATAATCGCCCTGATCCAGCTTGTATTAACCACAGGAGTAGCCCTGATGCTCCGCCAGCACTATGCTCTTACCAACCAAAACAGAATCGTACGACTGGAACTTCGCTTTCGGTATTATGTACTGACCAATAAACGCCTGGAACTTCTCGAATCGCGCCTTTCCTTCAAACAACTGGCTGCTCTGCGCTTTGCCTCAGATGGCGAACTGCCTACCCTGGTAGAGCGAACAATCCATGAGAACCTTTCTCCCGACAATATCAAACGCCAGATCCGCACCTGGTATCCAGATCACATGCGGGTATAGTGTAACGGCTCGTCAATGGAGGGGGAGAGTCGGCAGCCCTGTAGTTTGTATTAGTTTATTGATTGTACCTGCAGCTAGTCATTCCGTTGATCACGCAGTTGAGTATTCAGTTGACCATTGCGTTGACTACGCAGTTGATTCCTTGTTGAGTATATTTTACTCAACTGCAGGTACAATCAATAAACAGTATAAACTACAGGAAACCCGCTAACCTCATTTAAAAAGTATCGGCAAAAAAAAATCTCCTGGAAGGGAGATCAACAGATTGTAGCGGTGTGAAAGATGTGCCGAGGGAGGGACTCGAACCCTCATGTCTTGCGACACACGCCCCTGAAACGTGCGTGTCTACCAATTTCACCACCTCGGCTAAAATTCTCAGTATCGATGTGAGTCCGGATTTAGATCCTTATTTCACTATCCCGAATGCCATCTGCATTCAGACTTTGTTGGTGCCCAGGACTGGACTCGAACCAGCACACCGGTTAAGGCACTACCCCCTCAAAGTAGCGTGTCTACCAATTTCACCACCTGGGCTTGTAAATTATCTGTGTGTGAACCGGTCTGGCCGGCGTGTAAAGCGTGTGTTAAGGGCGACAAAAGTAAGAAGGTTTACAGATTAAACAAACGTTTTTGAAAAAACAGTAAAATTTAATCTCTCTTTCTCCATTTCCAGCCCGTTTTAACATAAAATAAAATCGCTTCAGATCATAACGGATAGTACACTACCCAAAATGGTAATCGATTTCCTTTTGTATGTACTCCGAATAGTCCGCATCTTTCAGCAACGTCTAACTAAAAAGTATTCACTGTATGTCACACTACACCATTCGGCAATCCCCCGCTAACGGTCATACACCATCGCCTCTTTTCAACGACCTCTGCGAATTTGTCGGAGCACAACCCCACGGATCACTTGGCTGGTTCGACAGCTTCGGGCCTGAGCCCATTGTTAAAGAATGGGACCCCGAAGCAGCGGACCGGCTAAACGCCAATGGCTTTGCATTTCTCGGTCTGGCAGACGGCTCTTATCTGGCCCTGCTCGATACCGGTGTAAAGGGTGCTCCTCATGCGGTAGTACTCCTCGGCTCGGAAGGCGAACACCCCACAATAGCCAACAGCCTCGAAGAATTCATAAAGCTGTGGGCCAAAGGCGACACCGGCGTATCGGACCTTGATGATGAAGAAGCTGATGGACGCGCCGCCCTCGCCGCATGGTTCAAAAGCCGCGGCATCAAGGTACCCAAAGCCAAAGCCTTCGACTTCGGATCATGGCTTGACGGCAATGCCAACGCTACTGCGGCTGCTCCAACCCAGGCCCTACGCGCTCCGACGGAACACTATCAACAACTGGGTCCAAAAATGCGCCAGCTGGTAGACATGATGGGCCGCCGCGCAGACGACCCCGCCGTGATCGATTGGGTCACAAACACACTCGGCAAAAAAGTACCCGCCCATACATCATCAGACAGCGCTAACGTATCGGTGCCCAAACTCGGCATCGAACTTGTATTCTCTCACGATGTACTAAGCGAGAAGTACGAACCTATCAAGAAAAGCGCACGCTCGTTCATCCCCTACCTCTCACACGCATGGGTGCGTGAAAAATTCGGTGAGCCTATCTTCGGCCTCGACCTCAAGAAAGGAGCCGACGAAGCCGCTATCGAAAAAGCGCTAGGCGCCGCCGACGGCAAACGCCCTGGCTTTATGAGCAGCAACGAACCTACAATAGCATACTGGCACCGTGTTGTCGACAGCGGTGCCGATGTTGTGATTGAAGTGGAATACGACGACGGCCTTGGCATAAAAGTCACGCTCGATTCTGCCGCCGAACTCAAAGAGACGCCTACCGCAGGCACACATCTGTTTATAGGTTGGGCGGCGACCAACGGTCTGATCAATGAATCAGAATTTCCGAAGCATATCGACCTGTTGAACAAAGTGAAGAACCGCGAAGCCCTGGGCGCTGACTTTGCCAAAGCAGCTTTACCACGCGGCCTTTGGGACAGCCACCTGGTAGACAAACCCGGCCTGCGTCGTACAGCCTACCAATGGTTCCACCGCATGGCCGGTCTCGGTATGGACAGAGACTTCGAAACCCTCTTCGGTACACGTATCGGCGAAAGCGGCTATGAAACGCTCAACCTCGACAACGGCGACTGGGACAAGGTGGATGCTGCCGACGAGACGCTGAAGAAGGTGTTTGGAAAATGGCTTTAGGCTGACGCGAGGTCTCCTAAACACCATAAATAAAACTCCCGACCTGGTAATACTGAGTCGGGAGTTGCTGTTTATACCGTCCTGAATACCTCATGTAATTGGGACACTGACTACCTCACCTTCCCTCACAGCTGCATTCACACTGCACCCGCCATAGCTGCCTCAGCGACGGCGGGCTCCGCTCTCACTCTGATTATCCTGCCCATTTCGTATTTTGTACTGTTAAATCGCTAACTTGGTGCGATTATATGCTTTCAAAAAAGTGTAAGTATGCTATTCATGCTTTGGTCCACATGGCCAAAGACCCCGAAGGAAAATTTCTGATAAAGGACATTTCCGAGGCGTGCAACATTCCTAAAAAGTTCCTCGAAGCCATTCTGCTCGACTTAAAACGCGCGGCGATTCTTGGAAGTAAACAGGGTAAAGGCGGTGGGTACTTCCTTCGGGTGGATACATCCGAAGTAAACCTGGCTGACGTTGTGCGATTATTCGATGGTGCTCTCGCACTCGTGCCGTGTGCCGCTCAAAAGTTTTACGAATCCTGTGCTGAATGCGAGGATGAAGAAACCTGTAGCGTACATGATGCTTTCCTGCAAGTACGGAACGCAACCGTAGATATGCTGCGAAACGAGACCCTCGATAGCCTCGCCAAGAAAGAAATTAAACTGAAGGCCCGCAAAAAACGTTAAGCTGAACTAATTTTATCGTCAGTTCTAAAATTTAATGATTATAAGTCTACAAAATCAATAGACTTATTATAATTTTAAGTTTCAACGCGAACCCATTAAATCATTGTTTCACTAAAACGATTTTGATTATGTCACTCCGATTAGGCGATGTAGCCCCTGATTTTACAGCTGAGACCACTGAAGGGACCATCAAATTTCACGAATGGTTAGGCAATAGCTGGGGTATTCTGTTCTCTCACCCCGCAGATTTTACTCCGGTATGTACTACTGAACTTGGCGAAGTAGCCAAACTCGCTCCTGAATTCAAGAAGCGAAACGTAAAAGTAATCGCCGTCAGCGCAGACCCTCTTGAGTCGCACCAGCGCTGGATAGGCGACATCAACGAAACGCAGAAAACGACCGTAAACTATCCGCTGATTGCCGACCCTGAATTTACGGTCTCAAACTTATACGGCATGATTCACCCCAACGTAACGGATAAGTTCACTGTGCGTTCGGTATTCGTCATTGCCCCGGATAAGAAAATTAAACTGACACTCACCTATCCTGCCTCGACCGGTCGTAACTTCGACGAGATCCTACGCGTGGTAGACAGCCTCCAGCTCACCGCCGGCTATAGCGTAGCAACTCCGGCCAACTGGAAACACGGCGAGGACGTGATTATTACACCCGCCGTAAAAGACGAAGACATTGCAGCTAAGTTCCCTAAAGGGCACACTCGCATAAAACCATACCTGCGCACAACTCCTCAACCTGATTTATAACAGGATTGCCCGACCCAAATCCCGGTAAAAGCCTCTGACATAAGTCAGAGGCTTTTTTTTGTCAAAAAATAGGTGCTGAAAACCGTTGCAACGGAAACTTTTTAAAACGGGCGAAAGTTATAGGGAACCTTTGGCGAAACTTCGTCGTATTAGGAAATGTCGAAAACAACGTACGCGTAACTTCCCTTAACACCTCTCCACAAGGGTTTTACACTTTGGCCCGAATTTCGCGTCACCCCCCAAGTGAAACGTTTTACCTGTTTTTGCCCCTGAACCGAAAATTTTGCTTGCCCCGCAAAGGCTATCGCGGCATATCCGTCTGTTTGGCGGTAAACGAGGCAATATTGTGGTATTCTTAAAAAAATGCACAATATCGAATAGGGGAAAGCGACTACAGAATTGTCATGATTTTACACTAAAGAACAGTGCGTATGGAAAACAAAATCAATCTCTCGCCAATTACCAACCAGTACCTCAATCAGTTTCAGGTAGCGCAGTCTAACCTGATGAAGCTTATTGAAGAAGAGCGTATGGATAAACGGGCACGCAAAAGCAAGGAGCGCATCGGCGTTGTGCGCGCGGCATAAGCATACTGCTTTTATACGGTAGTTTTTTGTATCTAGCAGCCACATTATCCTGCTGCTCATGATCTATCGTATCGCTGTTCCTGAAGACCTGCCCCGTATCGTTAAACTATACAAAGCCGTTGCTCATGCCGGCGGTGCAATTGCCCGGCGCGAAGAAGAAATTACGGACGAGTTCGTTAATAACTTCATGAGCAACAGCTTTAACACCGGTCTTATCATCGTCGGAGAACATCCCGACAATCCAGATGAACTCATTGCCGAAATCCACGCTTATAAAGCTGGTATAAAGCTCTTCGATCACGTACTCACCAATCTTACACTCCTGGTCCATCCAGAACATCAGCGTAAGAAAATCGGTCGTACGATCTTTACAATCTTCCTCGAAGAAATAGCCCGCCACCGGCCTGACATCGGTAAAGTAGAACTTTTTACAAACGAGTTGAACGCACCGGCACTCGGCCTGTATAGCTCATTGGGTTTCAAAGTTGAAGGTCGTATGGAAATGCGTGTGAAGACGCCTAAAGGACAGTACCTCGCCGATATCCCGATGGGCTGGCAAAACCCTAATTACGAATTCTGATACTACACATCCCACGGCAGATCCTCGGGGAACGTGCTGGAGTAGTGTAAGCCGATATTGTGTTGCTTTAGCCGCTCACGTGCCTGTTCAATGACCTGCTTGTCCTCGTCCCGTTCGTATACTTTGCGGATGATAATATAGCGCACCTTATCGGGGTGTAGCCGCGCGATCTCCAGGTAGATTGTCAGATCGCGCTGCGTATTATCGCCGATGAGAATATACTTCTTGTTGGGGAACAGTTCGATAAGCTTACCTAACGTTGTTAGCTTATGAACATTCTTCTTGCGCAGCAAGCGTTTAACGACCATGTCGCGCAGGCGGATATATTGTCTCAGAAACAACGGGCCACTCGGAAATTCGTTGATCAACAGAAACCGATACAACATCGGGTATAAATTCTGTTCGCTATTGGAAAGGTATAGCGCAGTCGCGCCCGATAACGCCAGCCGTTTGATAAGATGCGCCATATCTTTCACGGCCTTTCGCTTCTCTACACGCGTAAACAGCAGCGCATGCACTTGCAGGAACTTGTTCCGGATAAACGAATGGATCAGCGTATCGTCGAGGTCTGAAATTACAAGGGTATGTGTGTCGATATGATGTATGCGGTTCGGATATAAATCCTCCGTAAGCAACACATTCTGGCCTGACGGCAACAGCCGTATTGATACCAGCTTGGTCTGCAACTCGTTCATATCGGCCTCGCACCAGAAAGAACCTGACGCATCGGTTGTGCCACGTATCATGCCGTGATCGAACGTCATTTCGAACTCCTGGTTTGCCACGGCACGGGTACGGTACAATGCGATGATGGTCTTGAATGTCTTCAGTCGGTTGTATGCTTTAAACGAAAGATCGCCGGTGGGCGAGTACGCCAATTTGCCGAAAAATAAATTCCGCTTGCCGTTAGACAGGCCGTAGAAACTCAGCAATATGGGCACGCGTACGCTCATGGAACCAATACGTTTATAGCAGAAGGTATAATCTCGATCGTCAGTTCATCGGTTTCGCCAATATACTCACCATCGATCTGAAGATCGGTAGGCTTGTCTATTTTTATATGCGCGTGTGTACAGCTGATCACGTCGGAAAACATATCCTTATCGACAAATACATTCAGTGCGGTGAGGCCGGCTTTAATAGCCGATTCCAGATCGATTTGTTGTACGTTACAAATCTCGAACTTGCCGTCAGATACTGATCCCTGGGAGATGTGCACACCGGTGCCATACTTATGCGCATTTGCAAACGCCAGCATGTAACCCTCCTTCTCGCAAACGCCTTTTGGTGTTGTTATGGTATAGTGCATCAGTTCGCTTTGCTGTATAGCGGCCAGTAAGTGTTTGGCATAGCCAATCATACCTTTATCTCCGGCTTCGGTGTAGTTCTTTACCAGCAGCGCGTTGGTGCCGATGTCGCCAAGGTGCACGCAGAGGTGCTCGTTGTCAACACGAAGCAAATCGAGCGGCCGGGTAGTTGGCGTATCCATGATCAGTGCGATAGCCTCTTCGACGTTCGTTGGAATCTCGAGCGATTTAGCCAATCCGTTGGCAGACCCCAGCGGCAAAATTCCCAGCGGAACTGTCTTGCCGATAAGGTTTTTAGCCACGACTTGTATTGTACCATCGCCGCCACAAGCCACCACGCAGTCGGGTTTATACCACATCAGGTCGTGTTCAATGGCTTCGTTGTCGTTCTGCCCGGTTGTGTACCGGAACTTGAAGTCCACATTTCTTTCTATCGCGGCTGCGTGAATAGCCAGTACGGCAGCATCATTGCTGGTCCGGCCGGAGGTAGGATTCATTACAAACAGTACTTTCATAGTATTGCGCAAAAGCCAATGCAATAGGCAATTAGCCCGTCATCGGTACGGGTAAAAACAAATGCCACTCTGTGGTAGGCTCCAGGTCTTAAAAATAGTGTTCAAACCGTGTCCGGAAACCGGGAGCGAGTTTGTCTATACCGCAATTACCAAACATTATTGCAATGAAAACGCTATTTTTACTGCTTATGGGCATCATTGCCTGCGTCTACACCGGCTGCACGGACGGCCAGGCGAACCTAAACGTTACCCGAAAAATTTTCGACGCCTTCAATGCCCACGACTGGCCCGGCATGCTAAGCCATTATGCCGACACCGCCACATTTGAAGACCCTGAATTTGCCGTCCCGGTACGCGGCCGCGCCGCCATGGAAAAACACCATCGGGAACTCCACGCGATGGTTCCCAACATTCGCGACTCCATCCGTACCATTACCGCAGTGCACAACAAAGTGGTTATCGAATTCATTTCGACCGGAACCACATCGAACGGCGAACATTTCGCATTACCCATCTGCACTGTGCTCACGTTCAACAACGGCAAGGTAATACACGACGCGACCTACTACTCCAACTGTCAGCAATAGATAGTATATTTAACATACAAACCGACTACACGATGAAACACTACATGCTTTTTATCCGCGAAGACCTCGACGCCGCGCGCCAGATGACCGAAGAACAACTGCAAGCCGATATACAACTCATGATACAGTGGGTGGAGACTCTAAGCAAAGGAGGTCACTATGTGCAGGGTGAACCGCTGGAACCCGAATCTCTACTGGCCCGCAAAGACAGCATTGCATCTGACGGCGCGTTTATTGAAACCAAAGAAGGCATCAGCGGTTACGTAATCATCCAGGCTGAAACACTGCAACAGGCAGGCGAGCTGGCGCAACAGTGCCCGCTCATGGACCAGACCGTAAAGAGCATCGAAGTACGCCCTATCCTGAAATTTTAAGTATATACTTCAAACGAAACCAGCATGCACCCAACGCTAACGGCGTCGCTACAGGTATTATACCGAAGCCTCTATAGCAAAATGGTGGCTTCGCTGGTTTCGTATTTCGGCCTTGCCAACCTGGCCCTTGCCGAAGACATTGTGCAAGACACATTTGTAGCGGCACTCGAAAGCTGGACCACTGCCATGCCCGATAACCCGCAAGCCTGGCTCTTTCGTGTATGCCGAAACAAAACACTCAACATCCTCCGGGAAAAGAAGGCTTTGCCCCACGGCGCCTTAGATTTTCCAAACGAACCGCAGGCCGACTACCGCCTTGAACAACTTTTTCTCGACCACGAGATACACGACAACCAACTGCGGTTGCTATTTGCCTGCTGCCATCCTGAGCTATCGCCTAAGGCGCAGGTAATTGTTATCCTTAAAAATCTGTGTGGACTTCGCGTAGAAGAAATCGCACGGGGCCTGCTTATGACGGACGAGGCCGTTATGAAGTCGCTTACCCGGAGCCGTCATACTTTACAACAAAGCGGCACTCCGCTCAATGTGCCGTTTATACTGCGGTCGCACGCCAGATTGCACAGCGTACACCTGGCTATCTATCTGCTATTCAATGAAGGCTATAGTGCCACCCGTGGCGACACCATAATCCGTTATGAGCTATTGATTGAAGCGATGCGCCTGATGCGGACTATACTCGATATTCCCGAAATCTGCACATCGGATTCTTACGCGCTAATGGCACTGATGTGCCTGCATGCCAGTGGCTTATCGCTACGCATCGGCACTGAAGGCTCGCTGGTAGAACTTGAACAACAAGACCGCTCGCAACGTGAGCAAGACCTCGTTATCCTAGGCCTGCAGTATCTAAAACAAGCCCGTGGAGTAACAACGCCTACACGCTTTATACTTGAAGCCTCCATTGCCTCGGTACATGCCACAGCCTCTACCTTCGAGGCGATCAATTGGAACACCGTCATTGGTTTGTATCGGCAGCTTCTATCGCTACACGCCTCTCCTACTGTTGAACTAGCCCTGGCTGTAGCGCTGTTCTATGGTCAGGGGCCACAGTTGGCACAAGAGGCACTTGATCGATCACCACACCTTGCCTGGTTAAAGGCCAGCACGCATTATCATGCGCTCTTAGGCAAGATCCACCAGGCACAGCAACAAACCGATGCTGCCCGCGAGGCCTACAAAAAAGCCCTGAGTTTAACAAAACTCAGGGCCGAGCAAGATTTTCTAACTCGAAAGATCGAATCGCTTTAGATCTCGATCGAGTCGTATACTACAACTTTCTCCCAAAGGTGGGAGTAGTTCTCTACAAACTTCACGTGAATTGGATGCACCTGGTATGTATCCTGTCCTTTCACGTCATCAAAGAAGATCAGTTCTGATACGGCGTAACTGTTATCGACTACGTCACGCTTTTCTGTCGATGCCGGTAAACCAATATGTATTGTGCGCACGGTCTCTATCTTCTTCAACGTCTTCAGGCCTTCAATAAGTTTATCGCGGTCTTCTTTTGAGTTCGGGTTCTTCAACCAAAAGAACACATGGTGTGAAAGCTGTTTTTTATCTTTTGTTTCCATAGCAAGTGTAGGCAGACTTACGGCCGTAACACCCACTGCCGTGAGCAGTGCGGCATCGGCAATAAATTTTCTGCGGGTTTGTTTTTTCATAATACCTGTTTTAACAACGAAGAAATATAATCATTTTTCGGATTGAAAAGCGGGATTTTTTTTGGTAGCATTGATGCTACATAATCTGAGGATAGATTATTCGGTTATCTCCAGGCGGTTGCCGTCCGGATCGAGCACTACGCTTTCATAATAGCCATCGCCGGTAGTTCTTGGCTCGCCTACAATTTCATAGCCGTCGTTGCGCAGGCAGTCCGTTAACGCGTCTACCGCTTGCTTACTGCCCGTGGAGAAGGCTATATGATTAATGCCGGTGGCCTGCCGGTACAGATCGTTCCGACTCTGCGGTATGCCCGGCATTTGCATTAGTTCGAGACGACAGCCGCTTTGGAACGATAGAAAATACGAAGTAAAGTTCCTGACAGGATTATGATACAGACTACCCGGGGTGGCCTGGAAATCCTGAACGTAGAAGTTCTTTAGTCTTTCCAGGTCTTTTGTCCAGATAGCAAGGTGTTCAATTTTCATGAGTCGTAAAGGTTTTCTACGTTCACGATGAACACGTATTAAGGTTTCACAATCAGTACAGACGGTGTCTGCGACAACCACAATGCACGGCTTTCTACGGCAGCGGTCCAGCTGTCAAGGCTTATGATCATGAGGTCATGCTGATCCATAAACGGCTTATCCAGCGGCTGCTCGTAGTTCAGCGCGATGTGGTTCGGTGCCGTCTGCTCGATGAGGCGTATAGTTTCTTTCAGTTCGGGATTCTTCCGCGTAATGCCACGGTCGTCTACGATCACCACGCGGGCTTCTGTGTTATGAATAAGTTTCTGTGCATATACCAGCAGGAAACTATCGCTTATAGACTTGAGCGGGATAAACACCTGCTCTACCTTCTGCATGCCTTTATCGATAAACACTCCTACCGGCACCTTCGTAGAGCGGATGATACGACGTGTGCGTTCGTCGAAGCCCGAGTTATCAAATAGCCGCTCTTTACCGGTAATGGTTTCCAGCAAACGTTCCGGGTTAATGATCTTTGTGGTGAAGCCAAGTACTTTACCGAGCAGTGTGCCTTCAAACATAGAGTGACCTATGCCGATGATCATAAGGTCGAAGCTCCCGATGTTAGCTGTCTCGATTATCTCTTTGTCAATATCGTGCGACGGTTTGAACATGGTTATAACGGGGAGTTCAAGGGCTGCGGCTTCGGCGCGTACGGGCTTAAAGCTTTCCTGCTCGTATTCGTCTACGTTATATTGATTCAGCTCATTGCTTGGCGAAAGGTGCAGGGCGGTTACACTGGCGTTACCGGGAGCTTTTTTAATAAAGCTGTTGGCAAGACGCAGCATAGACGGCCCACTTAGCGGATGGCCGAACGAAAGTAATATTTTGTACTTACCTGCTTTCTCGGGACCAGTTGTTACGATAGACGGGGTTTCTTCCGGGAAGAATTTATTAATGAGGTCCAGTGCGGGACCGGTCATACACGTTGTTACCAGTGCCATAATCACCATCATGGCAAACACTTCGGGTGTAAGGATCCCGAGGTCATAGCCGATGTTTAGCACGACGAGTTCCATAAGACCGCGCGTATTCATGAGCGCGCCTATGGCAAGGCTGTCTTTCCAGCTTTGGCCCACGAACTTAGCGGCAACGGCGCTACCCACGAACTTACCAACTACCGCTAAAAGGATGATGACACCGCAAAGCGTCCACATGGAAGGATCGTTCAACAAGCCTATCTGTGTACGCAGACCGGTGAACACAAAGAACAGCGGCAACAGCATGACAACGGATACATCTTCAACTTTCTCGATAAAGATGGTACGGAAGTTCATGTTTGCGGGCATGATTACGCCGGCCAGGAACGCGCCGAACAGGGCATGGATACCAATAATCTCGGCGGTGTAAGCCGACAAAAGCAGTGTTGCAAAGAAGATACCGACGATGGGTTTGCTAAGGCCTTCTTTATTGGAGTATACATCGCCTACCCTTTTCAGAAAGGGTTGTACCACCATCAACATTACCAACACGTAGGCACCGGATATAACAATGGTATATAACGCGCTTGTGAACGAACCTGCTTTTACGATGGCGATTACAGCAGCCAGAATACACCACGCCGTTACATCGTCAGCGGCGGCACAGGTGATAACAATGGCACCAAGGCGCGTTTTGCTTATGCCCCGTTCCTGAACGATACGGGCCAGTACCGGGAATGCCGTAATACTAAGTGCTATACCCGAGAAGAGCGCGAACGAGTGGAACTCTACATTCGCAGGCGCAAAGTCTTTATAGATAAAATATGCCAGGCCTACACCGAGTGCGAAAGGGAATATAATACTGGCATGACTCACGACCACGGCTTCGTGCGCTTTGTTGCGCAGCACTTTGAGGTCGAGCTCCATACCGATAATAAACATAAAGAGGATCAGACCGATCTGGCTGAGGAACTGTAGATTCCCTAACGACTGCGCGGGGAACAGGAAGGCCGAAAACTCGGGGAAGTTAACGCCTACGAACGATGGGCCGAGGAATATACCGGCGGCAATCTCGCCAACAACGGTAGGTTGGCCGATCTTCTTACAGATAAAACCAAATACGCGGGCGGCTAAGATAATGGTAATGATTTGCAATAGCAGTCGGGCCAGCGGGTGCGTGACGTTATGCATGAACGTATCGCTGAACTGGGCCCAGCTGGAGGTGTCTGTTGTCTTAACAGCCTCTGTTACTTTACCGATCTCCTGCGTTTTGCCTTGCAGGATCAGCAGATAAACAAGTGCCGAAAAGCCGCCGATAGTTAAAACATAGAACAACAGGTTCTTAAAATTCTTCATCTTCGCAGTACGTAATAATAAATAGGGCCGGAACCCCGGCTTGGCCATGATACAGCAGTTACATCCGCCCAAGCCGGTTCCGGCAGGGTAAAGGTACTATGCGTTCTAAAAAGCTGAACCGCTCTCACCCGGATTATGCAACGACCGGGGTATTTTCTGTAACGAAATTTACTTTTTCACCAGACTCAGAAAATTATTGCGAAAATTATCGGTCAACGCTATGGTCTGTTTCTTGCCGGTCTCGTCGGTGAGCGATGTTGTGATTTCGTTGTGCGTATAAAATTGAACGATACGCAACGCAATGATTTCTTTTTTATTTACCTGGCAGAATCCGGCAGCAGGCAACATGCCCAGTAGTTTCTCGAACGATATATTTTTAAGTACCAGGCGTTCCTGTTCGAGCACAACTTCTTTATCGCGTTTATCGGTGTCGGCTGTGGTGATGTAAAGAATCTGATCGAAGTATAGGAGAGACTTTCCTTTGCTGGTATTCAGCTGGATAAATTTCCTGGCGTTCTTCTCTTCGTTCTGATCTTTTAATCGTTGATATGCTTTACCGAGGGCCTTCTCCAGGCGTTCGCGTGGTATAGGTTTGCGTATATAGTCTATCGCTTCCAGGTCAAAGGCTTCGGCGGCATACTCTTTATACGCTGTGATGAATATTACGGGGCGGCCGTCCAGCTGGCTTGCTATATCCAGGCCGTTGTGGCCGGGCATCTCGATGTCGAGCACACACAGATCGAACTCCAGCGTGTCTTTTTCTGCCAGCAGTTTTGCCGGGTCGTTGAATGCCTTGACGACTTCTACATAGGGAATCTGCTCGCACAAGGCCTTGAGATAGGCAAGGCCCGGCAGTTCATCGTCCAACAGTAAGCATCTGAGCCTGGTGTTCACGCAGATCGAGTTTGAGGTGGGCAATGTACACATCATCTTCGATGAATGTATCGAGGGTGAAGTTATTTTTATAAAGGATACTCAACCGCTTTTTAAAGTTCTCCTGTCCAAACCCGCCATAGCTCTTCTTCATCGCCGGCTTCCGGCTCATCTTGTTGGATACCGTTAAAAAGAACTGTCCCTCCCGCAACTCGAACACTACGGCGATAAAAGCATCCTCCCGTTGCAGATCCGCGTGCTTGAACGCGTTCTCTATAAGATTCACCGTAATCAGTGGCGCTACAACCTTCTGGCTATACCATGGATCAGTCTCGTCTATTGTCTGCTTGATCCGCAAATCGAACAACGGACTCACCTTCAACTTGTTTATTTCAATAAGACTGAGCGCGAAATCGATCTCCTCCTGTAACGTGACATACTGCCGATCACTTTCATAAAGAATGTAGTCCAACACATTCGCCAGCTTGTCCAACGCGTGGTACGTTTGATAGGCGTGCGACTGAATGGCGTTCAGCGTGTTCTTAAACAGGTGTGGGTTTAACTTATATTGTATCGATTCAAGCTCCAGGCTATGAACCTGCATTTCAAGCTGCTTGTACTTTTCTTCAAGCTCGTGTTTCTGCCGGCGTTCATCCAGCATACGCAGTAGCATAATGGTAAGGACGATGACGGCAGCCAGCAGTATAAACGTGATAAGCCAAAGCGGCGAAAACGAAACGGTTATGGCATTTTCCATACCGAAAGGTAGCGAACTTCGGCCTATGCGGCCACAGGAAGGTTGATAAGTTTACGCCGTAAGGGGATAAACGAATTTTTTATGGGTCTGATCGAACCCTTGCCGTTCGTAAAACCGGTGCGTATCCAAACGCTTCAGATGGGCAGTGACTTCAAGCTGAACCATATTCATTGCGCGGGCGGATGTCTTTACGTCTTCTACCAGCAACCGGCCAATACCTTCGCCGCGCATGTCTGCGCGAACAAACAATTCCTGTATCTCGCCTACCAGTCCGGCATGATGCAACAGGTATTGACCATGACAGCTGATGTACCCTACCACATCACCGGCACGTTCTGCCACCCGATAGATGGTATGCTTGTCGGAGATATTCCGTTGGAACAATGCATACAATACATCGCGTGGAAACACCGTGTCTTCAAGCGTATTCAGAAAACCATAGACAGCGTCGAAGTCGGCAAGCGCTGCCGGCCGTATGGAGTAAGGTGCTACGGCCGCCATACACTACTTGATTTGAAATACGATCTTGCCGAACTGTTCGCGATTCTGCATACGCTGCATGGCCTCGTTGATCTGTTCGAGTTTGTATACTTTGTCGATCACGGGTTTGAGTTGGCGGCTCTCGATAAAGTCGAGCATTGACAAAAACTCGTCGCGTGTTCCCATGGTTGTGCCGTGTATCGACAGCTGCTTCCAGTAGAGTAACCGTGTTGCCAGCTCTGTGATGTTGCCGGCTGTGCGGCCGAAGTTCACAATACGTCCACCGGGCAAGGCCAGCTCGATAAATTTAGAGAATTGGTCGCCGCCGGCGCTGTCCAGTATAATATCGAAACCGCCTGCTTCGCGTTGGGCTTGGGTTGCCCATTCGGGATCAGTGTAATTAAAGCCGCCGATAGCGCCGAGGCTTTTGGCTTTTGCGATCTTCTCGTCTGAGCTGGAGGTTACATACACACGGGCCTGGTAGGCGGTGGCAAACTGCAATGCCCATAGCGCGGCACCGCTGCCGATACCGGTAATCAGAATTTTTTCTTTCGCCCGTAGACGCGCTTTTGAGAATAAGGCACGATAGGCCGTTAATGCCGAGAGCGGTATCGCGGCGGCTTCTTCCCAACTCAGGTGCTCGGGTCGTTCGAAGATGTACTTCTTCGAGATAACGATGTAATCACTAAACGTGCCGTTATCTGGAAAGCCCAGGATCTTGAAGGAATCGCCTTGTACGATGGGATTGCTACCCCACTCCAGGCTCGGGTTGATAACGACTTCCATACCGATCAGCATAGGGTCGGCATCTTCGCCGACATCTTCTACGACACCGCAGCCGTCAGAACCGAGTGTTATGCCATCGGGAAAATGCTGTGCCTGCTCTTGTACGATCCAGAGGTCGCGGTGGTTGAGCGCCGCGGTATGAAGCCGTATCCGCACCTGGTCTTTTACCGGCTTGGGTTTCTTGATTTCCTGTATGGCCAGCGGATGGTCTTTGCCTTTGAAGCGTACGGCTCTCATGATGGGTATGGGAGGTTTGGGGTTACAGATGGAAGCGCGGGACGTGTGCGTGCAGGTGTGACGTTGAGGAATACCCTATAATCAAACGCAGGACAGATGGTCGACCTGTCCTGCGTTGAATATAGTGTGTGCTGAATTACCGGGGAGAGAAGATGTAGTTCCAGCCGTGCGCATCGGGCTCGCCACCCATGCGGATGTTGTTGAGCTTTTCTTTTACACGAAGCTGGAAGCTGTCGGGGCCTGCAGCCGGAATGTTATGGTCTGTGCCTTTGATGTTGATTACGGCAATGGGAGCTACAACGGCAGCTGTACCAGCACCGAAGGCTTCTGTGATAGAACCGTCTTTCAGGCCGGCTTCAAGCTCGTCGATGCTTACACGGCGCTCTTCGATTTTTACGCCCATGTCTTTTGCAAGGGTAAGGATCGAGTCGCGGGTAACGCCTTCGAGAATAGCCGAGTTGAGTTTGGGGGTAACGAGTGTGCCGTTTATTATGAACATTACGTTCATCATACCGACTTCGTCAATGTATTTGTGTTCTTTGTGATCGGTCCACAGGATCTGGTCGAAACCTTGTTCGCGGGCAATCTGTGTAGGATAGAATGCGCCACCGTAGTTACCGGCACATTTGGCGAAGCCGGTTCCACCTTCTGCTGTACGCACGTATGTATCTTCTACTTTGAGGCGGTACGGTTTGGCCTGGTATGCCGCAACCGGGCTGTTCATGATAATGAACTTGAAATGATCGGCTACTTTAACGCCCAGACGGGCTTCATATGCGAACACTACCGGACGGATGTACAGCGACGATCCTTCTGCGGTAGGAATCCAATCTTTATCGAGTTCCACAAGGGCGTGCAGCGCCTGAATGAACATCTCTTCGCTGATGGTAGGCATACACATACGATCGAGGGAACGATTCAAACGGGCACTATGCTTGTGCGGGCGAAAGATATTGATCTTCTTGTCGTTCG